>Ga0210396_10000192_pt1 | contig 99723 bp, 110 predicted proteins | sample IncBWH17OmetaG_FD_155466 | JGI IMG/M metagenome (GOLD analysis project Ga0210396, IMG submission 155466) | Forest soil microbial communities from Barre Woods Harvard Forest LTER site, Petersham, Massachusetts, United States - Inc-BW-H-17-O ... | reverse complement strand
GAAGGTCTGGAAAGTCTGGGCGAGGGGAAGGGCTGGGCGAGGCGAAGGTCTGGAAAGTCTGGGCGAGGCGAAGGTCTGGGCGAGGCGAAGGTCCGGCATGGACGCGGGAAGTCGCGACTCTTTTGGCGATTCGTTGCAGATTGTAACGATCTCCTTTTTTTAACCCAAAATCCAGGCGGTGCGATCCAGGCGGTGCATTTCTCGCGGCAGGGGACAACTTGCGCTCGCGGAGCCCGCTCCGCGCCATATCTGGAGCGGGTTGGCTCATCGACGGTCTACTCGTTCAGAAACTCATCGAGCAGCGCGTTGAATGCGGCGGGGCGCTCGAGCATCGGCACGTGGCCGGTGTCCGCGAAGACGACCTTGCGCGAGCCGGGGATGAGCTCAGCGAAGCGGTCGGCGTCGCGGGGGGTGATGACGCGGTCGTGGTCGCCCCAGACGATCAGCGTGGGGCACGCGATCTCACCGAGGCGATGGCGGAAGTCGTAGTCGAGGTTGGCCTGCAGTGCCTGGATGAAGCCGGGCTTGCCGGCACCCCGGATCTGCTCGGCGGCGAGCGCGGCGGGCAGCCGGCTGGGATGACTCGCGACGAGACCAAGGGTCGCGTTGCGCAGTCCCGGCCGGCGCGAGACCGCCTCGGAGTGCGCCGCGATCCAGCCCGCGTACGCCGCGACGATGCCCTCCGCGCGGCGCAGCCCGGGCAGCGCGCGGGTGCCGGCCTTGTTGTCGTAGGTGCTCAGGCCGGCCGCGGAGACCAAGACGAGGCGCTCGACGCGCTGGGGAAAGCCGATTGCGAGCTCGGCCGAGACGAAGCCGCCCATCGAGTTGCCCACCACCGCCGCGGCGTCGATCTCGAGTGCGTCGAGCAGCGCGTCGAGGGTGCGCGCATAAGCGGAGATCGTGATCGGCTCGCGCGGCACCGGCGAGTGGCCGAAGCCCGGCAGGTCGACCGCGATCACGCGGCGCGTCTGCGCGAACACCGGCAGCTGCTCCAGCCAGTTCGGCCACGAGCCGGAGAGGCCGTGCACGAACAGCAGCGTCGGCCCCTCGCCGAGCTCGATGAAGTTGATCGGTGAATCGTTTATAATTGTCCAGCGCTGATGCTGGTGCCAATCCACGTCGAGCCAGGGCGAGCGCCCCACCGGTCCATAGGAGGAGCGACCGGCCTCGGTCTTCGCGGGGGATGACACGGAGCTCATTAGGGGATAATGTATCGAGCTGGGGGTATGGCCATGCGAATCGCGGTTGACATCGACTCGACGCTGCACGACTACTGGGGGGTCCTCTCGGAGATCTCCGTGCGCCGCTTCGGCGTGCAGCTGCCCTATGAGGAGCAGCTGACGTGGGGACTCACGCGACTGCGCCCCGAGCAGCTCGAGCTGTGCGTGAAGGAGAGCTACAGCGAGGAGCGCATCCTCGCCGGGGTGCCCTATCCCGGTGCGGTCGAGGCGGTGCGCGGGTGGTGCGAGCGCGGCAGCTCGGTGTACGTCGCGAGCAACCGCGAGGCATGCTGCCGCGAGGCTACGGCGGCGTGGCTGCGGACGATCGGGCTGCCATTCGAGGATCTCGTGTGCTCTGCGCGCAAGCTCGAACGCTGCGTCGAGTTGGGGGTCGAGCTGCTGATCGACGACAGCCCGATGAGCATCCTCGGCGCGCTCGAGCGCGGGATCGTCGCGGCGACGATCGTGCACCCCTGGAACGAAGAGATCTGCGAAGAAGAGGACGTGATCTGCGCGCACGACTGGCACGAGCTGTCGCTGCTGCTGGCCCCGGTGGTCGCGGGTGCGCCGGCCGGAGTCGGAGCCGCGGAGATCTAGAGCGAGGGCGCGGGCAGGCGGTCGGCCGCGCGCGGCGAAGTACGGCGGGATGTCACGCGCCGATCTCAGCGATGCGACGGCCGGCGTGCGGGGCACCGACGGCGAGCGAGGCACCGACGGCGTGCGGGGCACGGAGGGCGTGCGGGGCACCGAGGGCGAGCCGAGTGTGGAGGAGCGGGCCTGGCGCCGCGCGTTGGCGCTGCTGGAAGACGATCTGGGACGCCGCGACGCCGCGACGCGCACGCGCCGCGCGTACGCGTCGGATCTGGAGCAGTTCGTGCAGTGGGCGTGCGCGCGGGGATTGGTGGCGTCCGCGATCGGGCCGCGTGAGCTGCGCCGCTACGTGGCACACCTCTCCGCGGGAGGCCTGGCGCCGGCGAGCACGGCGCGCAAGCTGGCCGCGCTGCGGGCGCTGTTCGCGAGCCAGCGCGAGCACGGGCACATCGCGCACAGCCCCGCGGATCTCGTGGCGACGCCGCGCCGCGCGTCGCACCTGCCGCGCGTGCTGCGGGCGGACGACGTCGCGGTGCTGCTCGAGCGCATTCCGGAGGGCGGGGCGCTGGAGCTGCGCGACCGCGCGCTGTTCGAGCTGGCCTACGCCTGTGGGTTGCGCGCGGAGGAGCTCGTCTCGCTGCGGTGCGAGGACGTCGATCACGACGGTGAGCAGCTGCGCGTCGAGGGCAAGGGCCGCAAGACGCGCTTCGTGCCGATCGGCGAGCACGCGCTTGCTGCGGTGCGCCTCTACCTGGCGCGGGGGCGCCAGGCGCTGGCATCCGCGCCGGCGGGTGCGGGCGACGCGTCACGAGCGGGCGAGCAGCGCGCGCTCTTCCTCAGCAAGTCGGGTCGCGCGCTGGGCACGAGCGACGTGCGGCGGCGCCTGCGCGTCTGGACCGAGCGTGCCGGAGTGGCGGGCGGCGTCTCCCCGCACGTGCTGCGACACAGCTTCGCGACGCACCTCTTGAACGGCGGGGCGGATCTGCGCAGCATCCAAGAGCTGCTCGGCCACGCGAGCGTCTCGACCACGCAGGTATACACTCGGGTAGAGTCCGCGAGGCTCAGAAGCGCATATTCGCGCAGCCATCCTCGAGCCTAACAAGCGGAGAAAGATCCTGGAGACCAACGTCAAAACGGTCGAGCTGCGCGACCTGTGGCGGCGCTACAAGTCCGACGGCGATCGGCGGGCGCGCGAGCGCCTCGTTGTCGCGTATTCGCCGCTGGTCAAGTACGTCGCGGGGCGCACCGCCGCGGGCCTGCCGCCGCATGTCGAGGAGGCGGACCTGATCTCCTACGGCCTCGTCGGCCTGATCTCCGCGATCGAGCGCTTCGATCCGTCCCGCGAGATCAAGTTCGAGACGTACGCGATCACGCGCATCAAGGGCGCGATCATCGACGAGCTGCGCTCGATGGACTGGGTGCCGCGCAGCGTGCGCGCGCGGGCGCGCGAGATCGAGCGCGCGAACTCCAAGCTCGAGCACCGCCTGCAGCGTGCCCCGACCGACGTGGAGCTCGCGGCCGAGCTCGGGCTGAGCGACGACGAGCTGCAGGATTCGCTGCTGGCGATCTCGCACTCCTCGATCGCGGCGCTCGACGAGCTGTGGAGCGTCTCCGATGCCAGCGGCGACCAGGTCTCGCTGATGGACACGATCGAGGATCCCGGCGCGCCCGATCCGGCGCGGGCGCTGGACGTCGGCGATATGAAGGACCGCATCGCGGACGCGATCGCCCGCTTACCCGAGCGCGAGAAGCTCGTGATCGCGCTCTACTACTACGAGAACCTGACGTTGCGCGAGATCGGCGAGGTTTTGGGCGTGACGGAGTCGCGCATCTCGCAGCTGCACACGAAGGCCGTTTTGCGTCTGCGCTCGCGCATGCAGGGCGACACCTTCGACTGAGAGCCACCGCTGGCACGCGCCGACGCCGCGCTGTATCGTGATTGGAGACCCCGGACATAGGCGCCGGCGGGAGCGAGGCGCCGAGTAGGAGAGGAGCGTCCCATCATGCACACGGCGGCAGATCGGATTCGCAACGTCGCCCTCGTCGGTCATCGCGGGGCCGGCAAGACCTCGCTGTTTGAGGCGCTCCTGTTCGAGGCCGGTGTGATTGGCCGGCTGGGCGCGGTCGCGGATGGCAACACCACCTCCGACAACGAACCCGACGAGCGGGCACGGCAGATGTCGATCTCGGCCGCGCTGAGCTCGCTGGAATGGTCGGGGCGCAAGGTCAACCTGCTCGACACGCCGGGCGAGCCGAGCTTCGTCGCCGACGCGCTGGGCGCGCTGCGCGTGTGCGAGTCCGCGATCTTCGTCGTCAACGGCGTCATGGGCGTCGAGGTCTCGACCGCGCGGCTCTGGGCGCGCGCCGCCGAGCTCGACATCGCGCGGCTGCTGTTCGTGAACATGCTCGACCGCGAGCGCGCCGACTTCTTCCGGGCGCTCGAGCAGCTCAAGGCCGCGTTTGGCCAGCACGTCGTCGCGACCGAGATCCCGATCGGGTCCGAGCACGAGCTCGCCGGCGTGATCGACCTCGTCGACATGAAGGCCTACCGCCAGGACTCCGCCGAGCGCGGTGGCTGGAGCGAGACCGAGATCCCCGCCGCGCACGCCGAGCAGGCGCGGGCGTACCGCGAGAAGCTGATGGACGAGGTCGCCGAGGTCTCCGACGCGCTGATGGAGCGCTACCTGGAAGGTGAGGAGATCTCCCACGAGGAGATCGTCGGCGCGCTCAAGGAGGGCACCAACCACGGCCGCATCTTCCCCGTCGTCTGTGGTGTCGCGACACGCAACCTCGGGACCTCGCGGCTGCTCGACGCGATCGTCGAGGACCTGCCCTCGCCCGTCAAGCACGGCGCGCTCACCGTCGGCGAGCTCGAGCTCGCCCCCGCCGAGGATCGCGAGCTCTACGCCTACGTCTTCAAGACCCGCGCCGACCCGTTCGCCGGGCGGATCAACCTCTTTCGCGTCTACCAGGGAGCGCTGCGCCACGACAGCCACGTGCTCAACACTCGTGCGCACCTCAAGGAGCGCATCGGTCAGCTGCTCACGTTCGCGGGCAAGGAGGCCGTGCACGTCGAGGAATTCGGCCCCGGCGACATTGGCGCCGTCGCCAAGCTCAAGGAGACGCGCTCCGGTGACTGGCTGGCCGCGCGCGACGAGCCGATCGAGCTGCCCGCGCTGAAGCTCCCCGCGCCGGTGATGGCGTTCGCGATCGAGGCCGCGAGCAGGGGCGACGAGGACAAGGTCTTCACCGCTCTGCGCCGCCTACAGGAGGAGGATCCGACAATCGATCTGCACCGCGACGCGCAGACCGGCGAGCAGATCGTCGCGGGCCTCTCGCAGGTGCACGTCGAAGTGATCGTCGATCGCCTACGCGAGCGCTTCGGCGTCGAGGTCAGCCTGAAGCCGCCGCGCGTGCCCTATCAGGAGACGATTCGCGGCTGCGCCAAGGCCCACGGACGCCACAAGAAGCAATCCGGTGGGCGCGGGCAGTTCGGCGACTGCCACATCGAGATCGAGCCGCTGGGCGACGCCGCGACGCACAGCGACCCCGCCGCGCGGGGTGGCTCCGCGGCGCAGAGCGAACGCGCGGAGAATGGTCGCCCGACATCTCACGCCGACGATCACGCAGACCTCGAGTTCGTGAACCAGATCAAGGGTGGCGTGATCCCGAGCTCGTTCATCCCCGCGGTCGAGAAAGGCGTCCGCGAGGCGATGGCCGCCGGCGTGCTCGCGGGCTACCCGGTCAAGGGGGTGCGAGTGCGGCTCGTCGACGGCTCCTACCACGCCGTGGATTCCTCGGAGATCGCCTTCAAGCTGGCGGGCGTCGCGGCGATGCGGGATGCGCTCGAGCACGCCGAACCGGTGCTGCTGGAGCCGATCATGCTCGTCACGGTCTCCGTGCCCGAGGAGTGCGTCGGTGACGTGATCGGCGATCTTAACAGTCGCCGCGGCCATCCCCTGGGAATGGAACCGAGCGGCGCGCTGACCGAGATCAAGGCCGAGGCGCCGATGGCCGAGATGCTCAGCTACGCGCCCGACCTGCGCTCGATCACCGGCGGCCAGGGCGACTACACACTGGAGCTCCTGCGCTACGAAGAGGTTCCCGCGCACCTCGCGCAGAAGCTCGTCGGGCAGGCCGGGGTGCAGCGGACGGCGGCGCACGCCTAGGCCGGTCTTCGCCCTCTTGCCGCGCGCGGGCTTCGGCTTCCTCTCGCTCGCTCGCCAAGTGAGAGACAAGCGCAGGGCCGCGCCGGTCGCTCGCGACTAGGCGCGGCTCACGCGGAGACCCGTGTATCTCTGCAGCAAAGCTCAACTGTGAGCAACGGATGCGATCGGAGTCGGTCCCCGTACGGTGCGGCGCCCAGAATGCACCACTTCCGATCATTAGCATTCGCTCGCGCGGGATCCAATTCTGCTTTCTGGTCGCCTCTGGCAAGGCGGCGCAAAACGAGGAGGTGACGCAATGCGCAGGAATCACCTGGTGGCCCTCGTGGCCGGCCTGTCACTCTCAGGTCTGGGCCTGGCGGCCAGTATGGCCTCGGCAGCCACCATCGGACAGCCCTCCAACACCGCCTTCCTGGCGATATACGGTAGCCCCAGCGCGAATGGCAAAGAACCCGTCGGGGGCGGACTGGCACGCAACTTCGGCTTCGGCGAGAACATGCTGTTCGAGGCCAGCACCGTCAAGGGGATCGGTAGGAACATCGAAATCAACCACGAAGAAAAAACCTCCGAGTCCGAAGACGACTACCTCGGAGGCACGCTGCAGTCGAACCGAACCGGCATCAACAATCCGCTCGGCGTCGCAGTCCAGTTCGTCGACTTTCAGGACAGCACGTTCGGCGGCGTAGCCGTGCCCCACTATGCCGATACGAACGACCGGCCGTGGATCATGACGATCTGTGCGCCGGGCGCCTCGGAATGCCGGGTCGATCCGCTCTTGACCGTCGCCTTGGCCGGCGTCGACGTGAAGATCGAAGACGTCTCACTCGATCTCGGCGGGACGGTGCTGCAGGGAACGATCTGGGGCAACTGGATCAACGGGAAAGGGGAAAAAGCCCCTCCCTGCATCAAGCTGGAAAACCGGCCCGCCAAAGCCGGCGCCGATCAAACGCTCATCGATACCCAGGGCGGGGTGGTGGGGAGGCCGATCACCAGCATCGCTGGGGAACTCTGCCTGATCAGCGCGAACAACGATTGGTACAAAGTCGGCAGCGCCTCCAAAGAACCGCCCATCACGATCGAAAACAAATGAGCCCACGGCGGCGCGCCGGGGATCGCGGCGCGCACCCACCTGACCGCGCACGGCGCGCCGCCCTCCCGCTCGTACTCGCCACGATCCTCTGCGCCGCGACGTTGGCCTCGTGCGGGGGGGCGGGGAGGCATGCGCGAAGCGCCGCCACGCCCCCCCGAGCTGGTGCGGTGGACGGTGCTGCGGTGGACGCTGGCGCGGCAGGCGCTGGCGCGGTGGTGTCGGTGGGCGCCACGCCCATCTCCCTGGCCACGTACGACCATTGGATGGCGATCGGCGCGGCCACCGTCGCAACACCAAAGCCCGCCGGCCCGTTGCCGAAGGCGGTCGAATATCGGCCGCCGGACTTCACGGCCTGCATCGCGCACCTGCGCGCCGTCACGCCGGCCGGCGCCTCAACGGCGTCGCTGCGATCGCGATGCAACGGCATCTACGCAAGCATTCGGCGGCGGGTCCTGCAGTTCCTGATCACCGCATATTGGCTGCGGGGGGAGGCCGCCCAGATGCATATGTCACCCTCACGCGCCGAAGTCCGGCAGGCCTTCGAGCGCGAACGCCAGACGTACTATCCGACGGCCGCCGCGTTTGGGCGACTGCGCGAAGCCTCGCGGCAGACGATCGCCGACCTGGAATTCGCGGCCGAGACCAGAATGCTCTCGGTGCGGCTGCTCGCGAGGTTCACCGCCGCGGCCCAGGCGCGCAACCACAACGAGCCCGAACAGGCGATCGTCGCCGCCTTCAACCGGCAGATCGAAAGCACCTGGAGACCCCGTACCGACTGTCGGCGCGGCTACGTCGTCGAAGACTGCAGCCCGGACGATCCCAAGAACTAAACCGGCCGCCGCGCGCGATCCGAGATCACGAGTAGCAGCGCCAGCAGCACGAAGTTCATCGCCACCGAGGAGCCGCCGTAGGCCACGAACGGCAGCGTGACGCCGGTCAGCGGGATCACGCGCGTGACGCCGCCGACGATCACGAATACCTGCATCGCGACCGTGAAGGAAAGCCCGGTCGCGAGCAGCTTCGAGAACGAGTCGCGCGCGAGCATCGCGATCTTCAGGCCGCGCGCCACGAACAGCAGGTAGGTCAACAACAGCGCCGCCGCGCCCGCGAGGCCGAGCTCATTGGTGATCACCGCGTAGATCATGTCGCTTTCGGGGATCGGGATCAGCTTCAGCAGCGACTGGTCGAAGCCCGTGCCGAGCAGCCCGCCGTCCGCCTGCGCGAACAGCGACTGCGCGAGCTGGTAGCTGCCGCCGACCCGCTGGTTGTAGAGCGCCTGGTCGAAGGGGTGTTCCCAGGCGAGCACGCGCGCATGGACGTGGCTGACGTGCGTTGCCAGGAACCACGCACCGAGCGCGAACAGCAGCAGGCCGATCAGGGGAAACGAAAGGCGTCCCGTCGCGACGTAGAGCAGCGCGAGGAACGCGCCGTAGAACATCAACGAAGTGCCGAGCTCGCGCGTCAGCAGCAGCGTCAGCATCGCCGCGCCCCACACCAGCAGCAGCGGTCCGAACTGCTTCATCGGCGGCAGCGTCACGCCGAGCACGCGCCGGCCCGCGGTGACCAGGATCTGGCGGTTGTCGCGCAGGTAGCTCGCGAGGAAGATCACCACCGCGATCTTCGCGAGCTCCGCGGGCTGGAACGAGAGGCTGCCGAAGTGCACGTTCAGATACGCGCCGTTGACTTCCCCGCCGATCCCCGGTAGGCGCGGCAGCACCGTGATGCCGATGCCGAGCGCCGCGATCGTGTAGCGGTAGCGCTCGAGCACGCCCACGCCGCGGCGGCGCAACAGCAGGATCGTCGCCGCGAACAGCAGCAGCCCGAAGACCATCCACTGCGCCTGCTGGCGCGCGAGCGTCGGGCTGATGCGGTAGATCATCACGATGCCTACGCTTGCGAGGACCGCCCCCAGCGGGAACAGGTATGGGTCGGCGTGGGGCAGCGCGAAGCGGATCACGAGGTGTCCGGCGAGGCACAGCGCGAGGAACAGCGCCCCGTAGGTCAGCGAGAGGCTCGAGGCGTGGTTGAGGGCCAGATTCGTCGATCCGCCCGGCGAGCTCTTCTGGGCCTGAATGAAGATCGCCGTGAAGCCCGCCGTGACGAGCAGCGCGGAGGGCAGTAGGCCCAGGAGCTCGCGGTTGCGGGCGCTCAGCATCGGTTGAGCCTAGCCACCGCGGCGGCGCGGATGCGCCGAGCCTAGCCACCGCGGCGGCGCGGATGCGCCGAGCGCGCGGATAACCTTCGCGCAATGGGCGACGAGCGCGCGCCGCGGTTGTGGCTGGGCATGTGGAAGCGCTTCCTGGTCGGCGGCGTGCTGATCGTGCTGCTCAGCGGCGCCGCGACGGCTGTCTGGACCCTGCGCACCGCGAACCAGCTCGCTGCCGAGGTCTTTCCCAAGCTCAACCAGATCCACACGCCCAAGGGACTGATCACCTCGATCTACAGCGGTGGTCCCAAGACCTTCCTGATTCTCGGCTCCGACAAACGCTACGGCTCCAAGAACGCCGAAGAACGCCTTGCGGCGGCGCACAGCGACACGATGCTGCTCGTGCGCTTCGACCCCGAACAGGAACAGACCTCCGTGCTCTCGATCCCACGCGACCTGCTCGTCTCGTTCACCACGCCCGAAGGCCGCGTCTACTACCCCGCGAAGATCAACTCCGCCTACACCGTCGGCAGCGTCCTGCCGGGCCACGACGAGGGCGCCACGCTGGCCGCGGAGGCCGTCAAGAAGGTGCTGCCCGGCCTGCAGCTCAACGGCATCATCGACGTCACCTTCACCGGCTTCATCCGCCTCGTCGACAAGCTCGGCTGCGTCTACGTCAACGTCGATCACCGCTACTTCAACGAAAACATCGGCACCCCCGAAACCGACTACACCAACATCAACCTTCAGCCCGGCTACCAGAAGCTCTGCAACGAAAACGCGCTCGCCTATGTCCGCTACCGCCACACCGACTCCGACTTCGTCCGCGTCGCTCGCCAGCAGGACTTCCTGCGCGACCTGCGCGAGCAGGTCTCCCCCGAACTCGGCCGGATCGACACCATCGCAAAAGCCGTCGGGCGCGCGATCAGCACCAACTTCCCACCCTCCGGCAGCGTCCTGCTGGAGCTCGCCAAGCTGATCGCCTTCTCGCAGACCAAGCCGCTGCGCCAGGTCCCCTTCCAGCGCAACAACGTCGACTACCTGCTCGGCAACCCCCCCGAATCCTATGTCACGAGCACGCCCGAACTGGAGCACGCGACGCTCGAGGACTTTCTCCACGGACACGAAAAACTGAAGGCCTCGAGCCCTCACCCCAGCGCTCATGGCGGCTCGCACGGCCACCACGCCAACCACTCCGCGCCCGCCAACCCCGCCGCGATCGACCTTTACCCAACACCCTCCTCCGGCGAGGACCAGGCCGTGACCGCCGCCGTCCAGGTTCCCTTCCCGGTGCTCTACCCGCGCCTGCAGACCGGTCCAGCCACGCAGGAAATGGTTCGCCCTTACGCCCTGCGCGACCAGGAAGGCCATCTGCACCACGCCTACGTCGTCGTCTTCCAGCAGAACGTCATCGGGGGCTACTACGACGTCGAGGGCATCGACTGGCTCGACCCCCCGATCATCGACCACCCCGACGAAACGATCAATCGCGATGGGCGCAGCTACATGATCTTCGCCGACGGCGCCCACATCCACATGGTCGCCTGGCGCCAGGGCAAGGTCCTCTACTGGGTCATCAATACGCTGCTCGAGGAACTCTCAAACCAGCAGATGCTGAGCATTGCGGACTCCGTACAGCCATTGCACTGAGCCGCGTGTCGCGGTGCGGTGTCGGGCGGCGCCGACGGCCCGGTACCGCCGCTGCGCTAGCCGCTCGCCGTCGCGCGCGACTGGTCGAGCGCCGCATTGACCAGCGCGTCGGCGTGCGCGTTGCGCGCGCGCGGGACCGAGCGGATAGACCAGCGGTCGAACTCGCGCAGCGCCGCCATCGCCTCGCTGTGCAGCGGTCGCATCGCGGGGTGCTTGACCTTGTAGAGGCCCTGCACCTGCTTCGCGATCAGCTCCGAGTCGTTGACGACCTCCACCTCGCTCGCCCCGAGCGCCCGCGCACACTCCAAGCCGAGCAGCAGCGCGCGGTACTCAGCGACGTTGTTCGTCACGCTACCGAGCAATCGCGCGCGCTCCTCCAAGACCTCGCCGTCGGGGTCGGACACGACGCACGCCGCCGCCCCCGGGCCCGGGTTGCCGCGCGCGCCGCCGTCGACATGGACGATGACCTTCATGCGCTCAGTATCGCGGCTGCCTGGGACGGCACGCTCGCAAGTGGGGTGCGCGGTGAGACGACGACTCAGGGTTGCGCGAGCGGGAGCATGTCGCCGGCGACCCGCGCGCGGCGGCGATCGCGCACGACGCGGCGCTGCAGGACTTGCGGATCGACCGGCCCCGCCTGGCGTCCACGCCGATCGGCCTCGCGCCGCTCGACGATCACGGTCACGTTCTCATCGCCCTCGTAGTGCGAGACGAGCTTCGGATATAGCTCGTCCTCGAGCGCCTTCGGAACCACGCAATAGATCATCGTGCCCCCATACTAGCTCAGGCCATTCAATTTTGGGAGAACCTTACCATTCATAATAGTTTCAACTTGAAAGAAAGTTCTTAAGGACATACACAATCAACCGCTCCATCCTCCCCTTACTCGCGCGGAGATTCGGGTCGGCGCGCGGGAGGTCTGGTCAGCATCGCCTCTCGATCCGGGCTCAGCCAGCGAGCAGCGAGAGCATGCCGTGCTCGTCCGCGGTCGCGTTCGCGACGCGGTCCTCCGCCGCGAGTTCCCCGAGCTCCATGCCCTCCGCCGCGATCCGCGCCCCCGCCCCCTCGTCCGCGAGGTCGATCTCGTAGCGATACCAGCACAGCTCCCACGCGACCACGATCGCGACCCTGCCCTCGACGCCGGGGGCCGGCGTCGCGCGCACGCAGGCCGCGCCGAGCGAGCGCGTCACGCCCGCCACGCGCCGCGGTAGCTCACCCGCGTTGAAGATCTCCAGCGCCCGCCGCACCTCTGCGTGGGTGTCGACATCGGCAAGAGACGAGCCGGGGGCCGCGACCGCGGGCGACGCCCGCGCGTATCCGGGCTCGGCCGTCTGTTCATCGATCGCGTCCGCGCCGCGCCCGGTCGTGGTATGTCCGCCGGCGAGCTCGCCCGCAGCGCCCTCCGCCGCAGCGCCCTCCGCCGCAGCGCCCTCCGCCGCAGCACTCTCCGCCGCAGCACTCTCCGCCGCAGCGCCCTCTGTTGCAGCGCCCCCCGCCGCAGCGCCCCCCGTTGCAGCGCCGCCGCCGCCCGCGACATCGCCCCAAGTCTCACCCGTGTCGCTCCACTCGCGTTCGATGCCCGCCCACTCGATCCGCGGCGCGCCCTGCGCGCCGGAGGGCTCCGCGATCGACTCCGCGCCGTTCGCGCCCCGTCCGCGATCGCTCGCGCGCAGCGGCTCGTGTAGTTGCGGCGCGCGCACCGGCTCGCGCAGCTGACGCAGGCGCCCCAGCAGCGAGCGGCCGCGCTGCGGATGCTGCGCGAGCGGGCTCGCGAGCTGCTGCTCGGCCTCGCGCCGCCAGCCCTCGTGCGTCGCGCGCGGCGCGCACAGCTCGCACACCGTCCGCCGCTGGCCCCCGCCGAGGAAGACGTCGGGGCGCTCGCCGCGCAGCAGACGCCGTCCGCACAGGTCGCACGCCACGTCCGGGTGGAATGTCACGATCGTCTTCGCAGCCGCCATCGAGTCCACCAGGGTAGACCACGCCGTCGCGCGAGGGGCGGGCGGCCGCAAAAGCGCTGCACCAACGCGCGGACAGCGGCGGCTGTCACGGCGCGCGAGGACCGGTCGTGGTGACTGCGACGCCTCGCTCGCAGCGGCCCGCGCCCTCGCTCGCGGCAGCGGCCCCGCGCTGCACGGACGCTGACACCCCAAGGAACAAGCGGGACGCGCGTCGAAGACCGCCCGCGAGATGGGTAGCTCGACCACGACCGCCGGCAGGGACCGCGCGCCGCGCTTCACGCTGCGCGCCCAGGGCGCGCTCGCCTCCAACGCCGGCCTCCATCCGCGGCCGTGGCTCGCGCGTCTGCGCCGCGCGCTGCGCGAGGACGCTTTCGTGCTCCACTTCCAGCCGATCGTCGCGCTCGCCGACGGCGCCGTCTCCCACAGCGAGGCGCTCGTGCGGCTCGCCGACGAGCCCGACGGGCGGCTCGTCGCGCCCGGAGACTTCCTGCCCGCCGCCGAGCGCTACGGGCTCGTGCGCGAGATCGACCGCCTCGTCGTCACCCGCGTCGCCGCGCTGCTCGGCGCCGAGCCTCGCACCCGCGGCCAGCCGCGGATCGCAGGGGATGACGCTGCGCCGGCCGCGAGCGACGCGCCCCAGCTCACCGGCGGCGTCGCGCTCAACCTCTCCGCGCTGTCGGTCACCGATCGCGGGATGCTCGCGCACATCGAGCGCGAGCTCGCGCGCAATCGCGCCGACCCCCGCCGGCTCATCGTCGAGATCACCGAGACCGCAGCGATCTCCGATATGCGCCGCGCGCGCGCCTTCTGCGCAGGGGTGCAGTCGCTCGGCTGCAGCATCGCCCTCGACGACTTCGGCGTCGGCTTCGGCTCGTTCTACTACGCCAAGCGCCTCCCCTTCGGGTTCCTGAAGATCGACGGCGACTTCGTGCGCGAGCTGCCCGCCTCGCGCAACGATCGCCTCGTCGTCAAAGCGATCGTCGACGTCGCCCGCGGCATGGGCCGCCGCACGATCGCCGAGTTCGTCGGCGACGACGCCACGCTCGAGGTGCTGCGCGAGCTGCGCGTCGATTACGCCCAGGGCTTCCATGTCGGGCGCCCCGCGCCGCTCGCCGCGTAGGGCCTACCGCGGCTGCGGGAGCTGCGTGCGCATCGCCGCGTCCCACGCGCGGTCCGGCAGCAGTTTGCGCTGCAGCACCGTGAGGCGCGCCGAGGGCGTCACCAGCACCCGCGCCGGCGCGCGGCGGCGTGAGATCGCGCGCTCGATCGCCTTCGCGACCACGTCCGGGCCGCCGCCGAGGTGGCGCATCGGGCCCTCGTAGGCGCCCGTCGTGAGCGCCGCGAGCTTCGCGTTGAAGCGCTCGTAGACGCCGCCCGTGCGGTCGCCATCCACGCCGAGCCCCGCCGTCGTCGCGACCGCGGCCTGCGCGAAGTCGCTCGTGATCAGGCCCGGCTCGATCAGGATCGCGTCGACCCCGAAGCCGCGCACCTCGAAGCGCAGCGCGTCGCTGATCGCCTCCAGCGAGTACTTCGTCGCGTGGTAGAGCCCGCCGCCGGGGAACGTCACGCGCCCGCCCATCGAGCCCACGTTGACGATCTTGCCCCACCGCTGCGCGCGCATCCCCGGCAGCGCGAGCTGCGCGAGGCGGATCGCGCCGAATACGTTCGTCTCGAACTGCCGCCGCACCGCGTCCATCGGGACCTGCTCGATCGCGCCGCCCTGGCTATAGCCCGCGTTGTTCACGAGCACGCCGACCGCGCCCTCCGCGTCCTCTACCGTCTTCACCGCCGCACGCATCGAGTCCTCGTCGGTGACGTCCAGCGCGAGCGTCCTGCAGCCCGCGTCCGCGAGGTCCGCGATCGACTCCACGCGCCGCGCGCTCGCGTACACCGTCCAGCCGCCGCGCGCGAGGCGCAGCGCGCTCGCGCGGCCGATGCCCGTCGAGCAGCCCGTGATGAGTACGGCGTTGGAGCGGCTGGCTGCCATGCGATCCTCCTCGTCGGAATTTGAGAGGCCAAGATAGTCCCCCGAAGCTATCCTCGTCGGATATGGCTGTAGATGCCTCGCTCACGACCGCCGACGAGCTGCTGCGCATGCCCAAAGGCCGCTGGCGCTACGAGCTGCTGCGCGGGGAGCTGCGCGTAATGGAGCCCACGGGCATCGAGCACGGGCGAGTCGCCTCCACGGTTGGCGCGCTGCTGTTTGCACACGTTCGCCGCACCGGGAGTGGGGTAACGCTCGGCGCGGAGACCGGGTTCGTGCTGGAGAGCGATCCTGACACCGTGCGCGCGCCCGACGCCGCGTTCATCTCCCAGGAGCGCTACGACCGTGTTGGCCCCACCGCGAAGTACTGGCGCGGCGCTCCCGACTTCGCGGTCGAGGTGCTCTCGCCGAGCGACCGTCCCGGCGAGGTGCGCGAGAAGCTGCGCGAATGGCTCGCCGCGGGCACGATCGCGGTGGTCGTCCTCGACCCCGACCGCCGCACCGCGACCGTCCACCGCAGCGGACGCGAGGCGCGTGTCCACGGTCTGCGGGACACGCTCGACCTCAGCGACGCCGTGCCCGGCTTCCGTCCCACCGTCGCCGAGCTGTTCGGCTGACGCCGCGCGCGCCCGCGGCGCGATAGGGTCGCGCTGCGATGCGTGCGGTCACCTTCCAGGCCCCCGGCGAGGTTCGGGTCAGCGACGTCCCGGAGCCGGAGCTCGCGGAGCCGGGCGATGCGATCGTGCGGGTCGAGGCGACGGGGGTGTGCGGGTCGGACCTGCACATCTACCACGGGCGCGTGCAGATCGAGCCGGGGTTCACGATCGGGCACGAGTACGTGGGGACGGTGCTGGAGGTGGGGGAGGACGTGCGCGAGGTCGCCGTCGGCGACCGCGTGCTCGGCTGCTTTCAGAGCGCGTGCGGGCGCTGCTGGTTCTGCCGCGCGGGGCTTTTCCATAAGTGCGACGCGTCGCGCACGTTCGGCCATGGCGCGGCGCTGGGCGCGCTGCAGGGCACGCAGGCCGAACGCGCGCTGGTGCCGAGCGCGGACCTCGTGCTGCGGCGGGTCCCGGCGGGGATGAGCGACGATGTGGCGCTGTTCGCGGGCGACGTGATGGGGACGGGGTTTCACGCGGTGATCGACAGTGGGCTGCGCCCCGGCGACGTCGCCGCGGTGCTCGGCCTCGGCCCGGTCGGGCTCTGCGCGGTGCAGGCCGCCCGCGCGGCGGGCGCGGCGCATGTGATCGCGGTCGACACGGTCCCCGAGCGCCTCGCGATGGCGGCGTCGTTCGGCGCGCACGCGGTGCACCTCGAGGAGGGCGACCCGCGCGGCGCCGCGCGCGAGGCGACCGCGGGGCGCGGCGTGGACGTCTGCATCGACGCGGTCGGGCACCCGAAGGCGCTCGACCTCGCGCTGCGCCTGACGCGCAAGTGCGGCACCGTGCAGGCCGTCGGCGTCTACGCGGAGCGCGCCGAGGTCCACATGGGCCTGCTGTGGATCAAGTCGCTGCGCATGTGCGCGGGGCACGCGAACGTGATCGGGCACGTCGACCGCGTGCTCGCGCTGATGGCCGCGGGCGTGCTCGACCCGGGACCGCTCGTCACGCACCACATGAGCCTCGAGGACGCCCCGGAGGCCTACGCGCTGTACGACAAGCGTGAGGCCCTGAAGATTGTGCTGCGGCCGTAGGGCTACGGTGCTGGCGCCCTAGCCCGCTCCAGCCCGGAGTCGACGTGCTCTGATCGATGGTCGGTGAGGATCAACTCGAGCTCATCGGACGTGGCCCGGCCAGCAGCGCCCGCGGTTCTCGCCCATGCGTCGGCGGGATCGGGCCGGCTCGTCCACAGCGCGCCCGGAGTGACCTGAAGTGTCGAGGAGAGCCGCGCGATCGTCTCCAGATCGACGCGCGTCGCGCGCCCGGCGAGGATGTTGCGCACGGCGTTCTCCTCGAGTCCGGCCGCGGCGGCGAGCTGGCGGGCTCCCCAGCCGCGTCGCTGCGCCAACTCCGCAACGCGCCACGTGATCGTAGACATAGGGAGGATCTTCTCATGCCAGAGGATGTTCCTCGTCCCAGGCCGATGGGCGCGCCGATGTCAACTATGCAGTCGCTGGTGCGCGAGTTCATAGACAGTCGGCGCGTGGGAGCCTCTGGGGTGATGACGCGTTCCGAAGGCGAGGTATCGCAGTCGAGGGCCGGTTGCGTGGATCACCCACTGGAAGATCATGCCGAAGTGGCCGAGGGGCTGGGGCAGATAGATCTTGACGCAGCCCGGAAGGCGGGTTCCGTCGCGTCCTTCGGCTTCGCAAGGCTTCAACTGTGAACGAGGGACGCCCGCGCGCTCGTAGTCGCGTCGAGCGGTCTCGGCGACCTCTCGGCCCGCGGAGGTAGAGCGCACGAGATCCGCGTCGAACGTGCCGGGATCAAAGCGCGCGGGGAAGCACAGCTCGGGTGTCGCCACGGCCTACCCCTCGCCGTCAGGTGGCTGCATGTGAGGTCCGTGCTCAGCGATGAAATCCTGCCACTCCGCGTCGGTCGCGGGGCGCTCGCCGTTGCGGGCGAGGATCGCCTTCCACGAGGCGTCCGGTACGAGCGTCAGCTCCCCGTCGGGCCGCTGGTCGGTGATCACGTACTCGCCCTTGATGTCGCCGCTGAGCGTCACATGCGGTGGTGTTGCCACGGGGCTCATGGTGCCAGATCCTCCTGTCGTCGTACAGCGCCTCCAGCGCCAACCATGGCTCCACCGTACGCAGCGCTTGGGACGGTTCTCTCGCCCGGTGCGTCGACAACGATCTCGCTACGCCGGTTCGGCGACCGCTATCCCCAGGGCTCGCGCCGCACTGGTGAGGCGCGAGTCGTAGCAGTACACGCATTCGATGTCCACGCCGAGGCTGAGGATCGTTGCGAGGTGCAGGGCGTCGAGCGAGCGCAGCTCCGCGGGTTCGAGTGCGGCGGCGATCTCAACGATCGACTGGTCGAGCGCGAGCAGCGTGACCGTCGTCAAGGCCGCGTTCGCGCGGGTCGCGGCGAGCTTGCCGTAGCGGCGGGCCGCGCGGCGTCCCTCGACCGAGAGCAGGATGCTGCTGATCAGCTCGGTCTCGGTGCCGCGGAGCGCGGCGCGCAGCGCGTGGCTCTCGGGCTCGGAGCGCACGAGCTTGAGGAAGGCGGAAGTATCGAGGTAGGCGGGCAAGCGCGCTAGTGGCGCTCGCCGCGAAGCTCGTCGAGCACCGCCTCTGAGGGCGGGCCCGGGATCGGCTCGGGCAGCTCCTCCAGCGCATCCAGCAGGCTGCCCTGGCCGCGCCTGGCGCCGCGCTCGGCGACGAGCCTGTCGATCACCGAGGCGCGTCCCGGCGCGGGCGTCAGTTGAGCCACGGCCTGTCCGCGATCGGTGATCGTGAACGACTCGCCGTTCCTGGCCCTGCGTGTGTAGCGACTGAGGTTTTGGCGCATCTCGCGAATGCCGACGATCTCCATGTGCGTCATTGTAGCGCTCACGGGGGCCACACGTTCATCCTCATGCCTTGCCAATCACGCGGGTGGCAGGTGGCAGGTGGTACGATAAGACCGTGAAGAAGACCAGCATCTACATCGACCCCGACGTCGACAGTGCGCTCGGGCGTCGCGCCGCCGCGGAGGGCACGACGAAGGCTGCGCTGGTCCGCGCGGCCCTGGCTGCAGCCGCCGCGCCGGCGGCGCGCGCGAAGCCGCGTGCGTGTGCGGTCTTCGACGGCCCGGGCGACCTCTCCGCGAACGTGGACCGATATCTGGCCGAGAGCGGCTTCGGCGAGACTTGATCGTTCTCGACACCTCCGCGGTGCTCGCGTTCATGGACCGGCGCGATGCCAACCACGACGCGGTCCGCGACTGGATGCGGGAGCAGACGCAGGAGCTGATCACGACGCCGCTGGTCGTCGCGGAGCTCGACCACCTCGTCGCACGGCAGGGCGGCCCTCGCGCGACCAAAGCCCTGCGCGAGGATCTCAACAGCGGCGCGTACCTCGTCGAATGGTGGCCCGGCGCGATGCGCGAGACGATCGCGCTCGCCACTCGCCACGAGTCGATGGAGCTCGGATTGACCGACGCGTCGCTGCTCGCGCTGGCTGCCCGCATGCAGACGGTCTCGATCGCGACCCTCGACGAACGCCGCTTTCGCGTCTGCAAGCCCAGCGCGGGCGGTGGCGCCTTCACGCTGCTGCCAGCCGACGCGCCCTGAGCCGCCGACGTCAGCGCCCCTCGCACCTGGGGTATTGACATGACGTGCACGATGTGATTATGATGGGGTTGTCACGGCAGCCGTTAGGCGTTGCCGGACTGACATAGGGTCTGGTTGGGTCTGCCTCTGCGGTCGACCTTCGAAGTGCTTGTCAGGGATTTGTCGGGGAGGGGCCGGGTCGTTTCGATGAGGGAGTTGTCTTAGCGTGCTTTCGGGAGGGAAATACGTGCCGGGGATGTGCGCCGCCGCTGGCGGAGCGTTGGCTAGATGCACCAGCATTTTGCTGATGCATCTCTCTCTCTCTCTCTCTCTCTTCGCTTTCTGGGCTAGCCGCTAGCGCGCTTCGGCGCACGGCTGCGCCCCGCTTGCGCTCCCCGCTCGTGGGGGCGGGGGATTGCGCGCGCCCGGGAGCTCTCGCGCGCCGAGGTGCGATCGCGTGGCGGGGGGTCGTGTAGTGACGCGCGTGCGCGCACGTGAGACGACGCCTGCACGCAGGGGCGCGGGTGTGCCTCGGCGCGCAGCGCCACGCACTGCGGTGGGCGGTGCGCGCTCTGCAACAGGCAAGTCGCCGTCTGCGAGAGCGTCTTCGCGCACGGGCGCCGCGGAGGGGCGCCTGGCGGAGATGCAGCGCTCGCGGCTGCTGGCGGCGGCGGTGGGCGCGATCGAGGAGTATGGCTACGCGCAGACGACGGTGGCGCAGATCACGGCGCGCTCGCGCGTCTCGCGGCGCACGTTCTACGAGCTGTTCGGGGACCGCGAGCAGTGCCTCGCGGCGCTGCTGGAGGACGTGGTCGCAATGGTGCAGGGCGAGCTTGCGGCGGCGGGCGTGGCGGGCCTGCCGTGGCGCGAGCGGGTACGCGGCGGCCTGGAGGCGATCCTCGCGTTCTGCGACCGCGAGCCGGCGCTGGCGCGCGTGTTCGTGGTGCACGCGCTGCGCGGCGGCCCGGAGGTGCTGGAGCGCCGCGAGCAGGTTCTCGCGCAACTGGCGGGGGTGCTCGACGAGGGTCGTGTAGAGGGTTCGCGCGCAAGCGACTGCACCCCGCTGACGGCGGAGGGCCTGGTCGGCGCAGCGCTCGGAATTCTGCATGCGCGCCTGACGCGCGGTGAGCGCATGGCGGTGGTGAACCGCAAGCAGCCGCCGTTGGTGAGCCTGTCCGGCGAGCTGATGGGAATGATCGTGCTGCCCTACCTGGGCCCGGCGGCGGCGCGCCGCGAGCTGGCGCGCCCGGTCCAAATCCCCGCCGCATCCAGCCGCCGCCCGCGGGCGGAGCGGGCGCTCTCCGAGCGCGATCCGCTGCAGGGCGTGCCGATGCGCCTGACCTATCGCACGGCGTGTGTGCTGCAGGCGATCTCATCCCAGCCGGGTGTGAGTAACCGTGAGGTCGCCGCGCAGGCGGGCGTGGCCGATCAGGGCCAGATTTCGAAGCTGCTCGCGCGGCTGGAGCGGCTGGGCCTCACCGAGAACACGGGCGACGGCCACCACAAGGGCGAGGCCAACGCATGGGATCTGACGCCGCTGGGCGCCCAGGTCGCGCAGCGGTTGCGGATCGGCACCGATCATCAGAGCGAGGCGCAACTGGGCCACAGCGCTCGTCAAGTGAACAGCAATGAGGAGAGCGAGCGATGAGTCATCTGCAGGCATCGATCACGCGACCGACCCCGAGCCAAGCGACGGATGGCTGGCCGCGGCGCCGCACGCCGATCGCCCTTGCGGCGGCACTCATGGTCCTTCTACTCGCGCCGTCCTGCGCTTTCGCCGGCTTCAGCCAGCCCTTCTTGCGCCAGATCACGCGAACCGAAGCCGACAGTGCTCGCTCGTGCACACTGGAAAGCGAAGACACCCGCTCCTCGACGTGTCTGAACCCCGGCGGCCTGGCGGTCGACGAAGCCGGCGACCTATGGGTCGGCGACTACGAGGAGCAAAATAAAGAACATACGCCTCCCCAGCCCGAAGAAGACGCCCTGGGCGAGTTCAACTCGACGGGCGCCTTTCTCAAGACGCTGAAACTCGAAGGCAATCCCGCCATCGAAAAAGGGCGCAATGTAGCTGAGTATACTCGGCCCGACAGTCTGTCTATCGATTACCAGACGGGAGACTTCTACGTTACAGGCGAGGGCGATGCGCCGTATGTCGAAGTCTTTGACAGCGCGGGACAACTTGTCGCTCTGTGGGAAGGATTCGGAGGTCCTGCATACGTCGCCGTCGATAATGCGACCGAATCGCTGGAAGATCCCTCGGCTTGCTCCGTCACTGGGTGCATCGTCTACGTTTCACAAGCGCTGCCTAACGAATCTGAATCTCACCCCGAGGGGGTCGAGAAGTTCAGCACGGCGGGGATTACAAGCAGCTTCACGTGCAGCACGTGCGCTTACGTCCAAGGCAATGAGATCACGGGCACTCCACGCGGCAAGTTCAGACCATATAAAATAGGCAGCGTTGCGGTCGACGCCAAAGGTGACATCTATGTTGTCGACAACGAATACGAAGATGGTGTGGCGGCGGTCGTCGAGTACAGGCCGAGCGGCGAATTCGTGCAGGCGTTCACCGGCCAGGAAACCCCTGGTTTGGCGGGGCAAACAGCGGGAGGTGGCTTTGGCGGCGGGCTCGAAGGGGTGGCCGTCGATTCGGTCACCGGTCTTATCGATGTGTCCGTCAGCGAAAGTCAGCGGAGCGTCGGTGCGGTTGACGAGTTCAATCCCCTCTCGGGTCGCTTTGTGAGCCAGGTCACCGAAACCTCACCGGGCAAGCGTTTGCGCAGCGCATTTGCCGTAACCGCTGACCCACACGGCGATCTGTATGTCGTCGACAAGGAGAGCCGGGGCGAAGTCGTAGAAGAACCAACCAACGAACAGGCGGTCGACGAGTACGGTCCCGGCGGCTTCATCCCAAACTTCAAGCTTGCGGGAGTCACCGACAGCACGTCTGCCAGCGCCGTTTTGAACGGCTTGGTGAGCCCGGAGTCCACTCCCGAAGCGCCCGGGCTCAGCGAATGCTATTTCGAGTACGTCACCGAAGCCGACTACAACCCGCTACTCGAAGATCCATACGAAGCCGGCGGTGCCGCGCCGTGCGAACCGGGCGCAAGCGAAATCCCCGAGGACGCCGAGTATCACGCGGTCCACGCTGGCGTCAAAGGCCTCGTCTCGGGCGCCGTCTACCGCTATCGACTGGTGGCGAAGAGCTCGGGAAAACTGGGCGCCGTCGGCGATGGCGAACCGCTTGAGTTCACGGCGCCGGGCCCCCCGAAAGTCATCGCGAGCTCCGTCGCGAACATCTCCTCGATGTACGTAGATCTCCATGCGCAGATCGATCCGGTCGGAGCGGACACAACCTACTACTTCGAATATGGTCCCACCGCGGCGTACGGCGAAGTGGCGCCGGCGCCGACAGAAGCGGCGCCGCATGGCGCCGACATCGGCTCCGGCGGCCCGCGCGGCGACGCGCCAGCCAGTGTCGTGCAGCAGATTGGCGGCCTGACCCCAGGCACGACCTACCATTTCCGCGCGGTGGCAAGAGGCACGTTTATAAACGCAGATGGAAAAGAAGAAACCGTCACGGAGCCTGGTCTGGATGGGACCTTCAAAACGATGCCCGCGCCGACTCAGGGGCTGCCCGACGGTCGTGCATACGAGTTGCTCACCCCTCCGAGCAAGGGGAGCGCCGAAGACATGTTCGGCGACCTGGAAACGCAATATCACTGGTTCTTGAACAACAGTGTTGGCTATGCGTCTGAATCCGGCGAACAGTTCCTGCTCGAAACGCAGGCGCCGTTCGGGCCGTACCCGGCCATGGAACATGATTCGTCCTCTCCTGACGGCGGACACAACGTCTACGTCTTCGCGCGCTCTGAAAAGGGGTGGCAAACGATCCCGTTCGCGCAGCCGTCGCTCGGCGTTCAGAGCGTCCACGCCGACGTTTTCAGTCCGGAAAACTTCTCCGAGTTGGGCATCGACGACGCTGTGGGCGCCGAATTGAGCGCCGCCGGCACCCATGGCGTCGCGTTCCTCGCTTCGCTGGGCGGTGCGTCCAGCGGGCCGTCGTTCACTGAACTGCTGAGGGACCCCGGTCCCACGGCGGACCACACACGGATGGTCGGAGCGTCGCGTAACTTCGACCGTGTTGTGGTGGCAAGCAAGAGCCATACGCTCGCTCCTGGCACGGAAACTCAGGATCCAGGTACGACCGCTCTATATGAAGCAGCGGGTGGGAAGCTCGCGCCCGTGAACGTCAACGACAAAGGCGCACTGTTGAGCCGCTGTGGCGCGGTGCTTGGGCAGAACAATGCTGGCGCTGGCGCCAGTCACAATGCGGTATCGACCGACGGTGCGAAGATCTTCTTTACGGCACCTGACCCGGAAGGGGCTGGTGCCGGATGTTGGGATCCGGGGACGGAAGCAAACGCGCCGCAGCTTTACACGCGTAGCGGTGGCAGGACGACGCAGGTCTCCAAGCCCGAGGCAGGTGTCGTCGAAGAAGGCTCGTCTGAAGAAGGCGAAGCACCGGTGCAGCATCCCGCGATCTACGTCGGCGCATCCGAAGACGGCTCCAAGGTGTTCTTCATAACCGAAACGGAGTTGACGCGAGAAGCTGCGGAACTCAGGCTCCACGATCGCGAGCTGTACGAGTACAACGCTGAAGCCCCCGAAGGCAAGCGGCTCGTGCGTGTTTCACGCGGTGAGCGTGGCAGCCCCGTCGCCGCGGGCGCCCCCGCCAAGGTATATGTCGTCGACGCGATATCAGGGGACGGAAACGTGGTGTATTTCGCCGCGCTTGGCCAGCTGGCACCGGGGGCGCCCGTTGTCGAAGGTGAAGAGACCAATCTCTACCACTATGACACCGCAGCCGGCGAAATCAGCTACGTAGCAACCGTCGATCGACGCGACTACCCATCTGATGAAGCGAGTGATTGGTGGGATCAGAGCGTCGCGTCTAAATCTCGGCCAATCTTCGAAAACCCGGTTGAGATCGCCCTCGATCCCAGCGCCAACTGGTATACAACGCCTGGCGGTCGCTTTCTACTGTTCGCGACCACAAGGGAACTCGACCCCAACCACAGTACGGCGGCGGCTCAGGAAAGGGATTGTCCGAACCTGAATTCCGGTGGAGTCGGGCCAAACGGCCACTGTTCTGAGGTTTATCGCTATGACGCTTCGCGGGCGGTATCGGAGGGCAGGGAAGGAGAGGATGTGCCGGATAATCCACTGTGTGTGTCGTGCGACGCAGGCGGCGAAGCACCGGCCTCGCCTGCGTTCTTTGGTCATTCCGCGGGTCTGGAAACTCGTGCGGCGGGCCCGGTGCGGGCGATGTCGGATAATGGGTCCTACGTCTTCTTCGATACGGCCGATCCGCTCGTTCCGCAGGACGTCAACAAGGCGCTGGACGTGTATGAGTGGCATGAAGGCGTTGTCTCGCTGATCAGCTCGGGCACGGACACTGCGCCTTCGTACTTCCTCGGTGCGAGCTCGGACGGTAGCAATGTGTTCTTTGGTACCCATGCGCGGCTGGTGCCACAGGACACGGACACGGCGGGTGACGTCTATGACGCGCGGATCTGTACGACGCAAAGCCAGTGCATCAAGCGGCCATCGGCGGGGACGGCTGAATGTGAAGGCGATGCCTGTCAGAGCCCACCGCCGGCGCCGCTCGAAGCGACGCCCACCTCGCTGACGTTCTCCGGCGCCGGCAACTTGACAGGGTCGGTGACGCCTACAGGGACGGTGAAGAAGGCAACGCCGAAACGGAGAACGACAGCGCAGATCAAGGCCGAGAAGCTGGCGAGGGCCCTCAGGGCTTGCGCGCGAGAGCCAACGAGCAAGCGAGCCGCGTGCAAGAGACAGGCCCGCGCCAGATATGCCCCGGCGAAGAAGAGAGGCAAGCGATGATTGTCAAAGCATGTTCTGCGGGTCGGCCGGCTGCCCTGGCGGTGACGCTCGCGCTCGTACTGCTGGCCCTCACCAACACGCCGGCGCTTGCCGGCGAATCCGGTGCCCAATGGACGGTGACGTCGGTATCGCGGCCGACGAACTTCGCGCCGTTCGCGGCGGGGGACGAAGCCGGCGAAGATGCGTATGAGGTGACCGTCACGAACACGGGCGGATCCCCAACTAATGGCGAACCGGTTGTGATCAGCGACGAACTTCCGAACGGGCTATCGTCAGCCGGGGAACCCGCGGGTGAGGGCACGCTCGCGATCGCCGACAAAAGCCCGGACCCCGAGGCGCATTTCAGTTGTGTGTTTCGTGAGTGCACATATTCCGCCGCCGTGGGAGTCGGCGATACGCTGATCGTAAAGTTCCCGGTCGCCGTGTTGGAAAGCGCGCCGACCTCGTGTGCAGTGCCGGGCGAGACGGTCAGCTGTGTCGATAATGTCGTACGGGTAGCGGGTGGGGGTGCCCCCGACGCATCGATTGGCACACCGACGACGATCTCCAAGAAGGCGGCCGGTTTCGGCCTTTCACCGGGCGGGTCGACGACGGCTTTCTCGACGGACCAGGCGGGCGCTCATCCCGATTTCACGACGTCGCTCGCGTTCAACACCGTGGACGCGAAAGGTGCGCTGGCGGGCGAGCCGCGACAGGTGACGGATGTTCTGCCGCCAGGCTTCGCCGGCGATCTCGTCGACACGCCGGCGTGTCCGGCGTCTGTCTTCACGCTGCGGGAATGTGCGATCGACACTCAGGTTGGGATCACGACGCTCACCTATGATCTTTTCGGGGATACGTATACGGAAACGCTGCCGGTCTACAACCTCGCTCCGAACGCGGGCGAACTCGCGAAGATCGGGTTCGCCCTCGGGGCGGGTGGAGAAGGCGACGTCGGCATTCAGGGCAACGTCACGCTCGACTCGGACTATGGCCTGGAAACGAGCTTCTACAACATCGACCAGAACGCCCTGGAGATCGACAACGATTCGCTGACGATTTGGGGTGTGCCTGCGTCGCCGATCCATGACGCTTGGCGGTTCAGCCACGGCCAGCATACCACCGCTGGGTTTTTCGGTGTTGCCTCGGAAGTCGCGCCCGTGCCGTTTTTCACCAGTCCAACCGCATGCGGCAGTGAGCCCGCGGAAGCGAGGCTCACCGTCGTCTCGTGGGAGCAGCAGCGGGTCGAAGAAGGGATGCCGTTCGGGCCGCTTGTGGGCTGTGACCGGGTGACGATGGAGCCGTCGCTGACGGTGGAAACGACGACCTCGAGCGCATCCGCGCCGACGGGGTTGGATCTCGACATGCAGATCCCGCAGACCTACGAAAATCCCGAAGGCGTCGCGACCTCGACGCTGCAGCGAGCGGTCGTGACGCTGCCCGAAGGGATGACGGTCAACCCCTCCGCCGGTGCGGGGCTGGGAGCGTGCACCCCGGCGCAGTACGCCGAAGAAGAACGGCAGGCGATCGCGGGTAGGGGCTGCCCGAACGAATCGAAGCTCGGGACCGTCAGAATCGTGACGCCGTCGCTGAAGGAAGAAGTGACGGGGTCGGTGTTCCTCGCGCAACCGTTCGACAATCCATTTGGATCGGCCGAACATCCCGGCGGGTCGCTGCTGGCGTTGTACATCGTCGCGCGGGCTTCCGACCGCGGGGTGCTGATCAAAGTCGCGGGCGAAGTGCAGGCGAACCCGCTGACGGGGCAGCTCGTGACGACGTTCGACGATCTGCCGCCGCTGCCGTTCAGCACGTTCCTGTTCAGCTTTCGCCAGGGCGCCACCTCGCCGCTGGTAATGCCGCCGACCTGCGCCAGCTACACGGTCCAGGCGCAGCTCACGCCGCTGTCAGACGTCGAAGGCGCGCCGTTGACGCCTGCGATCCCGCCCTTCACGGTCAACTCGGGGGTCGATGGGGAAGCCTGCCCATCGGGTGTGCCGCCGTTCGCCCCTGGCGTAGCGGCCGGCACGCTGAACAACAGTGCTGGCGCCTACAGCCCGCTGGAGATCCGGATCACGCGCGGCGATGGCGAACAGGAGATCACGGGCTTCTCCACGCAGCTGCCGCCCGGGCTGACGGCGAACCTTTCGGACCTGCCGTTCTGCTCGGAAGCGGCGATCGCGCACGCGCGGGAAAGGACCGGCGCGCAGGAGGAAGCCGAACCGTCTTGCCCGTCGGCCAGCCAGATCGGGCGCACCCTCGTCGGCGCCGGTGTCGGGTCGGTGCTCGCGCAGGCCCCGGGCAAGATCTACATGGGTGGCCCGTACCAGGGCGACCCGTTCTCGATCGTTGCGATCACCTCGGCGAGGGTCGGCCCGTTCGATCTCGGGACCGTCGTCGTGCATCTGCCGCTGTCGATCAATCCGCTGACGGCTGCCGTCAGCGTTGCCGCCGGCGGTACCGATCAGATCCCACACATCATCAAAGGGATCGTCGTGCACGTGCGCGACATTCGCGTCTACGTAGAACGGCCGGGCGCGGGCTTTACGATCAACCCGACCAACTGCGCTCGGTTGGCGCTCGCCGCGACCGTGATCGGCTCGGGCGCGAGCTTCACCGATCCTGCGGATGCAGATGCGGTTACGGTTACTGACCCCTTCCAGGCGGCGGACTGCGCGAGCCTGAAGTTCGAACCGAAATTCTCGGTCTCGACGTCGGGTAGAACCTCGCGAGTGAACGGCGCGAGCCTGTCCGTGAAGCTGACCTACCCCGCCGCGCCGCAGGGTACGCAATCGAACATTGCGAAGGTCAAGGTGGACCTCCCCAAACGGCTGCCATCGCGGCTGACGACGCTGCAGAAGGCGTGCACCGAGCAGACGTTTGACGCGAACCCCGCGTCGTGTCCAGCAGCCTCGGTGATCGGGCACGCCAGCGCGGTCACGCCGATCCTGCCCGTCCCGCTGGCAGGCCCAGCGTACTTCGTCTCGCACGGCGGGGCGAAGTTCCCCGAACTGGTCGCCGTGCTGCAGGGCTACGGCGTCACGATCGACCTGCACGGCGAAACGTTCATCTCGAATATCGGGGTCACGAGCAGCACGTTCGCGGCGGTTCCCGACCAGCCCGTGACGAGCTTCGAACTCACGCTCCCTGAGGGTCCCTACTCGGCGCTGGCGGCGAATGGGGACCTGTGTACGTCAAAGCTCGTGATGCCGACCGCGTTCTTCGCACAGAACGGCATGGAAATCCACAGGTCCACTCCGATCGGCGTCACCGGTTGCGCGAGATCCAAAGCACTAACTCGTTCTCAGCAGCTCGGCCACGCGCTGAAGCTGTGTAAGAAGGATAGGAACAGACAGAGGCGCCGCGGCTGCGAAAGGCGCGCACGCAAAAGGTATGGGCCGGCAAGCCGGAAGAGGAGGGGGAAGAAGTGATCGGTCGATCAGACTCACGACGGTGGCCGGACGAGCAGGCTCAAACCGCGACGGGAGGAACCGCAGATGCTCTCTAGACTACGCAAACGTTTCACATATGCGAACGTTGCCGTGACGCTCGCGCTGGTGTTCGCGATGAGCGGCGGCGCGTACGCCGCGGGCCGCTATGTGATCACCTCGACCAAGCAGATCAAGCCGAGCGTGCTCAGCGCGCTTAGGGGGAACGCTGGCAAGGCGGGCCCCGCGGGAGCGAGGGGCGAAGCTGGTCCCGCAGGCGCGAAGGGCGAAGCCGGCGTCGCCGGCAAGGGTGAAAAGGGCGAACCGGGACCGGAAGGCAAAGAAGGCAAGCCCGGCGCGCCGGGAGCAGCCGGTGAAACCGGCCCCCAAGGTGAAACCGGCCCCCAGGGCAAGCCCGGCCCGCAGGGCCCCCTGCAACCCGGCAAGACCGAGACGGGCTCATGGAACTTCGCGACTGCCGGCGCTGGCGGGGTATTCGCCGGCGGGATCTCGTTCGCGCTCCCATTGAGCGCGGCGCTGAGCGCCGAACACGTGCACTACGTAAAGGAAAAGACCACGACCTCGGAATGCCCCGGCACCGCTGAAAAGCCGGAAGCGCTGTCCGGCAACCTCTGCGTATACGAAACCTTTACGAGCGGCATCGAAAAGGTGTCCGGGGTCGCCAGCGTCGAAATCTTCCCCGACGGCAGCGAGCCGAAAGAGCTTGGCGGAGCCCCCGGGGCCGGGCCGAGCGGCGCCTTTCTGTTCTTCGTCGCCGAAGAGCAGAGCGTGGGCTGGGGCTCGTGGGCGGTGACCGCCCCAGCAAGCTAGACCCGCAAGCCAGGAGCCCCACGGGGCACACATCGCCCGACCCGGGCGAAACACCATGCCAACGGACCTCGACGACCCCAGGGCCGTCCGGGTTATGGCCCCAGGGAGTCACGAGTGGAGGACATGCAGCGTGCAAGGATCGTCGATGCGATGGTGGCGGTCGTCGGGGAGGGGGGCTTCGCCGATACATCGGTGACCGCTGTCAGCGCGCGGGCGAAGGTTTCGCGGCGCACGTTCTACAGGCAGTTCGATGGGCTCGAGGACTGCTTTCTCGCGGTGATCGACGAGGCGCACCGACAGTCGAGCACGCTGATATTTGCCGCGTTCGAGCAGCACGAGCGCTGGTGCGACGGCGTGCGCACGGCGCTCGCCGGGCTGCTGTCATTTCTCGACGCCGAGCCGCGACTGGCGCGGGTGTGGCTGGTCGAGTCGCTCGCCGCCGGCGCGTGGGCGCTGGAGCGCCGTGAGCACCACCTCGCGGCGCTTACACGGTCGATCGTCGCCCATTGGTCTCCGCCAGCCGGCGCCGAAATGCACCCGCTGGCCGGTGCGGGAGTGATAGCATCGATACTAGGGGTGATTCAGACCCACCTGGTGACGAGGAGGCCCCAGCCGCTGATCACGCTACTCGGCTCGCTGATGGGTATCGCGACCGCGCCCTACCTCGACGCTGCCGCCGTGGCCGCTGAGATAAAGAACGGCGAAGCACTTGCACAGGAGGTCGGCGCCCAGCACGGCTCTCGAGCGCGGGAGAGCGCCGCCGGTCTCTGTCTTCCCGCCGCATTGCAAAACCCCAGAGGGCGTAGGGCGTGGCAGTGCCTGCGGTATCTGCTCGAGTGCCCGGGAGCGAGCAACCGTCAGGTGGCGAACGCGATCGGTATCGCCAGTCACCCCCAGATCTCGACACTGCTCGCGCGCCTCGCCGCAGCGGAACTGCTGCTCAAGCACGCCGGCCGCCGCGGCCAGCCCAACGCCTGGTTGCTTACACCGTACGGGCGGCAGATCCTCGACGCACATGCGAGTCACAGCGCGGCGCCATCGCGCGATTCGACTGTGACATCTTGACCACCGTTGGCGGACCGCTATAGCGTAGGAAGTGAGAAACACATCGAGACTGGGGCGGCGCCCGCTGGGGTGACGAGTGGAGCGCTGGGTCAGCGGACGAAAGGAATATCGATGAGATCGATCTACAGAACAGTGCTGGTGCTCGCTGCGCTCTTCGCGCTGAGCGCAGCGACTGCGAGCGCGGCGCTCGCCTCGCCGGAATGGCTCGTCAAGAAAGGCGGCGTCTACAATGTGCTCACGGGGGCGACCGAAATAGAAGCCCCAGGCACCTTTGTAGTCAATGATATGCGAGAAAACGAGAAGCTGTCATGTGAACTCACGATGATGAGCACGCAAGAACCCGGCGGCATAGGCAAAATAAACGGAGTCGCGGTCAAAACCTGTAAATTGTCGGGTAGCGGTATCTGTGAAAGTCTCGCGGCAGTGAAAATGACGGACCTTCCCTGGAAGACCGAACTGTCTAAATCGTCTGGGGACATGAGGGTAGGGCTTGTGAATGGTGGCAGCGGTACCCCACAGGTGCAGTTCGAATGCCACACAACTATCGGCAATGTGCTTAATGTTTGCGCTGTGAATTCAACCGCGATGTTGGAAAACGAGGTCTCACCGCCGAATGTTCAGGCACGGTATGAAGGGGCCTCGGGGGAGACGGAGTGTGACGGGTATGCGAATGCGGGCAAGGTCGAAGGGGGACTCACGTTCACACATCCGAAAGGCACGGAAGGACTCGAGGTGGTGGGCGAAGAATACCAGTGGTCTGTGGGCTCTAAAGCGGTGAAAGCAGTATCGAAAGGCGTCGTCAAGCTCGCTGATAACGGGACTCACGTATCGCTCGAATGCGAAGCTGCAGGTGAAGGGACGGTCGGTCCCGTCAGGTTGGGTGAAGAGACGAAACTGACGCTGTCGAAATGCAAATTCATAAAAGCGGAAGCATGTGAAGGAACACCTGTAGTGGAAGCGTTGAATCTGCCATGGAAAACCGAACTGAGCATCTCCGAAGGCGAGATGCTCGATTCGATCTCCAACGAACACGGTACGACTGGCTTCAGCTGGGCGTGCCAGACGATCCTCGGTAAATTCACGGACGTATGCACAGGCGCGCTTAGCACAAGCACGGAAAATGTGACCGCCGGTGTCGACGCGACCTTCACCAACAAAAAACTGTCGTGCAAAGGCGCGCCGGCCTCCCACGAAGGCTCGGTCGAAGGCACTCAGCTCATCGAAGCCCCCACTTGGGGCACGCTGAGCGTGATGTAGCCACGCGGTAGAGGCCCGCGAGATAAGCGCAGAACAGCGGCGTCCGCCGGCGCGCTACCCCCGCGCCGGCGGCCCGCTGCCGCGTCCACGGGCGCACGAGCCCGCAGCTGTATCTACGAGGGGACCGTGACCCAAGATCGAGGTAGCCTGTGCCCATGCCCACCGAAACCGCCGCCCCCACACTCCCCGAAGCCCTCGGCGACGCCGCGCGCGCCTTCATCGCCGGACCCCACCGCCTAGTAATCGGCGCGGAGCGCCCCGAGGCGGCCGATGGCCGCACCTTCGCCACGCTCGACCCCGCCAGCGGGCGGGAGATCGCGCGGGTCCCGCACGCCGGCCCCGCCGACGTCGCCGGCGCGGTCGCCGCCGCGCGCGCCGCGTTCACGGACGGCCCCTGGGCGAACATGCCCGCCAGCGGCCGCGAGCGGATCATGCTCACGCTCGCGCAGTCCCTCGAAGACCACGCGCAGGAGCTCGCCGAGATCGAGTCGCTCGACAACGGCAAGCCCGTCAACCTCGCGCGCTACGTCGACGTCGCCGGCTCCGCCGCGCACCTGCGCTACTTCGCGGGCTGGCCCACGAAGATCGAGGGCGCCGTGCTGCCCGTCACCGCGCCGAACATCCACTGCTACACCCGCCGCGAGCCCGTCGGCGTCTGCGCGCAGATCGTGCCCTGGAACTTCCCGCTGATGATGGCGATCTGGAAGCTCGCGCCCGCGCTCGCCGCCGGCTGCACGGTCGTGCTGAAGCCCGCCGAGCAGACCCCGCTCTCCGCGCTGCGCCTCGGCGAGCTCGCGCTCGAGGCCGGGCTGCCACCGGGGGTGCTGAACGTCCTCACCGGCGACGGCGCCACCGGCGCCGCGCTCGTCGAGCACCCCGACGTCGACAAGATCGCCTTCACCGGCTCGACCGCCGTGGGGCGCGAGATCGGCGCCAAGGCCGGCCGCGCGCTCAAGCGCGTCACGCTCGAGCTCGGCGGCAAGTCGCCGAACATCATCCTCCCCGACGCCGACCTCGACGCCGCCGTCAAGGGTGCCTTCCAGGGGCTCTACTTCAACTCCGGCCAAGCCTGCAACGCCGGCTCGCGCCTGTTCGTGCCCGCCGCCCAGTTCGACGAGGTCACGAGCGCGCTCGCCGAGCGCGCCAACGGCACCCGCCTCGGGCCGGGGCTCGACACGGAGACGCAGCTGGGTCCCGTCGTCTCCGCCGAGCAGCAGCAGCGGGTCATGGGCTACATCGACTCCGGCCGCGAGCAGGGCGCCGAGCTGCTCGCCGGCGGCGAGGCCGCGCTCACCGACAGCGGCGGCTACTTCGTCGCGCCGACCCTGTTCGCCGTCACCGACGACGAGCTGAAGATCGCCCGCGAGGAGATCTTCGGCCCCGTGCTCGTCGCCTCGCCCTACGACACGCTCGAGGAGGTCGCCGCGCGCGCCAACGACAACGAGTACGGCCTCGCCGCCGGCGTCTGGACCCGCGACGTCGGTAGCGCCCATCGGCTCGCCGCGCTGCTGCGCGCAGGCTCCGTCTACGTCAACACCTGGGGCAACGTCGAGCCCAACGCTCCCTTCGGCGGCTTCAAGGCCTCCGGCGTCGGGCGCGAGCACGGCCACGACGGCCTCAGCGCCTACCTGGAGACCAAGAGCGTCTGGACCGCGCTGTAGGGGCTCCAGCTGCGGGCTTACTCGAGCTCGTCGGGGCCGGGGGGGCGTCGTCGCTGGCGCAGCCAGTAGCGCAGCAGGGGGTCTGTGATTCGGTAGGGGTCGGTCAGAACCTCGCCGCGGTGGACGAGCGCATCGCGAGCGTCATGTGCGGCGCTGCCCGTGGGCAGCCCGAAGCGGGCCTGCGTGTAGTTCGAGCTGAGACCGTGCGATGAGAGCGCAAGTGCGAACAGCACCCGCACCTGCACACCCGGCAGGACGTCGAGGAATCGCTCGAAGCCCTCGGCGAGCGAGTCGATCACCTCGTCGAGCGCAGCGACCCACTCCGTGAGGGTGGCGGGCTCCTGCGGGGGGGTGTGCTCCCAGAGATAGTGCGCCATCAGCATTGCGCGCTGCGGATGGCCCCGCACGAGCTCGAGCAACGCATCGAGCGCCTCGCCGGGAACGCGACCGGTCTCGGCGAAGCGCCGTTCGATGTGCGCGCCGAGCGCCTCGGTGGGCAGCTCGCCCAAGCGGACCGGTGCGGCCTGCCCGAACAGCGGGCGCTCGCGCTCGCCGAACAGCTGATTCATCAAGCCGGGCTCAGAGCCGGCGAAGAGGTAGCTCGCGGCCTCGCCGTGGTGTTGGACGTGGCTTCTGATCAGGCCGTCGAGGCCATCGAGGCGGAGAACCTCGTGGAACTCGTCGAAGGCCACGAGGACGCGGTGGCCGGTGCGCTCAAAGGCCTCGCGGGGAAGCTCGAGCAGCCGATGCAGTGCGGGTAGCGGATCGGTCTTGGGTTCGGCCTCCAGCTTGGCCGCGATGCCGCCGGCGCCAAGGGAGACGCCGAGGTTCCACGAGCGCATCAGCGTGCGGACAGCTCTTCTGACCGGTCCGTCGGTGGCGCGCCGGTAGGCGTCCTCGATTCGCACCGTCACATCACCCAGCGACAGCACGCGGCTGAAGTCGACGACGATCGTCGTCATGTCTAGCTGCCGCTCCGCCTCGACGCGCAGCCGACGGATCAGCGTGGTCTTGCCGTAGCGGCGGGGCGCACTCAGGCGCATGAAATGTGCGCCCTCCGCGAGATCGAGCAGTCGTTGCAGCTCAACTTCACGGTCGATGAGGTCGTCGACGGGGCGCTGGAAGACAAATGGATTGCCTGGTGCCACGTCGTAAGCGTAGCAAATCCTACGTTTAAAGCGTAGAGATTCCCACGTTTTTAGCGTGGTCCGCTTGTGTGCCCCGCCAGGGTCGCGGTGGGGCAGCCCCGTGCACTAGAGTCCCCGGTATGAGTGCCTCCGCGCCGCTGCCCGGGACCCTCTCGATCACGCGCGACGTCGAGGATGGCACGCTCAGCATCGCGCTCGTCGGCGAGCTCGACCTCGCCGGGGCGGGCCAGCTCGAAGCGTGCCTCGAGCAGGCCGAGCGCGAGGGCCGCGCGCGCCTCGTGATCGACCTCGGCGGCCTCGCGTTCATCGACTCCACCGGCCTGCGGCTGCTGCTGCAGGCCGACGCGCGCGCCCGCGAGCGCGGCTGCGAGCTGCTGCTGCGCCGCGGCGAGCCCTCCGTGCAGCGCGTGTTCGAGGTCACCGGCGCCCTCGACGTCCTGCGCTTTCAGGATTGAGCCTCCAACCCGCGCACGTGAGCCCCGAGGGCGCTGCCATGCCCGCCGGCCGCGTCGAGCGGGTGGGGGGCAGTCGTTGGAGCATCCCCAACTCCCAACCCGCGCAGCCCCTTAGCGCGTGGATGCGCGCGCTCGCCGGCGTCTGCGTGCTCGTGCTGCTCGCCGCGACGCTCGAGGTCGTGCTCGACGGCGCGCTCGGCCACGCGCCGCTGATCCCGCGCTCGCCCGCCGTCTCGCGCTGGCTCGTCGGCATCGGCGAGCGCCTCGGCTACCGCGTCTTCTTGATCGCGCTGCTCTCGTTCACCGCCGCCTACGGCGGCCTGCTCGCGCTCGCGCGGCGGCTTCCGGCGCGGTGGGTGATCGCGCTCGTGCTCGCGCTCAACCTGATCGTCTGCGCCGGGCCGATCCTGTTCTCGACCGACGTCTTCAGCTACATCGCCTACGCGCGCATGGGCCTGCTGCACGGCATCAACCCCTACCTGCACGGTCCGCACACGATCAAAAGCGACGCGATCTACACCTACGTCGGGCCCGACTGGCTGCGCACCGCGACCGCGTACGGCCCGGTGTACACGCTGCTCTTCAGCTACCCGCTCGTGCCGCTCGGGCTCAAGGGCGCGCTGTGGGCGATGAAACTGGAGGCGCTGCTCGCGAGCGCCGCGACGCTCGCGCTGACCTGGCGCTGCGCGCGCCAGCGCGGGATCGACCCCGTGCCGGCGCTGCTCGCGGTCGGCGCGAACCCGCTCTACGTCCTCTACGCGCTCGGCGGCGCGCACAACGACCTCGTGATGAACGCGTTCATGATGGGCGCCGTCACGCTCACGCTCGCCGGGCGCGACGCGCCCGCCGCCATTTCCGTCGTCGCCGGCGCGCTCGTGAAGACCGTCGCCGCGGCGCTGCTGCCGTTCATGCTGCTCGCGCGCCGCCGCACCGCCACGATCTGGGGCGTGCTCGGCGCGATCGCCCTCGCCGCCGTCGTCACGATCCCGATCTTCGGCGTGCGCGGCCTCGACATCATCGCCGCACTCAACCGCGACGCCAAGCTCGTCTCCACCGACAGCTTCGCGACCGAGATCGCGCACCTCTTCGGCAAGCCCGGCGTGTTCCCGATCGACCACGACCTGCTCAAGCTCGCGCTCGTCGCGATCGTCGCGCACCTGCTGTGGCGCACCTGGCGCGGCTACGACTGGGTCGCCGCCTCCGGCTGGACGCTGCTCGCGATCGCCGTCACCTCCACCTGGCTGCTCGCCTGGTACACCCTCTGGTCGCTCCCGCTCGCCGTCGTCACCCGCGACCGCCGCCTGCTGATCGCGACGCTCGGCGTGCAGGTCCTGTTCATCGCCCACCAGACCTCACCGCTGTTCTCGGTCGTCTCCAAATGAGACCGCGTCGTCCGATGCTGCGCACCGTCCACCGCTCCGCTGTCCCGGCGCGTCACGCACCTCTCGCGCAAGGGAGCCGCGCGCATGAGTGACAGCTCCGCCAGCATCCCGCGGGCGAGTGTTTGGGAGCGTCTGCCCGAGCGACTGCGCCCCCGCGAGCGCGAGCTCCGCGGCCGCGGCGACCTGCGCCGCATCGAGAGCACGCTGCTCGCGCTCGCGTTCGTGCTGCTCGCGATCGCCGTCGTCAACGACGTCGTGCTCAGTACCCACGTCGCGTACCGCATAACCGCCGACCTGCGCACCTACCGCCGCCTCACCGGCCACGAGACCTACCACAACATCTCCGTCGAACAGGACCTCGTCCACCACACCTCGCGCGACGTGCTCTGCGGCAACACCGCGCCCGGGCCGCCCGGCGCGCTGCCCCAGATCTGCCTGATCCTCACCGGGCCCGTGCGCCACGGCGAACGCGCCTCCCACGGCGGCTTCTACCTGCCGCCGTACACGCGCGACAAGCGCATCAGCCGCTACGGCTGCTTCGGCTCCGCCGTGCGCGAAGAGCTCTGCGCCGCCGCGATCCCGCCGGGCGCGCTCCACGCGCCGGTGCCCGGCGCCGATGGCTGAGGCCGTGGCGCGCGGCGAGACGCAGGCCGGGACGGGCTTGGAGAAGGGGGACTCCTCGAGGGGGTCCCGTGGGGCTGCCGGCGGCGCGTCCCTCGCGCGCGGGTGGGCGCTGCCGGCGTGGTGGCCGCTGGCCGCGCTCACGCTGCTCGCGGCGGGGCTGCGGCTTGGCACGCTGAACCTGCAGAGCTTCTGGTACGACGAGGCGTTCACGCCGGTGCACGTCCTGCACCCCGGCCTCGGCGCGACGCTGCGCGCGTTCGTGCGCACCGAGAACACGCCGCCGCTGTGGTACGTCGTCGTGTGGGCCTGGTCGCGGGTCGCGGGCACCGGCGAGGTCGCGCTGCGCCTGCCCTCCGCGCTCGCCGGGATCGCGACCGTGCCCGTCGCGTGGGGGATCGGCTGCGAGCTCGCCGGGCGCGGCGTCAGCGGTCGCCGCGCCGCGATCCTCTGCGCCGCGCTCGTCGCGTTCGACCCTCTGTTCGTCTGGTACTCCCAGGAGGCCCGCGCCTACGCCTTCTTCGTGCTCTTCGCCGCGCTCGCGCTGCTGTGCATGCTGCGCGCCGACCGAGAGCCCACGCCGCGGCGGATGGCGCTATTCGCGCTGGCCGGTGCGCTCGCGCTGCTCAGCCACTACTTCGCCGTCTTTCTGCTGATCCCGATGGCGCTGTGGCTGCTGCGCCCGCGGCGCGCCGTGGGGGAGGCCGCGCGCGCGGAGGGTGAGGGCGCCCCGCGCCGCGCCGCCCGATCGCGACGCCCCCCACCGCGCGCGGCCATCGCGGCGGTCGCCGCGCTCGCGCTCGTCGGGCTCGCGCTGGCGCCGCTGATCGTCGCGCAGGGGGGGCACGGGACGCAGTGGATCGGCGAATGGGCGCTCTCCGCGCGCCTGGAAGCGATCCCGCAGTACTACCTCACCGGCTACTCCGCCGCGCCGCTCGGGCACGGCATCGAGCTGCTCGTCGCGCTCGCGATCCTCGCGGCCGTCGGCTACGGCCTGTGGCGCGTGCTCACGCCGCAGGAGAGCAACGGCGCCCTGCTCGCGCTCGCGATCGCCGCGTGCGGCGTGCTGCTGCCGCTCGCGCTCGCGCTGCTCGGCGCCGACTACCTCGCGCCGCGCAACCTCGTCGCCGCGATGGTCCCGCTGAGCGCCACGATCGCCGTGATCGCCGCCGCGCGGCGCACCGGGCGCGTGGGGATGGCGCTGGGCGCGCTCGTCGCGCTCGCCCTCCTCGCGCTCAGCGTCGACGTCGACCTCAGCCCGCGCCTGCAGCGCGGCGACTGGCGCGGCCTCGCCCAGGTCATGCGGGGTGGTCCGCGCGAACGGGTCATCACAACCGTCGAGCTCGGCGCGGCGCCGCTCGAGTACTACCTGCCGCCGCTGCGCAACCTCGCGCGCGACACCCTGGTCCGCGTGCGCGAGATCGACGAGACCGGCTACCTGCCACTCGCGCCCGGCGCCGGCATGCCGCCCGCGCCCGGCTTCACGCTCGCGCAGCACGCCGACGTCAACGGCCTGATCCTCTACCGCTTCCGCTCGCCCGTCCCGCGCCTCGTCTCCGAGGTCGCGCTGCGCACGCACGTCATCACGCCGCACGCGCACCCCGAGGTGCTGGTGCCCGGGGACGGATCTGCGAGCACGGGAGCCCCGTAGATTACGTCAGCGGTGTCTGCTGACGAGCTCGAGCTTCTCGACTGTGACCACGGGCATGTCCACGGTTTCGCCGCGGCGGTTAGCGATGTCGATCAGCTTGTGCTCGCCGTAGTCGCCGATGACGGTACCAATCGTTCCCGCTGGCCAAGTGCCGACGCTTTCGGCCCTCGCGACGGTGTCCGTGAGGGCAACGACATCGTGCTCATAGATTGCCTGCTTGACGACGATAGTCATAGCTGCTCCAGTCTAGGGCTTGCAGTAGGCGTTCGCAAGGCGTGGTCGATGCTGCTCGCCGGCGATCTCCCAGACAGTCCGGACCGCGACGACGCGCCCCCGCTTCTCGCCGAGGCCTCGCACCGGAACCATCACGACACAAATGTGTCCCCAGGGCGGGTTCTCGCGGACGGAGCTGACCGGTATGACGAGCACCGCGGTCTGGATCGCGCCTTCCAGATAGCCAATATCCGCGATCTCGATGCCGAGGATGCGCTCAAAGCCATGTGCCTTGGCTCCGCCATCTCTATGAGTCAGGTCCAGTGAGTAGCCGGCAAGCTTATCGCGGACGCCGAATGCCTCCGCCCCGCGCGGGAGTCGCTCACCGACGACCGGCGGCAGAGGTGTGTCGTCGTTGCTTGCTCGTGGCATCTTCTCCTCTCATCCGACCCCCGCTCGCAGACGGGACAGCCCAGCGAGGCCGCCGCGGGACAGACCAGCGAGCCCACCGCGGGACGCCAGGCTTGCGGCGGCGAGCCCGGCAACGTGATATCACCGCGTCCGCGAGCGCGCTTGTCTGCGGAAAGGATCTAGCTTGTCGATCATGCCGTCGCCGACCGTCGAGAAGAGCATCGATGCCCGGATCGCGCTGGAGCGCGCGTGCGAGCATCTGCTCGGCCTTCAGGACAGTGCGGGCTGGTGGAAGGGCGAGCTGCAGACCAACGTCACGATGGACGCCGAGGACATGCTGCTGCGCGAGTTCCTCGGCATCCGCCGCGCCGAGGAGACCGAGCGCTCCGCCGCGTGGATCCGCTCGCAGCAGCGCGCTGACGGCACGTGGTCGAACTTCTACGGCGGCGACGGCGATCTCTCGACGACGATCGAGGCCTACTGGGCGCTGCGCCTCGCCGGCGACGCGGTCGAGCAGCCACACATGCGCGCCGCCCGCGAGTTCATCAGCGCCGGCGGCGGCCTGCAGCAGGCGCGGGTCTTCACTCACGTCTGGCTCGCGCTGTTCGGCTTGTGGTCGTGGGACGACGTCCCCGCGCTGCCGCCAGAGATCGTGCTGCTGCCCGCCTCGGTGCCGCTGAACATCTACGACTTCGCGTGCTGGGCGCGCCAGACGATCGTCGCGCTCACGATCGTGATGGCCCACCGCCCGCGGCACACGCTGTCCTTCGACCTCAACGAGCTGCAGGGCCCGCCGCGCGAGCGCCCCCGCGCCGCGGGCCGCTCGGCGCGCGCGTGGCTGATTCGGCTCGATCGCGCGCTGCAGCTCTACGAGCGCCACCCACCCGCGCCCCTGCGCCGCCTCGCGCTGCGGCGCGCCGAGCGGTGGATCGTGCGCCGGCAGGAGGCCGACGGCTCATGGGGCGGCATCCAGCCGCCGTGGGTCTACTCGCTGATGGCGCTGCACCTCGCCGGGTACCCGCTCGAGCACCCCGCGATGCGCCGCGGCCTCGAAGGCCTCGACCGCTTCATGATCGAGGATCGCGACGACGGCCGCGGGCGCGCTCCGTCCGACCCGCGCGACCTCGACTCACGCGACTGCGACCTCCACGCCTCGAATGGGCGCCCAGAGGCCCGCCGGCCCTCGCCGAGCCGACGTCTGGAGGCCCCTCGGCCCTCGCCGAGCCGACGTCTGGAGGCCCCTCGGCCCTCGCCGAGCCGACGTCTGGAGGCCTGTCAATCGCCCGTCTGGGACACCGCGCTCGCCGCGATCGCACTCGCCGACGCCGGGCTGCCCGAGGACCATCCCGCGCTGCGCCGCGCCGCGGACTGGCTGCTCGCCGAGGAGGTGCGCGTGCGCGGCGATTGGGCAGTCGCCCGCCCGCAGCTCGAGCCCGGCGGGTGGGCGTTCGAGTTCGCCAACGACAACTACCCCGACACCGACGACACCGCCGAGGTCGCGCTCGCGCTGCTGCGCGCCGCGCCCGACGACCGCTCTCGCGGCGCGATCGAGCGCGCGGTGCGCTGGCTGGAAGGGATGCAGAGCGACGGCGGCGGCTGGGGCGCGTTCGACGCGGACAACACGCGCGCGCTCGTGCGCGAGCTGCCGTTCCTGGACTTCGGCGAGGTGATCGACGAGCCGAGTGCGGACGTCACCGCGCACGTGCTCGAGCTGCTCGCCGCCGCCGGCCGCGCCGAGACCCCGGTCGCGCAGGCCGGCCTGCGCTGGCTGCTGCGCGAGCAGGAGGCCGACGGCTCGTGGTTCGGACGCTGGGGGATCAACTACATCTACGGCACCGGCGCCGCGCTGCCAGCGCTCGTCGCGATGGGGGTCTCGCCACAGGACCCCTGCGTGCGCCGCGCGGTGCGCTGGCTGGAGGAGCACCAGAACGAGGACGGCGGCTGGGGCGAGGACCCGCGCTCCTACGACGACCCCGCCTGGGCCGGCCGCGGCGACTCCACCGCGTCGCAGACCGCGTGGGCGCTGCTCGCGCTGCACGCCGCGGGTGAGGCACAGCCGCCCTCGCGTGCGATCGCGCGTGGGATCGCGTGGCTCGTGCGCACGCAGCGCGCGGACGGGACGTGGGACGAGCCGCAGTACACCGGCACCGGCTTCCCTTCGGACTACTACATCAACTACCACCTCTACCGTCTCAGCTTCCCCGTGATGGCGCTCGGGCGCTGCTTGAGCGCGGCTGGCACGCCGGATCGAGAGCTCGATGCCGAGGAGCGCGAGACCGACGCCATCGCGCTCGGATCCGCCGAGAGCGCGGCGTGACCTTATTGCTCGCCGACGCGCCGCCCGGCGTTCCGGCTGCGGCGACGGTGATGGCGCGGGTCGGCGGCGAGAACTTTCCGGTCGCGAGTCGCGTGCTGCCGCGGGCGGCGCGGGCGCACCTGCTCGCGCTCTACGGCTTCGCGCGCCTTGTCGACGAGCTCGGCGACGCCGACGCCGATGAGCGCCCACCCGATGAGTGCCGACCCGATGAGCGCCGACTCGATGAGCGCCCACCTGACGAGCGCCGACCCGCCGAGCGGCTCGCGGCGCTCGACTGGCTCCAAGGCGAGCTCGCGGGCGCGTATGCCGGCCGCGCGGCGCATCCGCTGCTCGTGCGCCTGCAGCCGACGCTGCGCGCGTGCGCGCTGCCGCGGGCGCCGTTCCTCGCGCTGATCGAGGCCAATCGCGTCGACCAGCGCGTCGCGCGCTACGAGACCTGGGAGCAGCTGCTCGGCTACTGCGCGCTCTCCGCGAACCCCGTCGGGCAGCTCGTGCTCGGCGTGTTCGGCAAGGCCACGCCGGAGCGGGTCGCGCTCTCGGACCGCATCTGCACCGCGCTGCAGCTCGCCGAGCACTGGCAGGACGTCGCCGAGGACTACGCGCGCGGGCGCATCTACCTGCCGGCCGAGGACCGCGCGCGCTTCGGGTGCGAGGAGGAGGAACTGGCGAGCGCGCGCGGTGACCAACTGGGCGTGAGGGGCGGCGAACGGGCTGGCGCGACGGGGAGCTGGACCACCGCAGCAAGTTGGCGCCTACGCGGGCTGCTCGCGTTCGAGGTGGCGCGCACGCGCGACCTTCTCGCGGAGGGACTGCCGCTGATCGCGACGCTGCGCGGTCGCGAGCGCCTCGCGGTCGCGGCGTTTGCGGGTGGCGCGTGCGCGGCGCTCGACGCGATCGAGGACGCCGGCTACGACGTCCTCGCAGGCCCGCCCCGCGCGTCGCACGCGCGGCGCGCGGCAGCCACCGCGCGGCTGCTGGCGAGGGTGCGGTGAGCCCCGACGCGGAGCGCACGCGCCTCGCCTACCGGCAGTGCGAGTCGCTGACGCGCGCGGCGGCGGGGAACTTCTACTACGGCATCTGCCTGCTGCCGGCGCCCAAGCGCCGCGCGATGTGCGCCGTCTACGCCTTCGCGCGCCGCGTCGACGACATCGGCGACGGCGAGCTCCCGCCCGCGGAGAAGCTGCGCCGGCTCGACGCGCTTGGGCGCGGGGTCGCCGCGCTCTCGCTCAGCGACCCCGATCCCGTGATGGCCGCGCTCGCCGACGCGCGCGAGCGCTTCGCGCTGCCCGCCGACGCATTGGAGGACCTGATCGCGGGCGTCGAGATGGATGTGCGCGGCACGACGTACGCAAACTTCGCCGAGCTCGAGCTCTACTGCCGGCGCGTCGCGGGCTCGATCGGACGCCTCTGCCTTGCGATCTTCGGACGCCGCGGCGCCGCGGCGTCCTCCCAGGAGGGGCCGCCGCGCAGCGCGGAGCAGCTCGCCGACGACCTCGGCGTGGCGATGCAGATCACGAACATCGCGCGCGACCTGCGCGAGGACGCCGAGCGCGGACGCGTGTATCTGCCCGCCAAGGACCTCGTGCGCTACCACCTGCACGACGACGCGCCGCTGGACGCGAGCGCTCTACGGGCGCTCGTGCGGGAGGGAAGCAAGCAGCCGCCCGAAGTCGTCGCGGGCTTCGGCGGTGGCGACGTCGGCCAGCTCTACGCGCTGCTGCGCTTCCAATGCCTGCGCGCGCGCGACTGGTTTCACCGCGGCCTGCCGCTGCTGGGGCTGCTCGACCGCCGCAGCGCGGCGTGCGTGCTCGCGATGGCCGGCATCTACCTGCGCCTCCTGCGGCGTATCGAGGAGCACCCCGACGAGGCGCTCGCGCGGCGCATCTCGCTGCCGATGCGCGAGAAGGCCTGGGTCGCGGCGCGCGCACTGCTCGGCAAGGGCGTCCCCGAGCGCCACCCCGCCGAACGGCTGCAGCCGGAAACGTGAGCACGCGCGCGGTCGTGGGCTGCGCGGCTCGGCGCACAGCAGCGGGCCGGGGCTCGTGAGCGCCCGCGTCGCGGTGGTCGGCGGCGGCCTCGCGGGGATCGCGGCCGCGCTCGACTGCGCGGCCGCCGGCGCGCAGGTCACGCTGCTGGAGGTGCGCCCGCGCCTCGGCGGCGCCGCGTACTCGTTTGAGCGCGAGGGCCTGCGGATGGACAACGGCCAGCACGTGTTCCTGCGCTGCTGCAGCGCCTACCGCGCGCTGCTCGCGCGGATCGGCGGCGAGCGCGGCGTGCACCTGCAGCCACGACTCGAGATCCCGGTGCTGAGCCCCGCCGCGAAAGCCACCGTGCTGCGACGCTCGCGCTTGCCCGCACCGCTGCACCTCGCAGGCGCGCTTGCGCGCTATTCCTATCTGACGATCCCCCAACGGGTGCGGGCGGCACGTGTCGCGTTGGCGCTCAAACGACTGCACCCCGACGCGCCCGGGCTCGACGAGCGCAACCTCGGGGAGTGGCTCGCCGCGCACGGGCAGGACGCGGACGCGGTTGCCGCGCTGTGGGACCTGATCGCGCTGCCGACGCTCAACCTGCCCGCCGCGCAGGCCTCGCTCGCGCTCGGCGCGTTCGTCTTTCGCAAGGGCCTGCTCGAGCGCGCCGACGCCGGCGACATCGGCTTTCACCGCCGTCCCCTCAGCGAGATCGTCGGCGAGCCCGCCGCGCGCGCGCTGCGCGCCGCGGGCGTGCAGCTGCGGCTCGGCTGGCGCGCGCAGGAGCTGCGGCGCACGGAGGAGGGGTTCGAGGTGCTGCGCGCCACCGCCGCGCGGAGCGCCGCGGAGCAGGACGAGGACGGCGGGGACGACGAGGGCAGGGTGGCGCAGAGGACCGGCGCGGACGCGAGCAGCGAGGATGGCTCCGAGCGCGCGCATGCGGTGATCGTCGCGTTGCCGCACGCGCGCGCCGCGCGGCTGATCGAGCCGCTCGACGCCCGCGCCGCAGCACGCGCGGGGGCGCTGCGCGAGGAGCCGATCGTCAACCTGCACGTGCTCTACGATCGCGTCGTGTGCGAGCAGCCCTTCGCGGCCGGCGTGCGGACGCCGGTGCAGTACGTCTTCGACCGCAGCGCGGCGGGCGGCGTGGGGGAGGGCTACGCGGGACGCGCCGACGGCCATCAATACCTCGCCGTCTCCCTCTCCGGCGCCGAGCGCGAGATGGGCATGAGCGTCGACGCGTTGCGCGAGCGCTATCTGCCGGCGCTGGCCGCGCTCTTCCCGCGCGCGCGCGCCGCGCGCGTGGAGCGCTTCGTCGCGACCCGCGAGCACGCCGCGACATTTCGCGCGCAGCCCGGCAGCGCCGCGCTGCGCTGCGGCCCGCGCACCGCCGTGCCCGGGCTCGCGCTCGCCGGCGCCTGGACCGCGACCGGCTGGCCCGCGACGCTCGAGGGCGCCGTGCTCAGCGGGCACACCGCCGCGCGCTGCGCGCTGGAGGCGCTGTGAGCGATCTCCTGATCGCCGCGCCGCTGCGCCTGGAGGCGGCGATGATCCGCGCGGGCCTGCGGCGGGCCCCGCGCGTGGCGACTCCCGCCGCCCCCGCTGCTCCGCGGGCGCGCGTGCTGCAGACCGGCATGGGTCCGCGACGCTCGCGCGAGTCCGCCGCCGCGCTCGCGAAGGAGCCCGCGCAGCGCTTGCTCGTGATGGGCTTCGGCGGCGGCCTCGACGAGCTCGGCGAGGTCGGCGACGCCGTCGTCGCGGATGCCGTCATCGGCCCCGACGACGAGCGCGTGGAGTGCGCCGGCGCCGAGCAGCTCGCGGCGGCGCTGCTGGCGGGCGGGATGTCCGTGCGGCGCGGCGTCGTGGCCTCCGTCGAGCGCATCGCGATCGGCGACGCGCGCACGCGCCTGCGCGAGCGCGGCGCGGCGGCGGTCGACATGGAGTCCGTGTGGCTCGCCCCGGCCGCCGCGCAGCGGCCGTTCGCGGTGCTGCGGATCGTCTCCGACACGCCCCGCCGCGAGCTGACGCGGCCGCTGGCGACCGTCACCGGCGTCGCGCTCGCCTCGATGGGGCTGCGCCGCGCCGCCGCCTGCCTGCCGGCGTGGGCGCGGAGCGCTTGAGCCGGGAGCGGCAGGTCAAGCGGCGGCTCTTGGGGGTGAGCCGCGACCGCGAGGCGCCGTGCCCGGGCGCGCCGACCGCGGTCGAGACGCAGCTCTCGAGCCGGATCTCGCCGGGCGCGCCGCGGTTGCCTCTCACGCCGCGCTTCCCCGTCACGCCCGGCGCGCCGCGTGAGCCCGCCACGCCCGGCGCGCCCTGCGCGCCGGGAACGCCCTGCGCGCCGCTCAGGCCCGGCGCGCCCTGGGCTCCCGGCGTCCCACCTTCACCCTGCGCACCCGCTTCGCCGCTAGAGCCCTGCGCTCCGCGCGGGCCTTCCGCGCCCGGCAGGCCCTGCACGCCTTGAGCTCCCTGCGGCCCCTGGGGCAGCAAGCCGCCGGTACCCGACAGCGCCAGGGGCGCTGGGGCCGTCGGCGCATTCGTCTGCAGCGTCAGGGTCGCAGTGCTCGCGCCCTGCGCCTGCGGCGCGAAGCGCACTCCGATGCGGCAGTTCGCGCCGACCGCGACCGGGGTCTGGCAGCCGTTGTCGAGCAGGTAGTCGTCGGGGTCGGCGCCCCCGAGCGTGGCGCTCGAGACGACCAGCGGCGCTTCGCCACCGTTGTGAACGGTCAGTGTCTGCGCCGCGCTCGCAACTCCTTGCGGCTGCGTGCCGGTGAATTCCAGCGAGCCGCTGCTCATTTCGGCGGTCGGCGCCGCATAGGCGATTGTGACGCCGCTGGGCTGCGTCGTCGGTGTCGCTGCTTCGGTCACGGTCAGCGCGGGCGAGACGAAGCTCGATCCGCCACCGCCGCCCCCGCCGCGACAGCCGCTGCCGCCTCCGCCTCCGCCGTAGTAGCCGCCGCCCCCGCCGCCGCCCGCGCCGGCGCCTTGCGGTTCTGAGAAGGTCCCTCCACGCCCTCCGAGCCCAAGCGAACCGGCGCTTCCGGACGCGGGGGTTCCTCCGCCGACGCAGTTGCCCTTGCCGGTGCCGCCCGCGCCGCCGCCGGTCTGGGTTCCGGCAGCGCCGCCGCCGCCGCCGAACGGTGCATAGGTGCCCGCCGTGCCGGCTGAGCCTGCGTCTCCGCCGGCGCTGTATTCCTGGCCGCCTCCGCCACCCCCACCGGCGACGATCAGCTCGGATTCAGATTGGAATCCAGGGCTCGGGCTGCTCAACGCGAGAGCTGAGGCACCGCCGCCTCCGCCACCGAAGAGGCTGGGGTCGAATCCTTCGCCGCCGTTGCCGCCGCCGCCCAAACCGCCGTCGATGTGTGCCGCCCCCACGCAGCTCGTGCTTTCTCCAGGTGCGCCCACGCCGACCTCGAACAGCTCTCCGGGCGTCGCGGGGAGCGTCGCGCTGACGCTGGCCCCCTCGCCGCTGGTCGACCCGCAGCCAGTCCCGCCGGCGGCGCCCACCACCGTGACCGCGATGCTCGTGATGCCCGCGGGCACCGTGAAGTCGTAGACGCCGGGGGATGCGAAGGAGGTCGTCGCGGTCGCGGTGGCGAGCGCCGCCGCGGGCATCAGGAGTGGCGCGCACAGAGCGCTCGCGACGAGCGCTGGAAGCGCGCGCAGCGCACGCCCCCGGATTCGACCTTTGGGTGGGGCAGTTGAGGCTGGCATCGAGACTCTCCTCCAGGCATCGTTTCGCTCACCCGAAGGGAACGCGTAATCGATGTCATCGGCCCGGCGCGGGCGCGGCTTGAGGCGCGGTGTGCGCCATTCGTCATGCCGGCGCCGCGCCGAGGCGAGAAGCGACCGCGGCGTGCGCCCGGGTATTGCGGCGCGCAGGTGCGGGCTGGCCCAAACCAGCGTGCCGGTGGCGGCGCCGAGCAGACGATCGTCTAGTCTGAGGCTGAGATGGCGGCGCGAATGAGACAGAGCACGCGCATGGGCTGGTACCTGATGCGCCAGCGCCTCGCGCGGCGGGAGAAGTTCCCATTGATCGTCGAGCTCGAGCCGCTCTTCCAGTGCAATCTGGAGTGCGCGGGCTGCGGCAAGATCCAGCACCCCGAGCACACGCTGAAACGGCGCATGTCGGTCGAGCAGGCGGTCGGCGCGATCGAGGAGAGCGGCGCGCCGATGGTCTCGATCGCCGGCGGCGAGCCGCTGATCCACCCCGAGATCCACGTGATCGCCGACGAGTTGGTCAAACGCAAGAAGTTCGTCTATCTCTGCACGAACGCGCTGCTGCTGGAGCGCAAGCTCGAGAACTTCAAGCCGAGCCCGTACTTCGCGTGGGCGGTCCACATGGACGGCCTGCGCGAGCGCCACGACGCCTCCGTCGAACGCGAGGGCGTCTTCGAGACGGCCGTCGCCGCGATCAAGGCCGCGAAGGCGCGCGGCTTTCGCGTGACGACGAACACGACGTTCTTCACGCAGGACTCGCCGAAGACCGTGCGCGAGGTGCTCGACTTCCTCAACGACGACCTCGGCGTCGACGAGATGATGATCTCGCCCGCCTACGCCTACGAGAAAGCGCCCGACCAGGAGCACTTCCTGGGGGTGCGCCAGACGCGCGAGCTCTTCAGCGCGGCCTTCGCCGACGGCCGGCGCAAGCGCTGGCGGCTGAACCACAGCCCGCTGTTCCTCGACTTCCTCGAAGGCAAGGCCGAATTCGAGTGCACCGCGTGGGGGATACCCAGCTACTCGCTGTTCGGCTGGCAGCGCCCCTGCTACCTGATGTCCGACGGCTACGCGCAGACCTACAAGGAGCTGCTCGAGACCACCGACTGGAGCAAGTACGGCCGCGGCCGCGACCCGCGCTGCGAGAACTGCATGGCGCACTGCGGGTACGAGCCGACCGCGGTGCTGCAGACCACGCACTCGCTGCGGCAGTCGCTGCGGGCGATGGTTAGCTGAGCCGCGGCCCAAGCTGCACGCGCCGCACCCCGCGTGCCAGCGAGCTATGGGAGCAGTTCGAACGCGTCGCGGTGGCGCGGTTTGACGGTCGCGAAGTGGCGGCGGTCGAGCGTGATGATCACCGCCGCGTCGAGTCGCTCGGCGAGCGCGAGGACCGATGCGTCGGTGCCGCCTAGTGGGAAGTCCTCGTATTGCTTGACCAGCTCCGCCATGCGTGCGAAGTCCTCGGCGGTTGGACCCTCGACGTCGAACTCGCCGAGACCACTCAGGAATGCTTGCTCGGCCGTTGGCCCCAAGCGCCGGCCGACAAAGTAAGTGGCCTCGGCGATCGCGAGCGCGGCGACGACCAGCCGTAAGTCGGGCCGCGAAAGCGTCGCGAGCGAGGCCGCGTGGTCGCGATCGTCGGAGTCGGCCGCCGCGTATAGCGGCCCCGCGTCAACGATCGCGAGGGTGCTCATCCCACTCGCGCGCGAGCAGCTGCTCCATGTCTCGGCCGGTCGTGCTGTGGCCGCTGCCGCCAAGCGCGGCGAAGGGCAGCGGGCGCGCATCCCCGGGAACCAAATGGAGGTGCTGCGCAAGTGCGTCGCGCGCGATCGCAGAAGCCGACGTCGAGCGTCGGCGCGCCTCGCGCGTGAGGGCCTGCGCGAGATCGTCAGGCAGCGATAGTGTTGTGCGCTTCATACGCGCATAATAGCGCCGAAGGGCGGCGCATGCGCTGGCTGGTGAACCACATCGCTGGCCGGACCCACTCGCACGTTCCGCTCAAACGCGAATGACGGGTACCGAAGAGAACGCCGAGAAATCGCCGTCTTGCGTCACGACCGCGGCGCCGTGCCGCAGGGCGGTCGCGGCGATCCAGGCGTCGTGCCGCCGTAGCTTGCGGCCCGCCTCCAGCTCGTGGGCGGCGATTCGCGCGAAGCACGAGGCAGTCTTCGCATCGACCGGTAGCAACGAATAGGAGCTGCTCACACGCGAGAGCGTGTCGAGGCGAAGAGCGCGTGTCTCGGTGTCCCGCGCGCGAAGTACCCCCAGCTCCAGCTCCGCGGCGGTGATTACGGAGACCGCGAGCTTCTTTGGCAGCTCGCCCAGCTCGCGTCCGACCTCCTGCGCCACGAAGACCGAGGTGTCGGCGATCCCGCGCTTCACGCGTCCTCTATCAGCGCCTCGCGCACATCGGCGAGATCGGCCAGTAGATCCCCGTCGGCGGGCGACTCCCGAATGATGCTGAGCAGTACCGTCGCCGGCGCCCACGGATCGCGCTGCTCGACGTGCGGCACGATGTCGGCCACGGGATCGTGATTGACGGTCAGGGTGACCCGCTCGCCGGCACGCACGGCCGCGACTACGTCCGCCGTGCTGTTGCGAAGGTCACGCACCGACACGTTTCTTGCCATGTGCACAAGCGTAGCACTGGAGTGCGACAGGCCGCTCTTGTGGCGCACCGAGCGTGCACTGAGGGCATGCTGGTTGTCGGGGTGAGCCCGATGCCTCGGAGCTCGGCTCACTCCTCCCCCGCGGAGCCGTCCTCGACGGCGCCGCCGGAGCGAATCTCGCGCCACGTCATGCCCTCGCCGAGCAGCGCCGGGATGCCCAGCGCGAGCGCGGTTAGCAGCTCGACGGCCTGCAGGATGATGCCGTAGGCAAGCGCCGGGCCCGCGCCGACGCCGTAGGCGGCGAGCACGACCAGGCACGCAGCCTGGAAGACGCCGACGTTGGATGGGGTCGCGGGGAGGACCGCGCTGACGTTGACCGCGAGCAGCACCGCGGCGGCCGCCGCGAGACCGCCGTCGGACTGCAGGCCGAGCGCGAGCAGGACCGCGTAGCACGCGAGCCACTGCAGCGTCCACGCGAAGAGCTGCGCGAGCACCGCGGGGACCCCGTGGCGGGGAACGGCGAAGGCCGCGAGACCTTGTCGCGCGAGTCCCAGCAAGCGCGCGAGCGTCGCCGCGGGACGCGAGATGCGCGGCGAGCGCGCCTGCTGCGCGAGTCGCAGCAGGCGCGGTCCGGCGAGCACCAGCACGCACAGCACGAGTGGCACGAACAGCACGCCGAGCAGCCCCGAGAAGCTGTGGTTGAAGAGGTTCGCGCTCGTGAACGTGACGGTCGCGAGGATCGCGAGTGCGAGCAGGTTGATCAGCGTCTGCGAGAACACCGTGCCCGCGAGGACGGGTAGCAGTCGCCGGGCCGACCCCTCCAAACGGCGGCTCAAGACGAGCACCCGTGTCGGCTCGCCGATGCGCCCCGGGAACACCGCGGAGCCCATCACGCCGATCATCGTCGCGCGGATCACCGGCGTCCACGGGATCGCGATCCGCGGCAGCGCCGCGCGCAGCACCTCGTGCCACGAGATCGCGCGCAGCACCAGCGAGAGCGACATCAGCGCGAGCGCCAGCGCAATCCAGCCGGGGGACGCCGAGGCGAGGGCGTGGCCGATCCGGTGCAGGCCGAGCCGCGAGAGCGCGAACGCGAGGATCGCGGCGAGCAGCACCGCGGCAACGGCAATCCCCGCGCGCCGCTGCACGCGCCGCCGGGGTCCTCGCGTGATGCTCCGCGTCTCCATCGCACTCCCGGTGTATCAGAGCGCGCGCGCGGCGGGCCGCGGCGCGCGGCGCGCCTGGGTGGCGAGACACGAGTCATGTGCCGCAACTGCTCGGGCGGGTCCCACTAGTTGGCACAAGACGCGAGCTTCCTATAGGGTTGCCCCCGTAACGCGTCCAATGATCCCATACTGCTTCGCTGGTGGCGAACCGACGTCAGGGTCGCCGACGGTCCCCTCGCAGGATTGATCGCTCGGGCTGCTGGCGGCGCACTCATCGGTCTGGCCTCCTGCGTACCGCTTGAAGAATGCCCTGGCGTTGTGGACATCGCCGAAAACGCATTCGTCTCCTACGCCGCCGAACATCCCGAGCCAGCCAACGGCACGCTCGTCGAGGGCCTCCCGTCTGGCACCTACTGGTCATTCGACAACGGCCAGCGCGAACCAGCTGCGCCGAACTCAAGCGCAATCGCGATCGACGATCGCGGTCTCGACGGGTCGCTCCTGGCTGGGGCTGCGCCTGATGCTCAGCTCATATTCACGTACCCCGTCGCTTCGGTCGGCGTGCGGATGTTCTGTGAGACCTTGTTTTCGTAGTTGCCCTCGATCGTCTGGATGTCACCGTTCGGCAGCACATCTTTGACGATCCCGACGTGCTCGCCGCCGAAGACGATCAGGTCTCCCGGTTGCGGCACCACGCCCGGCCCGTTGGCGATCGCGCGGCCCGTGCTCTGCGCCCACGACCAGATCCCCGAGACCGCGCCCAGCCCTTCGCCGTGCGCGCCCAGCGGTGCGCCCGCTTCGCGCGCCGCCCACGACGCGAAGTATGCGCACCACGGCGCCCCCGGGATCGCGCCCGCCGTCGCGGTTCGATACTGCGCGATCGCCGGCGATTCATTGGAGCCCAGCGGCTGCTCCGCCTGGCCGACCTGGCTTTCGGCGATCGCGACGGTGCGCGCTCCCGTGCTCGCGCCGGGTGCCGCCACGCTCAGCGCCGGCGTCATCGCTCCCAGGCCCGGGACGCCCATGCCTGTGTATGAGGGACCCATTGCCGAGCCGCTTGGCGCCCCGGTGTAAGGGCTCGAAATCGCCGAGCCGTTCGCGGTACCGGTGTATGGGCTCGTGAGCCCCGCACCCGCCACGTTCGTACCGACACCCGCGCTGGTTGTCGAGCCAAGCGCCGTATCTGCGGTCGCCGCGAGCGCCGGGCTCGTAGCCGACGCGACCGCGCCGGCGCCCGCCGCGCCGGAGCCTCCGTAGCCCGCGCTGGCGCTCTGCAGCGCTTGCGCAAAGGACCCGCCGCTCCCAGAGGTCGCTTCCGGAGCCGCCTGCGAGAGCGCCGCGGGTGCCGCGGTCCCACCGGTGCGCGCCGCCGCGCTTACCAGCACCGCCGGGTTCGCGAGCGCCTGTTCGAGCGTCGCCACGCGCTGCAGCACCGATTCGACCGACATCGCACCGGGTAATCGACCGCACCGGCCGCGGGTTGAGGGGCGCATTGGTCGGCCGTCGTGGCGCTCTCGCGAGGTAGTACCCTTCCGTCGCCGCGGTGTACGTGATTTGGTACACTACGCCCCATGACCAAGACCGTTCCGGTCCGCGAGCTCCGGAGCAACCTGGCTGCGGTACTCAGCGACGTAGCCGACCGACGCGACCACGTAGTCGTGACGCGAAACGGGCGACCAGCGGCAGCGCTCGTGCCAATCAACGAGTACGAGGCGCTCGAGGAAACCGCTGAGATCCTCTCTGACGCCGAGACCCTCAGTGCACTGCGGGCGGGTCTCGATGAGCTCGCACGAGGTGAGACCATCGAGCTCGGTGATCTGCGTCGCGAGTTGATGGAGCTACGAGCGGCGCAGTAGCCGGTGGCCCGACTGGTACTCGCGCGTCGCGCGCGCACCGAGCTGCTCTCGCTCGACTGGTCCCTGATCGACGCCGTCGAGGAAGCCCTCGCACTGCTTCAGCGCGAGCCGCACGCCGGCTATCCACTGCGGGGCAGGCTGCGTGGCCTGTACTCCCTGAGAGTCGGCTCGTACCGGATCATCTATCAGCTTGTGGACGACGACAAGATGGTTCGAGTCGCCACCATCCGCCACCGGTCGGTCGCCTACCGTAGCGATCCACGCTAGCCGTGCCGTGCGCCATCATGCCGGACCGTCCAGCGCACAGCGTGTCCACATCCGTTAACGACGAGACGGGCGACCAGGGCCGCCCGTCTCGACCACCGTTCCCTCGATGAATCGGCGGTATGTGGCTTCTGTCGGCCTTCCCTGACCGCATGAAGCGTTTTGTTGTCCATCCCGCACGGGCGAGCCCGCGCCGGAAGGCCTCGCTGCAGCGGCGACGTCCGAGGACGCCGCCGCTGAGGAAGATGTTGGCTTATTCGAGCAGCTTCAGAACTGCCTGCGGCAGCGACTTGGCCTGCGCCAGGACGGACACGCCGGCCTGCTGCAGCACCTGGTCCTTGGTGAAGTTCGTCGTTTCAGCCGCCATGTTGGCGTCGACGATCGTGCTCTGAGCGGCCGAGAGGTTCTGGCTGTAGATCGCCAGGTTGCTCTCGGTGTACTGCAGGCGATCCTGGACCGAACCGAATTCGCCGGCGGTCTTCGCGACTTCCGCGATCGCTTTTTCGGCGGCTTCGATGCCTTTGCCGCCTTTGAGTTCGACTTCCGGCGCGATTTTGGCCAATTCGACCGTTTTCACGGAGATTTTTTCCGCCGCGCCTTCGTTGGAGCCGACCTGGAACGAGATTTCGCCCGCTTTGGTGAACAGCGAGATGCCGTTGAACTGCGTCGTTTCACCGACGCGCTTGATCTCGGCGTTGAGCTGCTTGACCTCGCCTTCGATCGCTTCCTTGTCGGATTCCGAGTTGGTGCCGTTTTCGTACTGCACCGCGAGCTCGCGGGTGCGCTGGAGCATCTGCGTCACGTCGTTCAGCGCGCCCTGCGCCGTCTGCGCGAGCGCAACGGCGTCCTGGCTGTTCTGTTCGGCCTGGCCCAGACCGTTGATCTGGCTCTGCAGACGCTGGTTGATCGCGTAACCGGCGACGTCGTCGGCGGCCGAGTTGATCTTCAGGCCCGAAGAGAGGCGTTCCATCGACTGCGCCAACATGTTCTCGGTGTTGGCGAGGTTGCGCTGTGCGTCCAGCGCGTTGATGTTCGTGTTGATCGTAAGGGACATGCGTTCATCTCCTTGATGACGGTTGGTTGATTAGTCCCGGGCCGACTCCCTGTCAGCCCTTGCTTCACGCCGGTTTATCGTCCCCCTCGCCGCGAACTTGAGCGCGCCGCGCGAGATTGGCCGCAAGCGCTCGCGCGCCTACCCGCCGTGACCCCGTGTGCACCCAGGCGCGGCCACGCGTCCGCCGCAGGAGTGCGCCTCACGCTCGCACGTCGATGTGGCCGCCCGCGCGCGGCTCGTCATCCGCTTCGTCCGCGCGGCGCTCCGGTGCGGGGCCGGTGGGGCGCGCGCGCTCCTCGCGCGCCCGCCGCTCACGCTCCTCGCGCGCCCGCTCTTCACGCCGCTCGCGAGCGCCGCGCTCGGGGCGCTCGCGCTCGATCGGCGCGATCCACGTCGGGCGCGGCTCGATCCGCTCGATCCGGTCCATGGCCCCGCCCTCGCGTTCCCGCCGTCCCTACCGTCCCGCGGGCGCCCCGCGGCGCTCGACCGCCGCGGCAGCCGTTGGATCCGCGCTCTGCAGCTTCGCGAGCTCGCTGCGCAGCAGCTCGTGCTGGGCGTGACGCAGCTCCGCGACAACCAGGCGCCGCCACACGAACACCGCCGCGGCCCACACGACGACGTAGCAGACGACCCCCGCAGTCAGCGCGCGCAGCCCCGCTTCGACCGCCGAATGCGTCGGCAGCGAGAGGTAGCCGCCGAGCACGAACCCGCCGAGACCGCCCCACGCCTTCGCCTGCGCGACCGCGCGCACCGCGCGCGGGTGCGCCGCGAGGCTGAGGCCGCCCGCGCTCTCACCGCCGCTCCCCGCTGCCCTCGCGTCGGCACCCTTGCCCGCGCTGCCCTGCTTGCCGGCCTTCCCCTTCGTCTTGTCCTTGCTCTTCTCCTTAGCGGCCACGTCCATCGCTCCGTTCCAGCCCGCGACGCCGTTCGGCGCGCTGGCACTCGAAGATGAAGCGCACCAGACGACGGTGGTCGCCCTCGCCGATCTCGTCGAAGCAGACCGCACGGTGCCCCCGCGCGTCGGTGCGCACAACCGTGCCGCTGCCCGTGATCGGCGCGCCCCCCTGGGCGGTGCTCAGGCGGAACTGCACCCGTTCGCCGATCTTCAGCGTGCTCGGTCCCGCGAGCAGCATCCCCCCGCCGCTCACATCGACCGAGAACGTCTGGATCGAGCCCTGGCTCGCGCCCGCCGTGACCGTCACCGGGCGCGTCGAAGGCACGCGCACATACTCGCGCTCCTGGATCATCGCCAGCGAATGCAGCTCGCGGAATCGCAGCAGCTCGCGATCCTCGAGCGTCACCGTGCCCTGCACCCGCACACGTCCGCGGGCGTTAGTGAACTCGAGCACCAGCCGATCCAGGCCATCCGCCTGCAGCGGGCGCTCGGTGCGGAACATCAGCGCCACCAGCAGACTCTCGCCGTCGCTCTCCGCGACGCGCGCCTGGACCCGTTCCCCGGACGGGCGCACGATCGTCACGACATCCGCCCGCGCCGGGAGCGGCGGAAGCTCGGCGTTGGCGCGGCTCTTGGTGCGCAGCAGTCTCATCGCGTCTCTGGATCGGTTCGTGAGTAGATCGGTCGCAGCGCGCAAGAGGTTGAGGGCCGCCGCAATTAGTTGGCTAGGGGAGCAGCCGGTCCGCGAGGTACGCCGGATCGACCTGGATCAGCCCACCGCTGCCACGGCCGCGATCGAGCAGGTACTCCGGCGCGAGGCCGAACGCGCACGCCGCCTGCACCGCGACGCCGAGCTGGTCGGTCTCGTCCGCATGCGTGATCGCCAGCGCGCTCGCGCCGAGCGGACGTAGTGCCTCCAGCAACTGCGCCGCCGGCTTCGCGCCGAGAGTCGCCGGTAGCGCGACGATCACGCGATCCGGCCGCAGCGACCCCAGCAGCGCCGCGAACGCGCGGATCGAGCCGCGGTCCGCGGGGGAGAGCGCAGGCAGATCGAGCAGCAGCAGACCCTCCTCACGCGCCGCGCCCAGCGCCTGCACGACCTGCGGCGCTGCGACCGGCGTCGGCTCGAGCATCGCCGGGCTCAGCAGCACCTCGAGCTCCCCCCGCGCCGCACCCGGCAGCACCGTCGCGCACGCCGCCGCCAGCGTGCTGCGCTCGCGGTAGGCCTCCAGCAGCGCCGCGCAGCACGCCGTCTTGCCGCTGCCACCCGGGCCCACCAGCGCGATCGTCGCGTTGCCCACCGGCAGTGGCGCTGCGGAGGGAATGCGTTGCGCGAGCGTGCGGTGCACCGCACGCGCAAGGCTCGAGCGCGCCGGCATCAGCGGCAGCACATGCGCCGCCGCCGTCTCGATCAGCTCCCGCACCAGCTGCTCGCCGACACCCGCGCCCACCAGGCTCGCTTCGATCTGCGCCCGCGCGCGTCCCCGCGGCGCCACGCTCGTGGCCGTGCGTCGCGCGGCGTCGCTCGCCGCCGGCGCGACTCGCGCCGTATCGCTGCCCGCGGAGTCGACTCGCGCCGCATCATCCAGGTCCATCGCGCCCGCGCGCACGTCGGCCTCGGGCACCGCCGCCTCGGCCTCCGCGAGCGCCGCCGCGAAGGGATCGCCGTCATGACCGGGCGCCGCCGCTGCAAAGGCCTCGCTATCGCGTGTCGGCAGGGTCGTCGCGAAGGCCTCGCCCGCCTGCAGCGCGCTCGGCTCGTGCGAGCCGTTGCGCGGCGCGAGCCGCTGCAGCAGGCTCGCCGGGGTCAGCTCGCGGAACTCCTCGCGCGGGGGGGACCCCGCATCGAGCGGCGGCGCTTCGCGCAGCGCGGGCGGCTGCGGCACCGCGGAGGCCGCGAGGGTGGGCGGTAGCGCAGAAGTCGCGGAGGCCGCGAGTGCGGGCGGCAGCGCGGGCGCCGCGTCCGCCGCGTCATAGCGGTCGACCCGCGGCGTGCCCAGCTTCGCCTCGATCTCCACGAACGGACGCTGGAAGAAGCCCGCGAACCCGCCCGTCAGCCCCTTTTCGCGGCGCACCACGATCGCGTCCGCGCCCAGCTCCGCCTGGATCTTCGGGATCAGCTCCTCCACCGTGCGTCCGCGATAGACGCGCGTCTCGCTCTCGGCAGGCGCCGCGTCAACTGGCGCAATCTCCCGCAGGGAGGTGTGCAGCGCGCTCGGCTGCGCTGTCTTCTCAAAGGTAGCTGTGCTCATGCGTGGATGACTCCAATCGTCTCGACGTTGACGCCGGGTGCGATCTCGTTGTAGGAGCAGACCGGCAGATGGGGTTGGGCTTGGGCGATCAGCCTGCGCAGGTGGCGGCGCACGCGCGCGGAGCACAGCAGCACCGCTCCGCGTCCGCCCCCCGCGGTCGCGTGATCGACCTGCGCGCGCAACGCGCTCACGATCGCCTGCGCGCGCGGCGGGTCGATTGCGAGGTACTCGCCGTCTGTCGTCTGGGTGATCGAGGTCGCGACCTCCTGCTCGATCGCGGGGTCCAGGGTGATCGCCCGCAGACAGAGGCGCTCGTCCAGGTGCGGAGCCGTGATCGCGCGGCCCAGCGCCTGGCGGGCGTACTCGGTCAACAGGCCCGTGTCCCGCGTTATTCGCGCCTTGTCCCCGATCGCCTCCATGATCGTCCCGAGGTCGCGCACCGCGACGCCTTCGCTGAGCAGCGCCTGCAGCACCCGTTGGATCTCGCCGAGCGAAAGCACCTCCGGCACGACCTCCTCCACGACCGCCGCGTTGCTCTCCTTCAGCTGGTCCAGCAGCGCCTTGACGTCCTGGCGGCTCAGCAGCTCCGCCGCGTGCGAGCGAATCGTCTCGGTGATGTGCGTCACGATCATCGACTCCGCGTCGACGACCGTGTAGCCCATCGTCTCCGCTTCCGCGCGCGCCGACTCGTGCACCCACACCGCCGGCAGTCCGAACGCCGGCTCCTCCGTCGGAATCCCCTGCAGGCCGCCGACCGCGTCTCCCGGATCCATCGCGAGCAGGTGCCCCGGCATGATCCGCGCCCGCGCCACCTCCGAGCCGCGCACCTTCAACAGGTACTCGTGCGAGTCCATCCCCAGCTCGTCGTGGATGCGCACCGGCGGGATCACGATCCCGAGCTCGCCCGCGATCTGGCGGCGGATCATGCTCACGCGGCGCAACAGCGCCCCACCCGAGCCGCCATCCACGAGCGGCACCAGACCGAAGCCGATCGCCAGCTCCAGCGCGTCCACCGAGAGCCGCCCCAGCGCCTCCTCCGAGCCGCTACCGCCGGCGGGCAGCGCGGCCACGGCCGGGGTCGCAGTCGTCTGTGCGTCATCCTCCTCACCCGGCATCCCGTGGCGCACGCTCCACCCGATCGCGCCGAAGATCCCGCCGATCACCAGGAACGGCAGCTTCGGCAGGCCCGGCACGAGCGCGAACAGGCAGATCGCGCCCGCCGCCACCAGCGGCGCCTTGCGCTGGCGCAGGATCTGGTTCGCGATGTCGCTGCCCAGGTCCCGGTCGGAGGCCGCGCGCGTCACGATGATGCCCGTCGCCACCGAGATCAGCAGCGCCGGGATCTGCGCCGCGAGACCATCGCCGACCGTCAGCAGCGAGAACTGGTGCGTCGCTTCGGTGAACGAGAGGTGATGCTGGAGCACCCCCACCACGATTCCCCCGATCAGGTTGATCGCGGTAATGATCACCGCCGCCATCGCGTCGCCCTTGACGAACTTCGAGGCGCCGTCCATCGAGCCGTAGAAATCCGCTTCCTGCGCGATCTCTTTGCGCCGCGCCCGCGCCTGCTCATCGGTGATCAGGCCCGCGTTCAGATCCGCGTCGATCGCCATCTGCTTGCCCGGCATCGCGTCCAGCGTGAAGCGCGCCCCCACCTCCGCCACGCGCCCCGCGCCGTTCGTCACCACGACGAACTGAATGACCACGAGGATCAGGAAGATCACGAGACCCACCACCACGTTGCCGCTCACCACGAACGACCCGAACGCCTTCACCACGCTCCCCGCGTCGCCCGTCGTCAGGATCAGGCGCGTCACCGACACGTTGATCGCCAAGCGGAACATCGTCGTCAGCAGCAGCAAGCTCGGGAACGACGCGAAGTCCAGCGCCTTGCCCAGATACATCGTCGCCACCACAATCGTCAGCGCCGCCGAGATGTTCAGCGTGATCAGCAGGTCCAGCAGCGCCGCCGGCAGCGGCACCACCAGCATCGTCACCACCATCACCACCGCGATCGCCGCGAGCAGGTCCGTGTGGCGCAGGCCCTTGCGCACCGTGTCGAGGCTCATAGCGCGTACCTCTGGCGCCGCGCCGCGCGGTACACGAACGCGAGCACCCGCGCGACCGCCGCGTAGAGCTCCTCCGGGATCGCCTGGCCGATCTCCGTCGAGCCGTGCAGCGCACGCGCGAGCGGTGGATCCGGGACGATCGGCACGTCGTGCTCGGTCGCGATCCGCCGGATCTGCGCCGCGATCAGGTCCTGGCCCTTCGCGAGCACCTCCGGTGCGGTGCGCGAGCCGTCATAGCGCAGCGCGACCGCAAAATGCGTCGGGTTCGTCACGACCACGTCCGCCTGCGGGACCGCCGCCATCATGCGGTTGCGCGCCGCCAGCATCCGCCGCCGTCGCTGCGCCGCTTTGACCTCCGCCGGCAGGCCGTGCTGGCGCACCTCGTCCTTGAGCTCCTGCTTGGTCATCCGCAGCTGGCGCTCGTGGCGCGCGCGCTGCCACCCGTAGTCGATCGCCGCGATCAACAGGTACGCGAACGCCGCGCGCTGCGCGATCGCCATCGCACGCTGGTCGAGGATCACGCCGAGCGCCGCCGGCGGCAGGCCGACTTCGGCCGCCGTGCCGCTGAGGCCCGGGATCAACGCCAGGCCCGCCACCGCTCCCACCGCGCTCACCTTCGCGATCGCCTTCAGCGCTTCGAAGAGCATGTTTGGGCCGAAGATCTTCTTCGCCCCCGCGAGCGGGTTCAGGCGCTTGAAGTCGAGCTTGATCGCCTGCGGATGGGGACGGAAGCCGACCTGCGCCCCGCCCGCGAGCAGACCCGCGCCGAGGCAGCACGCCGCGATCGGTCCCACTCCCAGCGCGACCGTCGAGAGCACCGTCTCCATCACTCCCTTCAAGCCCGCCGCCGTGGTCGCCGCCGCGGGATTCGCGATCGTCGCGAAGATGTGACGGAATGCCCCCTCCGCGGAGGCGACGATCTGCGGCCCGAGCAGGCTGATCGCAAACAGGCCCGCCGCGAGCACGAGCGAGCCGCCCACGTCGGACGAGCGCGCGATCTGGCCCTTCTTGCGCGCCTGCGCGCGGTGTTTGGGTGTCGCCTTCTCGGTGCGGTCGTCGTGCGCCATCGCCTCAGATCACCCCTCCTTGAGGTTCGCCGCGGCCGCGCATCACGCGACGTGCAGCGCGCCGAGCGCTGCCCCCACGCTGGTCGACATCTGGTTGGCGATCCAGCCCGCCACGAACGGCATGCTCGCGCCGACGATCAGCAGCGCCACCGCGACCTTCGCCGGGAAGCCGATCGCAAAGACGTTTAGCTGCGGCACCACCCGCGAGACCACGCCGAACGCCGCGTCCGTGATCAGCAGCGCGATCAGCACCGGCGCCGCGATCTCCAAGGCGGAGGTGAATACCGTCGCGAAGACGTGCTCCGCGCCGCCCACGAGCGTCTTCAGCTGCGGCGCCGAGGTCAGCGGCACGAGCTGGAAGGTTCGGTACAGACCCCTCAGCACCCACGCTTCGCCGCCGATCACAAAGAAGATCGCGATCCCGATCAACGAGTACAGGTGCGAGAACGCGCCGTTCTGGTTGCCGCTGAACGGGTCGATCAGGCTCCCGTAGGAGAAGCCCGCGCCGAGATCCGCGAGCGCGCCCGCCGTTTCGATCGCGCCGAAGAGCACCGCGAAGGAGAACGCGAAGCCCAGCCCCACGAGGCCTCCCTCGACGATCAGCGCGCCCAGCGCGAGCGGGTCGTCCGGCACGTGCTGCCCGCGCAGCGCGATCGGCGCGAGCCCGATCGAGATCCCCACCGCGACGATCCCGCGCACCCGCGGCGGAATGATCGGCGAGGAGAACGGCGGCGCGATCAAAAACAGCGGCGTCACGCGCGCCAGCACCAGGATGAAGCCCGCCAGCTCGTTGCCCGCGAGCTTGGACAGCAGCTCGCTCATCGCCCCGCCTCACCGCGCGCCCCTTCGGTGAGTCGCGCATGCGTCTCCGCGTGTGCCGCGCCCATCGTCGCGCTCACGAGCCGACGATCGTCGGGATCGAGGTGTACAGGTTTGTCGTGTACGCCACCAGCTGGTCGAGCATCCACGGGCCCAGCAGCACCGTGATCGCCGCGATCGTCGCGATCTTCGGGATCAACGTCAGGCTCTGCTCCTGGATCTGCGTGACCGCCTGGAAGATGCTCACCACGAGGCCCACGACCATCGCGCCGAGCAGCAGCGGGCCCGCGACCTTGAACGCCAGGCTCATCGCCTGCGCCGCCAGATTGATGACCGTGTCTTGATCCATACGACTGCGACCCCTCCTAATGGAAGCTCTGCACGAGCGCCTTGATGACGAGATCCCAGCCGTCGACGAGCACGAACAGCAGGATCTTGAACGGAAGCGAGATGAACGTCGGCGGCAGCATGATCATCCCCATGCTCATCAGCGTCGAGGAGACGATCAAATCGATGATCAAGAACGGCAGGAAAATCAAAAAGCCGATCTGAAAGGCGCTCTTGAGCTCGGAGACGATGAACGCCGGGATCAGCACCTCCGTCGGCACTTCCGCGCGCGTACGCGGCGGTTTCGCTTTCGCGAGGCCCACGAACAACGAGATGTCCTGCACCCGCGTCTGGCGGAACATGAATTCTCGCAGCGGCTGCTCCGCGCGTTCGATCGCCGCCGTCGTGCTGATCCGGTGCGCCTCCAGCGGCTGCACCGCATCCCGCTTGATCGCCCCGATCGTCGGCGCCATCACAAAGATCGTCAAGAACAGCGCGATCCCGACCAGCACCTGATTCGGCGGCGCGTTGGTCGTCCCCACCGCCGTGCGGATGAAGCCAAGCACGATCAGGATGCGGCTGAAGCCCGTCACCGTGAACAGCACCGCCGGGATCAGCGTCAGCCCACCCAGCAGCAGCAGGATCTGCACAGCGTTCGACGAGGACACGTTCACCGCCGCACCGTCCATTCGCGCAACCGCTCCACGAGGTTGAAATCGCCGCGCGCGGCGAACGCGCCGCCGTCCTCGGCGCGCTCCTCGGCCGGCTCCTCGAGGCCGTCGAGCAGCCCCGTCTCGAGCGCCTGCTGCTCGGTGTAGCGATAGATCGGCACCACGCCGTGCTCGGCGCTGCCGAGCAACAAGTAGTCGCGGCCCGCGCGCACCAGGTGCAACGTGCGGCCCGCGCCGAGCGGCAGGCTCGCCATGCTCGTCAAGCCCGAGCCCGCCGCGCTGCGCCCGCGACCGGACTTGACCTGGCGCAGAATCCACGTCAGCCCCCAGATGACCGCGATTACGATCACCAGCCCCACGATCGTGCGCACGAGGCTCGGCCCCGTCGCGCTCGTGTGCGCGCCACTCGTCGGGGAGGAGAGGCTCAGCGGCAGGTTTTCGCTGCCACCCTTGGAAGTCGCTTTGAAAGCCTGCGCCGGGCACGCGAAAGCGAGCACGGCAATGCCGAGCGTGGGAAGCGCGGCCCGCAGGACCGCACGCGTAGGCGTGATCGACCAAGTCATCGAGGGACGACTCCGAGGAGAGTCGTCCCGGTTATCGGCGCCGCCTCAGATGGCTTTAGGGCCGGACCATTTGGGCCCCGCGAGGCCGGGCGCTTTGGGCTCCGCGAGGCCGGGCGCTTTGGGCTCCGCGAGGCCGGGCGCTTTGGGCTCCGCGAGGCCGGACCCTCTGGGCCGCGCCTGACGCTTGGCTGCCGGCTCGCGTTGCGTGTTGACGCGGGCGCAGGCCATTCTATTTTTCGAGAATCTTGTGCTCGGAAATAGTTTTGCTCTAAAAAGAAGCTTCAAAAAGGAGTCGTGCAGCTCTCGTCAGACGAGTGCATCGATCTGCACGGCCCACGCGCCCTCGGCGGTGACCTCGAGGCTGCCGTGCGCGAAGCACAGACCGTTGACGAACAGCTCGATCGGCGCCTCCGCGGCCTGGTCGAGCTCGAGCACCGTGCCCGGCGGGAGCTCCAGCGCCTGCCCCAGCGGAACCGTCGTGCGGCCCAGCTCCGCCCACACGCGTACCGGCACACCGAGCATCCGCGCAAGGCTCTCGCGGGCCGTCGAGCCCACGTCATCGCCCGCGCCCGCGTCGCCCGCGCCCACGCCCGCGTCGGAGGCGCTCGCGTCGCCGGCGCCCACGTCGGAGGCGCCCGTGTCGGTGGCGCCCGCGTCGCCCACGCCTGTGTCGGCGGCGCCCGCGTCGCTGGCGCCCGTGTCCGCGGCGATCGCTTCGACCGCGGACGCGCTCGGTTTGGAGGACGGTGCCGAGAGCAGCGCCGGGGCGACACCCGGCGACATCGCGGCCGTCAGCTTGATCGCGCGCCGCGTACCGCGCAGACCGGGGCTCGCGCGGCCGAGCGGCACACCCTCGGCGAACAGGCGCACGCCGTTCTCGGCGCGATCCTCCAGGGCAAGCAGCGCGCCCGGGGTCAGCGCGAGCATCTGCTCGACCGGCATCCGCGCCGAGCCGACCTCGGCGCGCAGCAGCACGTGCGCGCCGGCGAGTCCACGGCGCACCGCGCGGCCCTCCTGCGGGTCGGCGTCCTCGGGCTTGGGCCCCGCGCTGAAGATGTCGTCCGCGACCGGCGCGATCGCCGACCACGGGATCAGCAGCGACATCGTCGAGGGCACACCGTCGATCGTGCCCACCAGGGTGACCGCGAACGTCGGTTCGCCGATCGGCGCGATCACCCCCGCGTCGCCCTCGAGGTCGACCTCGCCGAGCGCCAGCTGCAGTCCCCCGAGATCGCGCCAGGCTTGGTTCAGCTGCGCCGTCATCGACTCGAGCAGTCGCCGCGTGAGCGCCCAGTCGATCTCGCTCAGCTTGCGCTCTGCCGGTGCCTGCTCGGCGGTGCCCCCGAGCAGGCACTCCAGCGCCTGCAGGATCAGCCGCGGCTCGATGCCGAGCAGCATCTCGCGCTCCACGCTCTGCACCTCGAGCGCGACCGCGATCGCGTGCGCCGGCAGCTGCGCCTTGGCCGCCGCCCACGTCAGCTGGCTGGAGTCCGCGACTGCCAGCTCGACCGGCGCCCGCAGCTCGCTGGAGAGGCGGATCGCGAAGGCTTCGCAGAACGGTCCGAGCACGCGCACGATGCGCCGCCGCAGCTCGACCGTGAACTTCGTCGGCTGCGAGAAGTCGACCGTGCGCACGCGCGGCGCGCGGCGCACGACGAGCGGCACGTCGACATCTTCGGGCACGAGGCCCGCGGCGCCCTCGATCTCGGCCTCGTCCTCGGCTTGCTCTTGATCGGTTTGACTCATACAGCCTCCGGATCTAGTCGCTCGCGAGGGCGGGCTCGTCGGCTGCGGCGGGCTCCGCGCCGTCGCCGTCCACGATCCGCGTCACCCGCAAGCCGAACTGCTCGTCGACGACAATCACCTCGCCGCGCGCGATCGGGGTGCCGTTGACGAGCAGGTCGACGGGCTCGCCCGCGAGACGGTCGAGCGTCACGATCGAGCCCACACGCAGCTCGAGCGTCTCGCCCACCGTCATCCGCGTGCGGCCGATCTCGACACTCAGCTCCATCGGGACGTCGCTGAGACGCCGCAAGTCGGCCTCGGCGTGCTCCACGCCGACCACTTGGCCAGTCTCGTCGAACTGCTCGTAGACGACTGCTTCGGACATGGTGTCGCTCCTATTGCACGGTGACTTCGGGGAACAGGACCGATTCGACCTTGACATCGGTGTGATGCTTGATCTCCATCAGGATCTGATGCTTGATCGCACTGCGACCGCTGGCGCTGACAAGCGTGCTGCCGCTCTGGCCGGTCACGGCGTTGGTCACAATTTCGCGGATCGCCGGTTCCTCGGGGAGCGTCCCCGCGCTTTCGCCGGAGCCCGAAGACGAGGCGCCGGCCGCCGCCGCTCCCGTGCTTTGGCCCGGTGCGAGTTCGAGTGCGACCGAGAGCTTCGCGTAATGGCCTTCGTTGAGATTTAAGAGAAACGATTGCGGCATCACGTAGAGGGTCCCCTGGATCTTCAGCTTCGGGGCCTTCGGCGGCTTGGCCATCACGTGCGACGCCGCGAGGCCGAGCACGATCAGCGCGACTGGGATGAGGAGCTTCTTCTTAGACATGGTCTGATTGGGTTATCGTCGGGTCGCGCGTAATCAATAGATGCGTTGCAGGACGATCTCCACGCGCCGGTTCAGCGCGCGTCCTTCGGGAGTGGAGTTGCTCGCGATCGGCCGCAGCGAGGCGTAGCCGACGGCGCTCAGCCGCGCGGCCTGCACGCCGTTTGAGATCAGGAAGCGCACGACCGTGCTCGCCCGCGCCGTCGAGAGCTCCCAATTGCTCGGGAACGTGCTGCTGTGCACGGGCACGTCGTCGGTGTTGCCTTCGACCGCGATCGGGTGGACCTCGTCGACGTTCAAGAGCTTCGCGATCTCGTCGAGCAGCGGTTCCCCCTGCGGGTCGAGGGTCGCGCTGCCGGAGGGGAAGAGGAGGCTGTCGGTGAGCACGCGGATCGCGAGGCCGCGGCTTTCGATCGTCGTGTTCACGTGCCGCGCGAATCCGTGGCTGGCCGCGTAGGCATCGAGCTCGTGCTTGAGGTGTTCGAAGTTGCTCTGCTCGCGCGCCGCGGCTGCGACGTTGGTACTCGTGCTCTGCGCGGCGGAGGAGGCGCCGGCGCTGGCGCTGGAACTAGAGCTAGAGTGGGTGGCGGCTTCGGGATTGGTGACGCTCTGCGGGGAGATCGGCACGATCGCCTGCAGCGGGGTGGCGGTGGGCGCGTGGCTGGCGTTGGCGGTGGAGCCCGGTTTTGCGATCGCCTTGCCGCCCGGGAGGATGTTGCCCGAGAAGGCCGCGCGCAGGGACTCCTGCAGGCTCTGAATCTTGGAGATGTTGACCGAGGAGATCGAGAACAGCACCATGAACAGCGCCATCAGCAGCGTGATCATGTCGGCGTAGGTCAGCAGCCAGCGCTCGCCGCTCTCCTCGTGCGCGCCGCCGCCGCCACGCTTGCGGCCCCGTCCATGCGAGCGCGCCATCGCCTACGCCGCCTCGGCCGCGGCGGCGCGGCTGCCGCCCAGCTCGGGCTCCTCCGCGGCGTCGCGCTCGGCGGGGGGGAGGTAGGACATCAGCTTGTCCGCGACCAAGCGCGGGTTGTCGCCGGCCTGGATCGAGAGGATCCCCTCGAGCGTCATCATCCGCAGCTCGACCTCTTCGCCGGAGATCGCCTTCAGGCGGTTGGCGATCGGCAGGAAGATCACGTTCGCCGAGCCGACCCCCATCAGCGTCGCCAGGAACGCGGTCGAGATCGACGGTCCGAGCGTCGAGGGCGCGGCGAGGTTCTGCAGGACGTGCACGAGGCCGAGCACGGTGCCGATGATGCCCATCGTCGGTGCGAACCCGCCGGCCTTCTCAAACGGCGCCGCGGCCGCCTCGTGGCGCGCGGCCATGCCATCGACCTCGGCCTCCATGATCGCGTGCACCATCTCGGGGTCGGTGCCGTCGACGACGAGCTGCAGCGCGTTGCGGGTGAAGGAGTCCTCGACCTCCGCGAGCTGCGCGTCGAGCGCCAGCAGGCCATCGCGGCGCGCCTGGTCGGCGAGCGAGACCAGCAAGTCCAGGCGCCCGCGCATGTCGGGGGGTTCGGCGGAGAAAGTCAGCTTGTAGAGACTCGGGATGCGCTTCATCGAGTCCATGCCGACGCTCGCGAGGGTCACGCCGCCGGTGCCGCCGAGGATGATCAGCAGCGCCTCCGGGTTCAAGAAGGCAGCTGGACTCGTTCCATCCATCATGGAGCTGAGCGCGAGGGCGCCGAACGCAACCCCGATTCCGATCGCTGTCGCGGCCTTCATCGCCCTCGTTCATCGGCCGGCAGCCGAGATCCTTCAGTCCAGGCGAGCACGTCTGGGCAAACCTTTGACCGGCGCGGGCTCGTGCTCGGGGCGGCGGCTGCGCATCGCCTCCGAGAGGACGTCCACGCGCCACGCGCGCATCGCCGCCGCGACCTCCTCGGGCGTCTCGGCGACGACGACCTTCGCCGTGGTCGCCAGCGTGACGACCGTGTCGGGGGTCGACTCGATCGTGACGATCAGATCGGGGTTCAATTGGAATTGCTCGTCCGAGCGGCCGAGCTTGTGCAGCGTGATCATCGTGTGTCCTCATCGGTGCGCACAGGCTTGTACTGGAGCATCTGGGTCCTCCTCGCTAGGGGGTCCGGCGAGGCGCGGCCGTGGCCCGCTCGCTCGGGTGAGGGACGTCACGCGGTAGCGGCTCCGGCGAGCTTCGCCGGGAGGTCGAGCGCAGTCGCGTGCTCGCGCCGCGCTCGACCCCGGGCGCCTCGTTGTCGTCCCGCGATCGTTTACTGGACCATCGTCACCGCCGTTTGCAGCATTTCGTTGGCGGTCGTGATCACGCGCGAGTTGGCCTGGTAGCCGCGCTCGGCGGTGATCATTTCGGTCATCTGCGTGGCGAGGTCGACATTGGACATCTCGAGCTCACCGCCGATCGTCTGGCCGAAGCCGCCGGTGTCCGGTGTGCCGACGAGCGGCGTCCCGGAGTTGGAGGTTTGCGCCCACAACGAGCCGCCCAGCCGCTGCAGGCCCGCTTGGTTGGGGAATTGCGCGAGCGTCAGGTAACCCGCGGTCACCTGCTGCTGGTAGGTTTTCGATTCCGGGTTCTCGTCGGTGTAGGTGACCGAGCCGTCCTGCCCGATCGAGACGTTCGCCGAGCCCGGCGGGATCACGATGTAGCTTTCTTCTTTGCCCGGCTTGTAGGTTTCGGGCGCGGTTTCTTCGGCCTTCATGCCCACCACGTACATCCCCGACTGCGTCGTCAGGTAGCCCTTCGTGTCGGTCGAGAGGTTGCCCGCGCGCGTGTAGTTGACGTTCGACGGCAGCGCCGGCGGCGAGCCGGCGCCGACGCGCAGGAACCCTTCGCCCTGGATCGCCACGTCGAGCGGGTTGTTCGTCGACTGGAACGAGCCCTCCGACATTTCGTTTTCGGTCGCCGCGACCTGTACGCCGAGCCCGACCTGCAGCGGGTCGGTGCCGCCGTTGTCGGCGGTGACCCCGGAGGCTCCGCGGATGACCTGGGTGAGCGAGTCCGAGAACGACACGCGCGCGGACTTGAAGCCGACCGTGTTGACGTTCGCCAGGTCGTTGGCGGTGTTGTTGAGCATCGTCTGGTTCGCGTCGAGGCCGCTGATCGCGGCGTACATTCCACCCATCATGAGGGCGTCACTTCCTTTCGCGGCCTCCTCTAGAGAGGTCCGGCCGTGGTCGTCGTGTCTGTCGGTATTCCTCGGGTCTGTCCTTGGTTTCCTCGGGGTTCGTCCGGTTGGTTGTGTGTCAGTTCTCCTCGGGTCCCATCGCGGCGCGCCTCACGCGATCACGGCGCTGTCGATGTTGGTGAACACGTGCTCGCGCATCTGCGCGGATCCGACCGCCGTGATGACGGTGCGGTTGGGGACGGACACCACGAAGGCGTTGCCGTCGACAAGTACGAGCGAGTCGCGCGAGCCCTTGCCCGCGATGCGTCCCACGCCCTCCTGCAACCTGCCGAGGGTCGTGGGGTCAAGCGGGATGCCGCGCCGCTGCGCGCGTTCGATCGCGTGCTTGGAGAAGCGCAGCGACGCCGTGGAGCCGGCGGAGGCGGCAGCGCTCGTGGCGGCAGCGTTCGCGTCGGCGGGGATCGCAGTGCTCGTGCCGGCCGGAGCGGTGGCGCCCTCGAGGACGTCGGCGAAGGAGGGGCCCGCGGGCACGCTCCCGTTGGCGCGCGCGGGCCGGGTTCCGGCGGAGCGCGCGGGTGAGCCAGCCGGTTGCGCCGGCGCGACGCCACCCGGCGGCAGCAGCGCGGGGTTCAGCGCGACGCTCATTGGGCATCCTTGGATTGCCGGGTCGACACAGGACGCCTCACGAGACCTCGGTGATGCTCGACGGTTCGATGCCCGCGGTGCCTTCGACGGTGAGCGTCGGGCCCGCGGAGCCGATCTCGACGGTTTGGACCTTCCCCTGCGTACTCGCGCCCGTCGTGGGATCGATGTAGGAGACGGTGTGACCGATCAGCCCAACAGCCTGCGCCACCTGTTGGGAGACCGCGGCCTGCGAGCTCGTCTGGGCGATGTTCGTCGTCTGCTCCAGCTGAGAGAACTGCGCGAGCTCGGCGATGTATTCGGTGTCGTTGGTCGGTTCGAGCGGGTTCTGCGCCTGCAGCTGCGCGACCATCAGCTTGAGGAAGTCGTTCTTGCCGAGTTCGCCGTTGGGGTTTTCCGGCGTCGCGTTGCTCGCGCCGGTACCCGCACCCGTCTTGCTCGTCGCGCTCGCCGCGGACGTTGTGGGGGTTGTCGCGGGGGCCGTCGTGGTGGGAACCGTGGCGCTTGGCACGGCGGCGCTGGAGATCGCGGTGGTGGTCATTTGTGGAAGCCTCTCGGGGTCGGTTGCTGTTTACGGGTCGCTCAGGCGAGCACGTCGACGAGCGCTCCGGGCTCGTCGGTAGGGGGCGTCTGGCTCGGGGGCTGTGCGTCGGAGTTCTCGGCGTCAACGTCCTCGGGCACGTGCTCCACCCCGCCCGCCGCGCGCGGCGCGGTCTCACCGTGCGCGTCCTCGCGGGCGCCGCCCTGCGGGGCGCCGCCGGAGCTGGAGGCATCGGGGTGGCCGATGTCCAGTCGCGTCAGCGTGAGTCCCAGCGAGCGCAGCGACTGGCGCAGCTCCGCGTGGCCCGCGGCGAGCGCCTGTGCGGCCGCGGGGGACTCCGCGGTAACGCGCGCCGCGAGCCCCGCCGCGGTCTGCGTCAGATGGATGCGGATCTCGCCGAGCTCTTCGGGCGCCAGTGCGATGCGCGCCTGCGTCAACCCCTGGCGCGCCGCGAGATCGATCGTCGCGTGCACCGCCTCGATCGCCTGCTGCAGGTCGACGCCATAAGCGAGGGGGCTCGTCGCGCCGTTCCCGGCGCCGCCGCTCGCCACCGGCGCGCCACTTGCGCCCGCGGCCCCCGCGAACGACCCGGTCCCGCCCGTAGTGCTCGCCGTCGCAGCGGACGACCCCTGTGTCGGGATCGCCGTCGTGGTATCGCGCTCTGACTCGCCGGAGCCGCGCGCATCGGCATGGGTGCTGCCCGCTCCGGTGCCGCCCGCCCCGAGAACTCGCGCCTGCGCCGCGCCGACAGCGGGCGCCGCGGAGCTCGAGCCCGCCTTTGCGGCCGAGATCGACCGCGCGGACGCCGCGGCGACACCTGTCGCGGCGGCCGGCGGTCGGCCGTCCATAGCCGCGGAGCCCGCGCCGCCGCGCGCCGAATCGCGCTGGGCTGTCGAATCGGGCTGGGCTGCTGATTCGCCCTGGGCCGCCGAATCGCCCGCGAACTTCGCCGCGTCCCCCGTCAGCTTCGCCGCTTCGCCGCTCACGCTCGAGAGCGTGGAGCCGGCGACGCTTGTGCCCGCCTTGCCGGCAGCAACGTTCGAGCCAGCGGTAGCAGCGTTCGGGGCGCCGGAGGCGGCCGGCGCACTTGTCGCCGTCGAGGGGATGGTTCTCGCTGCGGAAGCATCGTCTCCGGGGAGCGAGCCCGCGATGGACTCCCCGCGTGTGCCGGTGAGCGTGGGGGCGGGGACGGTGGACGGGCCGCCGGCAGCGGCTGCCGGTGTCTCGCGCGAGGCCTCTGCGCCCGGCGCGGTGGCTGCGCCCGGCGCGGTGGCGTTCGTGGGGGAGCCCGCGTCGAGCGCCGCGCCGTGCGGCGGGCTCACGGAAGCGGATGTCGCCGCGGCGCCGGCGCGCGTGCCCGCGGTGCTCGAGAGGCTCGCGGCCGCGGCGCGCGCGGGAGCGCTCGCGCTTGCACCGGCGCCAACGTGCGCTGTGGCGCCAGCGGCTGTTTCGCCGGCGCGGCCGCGCGGAGCGAGCGAGCTCGACGTTTTGCCGGCGTCGTCCCCGGGCGACTCCGGCGCGCCGTCGGCCGCCGCGCCATGACTCGCGGCGTCGCGCGCGGTCGCGGCGGTGCTCGTTGAAGCTGTGAGCTCCTGCGCGGCGGTCGCACCGGTGCTGTGCGCGGCAGGCGAAGTCGTCGTCTGCGGCCGAGCGTGAGTCGACGTGGTTTCGCGGTGGGCGCGTTCGCGCGTCGCGAGCACCTGCTGTTGGCCTTCCGCGGTTGCGGTCCGGGCCCATTCGCTTTCGAGCGCGCTCTGGAAGGGCGGCCCCGCGGGTGGCGCTCCGGGCGGCGCGCCGCTCGCGAGCGGCGGTGACTGGGGCGACACGCCGAGCGTCGGCGGTGTGAGCAGGCCGCTCACGCGATCGTCTCCGCTGTCCCCGCCGGGACGCCGCCGGTGGCCGTGGCGGGTATGGCCGCAAGCGTGTCGGTGCGGGCGCTCGCGAGCGCGGCGGCACCCGCGGGCGCGCTCGCGCTGTAGGCAGCCGCGTTGGCGAGCACTTTGCTCACGTACTGCTGCGTTTCGGAGTACGGGGGCACGCCGCCGTACTGCTGCACCGCGCCAGGCCCCGCGTTGTACGCCGCGAGTGCCTCCGCCGTGTTGCCGGCGAACTGGCGCAGCATCTCGCCCAGATAGCGCGCGCCGCCTTCGATCGACTGCGCGGGGTTCAGCGGTTCGGTGACGCCCAGCGACGCCGCGGTGCCCGGCATCAGCTGCGTTAGCCCCAGCGCACCCGCACTGCTTGTCGCGCTCGGATCGAATCCGGACTCCTGCTCGATCAGGCCGTAGAGCACCGCTGGATCGACGCCGTTGCGCGCCGCCGCTTGCGCGATCAGCGGCTCGTATGCGGCGCTGGCCGCGCTCGCGGCGCCACCCGCGCTCCCTGCGGGCGCCGCGGTCGAGGTTGCTGGGGCGTCGACCGTGCCGGGTACGCTCGCGCCGGTCGTGCCGGGTACGCCCGCGCCGGTCGGGCTTGGCGCCAACGCGCTCTCGCCTGCTGCGCCGGGGGTATCGAGAGCGGAGGAGAGATAAGGGGGGGAGGCGGTCGTAGCCGCGCCGCTCGCCGCGGTCTGCGTGTAGGCGGCGTCTGCGCTTGCGCCGGTGGTTGCGGTCGCGCTCGCGGGCTCGGCCTGCGCCGCGCTGAGCGCGGCGGCAAAGCCGGCCGGACCGCGTTCGACCTGCGCGATCAGGGTCTGCAACTGCTGCATGCGTTCCGTGGCAGCGACCGCGCCCACGGGGCCTTCCGCGGTCGCTGCGAGGACCGGCGCGCTCATGCGATCGCTCCGAGAAGGGGCGCGCTCATGCGGCGCTCCGGCGGAAGCGGTCGATCGCGATCTCATCGAGCGCGATACCCTCGCGCCGTCCCGCCTCGCGGTCGTGCTCGGCGTGCTGGCGCTCCTTGAGACGCTCGAGCATGCGGTGCTCGCGCGCGGCGTCCCCGAGCTCGTTGTCGCGCTCGGCGACGTCGGCCTCGTGTCGGCGCAGCTCACGGACGTCGCTTACTCGTTGCGCCTCGATGCGCTCGACGAAGGCTTGGCGCGCGCGCAGCTCCGCCGCGTCGACCGTGTTCGCGGTACTTGTCGCGACGCGCTGGTCCGCGAGCACCTGCGCGAGGTGCGCGTCGACCGCGTCGAGGCGGCTCTGGCTGCCGGTCAGGCGCGAGCGCGCTTTTGCCAGCTCCTGGCGCGCGATGTCCTCGCGACGCTCGCGGAGCGCGCGGACGCGCTCGAGTCGAAAGCGGAACGAGGATCCGGTGCTCACTGTCGCGTAATCGGACGGCGCGCGCGGTTCTTGAGCACGTCTTCCCCGCGCCGCGGCCGATCAGTTCGAGCTGACGGGCCAGGTGCGGGCGGACTCGCGGCCCCGCAAATCAGCCGAATGGGCTCGAAAATGAGCCGGCGCAGCGGCAAGATCGGTCATTTTCCCGGAAAGTCCGAATTAATGGCACCGCTGGCGCGTTTAATTTGTAAGCGAATTGTGATCCGAACGACCCAACTATTCGCAAAAGGAGTATCGAAACCATGTCCCTGCGGCGCCCATCGCTCCATGTGAGGGGCTCCGCTTGGCATGGGCAGCTGCAGTCAGTCAACCGGATCCAAGCAAATCTCACCCTGGGGATGAAAATATGAGCAAGAAGAAAAAAGGCGAGATCACGATCGTGCTCTCGCCGTTGCAGGTCGAGCAGGTCATGCGCGAGGCGGGCCAGCAGCGCAACGGAACGGTCTCAAACCTGCTGCTCGCGGCGCTCGACAACGCCTACCAGCCGCCGAACGGGAGCCGCCAGCCGGCTCTGCAGAAAGCGACGCGGCGCGCGCTCGAGGACGCGCTCGGCGATCCGCAGCTCTCGCAGTCGCTGCTGCGCGGTCTCGCGATCCTCGCCTCCTACGGCCCGGAGCGACCGTGGCGCGCGATCATCGACCTCGCCCAGCAGCTCGGGATGTCGCCCTCGACGACCCACCGCTACGTCAAGACGCTGCGCGCGGTCGGTCTGCTCGAGCAGAACCCCGCTACGCGCGAGTACCGCCCGGTGGAAGTGTGAGCGAGATGGGTGCTCGGCGCTACCGACGTCCGCGTCCGGGGATCGAGTGCGGCGCGTTCCCCCGCTCGGGCCTACGTCGAGGTTGTGCGGGCGATCGGCGCGGGTGTGGCGATCGCTCGCCGCGCGCGCAGCTCACAGGCTCAGGCCGAGCGCGGGGATCGCGGACGGCCCCGGCTCGGGCTGATCGCCGGGGCGCTCCTCGGCGCTGATCTCCTCGGCGTCGAGGACCTCGCCGCTGCGCTGCGCGAGCGAGCGCTCCAGCGACGCCGCGAGCTTCAGCAGTTGCGTGTCGGTGCCGTGCGGATCGCTGCGCTCGGTGACCGACTGGCGCAGGAAGCCGTCGATGCGCACGCGATGCTCGAGCGCCGCGTCGAGTAGCGGGTCCGAGCCGGAGTTGTAGGCGCCGATCGAGATCAGGTCCTGCTTGTCGGCCAGCGCCGCGAGCGCGCCGCGCAGCTGCTGGCCGGCGTGCGCGACCTGCGGGGAGACGATCTCGCCGAGCAGCCGCGAGACGCTCTGCAGGACGTCGATCGCGGGGTAGTGCCCGGCGTGCGCGAGCGAGCGCGTGAGCACGACGTGCCCGTCGAGGATCGAGCGCACCGCGTCGGCGATCGGCTCATTCATGTCGTCGCCGTCGACGAGCACCGTGTAGAGGCCCGTGATCGAGCCGCGCGGGCTCGTGCCGGCGCGCTCGAGCAGGCGCGGCAGCAGCGCGAAGACGCTCGGTGTGTAGCCGCGCGTCGCCGGGGGCTCGCCGATCGCGAGGCCGACCTCGCGCTGGGCCATCGCGAAGCGCGTGACCGAGTCCATCATCAGCATCACGTCGTGGCCCTGGTCGCGGAAGTGCTCGGCGATGGTGGTCGCCGTGAACGCGGCCTTGATCCGCACTAGCGCCGGCTGGTCGGAGGTCGCGACGATGACGACCGAGTGCTCCAGCGCATCGCCGAGGTCGCGTTCGACGAACTCGCGGACCTCGCGGCCGCGCTCGCCGACGAGGGCGATCACGTTGACCGACGCGCTCGTCGAGCGCGCGATCATGCCGAGCAGGGAGGACTTGCCGACGCCCGAGCCCGCGAAGATACCCAGGCGCTGTCCGCGCCCGCACGGAACGAGGCCGTCCAGCGCGCGCACGCCGAGTGCGACGCGCTCGGTGATGCGCGGCCGCTCGAGCGCCGCCGGGGGCGCCGCGATCGTCGAGCGCGCGCTCGTGCGCGTGCCCGTCCCGCCCAGCTCCTCGCGCCCGTCGAGCGGCGCGCCGAGACCATCGATCACGCGGCCCAGCAGACCCGCGCCGACCGGCACGCGGAACGGCGCGCCGGTGCCGAGCACCTTCGTGCCCGGGCCGATGCCGTGCAGCTCGCCGAGTGGCATCAGCAGCGTGCGGCCGTCGCGGAAGCCGACGACCTCCGCGGGCACTGCGCCAGGCGCGGAGCGGCCCTCGCGCGCCGCGCCGCGCGCCGCGCCGCTGACGAGGCAGACCTCGCCGACCTCGGCCTGCAGGCCGGTCGCCTCAATCACGAGTCCAATTAGGTTGCTCACGCGGCCATGCGAGCGCGCGAGATCGGCGCCGTGCAGCGCGCTCGCGGCGCGGTCGAGCAGCTCGCCGGTCACGAGGGGGAGGACTCCTCGCAGCCGAGCTCGGCGGCGACGACCTCGCGGGCGCGCTCCAGCTGGGTCTGGATCGTCGCGTCGACCTCGCTCTCCAGGGTGCGCACGATCGCGCCGCCGTGGCCGACGCGACGGTCGGCCTGGACCTCGCAGAGCTCGATACCCCCGGTGCTCGCTTGGATCTCGGCGATCGCGCCGCTGACGACCTCGAGGTCGGCGGGGTCGACGAGCACCGCGATGCGGCGCCGCTCGGCGATCCGGCGCAGCGCGCCGGCGACCGTGTCGAGGACGCGCTCGGGCTGAACCTCCAGCGCGCCCGCGAGAATCTTCGCGGCGAGCGCGAGCGCGAGCTCGACAGCGTCGCGCTCGACGGCCTCGGCGATCTCCTCGCTCTGGCGGCGCAGTTGCGCGAGCGCCGCTTGCAGCGCCTGCGCGGCGGCGCGCGTCTCGGCGGCGCCGTCAGCGTGTCCCTGCGCGCGGCCCTCTGCGTGGCCTTCGGCGTGTGCCTGCTCGCGGACCTGCTGCGCCTCGGCGTGCGCGTCGGCGAGGATTCGCGCGGGGCTGCCCACGGGCGGCGGCGCGGATGGCTCGAGCTGCTCGAGTCGGAAGCCGGCGGGAGCGGGGGAGAGCGGCGGCGCGCTGGCGGCGGTGGGCGCCGCGGGCGCGGCGGCGGGCGCGGGGGCCACCTTCAGACCACCGCTTCCGCTTCGTCCTCGCCGTCGCCGCCGGCGAGGACGATCGTGCCGGCCTCCTCGAGGCGGCGCACGACCGCGACGATGCGGCCCTGGGCCTCGTCGACGTCGCGCTTGCGCTGGGGCTGCTGGATCTCCATCTCCTCCTTGAGCATCGCGGCGCCGCGCTCGGACATGTTCTCGAGCAGCTTCTCCTTGACCGGCTCCGGGACGCCGCGCAGGGCGAGCACGAGATCCTTCTGGTTGGCCTCGCGCAAGACCTGCTGGATCGCGCGGTCGTCGAGCTGAACGATGTCCTCGAAGACGAACAGCATGCGGCGCACTTCCTCGGCGAGGTCCTGGTCGGTGGCGGCGAGATGGTCGAGCACGTTGCGCTCGGTCGGGCGGTCGGCGTGGTTGAGGATGTCGGCGAGCGACTTGACGCCGCCCGCGGCGGAGTACTCCTGTTCGACGACCGCGGTGAGCTTCTTGCGCACCACGTCCTCGACCTGCTGGATCACCGCGGGACTCGTCTCGCCCATGCGCGCGATGCGCAGCGCGATGTCGGGCTGCAGCGACTCGGGCAGGCGCGCCAGCACCTGCGCGGAGAGCACGGTGTGAAGGTTGGCGATCACGAGCGCGATCGTCTGCGGGGACTCGGCGCGCAGGAAAGCGACGATCTGCTCCGGGGGAGTGCGGCGTAGGAACTCGAAGGGCCGGCTCTCGATCACGGTGGAGAGGCGCCCGAGCAGCTCCTCGGCGCGCTCGGCGCCGAGCGCGCGCTCGAGCACTTCGCGCGCGAACTCGATCCCGCCGGCGACATCGCCGACGCCGTCGGCGCGGGCGGCCGCGGCGAGCTCGCCGAGAATCGCTTCGGTGGTCTCCTCTTCGACCGAGCCCATCTTCGCCATTTCGAGGGAGAGACCCTCGATTTCCTCCTCGCGCAGATGCTGCATGACCTCGGCGGCGCGCTCGGAGCCGAGCGCGGCCATCAGCACCGCGGCCTTGCGGCGTCCCGCGAGGCGCGAGACGGTCCGCGCGGGCAGCGCGCCGAGCTCCTCGGAGGCGGCGGGCAGCTGAATTGTCATTAATCCTCCTGCATCCAGCTACGCAGCTGCTGGGCGACGCGCTCGGGGCTGCTCTCGGCGAGCTGCTCGACCTGGCGACGCACGGGATTGCCGCCGCCGGCGCCGCCTGCGCCCGTGCCGACGGCGGCCGGGGCCGAGAGTGCCTCGGTGGGCCGCGGCGGGTTCTCGCTCTGCAGTTCGGAGAGACGGATCGGCAGCTCGAGCTCGCGCAGCCACGGCGGCGCGTGGTCGATCGGCTCCTGCTCGCGGCGGCGCAGGGTGCGGGTGGTGAAGAACAGGAAGATCGCGGAGGCGAGGCCGATCAGCGCGTACTTGGCGTAGCCGAGCATGCCACCGCCCGCTTCGGCGGCGGTGGTCGCGACGGGCTTCGCGAAGGCCATCTGGCCGATCGAGATCGTGTCGCCGCGCTTGGCCTGGATGCCGGCGGCGTTGGTGACGGCTTCCTTGATCGCGGGCACCGAGGCGGCGGGGACGGTGTGGTCGAGCAGCACCGAGACGTGCTGGCTTTCGACGGCGCCGGGCGCGATCGTGGAGTGCACGACGGTCTTGTCGACCCCAAGCACGGAGCTGCTGACTTCATGTTTGTAATTGGACTTGCCGGAGGCGCCGGTCTGGGCGTAAGCGGGAATGTTCGCGGTTCCGGTCGCGCCGCCGGTGCCGCTGCCGTTGCCGGCGAGCGTTTCGAGGTTCTTACTCTGCTGCATCGGCACGCCGGCCTTGCCGTAGGTGAGCGATTCCTGGGTCGTCTGGTTGGTGTTGAGCGTCGCGTTGACCTGCACCTCGGCCTTGCCGGGGCCGAGCGTCTGGGCGAGCATCGCGTCGAGATTGGCCTCGGTCTCGTCGTCGTAGCGTTCTTCGGCGGCCTGTTTGCCGGTGGCGCTGCTCGCGCCTTCGCTGTTCTGGGAAGGCCACAGCAGCTGGCCGGTGCCGTCGGTGATCGTGACCTTGCCGACCTGCAGGCCCGGCACCGAGGACGCGACGAGCTGCGCGATGCCGCGCACCGAGGTCGCGCTCATGTTGCTCGTGCCGCTCAGCAGCACGGCGGCGGAGGAAGCATTCTGGTTTTCGCCGAAGAGCTGGTTCTGGGGGTTGGGCAGGACGAGCTCGACCTGCGCGCCGGAGACGCCCTGGATGTTGTCGATCGTCTGCTCGAGCTGGCCCTGCAGCGCGCGCTGGTAGGTGACCTGCTGGTCGAACTGGCTTTCGCCCAGGCTCGATTTTTCAAACAGCGAGAAGCCGGGCTGGGTGTTGCCGAGCAGGCCGGCGCTCGCGAGCGCGACGCGCGCGCGGGCGGTCTCGTCGGACTGCACCGCGAGCGCGGTGCCGTTGTTCTGCAGTTCGTAGCTGATGCCCTGCGTGTCGAGCGCGCTGGTCATCTTGCCGGTCTGCGCCGGTTCCAGGCCGGTCGCGAGCGTCGAGTAGCTCGGCTTGGAGACGATCCCCATGAAGATGTAGACGAACAGGATCGCGCCGATCGCGCCGGCGCCGAGGATCAGCCAGCCGCGGGGGGTGAACCGTGATGTGAGCTGTTGGATGGGCATCGAGGAGTGTCTTCTTTTTGGATTTGGATGGGTTGCTTGGTCTGCGTCGCGCGTTTGCCGCACTCACGTGTGAGCGGCGCTACACCTGGGTCTGAAAGATCTGTTGAGCGGCTTCGGTGGCCTTCGTGCGAATCTGCGAGGCGAGTTGCATCGCGAGTTGCGCTTCCTCGACGGTCACGACGGCGCTCTCGGGATCGCTGACGGTCCCGGTCGCGAGCGCCTGGGATGCGTTGCTGGCGTTGTTCTGGGTCTGCTCGAGCGAGGAGATCGCGCTGCCCAGCGCGGAGCCGAAGCCGCCTTCGCCGCTGGCGCCGCCGGCTGCTTCGGCGCCACCCGCGCCTTCGATTCCGCCTGTGCCTTCGATTCCGCCCGCGCGTTCGACCCCGCCGGCGCCTTCGATGCTGCCGGGGCCTTCCACGCTGCCGGGGCCTTCCGTATTCGAGAGGCTCAGACCGCTGGCCGCGCCCTGCGCCTTCGAGGCGCCGGCCGGGGTTGCCTGGCTGCCGCCGAGCCCACTGAGGTGGCTCAGGCTCAGTTCGCCGCCGACCGCGCCGATCGGGAGCACGGTCACGCGAGGCTCCGTCGCGGGCATGTGCTGGTCGCGCCGCTTGCGCGCAGAGAACGGCGCATGCTCATTTCAGCAGCCCGAGAGTCGCGGTGAACATCGACTTGGCGGTCTGCATCGCGGTGACGTCGGACTGGTAGGAGCGCGACTCGGAGATCAGGTCGACCATTTCGGTGACGGTGTTCACGTTCGGCATCTTCACGTAGCCCTGCTTGTCGGCTTCCGGGTTGCCGGGGTCGTAGACGAGCTGGTCGGGCGTCTTGTCGGCGACGATCCCCGCGACCTGCACCCCGCCGGCCGGTGCCTGCGCCGCGGCGGCGCCGTCGCTGAGCGCGCCGGCTAGCGTCGCGCTGAACTGCGAGGGCGAGCCACTCTGTTGGAGCTCGACCTCCTGGCGCTGGTAAGGCTGTCCGTTGGCGGCGCGCGTGGTCTGCGCGTTGGCGAGGTTCTCGGAGGTGACGTCCATCCGGACGCGTTCGGCGCTGAGGCCGCTGCCGGCGATGTCGATCGCGTCGAAGAGGCCCATCAGGCGATGCCCATCGCGGAGCGCAGGATTTCGTCGCGCGTGCCCATCACCTGGACGAGCGCCTGGTATTCGAGGCCGTTCTCGGCAAGCGTCGCCGATTCCTGGTCGACGTCGACGCCGTTACCTTCGGGACCGGCCGCGCCGGCCTGGACTTCGGGCGTCAGCGAGACCGATTCCGGGGACTGCCCGCTGGCGAGCGCGTCGCGCAGCGCGCCCTGGAAGTTGAGGTCCTCGCGCTGGTAGCCGGGCGTGTTGGCGTTGGCGATGTTGTTGGTGAGCAGCGTCTGGCGTGTCCAGGCGCCGCGCATCGCGGTCTCGAGGGCGAGCTGGGTGGTGTCGGCGAGGGACATGGATAAGCGAATCGGTGCGCTTGCGCCCTCCGTGGGCCATACCGACCCTCATCCGTGAGAGCCATCCTTCCCCGGGTCTCGCCCGAGTCCCTCCGGTCATCGGCCGCGCGGCGCGGAGCTTTAGCGGGCGTGCGAGCTTGCGTATGTTTTTTTTGGAGTTCCTTTCAGCGAGAAACGATTTGCGCGGGCAAAGTTCTCCAAAAATTGAATGTCCTCCGCGGCGCGGAATGTTCTCCGCGGCGCGTCGGCTACGCGCTTTGGTCGACGCGACGCACGCGCCGGTGCAACTGGTGGGAGTAGCCGTGCGCGGCGCGACTCGCACGCGCGGTGGTGCGCAGATCGCAGAGCATCGCCTCGCGTAGGCACAGCAAGGTCGCGTTCGTACGCGCGTGCAGCGCGACCGCGCGCTCCAACGGTCCGCGCGCGGACGGCGGGGGGGTGGCGGGCAGCTCGGCGGTCAGCGCATCCCACTGGGGCGCGAGCGAGCGCAGATCCTCGATCCGGCCGTCGCGCGCGAGCTCCAACTCGCGTTCGGCCAGTTCCAGGATCGCGGCGTAGGGATCGAGGAGTGGCGGGAGCACCTGCGCGGCGCCGAGCGCCACATCTTCGGTGGCGGGCTCCACAGCGTCACCCGTGCGCGATCTCGGCCCACGACTCGCGCAGCTCGCCGAGCAGGCCGCCGACCTCATCGACCTTGCCGGGGTCCTGCTCGATCCGCGCGCGGCCCAGGTGGGTGAGGCAGAAGCGGTAGATCGGATGCAGCTGCGAGGCGATCGGCTCGCCCAGCTCGTAGTCGAGCACGCCGTCGAGGTGCGCGACGATCATTTCCGCGCGTCGCAGCGCGTTGTGCGCGGACTCGACCTCGCCCGCGCGCATCGCCTTGCCGGCCTGGCGCAGAAAGCGCCGCGCGCCGTCGTAGAGCATCACGACGAGCTGCTCCGGTGTCGCTGAGAGCACGGCGTTCTCGCGGTAGGCCTGCGGTGATGCGGTCGGTGGGGTCATAGCGCTCCTCGGTCGCTGCCTGCTTGCCTGCCAGGTGATCGGTCGAGCGCGCCCAAAGTTGAGGCGCGCGCGGGTCCTTGCGCGACCGCGGCGCGTGGCGCGCTCAGCCGCTGGAAGACGAGGATGACGAGCTCGAGTTCAGCTGGGCCAGCTGCTGGCTGAGGTATTCGCCCTCGGCCTTGCTCTTGGCGATCGCCTTTTCCATCGCCTCGTACTGTTCCTCGAGGCTCTTCTGGCGCACCGCGAGCAGTTCGTTCATCGTCGTGATCCGGCTCGCCATCTGCGAGGTCTGCGTGTTATCGCCGTTGACCCGCAGTTCGAGCGCGCCGCCTGGGCCCGCGACGGTATTGACGGCGGCTTCGAAGCTCTTCGCCCAGCCCTGGAGCATCTGCTGAACGCCGGCGGGATTCGCTTTGACGGCGGCTTCGAGCTGCGCGGTGTTGATCTGCAGTTGGCCTTCGACCGAGGACTGCGAGTACGTCGCCGTGCCCGACGGCGCGCCCGTGCTCACGCCGATCGACGCGAGGCTCGACATTTCAGCCGGCTGGCCCGCGACCGGTTCGTAGATCGACTCGCGCATCCCGTTGAGCACGTTCGTGAGGTCGAAGTCGCCGAACAGCGTGCCGGTCTTCAGTTCGCTCACGCTCTGCGGGCTGGTGGGCGGCTTCGTGCTCAACTGCTTCTCGATCGCGCCGATCGTGGAGTTGTAGAGGCTCACGAACGACTGCACCTGCGAGGTGATCGCGCTCGCGCTCGGCGTCGGCGGCTGGACGTCGATCGTGACCGGTCCCGTCGCGCTCGTCAGCGCCAGTAGGTTCAACGTGACGCCCGGGACCGCATTCGTGACGGTGTTCGTCGTGGAGCTCGCGGTGATCCCATCGACGCTGTATTCCGCGTCGCGGCCTTCTTTGGCGAGCCCGGCCTGTTCGACGAGCGTGCCGCCCGGCGCGGAGACCTGGATGAAGCTCGCGCCGGTCGCACCCGTCGCACGGGTCGAGAGGACAAGTGTTTCGCCGTTGACCGCGGCGGCGTAGACGGTCGCTTTGGAGTCCGAGTTGATCGTGTTCGCGAGCGACTGGATGCTCGCGCCGGCCGCGACGCTGATTTCCTGCCCGTCGATCGTCAGCGTTTCGGCGCTCGCCGGGCTTTTGAATGTGAACGTGCGCTGCGCCGAGTTCGCGAGTTGCGTGACTTCGAGCTCGTAGCCGCCGATCGCCGCCCCGGAGCTGCTCGTCGCGGTGACCTTGCTGGTATCGCTCGAGCTGACGGTCTGCGTGTCGTTGAACAGTGTCGGCGAACCCAGTTCCTGGGCTGCGAACGTCAACTTGCCGAGGCTGCTCTGAAACGACTGCAGCTGTTCGCGCTGACCTTCGAGCGTCGTCTCCTGATTGCTCAGGCGCGTGATCGGCGCACGTTCGACCGCGAGTAGCGCGGAGATGATTTCCCCCGTGTTCAGGCCCGACTCCAGGCCCGTGATGTTCAGTGGCGCACCGGCGCCCGAGCCGATCGAGGCGGTCATCGCGGCACCTACCCCAGCGGCGCGCCGTCCAACGGCGCGCCGGCCGCGACGTCGAGTGCCTGCGCCGGGGAAAGTCGCTTGAGGACGTTGCCGCGGCGGTCGCGCACCTCAATCGTCGTGCGCCCGCTCGCTTCGTCGCGCGCGAAGCGCAGCTCGCGCCCCTGCGCGCTGAGTCGCTCGTAGGTTTGCGCTGCGCCCGCCATCTGGTCGAGGACCTCCGGCGGCGGGCTGCTCGGAATCGCGTCGAAGGAGACCGAGGCCTCGATGGCGCCGCTGCCCGCGGGCGCTCCCGGGACGCGCGTGGCCGGTGCCGCGCCGCGGACCGGTGCTGAGCCGGCGGGATTCTGGATGGGTGCGATCGGCGAGCTCATGCTGTGTTCCTCCTGAACGCATTCCTTGCGGACCCGTCCCTGGGCCGCTTCGCTCTTGGGTTTCCTCATGTTGATCGACCGGTCCTCGGAAAACTTTAGGTGGGTGTCGGAAAACTTTGGGTGGGTGTCGGAAAACTTGAGGTGGGTGTCGAAAACTTGGGGTGGGTGTCGCAGTTAGGGCTGGCCGGCGAATCGAGTCGGTTTGCGGAGTCGCGTCCGCAGACGGCGCGAGCGGCCCGCCTCAGGGATTCTCATTACTCCTCCGGCGCCCCGGTCATCGACCGCGTCCGCCGATCCCTGAGGGCCTTCTAATGATCGATATCGCCCGCTCCGCAACGTCGCGAGCAGGACGTTTGGATGAGCGCAGGCACTCGGGTTGCTGAGAGTGAGGGGTCGGGGCTCAAGCCCGGCGGACAACGCTCCGATGAGGGCGAGGTCTCCACGAGATGGATCGGCCCGGGGGTTCTGTGGATGAAGGCTCCCAGGTCGGACGGGGAGGCGACCACTTTCCCTCGAGAGTCGGAGCAAGCAATGAAAAGCATGGAACAGGGGGGCGCGCGGATCTCAGCATCCGCAGCGCTATCGCTATGGCAGGAATACCAGCGCACCGGGGACCTCAGGCTGCGGGATCGTCTGATCTTCACCTTCACCCCGATGGTCAGGTACATCGTCTATCGCAAGGTGCGCGAGGTGCCCGCGCAGTGCGACGTCGAGGACTTCCTCTCGTGCGGACTGGAGGCGCTGATCCGCTCGATCGAGCGCTACGACCCCGAGAAGGGCGCGACGCTCGAGCAGTTCGCGTGGACGCGCATCCACGGTGCCGTGCTCGACGAGCTGCGCCGCCACGACTGGGCGCCGCGCTCGCTGCGCCGCGCTGAGCGCGCGATCAACAGCGCGCAGGAGAGCTTCGTCGCCGAGCACGAACGCCAGCCCAGCCGCGGCGAGCTCGCCGCGGCAGTCGGCATGAGCACCAGTGAGCTCAGCGGTCGCATCGACGAGCTCGCGCTTGCCGAAGTCGGCTCGCTCAACAAGACGATCCGCGCCGAGGACAGCACCACGATCGAGCGCATCGACACGCTGGAGAGTGGCGACGAGCAGGCCGATCCGCTGCTCAGCGCCGAGCGTCGCGCCGCCAAGGAGCGCTTCCGCGAGGCCTTCGCGGAGCTGCCCGCGCGCGAGCGCCAGGTCGCGGTGCTGCTCTACGTCGAGGGCTGTACCCTGCGCGACATCGGCAGTCGTCTCGGCGTCTCCGAGAGCCGCGTCTCACAGATTCACACCGAGTTGCGCCGGCGCTTGCGTGAGCGCCTGAAGAGCGACGAGGCGCTTTTCAGCACCGTCTGAGGCAGGTGCTCGGCCGCGGCGCCGGCGCTCGGGCAATGCCGTCGAGCGCTCCGATGCCTGCCTAAAGAATTCACGCTCGCGGGCGATCACTCGGGCCACGATGGACCTCGGACTCTTCATCGCCGCTTCCGGGATGGTCGCGGAGCAGACACGCCAGGATCAGCTCTCCAACGACCTCGCGAACGCCTCGACCCCCGGATACAAGCCCGACGCCACCCCGCAGCAGAGCTTTGGCGAAATCCTGCTGCGCAACAGCGCGACCGGCCGCACGATCGGCAGTCTGAACACCGGCGTCGCGCTCGGCAAGACCTACACCGACATGGCGCCCGCGGGAATGCAGAGCACGGGCGAACCGCTCGACTTCGGAATCGTCGGCACCGGCTTCTTCGGGGTCCAAACCCCGGAAGGCACCCGCTACACCCGCGACGGCCAGTTCACGACCTCCGCGCAGGGCCTGCTCGTGACCGCCACCGGACAGAACGTGCTCAACCAGAGCGGCACGCCGATCAAAGTCGCAGCCGACGGCACCGTCCCCGCGAGCGCGCTCGGAGTGTTCAACGTCCCGGGCGCCGTCAAGCAGGGCGAAAACCTCTTCGCCGGCACCGCCGCCACCGGCGCGAGTGGCGCGGGTGGCTCGAGTGGCGCGCTCGGCACCGTGCGCCAGGGCGTGCTCGAGGAATCCGGTGTGAACCCCACGACCGCGATGGTCGAAATGGTCGGCTCGCTACGCACCTTCCAATCCGGCCAGCAGGCGATCCAGGCGATCGACCAGACGCTGCAGGCCGCCGCCACCCAGGTCGGCTCGATGAACGGGTCGAGCTAGGGGAGAGGGACGACAGCGAAATGCTCGAAGGCATGTACGCGGCCGCCGCCGGCATGGCCGCCCAACAGCAGCAGATCGACGCGATCGGCAACGACCTCGCGAACGCCTCCACGACCGGCTACAAGGCCGAGCGTGTCGGCTTCCGCGACCTCCTCTACAACCAGATCGACCAGGCTGGCACGACCACTTCCGCCGGCGCCGGCGCCGCCGCGCAAGTCATGGGCGCCAACCAGGCCCAGGGCGCGGTCCAGAGCACCGGCGATCCGCTGGACCTCGCGATCGAAGGCCCCGGCTACTTCACCGTCAAGCGCGCCGACGGCAGCACCGCGCTGACCCGCGACGGCGCCTTCGAGGTCGACGCGCAAGGCCGCATGAGCACCGCCGAAGGCGATCTCGTGCAGCCCCCGATCACGCTGCCCAAGGGCGTCTCGCCCAGCGAAATCGCGATCGCGCCCGACGGCAAGGTCACGGGGCCTGCAGGGCGCGCGATCGGCCAGATCACGCTCGTCGAAGTCGCCTCCCCCGACCATCTGCTCGCCGCCAGCGGCAGCCTCCTGACCACGAACGCCGCCAGCGGCGCCCCGCGTCCGCTCGCCACCGCCAAGATTCAACAGGGCGCGCTCGAGGGTTCCAACGTCGACACCGCGACCGAGATGGTCAAGATGATCAGCACCCAGCGCAGCTACCAGCTGGAGAGCAGCGCGATCCAGGACGAAAACCAAATGCTGTCGATCGCCAACCAGCTGCGCTCATGAGCGCGCCGCTCGCCATCGGCGCCGCCGGCTCGAGCGCGATCGACGAGGCCCACGCGCCCGCCGCCGTGCGCGACGGCTCACCCTCCGTCAAACAGGCCTACGCGAGCGCGCAGAGCTTTGAAGAGATGCTCCTGCAGCAGCTCTCGCAGTCGATGCTCGCCAGCAGCGGCCTCGGCGAAGAAGGTGGCGGCAGCGAAGGCGGCGGTGAAGAAGCGGGCGGTGCAGGCGCCCCTTCATCCGCGAGCGCCGGCGCGATCGGTTCGCTGCTGCCCCAGGCGCTCACCGAAGGCGTCATGCGCGAGGGCGGCCTCGGACTTGCCGCTCAGCTGATGCACTCGCTCGATCCCGGTGCGCTCGCGACTCCGCCGGCAGCAGGATCGACCGGCGGCATGGCAGCCGGCGCAGGCGCGAACGCCGGCGGTGCGAGCGTCGCTCCGGGTGTGGCCCCCACCGGTGGTGTCTCGGCATGAGCGCCGCTGCTCCGATCGCCGTGCTCCCCGAAGTGCTCGCGCCCGAAAGCGGGCTGAGCGCGGAAGTTCTCGCGCACCTCGACACGCAGATCGCCTCCGCGCAGCGGCTGCTCGAGATCGTGCTCGAGCAGGGCGCCGCGATCCGCGCCCGCGACGTCCACACCGTCGTGCGCCTCGCCGGCCTGCTCCACGGCGAGCTCACCCGCCGCCAGCAGATCGAGGGCGAGCGCTCGCTGCTGCTCGCACGCGCCGGCGCGCTGCTCGGCCTCGCCCCCGAGCTCGTCACGCTCACTCGCATGAGCGCCCTCATGGACGGCGCCAGCGCCCAGCTCGCCGCCGCGCGCAGCGCCCAGTTGCGCGGCCTGCTGCACGAGCTCCGCCGCGAACACTCCTGCAACCGCGCGCTCATGCAGATCGAGCTCTCCTTCCTCGACCACCTGATGAAGTCACTCGCGCTCGACGGCGCCCCGCACGGCTACGATCCGCGCGGCACGAGCGCCCCCGGTGCTCGCTCCCGCCAGCAGCACGGCGCCCTGCACCTCTTGGACCTGAAAGCCTGATCCGGGGAGCAGTCGTATGTCGATACCCACCCTCCAAGGACTCCAGACCGCGCTCTCCGGCCTGCTCGCCGAGCAGCAGGCGATCGACACCACCGGTCACAACATCACCAACGCCAACACCGAAGGCTACTCGCGCCAGGTCGCTGTCCTGCAGACCAACGATCCGATGCGCATCGCCGCGCTCTCGCCCACCAACGGCGAAGGCGCACAGCTCGGCACCGGGGTCAGCGTCGCCACCATCACGCGCATCCGCAACACCTACCTCGATGCCCAGTACCGCACCCAGAACGCCGGCCTCGGCGCCGCCACCACCCAGGCCAACGAGCTCCAGCAAGCCCAGAGCGCCTTCGACGAACCCTCCAGCGCCGGGCTCTCCAGCCAACTCTCCGCCTTCTGGAGCGCCTGGAGCGAACTCGCGGACACACCCTCCAGCGAAGCCGCCAAGGTCAGCGTCGTCACCGCCGGCACCCAGGTCGCCGACACCCTCCACGAGGTCAACGCGCAGCTACAGACCATCCAAGCCCAAGCCGCCGAACAGTACAACGCGATCACCGGCCCCAGCGGCGAAGTGCACGCCGACGCGACCCAGATCGCGCAGCTCAACCAGCAGATCAAGCTCTCGCTGCAGGCCAAACAGCAGCCCAACGACCTCGAAGACCGCCGCGACCTGCTGCTCGACAAGCTCTCCGAACTCGGCAACGTCACCGTCACCAAGGAAGCCAACGGCACCGACACCGTCGCCTTCGGCAACGCCGCCCAGCCGCTCGTCGAAGGCTCCACCGTCACCTGGCCCCAAGCGCTCACCAGCGCCGCCGGCGGCAAGCTCGGCGCGCTGCTCGAACTCGCCAGCCCCGAAGGCGCGCTCGCCAAGTACCAAGGTGCGCTGAACGAAGTCGCCAAAACGCTCGCCAGCACCGTCAACGCACTGCACACCGCCACCCCGTTCTTCAGCGGCGCCACCGCCGCGACCATCGCCGTCGCCGTGAAAGCCTCCCAAGTGCAAACCGCCGGCCCCGGCAATCCCGAAGGTAACGAAGTCGCCCTCGCGATCGCCGGGCTGCGCGGCGGCGGCGCCGAAGCGCAGTACGCCGCGCTGATCGCGCAGGTCGGCAGCGACGTGCAGAGCGCCAAGAGCGACGCCACCAATGCCCAAGCCGTCGTCACCGCCGTAGGCGGCCAACGCCAAAGCGTCTCCGGCGTCTCCCTCGACGAAGAAATGACCAACCTCATCACCTTCCAGCGCGGCTACCAGTCCTCCGCGCGCGCGCTCACCTCGATGGACGAAATGCTCGACACCCTCATCAACCACACCGGAGTCACCGGGCTATGAGCACGCGCGTCACAACCGAGATGGTGATGGGCTCCACGCTCGCCGACATCAACAACGCCCAGCTCGCCATGGACCGCACCCAAAACGAGCTCTCCTCCGGCAAGACCATCCTCGAACCATCCGACAACCCCTACGGCGCGAGTCAAGTCATCACGCTCCAGAGCTCCCTCGACGGGCTCACCAGCTACGAAAAGAGCGCCCAGAGCGGGATCTCCTGGCTCAACACCGCCAGCGGCGCGCTCGCGAACATCAACGAAGTCTCCCAGCGCGTACGCGAGCTCGTCGTGCAGGCCGCCAACGGCATCAACAACAAGTCCGACCTCGAAAACATCGCCGACGAGGTCCAGCAGATCACCGAAACCGTCAAGCAGGACGCCGCCACTCAGTACGCCGGCCAGTACATCTTCTCCGGCACCGCCACCGGCACCGCCCCCTACGAACAGGGCGAAGGAAAAGACGCCTACAAAGGCAACGAAGGCAGCATCGCGCGCGCCGTCGCGCCCGGCTCCAGCGTCAACATCAGCGTCGCCCTCGCCTCCGTGCTCGGCAACGGCCAGGCCTCCGGCGACGGCAAGCTGCTCGACACGCTGCGCACGATCACCCAGAACCTCCGCGAAGGCACACCCGCCGCGATCGAAGCCGTCAGCGGCGCCGACCTCAAAGCGCTCGACACCAACCTCGAAGCCCTCGCCAACGTCCAGGCCAACGCCGGTGCCGTCACCGACCAGCTCAACACCGCCGTTACCCGCGTCCAGGATCTGCAGACCACCACCACCCAGCAGCTCTCAAACGTCCAAGACGCCAACATCGCGCAGGTCGCCGTCGAATTCTCCAGCGAGCAGTCCGCCTACGACGCCGCGCTCCGCGCCGGCGCCTCCATCGTCCAGGAGTCCCTCCTTGAATTCCTCCACTAGAGGGTGGCGCAGCCGGCCGGAGGCCGGCGAGCCGGGCCCCTCTTCTTCGATCATGGGGTGGCGCAGCCGGCCGGAGGCCGGCGAGCCGGGCCCCTCTTCTTCGATCATGGGGTGGCGCAGCCGGCCGCAGGCCGGCGAGCCGGGCCCCCCGATCATTACTATGCCTCCCACCTTGGCGCCCACCACTATCGAGAGCTCCCGCTTCGGGACGCTCACCGTCGCGCCCGACGAAGTGCTCGAATTCCCCCGCGGGCTGATCGGGCTCGGCGGGCACCACTACACGCTGCTCGATCGCAACCCCGGCACCGGATTCCAGTGGCTGCACTCCCTCGATGATCCCGCGCTCGCGCTGCCCGTCATCGATCCACGCCGCTTCTTCCACAACTTCGCGCTCGAGCTCAGCGCCGAGGATCAGGAGCGCATCGCCGCCCCCGATCTCGCCGCCGCCGAGCTCTACGTGACGGTTCGCACCGCACCCCAGCCCGCCGACGTCGTCGTCAACCTGCGCGCGCCGATCGCCGTCTGGGAGCGTCGCGCGCACCAGGTCTTGAACATCGCGCCGGGCGCGGACCTGCAGGTCCGCCTGTTCGCCCCGGCCGATGCGGCATAATCCCGTTCCATGCTGATACTGACGCGTCGCCCCGGAGAACGCGTCGTCATCGGCGAGGACGTCCTCGTCACCGTCATGGAGGTCAGCGGCCAGACCGTCCGCCTCGGCATCGCCGCCCCCGATGGCCTGCCGATCTACCGCGAGGAGATCTGGCTCGCCGTCAAGGAGGAGAATCGCGCCGCCGCCGAGGCCGCCAACGATGCGCTGCCCGAACAGGCCGTGTCCGCGCCGGCCGGCGAGGGCGATCAGCGGCCGGTGTAGCCCGCGCGTCGGCGCGCGCCAGTCGCTCAGCGGCCCTCGTAGCTCGCGCGCCCCGGCCCGCGCTCCAGGAACGAGCGCACCGCGCCCTTCAGGTCCTCCGTCGCGAACAGCGCGCCCGCGAGCTCCGGCACCCGCCGGTCCGCTCCCCGCGCGCCGCCCTCCTCGAGCGCCGCGCGCACGATCGCCTTCGTCGCCGCGTGCGCCCGCGTCGGACCCTCCGCGAGACCGCGCGCGAAGGCCCGCGCCGCCTCCGCGAAGCCCGCGTCCGGCAGCACCCGGTTGACCACGTTCCAGCGCTCCAGCGTCGCCGCGTCATAGAGCTCGCCCGTCATCACCAGCTCCCGCGCCCGCGCCGGCCCCGCCCGCTCCGCCAGGCGCTGCGTGCCGCCCATCGCCGGCGTCAACCCCACCACCGTCTCCACGAGACCGAAGCGCGCCGACTCCGCCGCGAGCAGCAGATCGCACCCCAGCGACAGCTCGAACGCCGCCGTCAGGCACAGCCCGTGCGCCGCGAACACCGTCGGCGCCGGCAGCTCCTCGACCCGATGGATCATTTTCAGCAGCCGCTCCCACAGCGCGCCCGCGTCCGCGACGCTCAGGCCATCGAACACATGCACGTCCACGCCGCCGCTCACCACGCGCCCCTCCGCGCGGATCAACAGGCCCCGCGGCGGGTCCGCCGCGACGCGCTCGATCGCGCGCTCCAGCTCGCCGATCAGGCGCTCGTCGAAGAGGTTCAGCGGCGGGCTGTCGATCGCCAGCACCGCCAGCGCGCCCTCCTGCTCGATCCGGATCGCGCTCGTCGGGTCAGCCGCCATCAGGGGTCGCAGCCTACAGGCGCTCGCCGCGGAGCGCGGGTCCCGCCGCTCAGGTGACCCACACGATGTCGCCGATCGCGAGCATCGGGAAGACCTCGGCCGCCGTCGATACCGGTAGCTCCACGCAGCCGTTGGACTGCGGGAAGCCGTAGGAGCCCCGCACGAAGCCGTGCACCGCATCGCCGCCGTTGAAGTAGTTCACCCACGGCACCCCCGGATCGCTGTATTTGCTGCCGTCCGGGTTCGTCCCCGTCATCGTCGTCGACGTGTAGCGCGCGTAGATCGGGAAGATCCCCTGTTCGGTTTCCGCGCCCGCGACCCCCGTGTTCGCCGGCGTCGTAAGCGCTACGCGGTCGCCGCGATGGACCTCGAGCGTCTCCGGCAGCGACTCCGTCACCGACACCCACGTGTACGGCTGCGGGTCGTGGTGGTCGAGCGCCGCGACATCCAGCAACAGCCGCCACGTCGCCGCGTTCGGTTCGCCCGTCGCTTCGAGGTGGTGGTCGGCCTGGAAGATCTCCAGGCCCCCTTTGGTCGTCTCGTCCAGCGTCCCCATCTCTACCGGCGGCGCATCGGACGGGTCCGGCGCGAGATGCCCGCGGAAGGGGTGGTAGGCCTGAATCGCCGCTTCGCGCCGCAGCTCCAGGCGATGCGGCAGGTGCACCCTGTACGTCGGGTGCAGAACCGCGCCGAGGTAGCCCAGCCGCGCGAGGTCCTGCTGGAGTCCCGCAAGCGGCGGGCAGTCCACGTGCAGTTGGAGGATGTGTTTGTGCCCGACGCGCGCGTGGCCCGTCGCGATCGTGTCCGCCCACACCGTCAGCGTGTACGTCGAGCACGGTTCCAGCGTCGACGCCGGCGTGAACAGCTCCGTGTCACCCACCGAGCTCCACGTGCCACCGACCGCAGGGATCAGCGTCGGTCGCGGCGAGCTCGGCGCCGGCGGCGCCGAGAGCGTCACACCGAGCGCGCTCGTCCCGTTCACGATCGTCGCCGGCGGCAGACGCGCCACGCGGGTCGGGCTCAGCGCTCGCGCCGGGGGTGCCGGCGCCGGCGCGGGGGAGCCCGACGACGCGAGCAGGCTGCCGACGTTGTGGTGGCGCGCGAGGACCGTGCCGGTGGCCACGCCGGCGGCCGCGAGCATCGCGATCAAGACGGCCATCGCGACGATGCGCCCGCGGTGCCCCGGCTGAGACGCGGCACGTGGGGCCTCGCCGCTAGCCTCCGCGCGCGGTCCACGGTCGCGCGGGCCGCGTGCGCGCAATGTCCAACGATGTTCGCGGGGGCCGCGCACTGAGGCCCAGGCTAACGCATCGATCCCCCCTTACGTGGCAAATTGCCTGCAAAATCGCCGGAAGCGCGGTAGCGGGTCTGCGCGCGGCGAGCTCGCGCGGCGCACCGCATAAGCTGTTTCCATGCGCCGCGTCGCGCGCACACGCTTCATGCCGCCGACACTCGCGCTCGCGCTCGGTCTGTCCCTGCTGGGCAGCGCCGCCCCCGCCGTCGCCGCGTCGCACCACGCGCGGGAGTCGCACCACGCGCGCGACGTCGCCGCGACCCGCGCCTACGTCGAGGCCAACTACCGCCTCGTGCGCGCCGCGCGCGCCAACCTCGCCGCCAGCCAGGCCGCGATTCGCGCGCTCGCGCGCGACACCGTCGCCGCGTGCCCGCTCGCCGGCGAAGGATCCTACGCGAACAGCGCCGCGAGCCAGGTCAGCGAAGAGGTCATCGCGACGATCGTCGTCACCGCCTACCAGCCCGACGCCGCCGCGACCCACGCGTTCGTCGGCGCCATCGCGCACCTGCGCTGGAGCAACCAGCGGCTCACGCGCAGCGTCCGCCGCTACGTCGTCAAGCTCGAGCACCTCGCCGTGCTCCCGCCCGCCAACATCTGCGAAGACGTCAAAGCCTTCGCGGCGCTCGACTTCCGCACCGCGCCCCCAGCGACCCTCAACTACGACAAGCTCTACCTCGCCGCCCAGATCGAAGCCGAAGAAGTCCCCCTGCGCCTGCTCGCGCCCTACGCGAGCGCCCCGCAGGCCGCGCTGCTGCGGCGCATCAAGCAGCTCGAAGCCCCGCTCGCCGAAGCCGAAGCCCACGCAGTCTCGGAATGGACCAAGATCATGCGCGGGCTCGCGCTGAGCGAGTAGGGACCCGCGTCCGCGCCGCGCGGCGCACGGAGCCGCCGGCGCGAAGTCTCCGCGGGCGCCGACACCGGCGCGCGTCACGCCGAGGTCGCCAGCGCTCGGCGGCTAAACTGCTCGCCCCCGCCGGAGTAGCTCAGTCGGTTAGAGCAGCGGAATCATAATCCGCGTGTCGGGGGTTCGAGTCCCTCCTCCGGCATGGCGTAAAGTCTGTGTTCAAGCCATTTTCGCGGGTGCGGTGGCCAGGTGTGGATTTCCCTGTGATTTCCCTGGAGGGCCGCGCTGGGGGCGTGGGGCCGCAAAGACAGCCCTGCAGATCGAGTCGGGAGGCGCGGTATCGGCGCGTCGATCGTGCTTCCCGTTTGTTTGAGCTAAACAACAAGAATGTTGTAAGATCACTCATGCAACAAGGATCGACATGGCTTCTCCCGCTATCCCCCTGTCCGAGCGGCCGCTCAGCGAGCGGGCATTCGTCGCGCTGAGTCGTAGAGCAATGGACGCCCGGCGCCATCCGGTCGTTCGCCTGGACGAGGACATCGAGGCGCTGGACGCAACTGCGGGCTCTCGGCGACGCAGCCAGGATGCGCTACGTCAGCTCAACCATGACGGCCGCTTGCGGCGCGTACGGCGAGGCGTCTACCTCCTGGTGGCGCCGACTGGATCGACCGACGTTCGTCTGCTGGATCTCATCGACGCGGTTACGCCGAAGCCATATCTCATTACTGCGGGTCGAGCGCTGACGGAGTTCAACCTCAGCGACCAGCACTTCTTTCGGGTGATCGTCTTGACCTCCCACCGCCTGAACGACTGGAGCTGGCAGGGCGATCAGGTCCGCTACGCGGTACTGGCCCCGGAGCGGATATGGGGCCTATACACACCGAATGGTCCCTCGATTGCCTCGCCCGAGAGGGCGATCCTCGACTGCCTGGCAAACCCACGCTGGGGAGTGAGCGTGGCGCAGACGGCAGAGGCGGTCGATCGCGCCGTGCCCGGCCGCACGAGCTCCGAGCGCCTCGCTCAGGCGGCGGAACGTTATGGGAGCGCCGCGGTGGCGCGGCGACTCGGCTATCTGCTTGAGCGTCTGCATGGCCCGGTCGCCGCTGAGCCGTTGTTGGCGCTGCGAGGGCGCAGCCATGCCCACGTTCTGCTCTCGGCCTCCGCGCCGGATCGCGGGCCGAGCAGTCCACGATGGGGTCTGCGGATCAACGTCGATCCCGACGCCTTGCTCGCGCACAGGCTGGTCGGATGACACTTCCTCGCCGCCTCATCCACAACGAGTACGACCTGCAGGAGCTCGCCGAACAACTGGACAGACCGGTCGAGCTGGTCGAGCGCGATTTCGCGCTGGTGACCGTCGCTGCGCATCTCGCCGATCAATTCCCCGGCCAGCTCTGCTTCAAGGGGGGTTTCGTGCTGCGCCACGTCCGCGGGTTCAGCCGCTTCTCAGCCGACCTCGACGCCACCCGCACCAACCCTCCGAAGCACAAGATCGCCGCCGCCGACATAGCCGACACTATGAGGCGCGCGACCGACGAGCCAATGCTGCGCATCGAGCCGGGCGTGCCCGCCACCGACTCCCAGCACAGTCTCGACTTCGACCAGATCGCCTTTCACACGCCGCATCACAACGGGCAGATCGCTGTCGAGATCAGCTACCGGGAGGCGGTGGCCGACGAGCCCGAATGGACCGCCATCGGACCGCCCTACTACGCGCGGTTCCAGATCCCCGTTCTGACCCTTGCCGAGACCGTGGCTGAGAAGCTGCGGACGTTGCTCCAGCGACAGCGGCCGACCGACCTGTCCGACCTCGCGTTGATCCTCGGCCAGCACGACGATCAACTGGACCGCGCCCATGTCCGTCAACTCGCACGCACGAAGTTCGAGCTGGTGAAGCAGGGCGACCGGCAGGCGCGAATCGAAGCGAACGTGGAGCAGCTGCACGGGGCCTATGAGCAGACAGTTCCTGGACTGGCGCCGGACGCGCCATCATTTGCCGAGGCGCAAGCGTTGGTGCTCGATGCCCTCTCAACCCTGTTGCCCTGAAAGGGAACCTTCCATGCTCGAAGTCAACTTCACAACCTTCGAGCTCGACCCACGCACCAAACGAGTGGATCGAGCGACCTGTCGCGCAGCTCCTCGCCGACCGCGAGTGCGTGACGATCAGCGGGCCGCACGCCGACTGGATCAACCCTGACTCGCGATCATCGACCCCGAGACCGCCGAGCGAGTCACGCGGATTGACGGTGCTGAGCGCTGGGCACGGCTGCTGCCCTTCGCCTACCGCAACGGCGAGGTCGCCGGAGTTGAGACGACAGGTGCCGCCTTTCACTACTTCTCCGCCGCCTGACATCATGCCGCACGGCCACGGTCGCGAGAATGGCCTGGCGTCCTTCGTCTATCGACTGGCCGTTTGCCATGTCCTTGCCGGTGTAGTTTCCGCCGCCTCGCGTCGGTGCATCTCAAGGGTGGCCCATAGAGCCGGGAGATGTGCGTGAGGCGATCGAGATCCTCTTTGACCGCTACGAGGCCAACGGCGTCACGGTCCTGCGGATGCTCTCCGAGGAGGAGCGGATACCGGCCGTCCGCCGGATCACCGACGCCGGCCGCGCCTACCACCGCGACTGGGTGGCAAGAACGTTCCAGCCGCTTCTGCACGGCCTGCGGGGTCGCGCGCGCGCACGACGCCTGGCCGCGATCGTCGTCGCGACGGACCTGCTCGTGTGGAAGCTCCTGCGCCTCGACATGCAGCTGGACCGCCGCGCCGCCGAGCAGATCGTCGCCGAGATGGTCCAGTCCTCACCACCAGCCACTGATCAAAGATGCCAGCATCAACCGGGCAGCACCGGCACGGTTGCTGGCTCAGGCCGTTGAGGGCGGCTTGGCGCGCACCGCGGGAAAAACCGTGCCGAGCAGGCCGCGGAGGGCCGCAGCCATGATGTTCGCCTGGTCGAAGTAGTCGCGCCAGAGCACGATCTGTCCGTCGTGAACGTCGAAGCGTCCGCAGACCCAGAACTGGACACGCAGCCGGCGAAACGTAAAGACGTCCGTGCGCTCGGTCAAAACCGTTGATCCGTTTGCCGAGATCGTGTGCACGTACACCTCAAACCCGGCGCCAGCCCAGCCGAGCGCGGCCCGAAGGACCCAGCCGACACGCTTACGCCCGTGCACGGTTGGCAGCCCAACGTTTACGTACTCCACGTCTATCGCCAACAGCTTCGTCGCTCCTTCGATGTCCTTCGCGCGGAGCAGATCCAAGAACCGCTCGACCACCAGCGTGGGAGCGGGACCGGCCGCCGGTTGGTTGACCTGTTCCTCCGTGACCTCGCTTGCAGGCTCAGGCATGTCTATAAGCATATGCGACGCCTGTCACGCCCCCCCCGCTTCGATCTGCGTACCCCAGCGGTCGCTACCTGCATGGGCGGGCGTTGCGTACCCCAGCTCACGCGCCCGCTCGCGCGCCGCCAGTGCCAACCTGTCGGCGCGACGGCCGCTGGCTCCTCGACCACGAGCGTGTCGTCAAGGTCGAATAGTAGCGCCAACTTCACGAGTCAGCTCGGCTGCGGGAGTCGTGCTCTGAGTCGAACCGTGAGGCCGCTGAGCGCGTAGATGATGGCAATGCCTATGAGCGTGAACTTGATCGCCGAGCAGATCGCGGCGAACGGCGGGGCAAAGTTGCCGCCGTTCCCGGCGAGCGTGAGCAAGAGCGCGACGTTTTCGCTCGCGTCGAAGCTGGCAGCGGCGAGCGCAAAGAAAGGGACGACGGTGCCGAGGGCGGCGAGGCGGGGCCAGCCGCGCGCCCGCGCGGTGTCGCGCACGGCGAATCCCGCGAGGGCGAAGAACAGGCCATAGGAGAGCATGTAGCCGTATTATGTGGACTTCCGGATTATGGGGAGACGGGATAAGATCGCCGCTGTTACTGCGCCGCTCGCCTCAACATGATCGGCATAGTCTTGCCAGCGATGCTCGTCTGACGGTATCTCTGCTTACTCCGTTAGGCTGGCCCGCGTATGGGATCGACACCTACCATCGACTTGGACCGGACTCGCTCGGTGGGGGACATTCTGCGCTCTACGCTGCGGCTATACAGCGATTACCCGTGGCTGTTCTGGACTCTCGCGCTGGCCGTCATGGCGCCCTGGGACCTGGCCAAGCTGGCAATCACCGGCGCTGGGCCGTTTGGCCACGCACACCACGAGGGTTTCTTGGAGCGCGAGTCGCTCCAGTTGCTCGGTGCCACGCTCATCGTGGCGCTGATCTCGGCGCTCCACGTACATGCGGTCGTGGCGATCGGCGAAGGCCGACGACCTCGCCTCGGCAGCGTGGCGTGGCGCGGGGTGCGTGTCCTACCGATCGTTGGGGCGGCGGCGATCATCGCAGACGCAGGGACAGAGCTCGGCTTTTTTGCTCTGTTGATCCCAGGCATCGTGCTCTCGATTCGTTTGATCGTGGTCGCACAGGCGGCGGCAATCGAGCAGGCAGGCGTGCGTCCGGCGCTGCGCCGTAGCTGGCAGCTTACGCGCGGGCGCGAATGGCACGTGCTCGGGCTCATCTTGGTCGTTGGGGTCCCGTTCGGAACGGTGTCTGTCGGCGCACTTCTGCTCACCACTGGCAGTGGCACGAGTGCTGGTGCCGTAGCACTCGGGATAGTCGTCAACACCGTGCTCGCCTCGTTCAGTGCGCTCACGACGGCGCTTCTGTACTTCGACCTGCGTGCGCGTCAAGAGGAAACCCAAGCCGTACCGGCCGTTGTGAGCCCGTAAGCCGCGAGGAAGCGCGCGCTCCGCGGGCCGCAAGCCCGCTTCAATGTCGATGCTCTCTATGCGCTGGTTACGAGCGTAGTGAAACGACGAACCTTCTCTGTTCCACAATCGAGGGAAGGGAGTCGTTTCATGGTTCTTGAGCCGTTGTCGCGGGTCCGGGTGACCGGCCCGCTTGAGCCGTTCGCTGTTGGTTTTGCTGGCGAGTTGGGTGTCCAGGGCTACAGGGGGCAGGGGATGGGGCATCAGCTGCGGCTGATGGCGCATCTGAGCCGGTGGCTTGATGAGGAGAATCTGGACGTGGCGAGCTTGACGGGGGCGGTCGTCGCGAGGTTCATGGTCGCTTGCCGCGCTGCCGGGTATAAGCAGTGGCTTTCGCCGCGGGCGCTGGAGCCTTTGTTGGGCTACCTGCGCGCGCTGGGGCAGGTGCCCCCGCCGAGCGTGGCGAGGCCCGAGGGGCCGGTGGAGGAGTTGCTCTGTCGCTTCAAGCAGTACCTCATCGTCGAGCGTGGTCTTGGGGTGCCGAGCGCGCGCAGATATGCGGATGCGGTGCGCCCGTTTCTCGCCAGTCGCCTTACTGCAGAGGGGCTTGATTTGGAAGGGCTCGACGCAGCCGCGCTCACCGCGTTCGTGCTCGCCGAGTGCGTGAATCAGGAGCGTGGGTCTGCGAAGCAGACGGTGAGCCGGCTGCGCTCTCTGGTCAGCTTCCTTTACCTGGAGGGCATGATCCAGCGGCCGTTGACCGCGGCGCTGCCGACGATAGCCGCGTGGCGATTGGCTTCTTTGCCCAAGGCGATTTCGTCTACTCAGGCGCAAGGCATTCTGGACTCCTGTGACCGGCGCACCGCAACAGGTCGCCGCGACTTCGCGATCCTGCTCATGTTGGTTCGGCTTGGTCTGCGCCGTGGCGAGGTCGCGAGTCTGCTCTTGGGGGACATCGACTGGCACGCTGGGGAGATCGTCGTCTTTGGCAAGGGCTCTCGCTCGGACCGGCTGCCCTTGCCGGCCGACGTCGGCGAGGCGATCGCTGCCTATCTGCGCCGCGGCCGCCCTGACACCGCGCAGGACCGCAGCGTCTTCGTTCGTCTCCGGGCGCCCCACCGGGCACTGACGCCGGGGGCCGTTGGGCAGATCGTGCTGCGCGCCTGTGAACGGGCGGGTCTTGCGCCCGTTCACGCTCACCGGCTGCGTCACACCGCGGCTTGCCAGATGCTGGGGGCCGGCGCGTCGCTTCAGGAAGTCGGGCAGGTGCTGCGCCACCGCCGCATTGAAACGACCGCGATCTACGCCAAGGTCGACCGTCAGGCGCTGGGGAGAATCGCCCGTCCGTGGCCGGGAGGGCTGGCATGAGTAACCTTCGTCAAGCACTCGCGGATTACCTGCAGCTGCGTCGCGCCGTTGGCTACAAGCTTTGGGATCAGGAGCAGTTGCTCAACCGTTTCCTGACTTATCTCGAGGCCCACGGCCAGGAGCGCATCAGCGTCGAGCACGCCGTGGCGTGGGCAACGCTTCCCGGCTGCAAGCAATTCTCGCAGTACAACCGGCTTCTGGCAGTCCGTAGCTTCGCCCGCCACCTGCACACGATCGACCCCACGGTCGAGGTGCCGGCGGCGGATCTGTTGCCGAGCGGGAAGTGTCGGGCTGTCCCCTACCTCTATACAGACGAGCAGGTCGCCGCGTTGATCGCTGCGGCGGGAACGCTTCGCACGCCCCATCGCGTGGCTACCTACCAGACGCTGATCGGTCTGTTGGCAGCCACCGGAATGCGAGTCGGCGAGGCGATCACTTTCGACCTGGCTGACGCCGACTGGCACGCGGGGGTGATCGTGGTCCGTGGCGCCAAGTTCGGCAAGTCGCGCGAGCTGCCGCTGCACCCAAGCACGATGGAAGCGCTACGCGGCTATCTGCGCCGGCGCGACCGGCCGCGCTCGGCGGACGGCACCGAGGCGGTGTTCGTCTCGATGGCGGGAAGCAGGCTCTTGATCTGCAACGTGGAGAGCACCTTCGGGATACTGCGCGAGCGCGCTGGGATCAAGGCTCGCTCCAGCGCATGCCGGCCACGGCTCCACTGCCTGCGGCATTACGCGGACGGCGGGGTTATGCGCCCTGCCGGGCTGTTTGGGCTGGTTGGGGCGCTGCCGGTGGTGATCTTGTCCGCATAACGGCGGGCGGGTTGGGGTTAGCGTCCGAGCGAGTCGAGCCAG
>Ga0210396_10000191_pt1 | contig 101784 bp, 125 predicted proteins | sample IncBWH17OmetaG_FD_155466 | JGI IMG/M metagenome (GOLD analysis project Ga0210396, IMG submission 155466) | Forest soil microbial communities from Barre Woods Harvard Forest LTER site, Petersham, Massachusetts, United States - Inc-BW-H-17-O ... | reverse complement strand
AGGTGCCGCTCTGAACTGGATGAGGTTTTGGCTGGTGTTGGCCAGGAGCAGGACCCGGTGGAGGTGGTCGGCCGGCTGGGAGCCCGTTTGATCTTGCAGCAGGCGTTGGAGGACGAGGTCACGGAGTTCCTCGGCCGTCGTCGCTATCAGCGTGCCGAGGAGACGGTCAGCTACCGCAACGGGCACGAACCGAAGGCGATCAGGACGACGAGCGGCTCGATGAACGTGGAGCGCCCGCGAGTCCGCGACGCGGGCAAGCTGGGGTTCGTGAGCAAGATTCTCGGCAAGGGCGTGGCTCGCACGCACGCGCTGGAGTCTCTAGCTACCTGGCGACGCCCGACGCTCACATGATCGCCGAGGCCTCGGCGATCTCCTTCGCCTGTGCAGAGACGGGGGAGGGCGCGCTCTATCACCTGCTGCGCAGGCGCCGATGGATGCAGCGCGCCAACATCGCCGCATGGCTCGGCGCCGCGATTGACAGCTTCGTCTTCCCGACGCTCGCCTTCGGCGGCGTGATGTGGAGCACCACCGCCGGGCAGTTCATCGCCAAGACCGCCGGGGCGCTGCTCTGGTCGCTGCTCATCGCCCGCGTGCGTGTCCGCCAGCGCACGGAGGCGCTGACGTGATCCACTACCACGGCACACCGATCACCCCTCGCGCAAAGCTGCTTGAACTCACCGGACGCTGCTTCTGTGTGAGCTTCGCTCACCCTCAGGACGTGCGGGCCTGCCACCAGATCGGGCAGGCGGTGATGCTCGACAATGGCGCGTTCACGCTTTGGCGCACCGGGCGCCCGACCGACTGGCCGGCGTACTACCGATGGTGCGAGCTCTGGCTTGAGTACCGCACCACCTGGGCCGTCATCCCCGATGTGATCGACGGCACCGAGCGGGAGAATGACCGGTTGCTCGCCGCGTGGCCGTTCGGCGACCGCGGCGCCCCCGTGTGGCACCTGCACGAGCGCATAGACAGGCTCCTGCGGCTCGCGCAGGAATGGCCGCGCGTGTGCCTCGGCAGTTCGGGCAGCTACCGCAGCGTCGGCGGCGCGCGCTGGCAGCGCCGGATGGCCGAAGCGATGGACCGGCTCTGCCCGGACGGGCCGGCGCCCGTATGGCTGCACATGCTTCGCGGCATGAAGCTCGCCGGCAGCCGCTACCCGTTCGCTTCCGCCGACAGCACGAGCATCGCGCGCAACCACGCTGGCGTCCCGAGCCTCGGGGTGCCCCCCAGGAGCCCGCGAGCGATGGCCGACAGGCTCGACCGGCGCCAGTGCCCGGCGCGCTGGCACGCCCGCCCCCTATCTGCCCGCGCCTGATGAGCGCGTTCTCCTCACCAGCACGCCAGAAACGAGCCCCGGGCCTGTCCACCCGATGCGCGAGACCGTATATCTGTCAGGACCTTGAGATCACGGCTCGGGTCTGCTCTGATCGCAGACAGCGATGCACCACTCTCGCGGGACACGGCAAGCAGCGCCAGCGCCGGCCCCTCTTTGGCCGGCACCTCGCGCAGGCCACTGGCGCCGACCGAACGAGTATCTACTCGGCAGGCGCATGACAGCCGCGATCGAGGCGCGCGAGCACTGGGTCACGAAGCAACAGCTCGCCGACCACCTGCAAGTCACCCGCCGCTGGATCGAGTTGCAGCAGCATCTCGGCCTCCCCTATCTGCGGATGGGCGGCATGAACCGCTACATCGTCTCCGAGGTCGAGGCATGGCTACGCGAGCGCTACGCCTCCACTGCGGCAAAGGAGAGCGTGCCTGATGCCGGTTAACCGAGGCTCACGTCACAAGCCGAAGTGGTCCGGGTTCGCCAAGTACAAGGGTCGCAGGAAGTGGATCGGCACGCACGACAGCATGGAGGAGTTCCGCAAGGCCAAGGAACGATGCCTAGCGGAACTGCGCGAGGAGGTCGCCAACCCCTCCCGGTGCGTCGCTCCCACCGTGCTTGAGTTCGCGGGTGCCACGATTCACGAGAACGGCCGGATCACGATGACGTGGCCGGATGGCGAGGCGACGCAGAAGGAGACGGGGCGACGCGATTCGTCCGTGCGGCGGTTGCGCGATGGGCTGCGACCGTTCCTCCGCGAGTTTCACGACCGGCCGATCGACAGCTTCTCTCGTGACGAGGCGGTGACTTGGACGCGCCCGAAGGGCGCCAACATTCAGCAGGCAGTCCGGCAGTTTTTCAACCACGCGCTCGACCGCGACTTGATCGAGCGCAACCAGTTCACCCGCCTTGGAGCGAGCAAGCGCAAGCGCCGAGTAGACCGACCCGACTTCGAGATCATCACCGACGAGCAGTACGAGCGACTACGCCACGCCGCCCGCGAAAGCCGGGCCGACGATTACGGGCTCATCCTTGAGGGCGCGACCCTCGGCGTGGGCGACGCAGCGATGCGTCCCGGCGAGGTATTCGCATTGCATCGCCCCGATATTCACTTCCCGGAGAACCTGATCCATGTGCGCTGGCAACTCGACCTCGACACCGGCAAGATCACATGGCCCAAGGATGACGACGGCCGATGGGTCGTAATGAGCCCCCGCTTTCGCGCGCACCTAGAAACGATGCCGCGTCGAGGAAAGACGATCGACCGTACCAAGGGCGAGATCGTGTTCCCGGCGACGCGCGGCGGCTACATGCTGCGCAGCACTTGGTCAAACCTCTGGCACTCGGTACGCGCATCGGCAGGGATGCCAGGCCAGGAGTTCTACGAGTTGAAGCACCGCGCGATTCAATGGATGGTCGATCCCGTGGAGGACGGCGGCCTCGGCCTCGACCCCGCGACGGTCGCAGAAATAGTCGGCCACGACGACGGCGGCTACCTCATCGCCACCGTCTACACCAAGCTCGGCCGGCGCCGCGCGCTCGCCCGCGCGCAGCGCGCGATGGACGACTACGAGCAGCGGAACACGGCCACCGAGACACCGCGCCACCTGCACATCGTCAGCTCCGCATAAAACTGTCTCGACACGCGCCACCGGCCTCCCCGTAGGCCATGCTGTGCAGATGTCGCCGAGTCCCGAAACACCTTCCCTCCCCCGTGCGGCCCAGTCGTCGGCCTATCTGAATCAGGCGCTTGAGGCGCTGACCGCTGCGAGTAGCGCACCCGCGCTCTACGCCGAGATAGCGGACTACTACCACGGCTCGATGCTGGAGGCCTCGCAGCGTCGGCTCAGCGCCATGAACCGTCGCCTCAGCTTCCTACGGAACGCGGTGCTGTTTGCTGCCCTCTCCACCGAGGCGTATGCCAATGAGTTCCTTGAGGCTGCGCTGCCCGCACGAGACGCGCAGGCGCTCGATCGGCTCGTTACGACGGAGAAGCTGTTGATCGGCTCCCGCCTGGTCGGCGTCGAGCCGCCGCTCGACCGTGGAAGGCTGCCCTTGCAGCGACTATTCGCTCTCTTCGAGGTCCGCAACGCCCTCGTACATCCGCGTCGCTCAGGCGCCAAGAGCATCAGTGCCTACTCGCACAACGTCACCGAGCAGGACAAGGAGCTGGTCGGTCCCAAGGCCGCCGCCAGCTACATAGTTGCCGTCGCCGAGCTGACCGTTCGGTTGGAGCCGTACATGCCGGGGCGATCATTCATTGGCGAGGCCACCACCATCGTCAATCACCGTGCCGTATTGGACGCTCATCGCAAGCTGCTTGGCGATGAGATTTTGGTCGTGCCCGACCCCGAGGATGCGGCGCCCGTGCCGCTGCTCATCCAGATGCAGCGCCGCGCTGCCAAGCGCGCACGCTAGTCGTCGGCGGCGACCCCGATCAAGTCGCTGGTCGCCGGCCGGGGGAAACCGTCTTGCATCCCGTTTGCATCCCGTTTCCGCAGCCTTGCATCCCGTTTGCGGCCCTCCAGACCACCGAACAGCCGCGAACACGGGCAAACCACCTACCGCTAGGACCAGTGTTTCCGGGGGTTTTCGCCCGTGTTCGCTGGCCTTCGCGGTTCTCTAACCAATCGGGGCGCCCGGATTCGAACCGGGGACCTCGCCGACCCGAACGGCGCGCGCTACCAGGCTGCGCCACGCCCCGACGCAGCCTCCAGTATCCCACACCGCCTCCAGCCGGCGGTCTGAGGTCTTCCGAGCGTGGCGTGGCACGCTGCCTGACCCCGGGATTGCGCGCCGCGCTTGGCGAGCGGCCCGAGATTCCTGGACGTGGCGCCGCGCAGGACCCTCGCCGGGCGCACCCCGCGTCGCTATCGTCCCGCCGGATGCCCGCGCGGCTCGCCGACATCGTCCAGGAGCTGGACGCCCTCCTGCAGCCCGAGCGCTTCGCGGACTACGGCCCCAATGGCCTGCAGGTGCCCGGTGCGGACGAGGTCGCGACGGTCGCGAGCGGCGTCACCGCGCACCTCGAGCTCTTCGAGCGCGCCCGCGCGGAGGGCGCGCAGCTCGTGCTCGCGCACCACGGGCTCTTCTGGGGCTCGGGCCCCGGCCCGATCGACGCCGCGCTCGCGCGGCGCCTGCGCGTGCTCTTCGCCGCCGACATCTCGCTGCTCGCCTACCACCTCCCGCTCGACGCGCACCCCGAAGTCGGGAACAACGCGCTCCTCGCGCGCGCGCTCGGCGGCGCGCGGCTGACGCCATTCGCGCGACACCGCGGCGAGCCGATCGGCTGCCTCGCGGAGCTCACCGCTGAGGCCGACCGCACCGGCGCGCATGGCCCTTCGAGTGCGGCACACCGCGCCGACGGGGGCGTGCCGATCGCACAGCTCCTCGACCGCGTCCGCGCGGCGACCGCGCGCGAGCCGCTCGCGTTCGAGTACGGGCCGCCGCGCGTGCGGCGCCTCGCGATCGTCACCGGCGCCGGCGCGGACCACCTCGCGGAGGCCGTCGCCGCGGGTGCCGACGCGTTCCTCACCGGCGAGCCCGCCGAGCGCGTGATGGCGCAGGCCCGCGAGGCGGCGGTGCACTTCATCGCCGCCGGCCACTACGCGACCGAGACCTTCGGCGTGCGCGCCCTCGGCGAGCGGCTCGCCGCGCGCTTCGGCGTGCGCCACGTCTTCGTCGACGTCCCCAACCCCATCTGAGCGCGGCGCCGCCCGCCTCGCCCCCGGGCACCCCCGACGCGTGGGCGCGCACCGCGCGAGACGCAGGGCGCAGTCGCCCGTGCGCAACCCGCAGCCTGCGCGGAAATCACGGTTGCCAACGTCCGCCGCCAGCGGTATATGTACTTGCAGCCCCTACCCCGACAGGAGGAGATCCCCGATGGCTAACCACCTGACTCCGACGGAGCTCGCCCGTGAGGCCGGCCTTGGGCGCAGAGAGGTCCTCTCGAAGTGCACCGAGATGGGTGTCCCGATCTTCAAGGGCCGCATCGACAAGAGCCTCTTCCTCGCGAGCCTCCGCCAGCCACCCGCGCGCGGCCCACAGCCGGCGACGGCGAAGGGCTGATCGCCGAACGTTAGCCACGCGCGCGCGGGAAGCGCATATCCTTCTCCTCACAAGGTCCGTCCGCAGCACCCGAGGAGGAGAGAGCCATGGAGGCAAGCACCGCCGAGCAGCCAGCGGCGCCGAGTGAGGGCTCGGCCGCGCCGCCGCCGAGCGCAACCGAGACACTCGCGTATCTCGTTCCGCACGCCGTCGCGCAGTTCGCCGCGAAGCCCGCCGTGCGCTACAAGCGCGCCGGAGAGTGGCTCGACGTCAGCTACGCGCGACTCGGCGAGATTGTCCAGGAGACCGCGCTCGGCCTGATCGAGCTCGGGGTGCGGCCCGGCGAGCGCGTCTGCATCCTCGCGAACACGCGCCCCGAGTGGTCCTACGCGGACCTCGCCGCGACCGCGATCGGCGCCGTCGTCGTCCCGATCTACCAGACCAACTCGCCCGAGGAGTGCCAGTGGGTGATCGCCGACTCCGGCGCCCGCGCGATCGTCTGCGAGGACGCCTCGCAGCTCGCGAAGATCGCCGCCGTGCGCGAGCGCTTGCCGGAGCTGCGCACCGTAGTCGTAATCGACCCGCCCGCCCGGGGCACGGCGGAGGCCGACGGGTCCACGGCGAGCGAGGCCGCGCCGAGCGGGCCCGCGGCGGACGCCGCGCCACTACCCGCGATCACGCTCGAGGAGGTCCGCGCGCGCGGACGCGGCGGGGACACGGGCGAGCTCGAGCGCCGCCGCGCCGCGATCGGACCCGAGGACCCCTACACGTTCATCTACACCTCCGGCACGACCGGCCCGCCGAAGGGCTGCGTGCTCAGCCACGGCAACTACGCGGCGATGATGAACATGATCCGCGCGGTCGGGCACATCGAAGCGGATGAGGTCATCTACCTGTACCTCCCGCTCGCGCACTCCTACGCGTTGCTGATCCAGCTCGCGGTGTTCGAACTCGGCGGGACGCTCGCGTACTTTGGCGGCGACACCAAGCAGATCGTGCCCGAGCTGATGGAGGTCAAACCGACCTACCTCCCATCGGTGCCGCGCGTCTTCGAGAAGGTCTACGCGCTCGCGCAGGGCGCGATCCAGGCGCAGGGACCCGCTGAGCAGGAGCGCGCGCAGGCCGCGGTCGCGCTCGGCATGAAGGTGCGCGACCTGATCGTCGCCGGCGAGCGGGTCCCGGCGGAGCTGCGGGAGCCCTTCGACGAGGCCGACGAGCAGCTGTTCAAGAACGTGCGCGCGATCTTCGGCGGGCGCCTGCAGCGCGCGACGAGCGGCGCCGCGCCGATCGCGAAAGAGATCCTCGAGTTCTTCTGGGCCGCCGGGGTTCCGGTGCTCGAGGGCTACGGCATGACCGAGACCGCGACGGCGGCGACGATCTCGACGATCGAGGACCACAAGTTCGGCACCGTCGGGCGTCCGTTCCCGGGGGTCGAGCTGAAGATCGCGCCCGACGGCGAGCTGCTGATCAAAGGCCCGAACATCTTCGCGGGCTACCACAACAAAGCCGACGAGAGCTTCGGCGCGGTCGAGGACGGATGGCTGCACACCGGCGACCTCGGCTCGATCGACGCGGAGGGCTACCTCTCGATCGTGGGGCGCAAGAAGGACATCATCATCACCGCGGGCGGCAAGAACCTGACACCCGCGAACCTCGAGAACGACCTCAAGCGCTGCCGCTGGATCTCGCAGGCCGTGATGCACGGCGACCAGCGCCCCTACCCCGTCGTGCTGATCACGCTCGACGAGGAGGAAATCGCGATCTACGCGCGCCAGCACGACCTCCCCGAGGACCCCGCGCTGCTCGCGCGCGAGCCCGCGATCCGCGCGCTGATCGGCGCGGAAGTCGATCGCGTCAACGCGGCGTACGCGCAGGTCGAGCAGGTCAAGAAGTTCGCGATCCTCGCGCACGACCTCACGCAGGCCGGCGGCGAGCTCACGCCGACGCTGAAGGTCAAGCGGGGCGTCGTCGCCGCGAAGTACGCCGAGCTACTCGACTCGCTCTATACCCGCTAGCGTGTAAGGCGATAACCGAGAGAGGACCGAGATGCGCAACGATCCAAGCGATAACGGCGGCCTGTTCGTAGGCAGGCGCCCAGGCACCGCGCCGGTCCACTTCCGCGGCCTGCCCCAGCGCGGCAGCGCGGCGCGTCAGCGCATCGACAAGCACATGGCCGGGCTGCTGTTTGCGGCGATGACGTTCCTCTCGCTGATGTGCTGGGGACCGATCCCGCTCGCGTGCCTGTGGATCGGCTCGCAGACCAACTACCTGATGGGCAGCGTCAGCTTCGGCATCCTGATGGCGTTCATCGCGCTGTTCGTGCTCCTGTTCGGGACGCTGCGGATCCTGCGCGAGCTCGACCAGATGTGGATCCTCGTGCGCCGCGCCGCGGGCTACGACCAGCGCTCGGGAGTCCTCGGGCGCATCTTCGCCGTGACGGCCGCGATCTGCGCGGGAATCTTCATGGTCTGGTTCCTCCTGGTTCACGGGCCGGGCCAGACCGTCGAAACCGGCAGCGGCAACGTCTGAGGGTGGGCCTGCTCGACTACTATCGCCAGTTCGAGGGTCTCTCGGAGGAGGAGGTCAACCGCGAGCTGCGCGAGGAGGCGGCGGAGCGCCGGCGCAAGGCGCTGACGCGCGTCGCGACGCTCGACCTCTCGCAGACGACGTGGCCCGAACTGCCGCACGCGAATATCTCGGCGGCGATCACGTTCACGGCGCGGCGCGGCCTGCAGCGCTACCCGCATCTGCGCGGCTCGGAGCTGCGCGCGGAGCTCGCCGAGCGCCACGGGGTGCCGGTGGAGCGCCTGATCATCGGCAACGGCGCGGCGGAGCTGCTGAGCGCGGCGACGCGCGCGCTGGTCGAGCCGGGCCAGGAGCTGCTGACGTCGTGGCCCTCCTACCCGCTGTACCCGATCATGGCGCGCCGCGCGCACGGCCGCGCGGTGCCGGTCGGCGGCGGCGTCGACGCGCTGCTGAGCGCCGCGCGCAGCGAGTCCGCGCGCGTGATCGCGCTCGCGAGCCCGAACGACCCGACGGGCGAGCTGCTCGCGACGGGCGAGCTGCAGCGCCTGCTCGCGGGCCTGCGCGAGGGCGTCGCGGTGCTGCTCGACGAGGCGCTCGTCGAGTTCTCCGACGCGCAGCCGCTGGACTCCTCGCTGCAGGTGCTCGCGAGCTACCCGCGGCTGCTCGTGTTCCGCAGCTTCTCGAAGGCGTGGGGCCTCGCGGGCATCCGCATCGGCTACGCGATCGGCGGCCCCGGCTCGGAGGAGCTGCTCGCGGAGCTCGAACCCGACCTCGGCGTCAGCGAGGTCTCGCAGTCCGGCGCGCTGGAGGCGCTGCGCTCGGGGACGGCCTCGATGGAACACCACGTGCGCTGCGTGCGCGAAGAGCGCGCGCGCCTCACCGCGGCGCTGCGCGAGCGCGACTTCGAGGTCAGCGCGAGCCAGGCGAACTTCGTGTGGGCCGCCCACCCCGAGCTCGACGGCAGCGAGCTCGCGACGCGCCTGCGCCAGTCCGGCGTGCTCGTCGCGGGGGGCGCCCCGCTGGGCGCGCCGCACCACGTGCGCATCGCGCTGCGCAACGCCGCCGCGACCGACCGCCTGCTCGACGCGATCGACAAAGCGCTCGCGCAGGCCGCGTAGCGCCGCCGCTGCCCTCCCCTCTCCACACGCAGAGGACGTTCCACTCCGCGCCGACGCTCCGCGCGCCGACCCGCGCTCAGCTGCGCAGGGCAAGCGTGCGCGACTGCCCGCGCGGCGCGCCGCTCGCGTCGAGCGCGCGCACCGCGAAGCAGGGACCGCTCGCGGCGGCGGTCGCGAGCGCGGTCTCGAATCCTCGCGATCGCGCGGTTCGGATGGGGAGCAGTCGATTGGGCTGCGCCCCTCCGAGCAGCTGCCAAGCACGCACCTCGCTCGCGCCGTTCCAGCTCGCGTAGGCGATCGCGTCGCGACCCGCGCCGGCGACTGCGATCGCGGGCGCTTGCGCGGGCCGGCCCGTCCAGGGCAGGCGGAAGGCCCGGTAGCACTCGTACTGCGCGCCGAGCACCGCGTCAAACACTATCTCCCCCGAACGGCGGAACTCCGAGACGCGCGGCGCTTCGCCCCAGCCGACGAAGACGTTGCCGTTCGCGAGCAGCTGCACGCTGCCCTGGCTGCCCGCGAGGATCCGCGGGTGCGTGTACTGGCGCACGAGCGCCGCGGTCATCGCGCGCTCGTCGACGTCGAGGATCAGGGCGCGCGAGCGCCGCTCGACCGCAGGCGTCGCACCGTTGTCGAACACCGTCAGCGTGCCTTCGGGCTGGCGGCGCGCGTCGTGCTGCCACGCGAACTCGCTGCCCGGGCCCATCGCGAAGTCGCCGCGCTTGCCGCCCAGGCGCCAGCGGATCGACCCGCCGCGGTCGACCTTGTAGATCGTGTGCGTGCTGCGCGCGGAGACCAGCAGGCCACCATCGCCGTCGACGTCCACCGAGTTGATGTGAAAGAAGTCCCAGTCCGCTTCGACCGGCGCGTAGGACTCCTCGAGCGCGACGTGGTCGAGGCTGTGCCACTCCAGCAGCACGCGGCCGCTGGCGAGGTCGATCTCCTGGAAGATCGCGTCCTGGATCGTGCCGCGGCGCGCGCCGCCGACCGCGGTGAGGTCCGCCTCGGTGACCACATAGCTGGTGAGCAGCGCGGTGTCGCGCGGCGTGATGACGAACTCGTGCAGATCGCCGCGCAGCCCGCGCGCCGCTTGCACCCGCCGCACCGTGCGGTAGGCGGCGTCGGCGATCACGTATTCGCCGACGCCGTGGCCGAGTTCGATGCTGCCCTCCCACCACGTCAGCACCGGGCTGCCGCGGTAGCGCTGCACGCGGAAGTTCATCGTCACCTTCCCGGCGAGCGGGTTCTCCCAGATCGGCTCGCCGCGGTTGTCGACGATCACCGCGCCCGCCTGGCCGATCGGCGAGTTGTACGGCGCGATGAAGATCGCGTCCTCGCTCACTCCCTCCGCGCGGCGCGTCACCGTCAGCGCCGGGATGCGCAGGTCCGGCCGGCTGCGCCATTTCGGCGGCAGCGGCGCCGCGGGCGCGCGCGAGGCCAGCGCGCCCGCGAGCAGCTCGCCCGCGGTCCCCGCGAGCGCGACGCCCGCCGCGCCCGCGCCCGCGGTGCGCAGCAGCTGCCGGCGAGTGAGCGTGCGGCTGGCGCTATCGATCTGCACTCTCACCAGGAAAGCGCATCTCGCTATGCGTCTCCTGAGCGTCGCCGAAGAAATGCGCGAGAATGTCTTTCGATGACTTTCGCCGCGCGCGGCGGTCTTAGCTGTAAAACCCGGACTACAGGAGGCTGGAGATGACCGAGACGGCAACGAGCACACGCATCGGCGCGATCGGGACCGTGATGGTGCCCGTCAGCGACCAGGACGCCGCGATCGCGTTCTTCGTGGAGAAGCTCGGCTTCGAGAAGCGCTCCGATACCCCCTTCGGCCGAGGCGAACGCTGGGTCGAAGTCGCGCCCGCGGGCGCCGCGACGACGCTCGCGCTGGTGCCGCCGCGCGAAGGCGAGACGACGGGGATCCAGACGCGCGTCGGCTTCGCGAGCGAGGACATCGACGCCGACCACGCGAGCCTCAAAGGCCGCGGCGTGGACGTCGACGACGAGGTCATGCGCATGGGCGACCCGGTCCCGCCGATGTTCTTCTTCCGCGACCCCGACGGCAACAACTACCTGCTCGTCGCGCGCGGCTGAGCGCGACGCGAGCGGTGATCGCCGCGCGGGCAGCGCGCGAGCCGCGCTCCCGCGACGCCGCGCGGACTCATCGCGAACGCGTCGAGGTCGATCTCCAGGCAGAGCGTGCGCCCGCCCGCGGTGACGCGCACGAGCCAGCGGCGGGGCCGCACGCGTCCGAGCTCCTGGGAGGCGCAACCGGTGCGACAGGCGCCGCCGCCGACCGCGCTGAGCACGTCTTCCGCATCGACGCGCGCGAGCTGGCGTTCGCTTGGGCGCCAGCTCGCGGTGTCGCGGTCTCGCAAGTAGACCCACCCGACCAGCGCGACGCTCGCACACAGCAGGCCCACCGTGAGGGCCAGCCACCTCATGCCAGGGGCCCCCACGCCGCCCATGCCAGGGCTCGCAACGTCAGAGCCGACCTCAGTAGGGGACCGGCCCACCTCATGCGGCTTCGAAGCGGAAGGCCTGCACCTCGCGCTGGCCGTCGCGGGCGCGGAAGAGCGGGCCGATCGCGACGACACGCGTGCCTCTCGCGGGCGTCGCGGCGCCATCGGGCAGGCGCACGATCACGAGGTGGAAGTCGCCGAGCACCGCGACGTGCGCCTCCAGCGGCCCCGGTCCGTGCGTCGCGGCGAGCACGCGCCCTTCGACGCGCGCGCAGAACGCGAGCCGCCTGCGGTCCTCGCGGGGGATGCCACTCGTGCACCACCGCTCCCACGAGGGCACTGCGGCTGCGCCCGTGCCGTTCGCGGCCGGCGGCCGCGCGATGATTGTGAGCGACCCCTGGGCGCACGCGAGCAGCAGCGCGCCCAGCAACAGCGCGGACAGCGCCGCCGTCACGCGCCACAAACGCGGCTGACGCAGCCCGGCCGTTACCCGCGTCGACCACGGCCAGCGCAGCGCGGCGCGTACACGTGCGAGACCCCGGCGCACTACACGCAGCCGCCGGGGGTCGCGCGCTCTAGAAGATCAGATCGGAGGGAAAGGCGCTCGGCAGCCACCGCGAGAGCTGGTAGCCGAGTGCGATCTCGCGCGGGTCGAGTGCGCGGTTGAAGACCTTGACTTCGTCGATGCTGCCGTTGAAGGCCGACTCCGGACACCAGGGATAGTCGCCGATCGCGAGATTGTTCGAGGTGGGAAGGCCATACGCTATCGGCGCGGTGTCGGGCGTCCCGGAGCCCACCTGCTGCCCGTCGACGTAGAGCCGCAGCGTGGAGCCATCGTAGGTGCCGACGACGTTGTGCCACTGGCCGTTCCAGACGCCCTGCCCGGCGTCCGGCGAGACCGTCCAGGAGAGGCCATCGTTGGTCGAGGCGTAGAACTCGAGACCGCCGTCGGAACCGGTGTAGAGGCCGTAGGAGGCAGCGGAGCAGCCGTTGGCGCCCTTCGCGACGACGTAGCGATAGATGCCGGGGCTCGCGCTGCTGTTGACCCACGCGCTGACGCTGACCGCGGCGGGTTCCAGCGAGGCGCTGTCGGGCACTTGCACCACGGCGGCACCGCCATTGAAGGCGATCGCGCTCTGGAAGCGCCCACGCGTCCACGCGGCAAGCCCTTCGAGGGTGCCTTCGTTGTGATGGCCGGAGTAGTCGCGCGCGACGGTGCCGCGGCCTTCATTGAACGACCACGCGCCGACCGGGAGGAAGTCCGCTCCGGCGGGCGCCGCGACCGTCAGGAGGATCGCCGTCGCGAGTCCCAAAACCATCCTGGCTGCCCTCATGGAAACAAACCTCCGTGTCGTCGCGCTGCTCGTGGACGCACGCGCGCAGCGTGCTCTCGGGCAAGAAACGCGGTGGTGCAGGTGCTCCTTCTGCGCCGGTCTCGCGCCTCGCGGCGGCGGCGAGCGCGTGTCTCGCCCGGTCGCGGCGGCGGCGAGCGCGTGTCTCGCCCGGTCGCGGCGGCGGCGAGCGCGTGTCTCGCCCGGTCGCGGCGGCGGCGAGTGCGTGTCTCGCCAAGTCGCGCTCCCGCGTGCCGGGCCTGCGCGACTCCGGTAGGCTGTTGTGCGATGCCCGAGGCGTCTCCCGCGCTGTACCGTGCTGGGTCTGGAGAGCCACTCGTGCTGCTGCACGGCTTCACGGGGGCTTGGCACCACTGGCGCCCGCTGCTGGACGGCCTGGCGGCGCGCTTCGAGGTGATCGCGCCGACGCTCGCGGGTCACGACGGTGGGCCGCCGTTTCCCGATGGCGTGCCGATGTCGTTCGCGTCGGCGGCCGACTCCCTGGAGAGCCACCTGGACGAGCTCGGCGTGGGTACGGCGCACGTCGTCGGCAATTCCCTGGGGGGTGCACTGGCGCTCGAGCTCGCCAAGCGCAGCCGCGCGCGCTCGGTCGTTGCGCTCGCGCCCGCGGGCGGGTGGTCCGACGGCGACGGTGAGGCGCTGCGGCTCGCGCGTTTCTTCGCGCAGCAGATCCGCGCGGCGCGAGTCACCGGTTGGGCGATCCCGACGGTGATGAGTCGCCCGCGCAGCAGGCGCCTCGCGCTGCGCGAGATCATGCGCCACGGTGAGCTCGTCGCGCCCGCGGAGGCAGTCGCGCTGGCGCGCTCCTCGGCGCGCTGCGCGGTAAGCGCGGCGGCAATCGCGGCGCTGCGCGCCGACAACGGCTTGGCGCTGCGCGATCTCGACCGCATCGACTGCCCCGTCCTGCTGGTCTCGCCGGAGTTCGATCGCATCTTGCCGGCAGAGCGCCACGCGCCGCGCTTTCGACGCGAGATACCGGGCGTCGAGTCGCGCGCGCTCGCCGACTGCGGTCACGTCCCGATGTGGGAGGCCAAGGAGCTGCTCGTGCCGATGATCGGCGAGTTCGTCGCTCGCCACGCGGCAGGCATGCCCGTGACCAGCCTGGTCGCAGCGGGCGACAGCCCAGCTAGCGTTTAGCAACGGTCCGAGCACGCGTCAGGCGCGAAGTAGGCGGCGGCGATGGCGGCACCAGAGCAGGTCCCGGCGAGCTAGCCGCCGTGAGAGCCGCGGCGCCCACCACACACAAGCTGGATGCTGCGTTCTCGGGGTGTATGCCTCCGTGCAACCGGCGCTATATTATTTGAGGTGCGCTCAATGATTCGCATCGTGATCGCTGGCCCAGTTTGCGCGCTCGGTCTGCTCTGCGGCTACAGTCCTGGCGCGCATGCCTCGACGCATGCGGTAGACCCCGCCGCGAAGGGAGTCCTGCGCGGCGTCGTTGGACGAGGTTGCGAAGCGACATGGCGGAGGGGCGTTCCCCCCAAGGTCCGGGTCAGCGTGAGACTGAGCAGAGGTTCGCGCGTCGTCGCTCACACAACCCTGACGCTCTCTAGCCGGGGCGGCCGCCCGTTCTCCTTCACCGAGCCCGTAGGGCACTACACGGTTTCAGCCTCCAACGGGACCCGGCCGCAAGTAGTAGTCATCACCGCGGGCAAGACCACGAACGTACGATTGGAAATGGGCTCGCACGCGATATGTGCGTAGTCACCTCAGCGCACGGGCAGGGGAGCTAGAGGCTTGATGCATAGTGGGTCGCCGCACGCCTTGCCCTGGCTTTGCCGTTGAGCCAGGGCGAGCCTCGCCTTTGAGCCAGCCACGAGCCTCGCTTTTTTGAGCGGCCGCGAGCTTGTATATCTATTTAAGGTGTTTCTTTCAGTGAGAAACTATTTTCGTAAGTAAGGTTCTCCAAAAATAGAATGCTCTCACCCGAGCATGCGGCCGCTGAGCACCGAGCGGGGACATTCGGCGACGATGTCCGAACCGGACCGCGCGTGCTCGTCGCGGCGCTTGATCAGCAGCCACTGCGCCTTCGCGCCGGGACGGGTGCGCTGCAAGGCGAAGCCGCCGCGGAGCTTCTCGCCGTGGAGTACGAAGACCGCGTGTCCGCACTCGAGCGCTTGGGGCCAGACGACGCGACCGCCCTGCTCGTAGATGCCACGGTCCCAGACGATCACGCTGCCACCGTCTTCGCTCTCACCCTCAAACGTGTTGTACGCGAGCGAGTGGTCGGGGACTTGGACGGCGAGGCGCTTGACGGCGGGGTCGAGCGAGGGCCCCTTGGGGACCGCCCACGAACGCATGACCCCCGCGACCTCGAGGCGCAGATCGAAGTGGTGGGCGCGCGCGGCGTGCTCTTGGACGACGAATACTCCGGCGGCGACACCGCGGATCGCGAACTGCTCGTGACCCTCGACCGCGACCGGCTCGATCGCGACCTCCGTGACCCGCGCCGGTGGTGGTCCATTGCGCAGGAAGACCATGAGCGCCTCGACGGCCCCCGGGGCGCCCTCGAGGTGAACCGCGACGGCACCGTCCTCGGCGTTGCGTACCCAACCCAACACCCCAAGCTCGCGCGCGCGGTCAACCGTCGCGGCGCGAAAGCCCACACCCTGCACGTCGCCGCGCACGAGAGCGCGCACGGCGACGGCGGAGGCTTCGTTGTTGCGGTCGGGCATCGAACCCCGATCATCTAACACGCTGGGCGCTATACGTTGCGTGATGCCCACCGCGAACGAGCTCGAGACGCCGCGCCTGCTGCTGCGCCGCTGGCGCGCATCAGACCGCGCGCCCTTCGCCGCGCTGAACGCGGACCCACCCGTGATGGAGCACTTCCCGGCTTGCTTGACACGGGCGGAAAGCGACCATCTGATCGCGAGGATCGAGGCGGGCTTCGATCGACGGGGCTACGGGCTGTGGGCGCTGGAGCTGCGGTCGAGCGGGGATCTGGTGGGCTGCGCGGGCCTTGACGTGCCCTCCTTCGCGGCGCACTTCACGCCGGCGGTCGAGGTGGGCTGGCGCCTGCGACGATCGGCGTGGGGCAACGGCTATGCAACGGAGGCCGCGCGCGCGGCGCTCGCGTTCGGCTTCCAGGTAGCGCGCCTCACCGAGATCGTGTCGTTCACGAGCGTCGCGAATGTGCGGTCGCGGGCGGTGATGGAGCGCATCGGGATGTCGCGCGACCCGGCGGACGACTTCGAACACCCGCGCCTGCCGGCGGGCGATCTTCTGCGCCGCCATGTCCTGTATCGAGTGGCGGCGGACGCCTGGTCTCGTTAGCCGACACGCACCGATTGGGGCGTATGATCATGTCAGCGCTGCGTTCAACTCATCGGAAACCCAAAGCATGAGATTGCTGCTCAACATCATCTGGTTCGTGCTGGCCGGCCTGTGGATGGCGATCGGGTACACGCTGGCGGCGCTGATCTGCTTTGTCTTGATCGTGACGATCCCATTCGGCGTGGCGTCGCTACGGATCGCGCTGTTCGCGCTATGGCCGTTTGGCAAAACGGTCGTGCGGCGGCCGGACGCGGGCGTGGGGTCGGGTGTCGGCAACGTCATCTGGCTGGTGCTCTGCGGCTGGTGGCTCGCGCTCGCGCATCTCGTCTCGGGAGTGCTGATGTGCGTGACGATCATCGGGATCCCGCTGGGACTGGCGAGCTTCAAACTCATCCCGATCTCGCTACTGCCGCTGGGACGCGAGATCGTAAGCGTCGACGAGGCCCGCGCGCGCGGCGTCGCGCCGATGTTCGGGCGCGGCTGAGCGCGCGCTACGCCCACAGAGCGCAGATCGGCAGCGCGAGAATTCGATCCTCCAGCTGGTACGACCGCGGTCCGGTGTGTGGAAGACGACGCCACGGACGAATCTCTCTCCAAGCCGCTCCCGCAGCCAAGTAAGGTGGCGCGCAGCGCAGCGCGGAGGTCGGCTACTCCCGCAGGGCCACGTCGGGATCGGCGCGAAAGGCCTCCGCCTCCAGCGCGCGGTCGAGTCGCACCACGCTCGCCACATGCCGCGCCGCCGTGGTCGTCTTGCCGCCGCCACGTGGCCCGGTGACCATCACCGCCGGCAGCTCCGCAAGGAGCTCCGCGAGCAACCCATCCACCATGCGATGGCGGTAGCTCGGGTCAGCCATGCGGACAGGATGCCGCATTCCGACAGCATCTAATACTTGTTTTCGCCACCTGCTGGTACCTGGTTTCGCCGGATGAGAGCAGGGCGGCCGCCGCAATCGGGGATCCCGATTGATCGGGGCCGACAGTACTGGGACTTTGGCCGAAAGACCTACCCCGCGGAGCCGGATTGGCGCAGCAGCGCGCCGGTGGTGCCCTCGAGGATCTTGCGCCACGCGCTCGAGTCGGGGGCAGCGTCGGCGGCGTCGAAGTGCTCGACGACCTTGCGCAGGCGCTCGCCGGAGATGTCGAGCCCGTGGCGCTTTGAGACCTCGCTGTAGCGGTCGTACTCCTGCGCGAGGTGGTAGGCGACCGACTGGAAGCCGTGGCGCGCGATCGCCAGGCGCGAGGTGAAGTTCATCATCGAGGTCTGGAACATCAGCTCATCGCTCGGCTCGGGCTCGATCAGCACGATGTCGACACCGGGGTAGCGCTCCCCCCAGCGCGAGGCCATCTCGTGCAGGCGCTGGTGCGCGACGAGCTTGAACGCCTGGTAGCCGATCTGCGGGAAACCCATGTCCGAGACGCGCCGCGCGCGGCGCCCGCGCAGCGTGCGGACCTGCTCGGAGAAGTCGTTGATGTAGGGCACGATCGGGTTGATCACGACGACGAGCTTCGCGCCGGCCTCGACCGCGATGTCGAGGTTCGTCGTGGAGACGATCCCGCCGTCGATCAGCTCGCGTCCGCCGAGCTGCACCGGCGCGTAGACCATCGGCAGCGCGCCCGACGCGCGCACCGCGGTCGAGATTGGGACCGCGTCGAAGCCCGCGCCGCCGAAGACGATGCGCTCGCAGGTGTCGAGGTCGGTCGCGGTGATATACAGCTCGCTCGCGAGCTCGCGGAAGTCGTCGCTGCGATCGGGGTCGGAGAGCACCTTGTGCAGATAGCGCTCGATGCCCGCGCCGGTGTAGACGCCGGAGGGCAGGCCCTCGGCGAGGCCGAGCGCGAGGTCCATCACCGAGATCTGCCCCGGCTGAGTGATGAGCTGGCGCGCGATCGACGCCAGGCGCAGCGGCAGCTGCGCGCCCTTGCGCGCGAACTCGAGCAGGTTCGGGCGCAGCAGGTCCGAGAGGTCGACGTCGCGGAACGGCTGCGGGCCTTGGCTGGTGACGACGCGCATCATCTCCTCCGGCGTGACCCCGTTCGCGCAGAGCGCCGCGATGAACGAGCCCGCGGAGGTGCCGACGTAGACGTCGAACTGGTTGACGGTGCTGTTCGTCGCGAGCAGGTCCAGCGCGCGCAGCGCGCCGATCTCGTACACGCCGCCCGTGAAGCCGCCGCCGCCGAGCACCAGCGCGGTCTTGCTCGGCCGCCGCCGGCCGCCGCGCGCGGCGCCGACCCCGCGGCGCGCGGTCGCGCCCGTCTTCGCGCGTGCGCGCGCACGGGACGTTGACGCAGCGGAGCGTCTCTCCCGGGCAGCTGGAGGTTCCAGCTTGACAACCCGACCCATACTCGATTGATTGTACGGCGTGCCCCGGCACCGCTCCTCGACGGTCGCGTCGATCTGCGCGCTCGCGCTCCTTTGCGTGCTCGCCGCGGGCGCCGCGTCGGTGGGCGCGCAGGGGGTCTCCGCAGCGGCGCTGCAGGGCCACATCGCACACGAGCTGGCGCTCGCGGGGCGGTTCTCGGGGGGCTTCGTGGAGGATCTCTCGACCAAACAGACGCTGTTCTCCGAGCGCGCGGAAGATATGCGCGCGCCGGCGTCGGTGGAGAAGCTCTACACGGCGACGACCGCGCTGGAGCGCCTGGGTCCGGATGCGCGCCTAGAAACGACGGTGCTCGGCGTCGGGCGCCTCGCGGCGGGGGGCGTGTGGGAAGGCAACCTCTATCTGCGCGGCGGCGGCGACCCGACGTTCGGATCGAACGCGTTCATCGCGAGCCACTACGGCGGCCTCGGGACGTCGGTCGCGACGCTCGTGGGGCAGCTCGTGCACACCGACGGCATCCGCCGCGTGACGGGCGCGGTGGAGGGCGACGAGTCCTACTTCGACGCGCTGCGCGGCGAGCCCTCGAGCGGCTACGCGCCGGATATCTATCTCGAAGGGACGCTGAGCGCGCTCGCGTTCAACCGCGGCGAAAGTGGCTCCTACCGCGGCGCGCACGCGCCGGCGGCGTACGCGGCGCACGAGCTCGCGCTCGCGCTGAAGGGGGCGGGCGTCGCGATCCACGGCGCGAGCGGAGCCGCGAGCACGCCGGCGGGCGCGACGCGCCTCGCGGGCGCGCCCTCGCCGACGGTCGCGCAGCTGCTCGGCCTGACACTGCCGCCCTCGGACAACTTCTTCGCGGAGACACTCCTGAAGGATCTCGGCGCGCGCTTCGGCGGCGCGGGCACGACCGCGGCGGGGGCGCGCGTGGTGCGCGAAACACTCGCGGGGCTCGGCCTGCATCCGCGCGTCGTCGACGGCTCGGGGCTCTCGCGCGAAGACCAGACCTCTCCCCTGCAGGTCGCGACGCTGCTCGCGAATCTCGCGCCGAGCACGCTCGGCACGACGCTGCGCGACGACATGGCGGTCGCGGGCCGCAGCGGGACGCTCTCCGAACGGATGCGCGGCACCGTCGCCGCGGGCCGCTGCCAGGGCAAGACCGGCACGCTGACCGGCGTCTCGAACCTCGTCGGCTACTGCCAGGACGCGAGCGGGCAGTTTCTCGCGTTCGCGTTCTTCAACGACGGCATCGCGATCGAAGCCGCGCACGTGCTGCAGGACAACATGACGATCAGCCTCGCGGATTTCTGACGCGGATCGCCGCGGAAGGCTCGCGGCGGCGGTCGGCCCGTGCTGCACCGGTCACACGCAAGCGCGTGCGTCAGTCGCCGCCGCCCTCACCGAGCAGCGCGCGCAATCCGTCCTCATCGAGCACGGGGACGTGCAGACGGCGGGCCTTCTCGAGCTTGGAGCCGGCGCTGTCGCCGGCGACGAGGTAGTGGGTCTTCTTGGAGACGGTGCTGGTGACGCGCCCACCGGCGGCCTGGATCGCCTCGGTGGCCTGCTCGCGGGTAAGGTCGGGGAGGGTGCCGGTGAGCACGAGGGTCTTGCCGGCGAGCGGACCGTCGGCGGGCAACGGCCCGCGCTCGGCGAAGCGCAGCCCGAGTAGGCGCAGGTCGGCGATCACTTCGCGCATGTGCTGCTCGTCGAGCTGACGGCGGATCGCGCGGGCCATCTTCTCGCCGATGCCGGGCGTCTCGGCGATCTGCTCCTCGGTGGCGTGCAGCAGCGCGTCGATGTCGCGGAAGCGCTGCGCGAGGTTGCGCCCGGTGACCTCCCCGACCTCCTCAATCCCGAGCCCGAACAGGACGCGCGCGAAGGGCCGCTGCTTGGAGTCCTCGATCGCGGCGAGCAGATTGCGCACCGAGAGCTCGCCGAAGCCGTCGAGCTCGAGCAGGCGCGCGGTGTTGTCCTTGAGCCGGTAATAGTCGCCGGGGACGCGGACGAGCTCGCGCTCTTGCAGCAGCCGTACCTGCTTCTCGCCGAGCCCCTCGATGTCCATCGCGCCGCGCGAGACGAAGTGCTTGAGCAGCTGCCACGCACGCTCGGGGCAGAGGCGGTTGGGGCACGTGGTGAAGACGGAGTCGCGCGGCTTGACGGTCTTGGTGGCGCAGAAGGGGCAGCGCGCGGGCGGGCGCGGGCGCGGCGGGCGACCCTTGTGCTCGACTACGTGCGGCGCCGGCGAGATCACCTGCGGGATCACGTCGCCGGCGCGCAGCACGATGACGTCCTCGCCGGCGCGGATGTCCTTGCGGCGGAGGTCCTCCTCGTTGTGCAGCGTGGCGAGCTTGATCGTGACGCCGCCGACGGCGACCGGCTCGAGGATCGCGTAGGGGCGCATGTCGCCGAACTTGCCGACGTTCCAGCCGATCTCGCGCAGGTGCGTGACGGCGGTCGTGGGCGGGAACTTCCACGCGATCGCCCAGCGCGGATCGCGCCCGACCGACCCGAGGCGGCGCTGGAGCTGGAGGTCGTTGACCTTGACCACGACGCCGTCGATCTCGAAGTCCAGCTCCCCCCGACGGCGCTGCCACTCCTCGCATTGCGCGATCACCTCTTCCTCGCTCTTCAGCAGCCCGACGTCGGGATTCACGCGGAAGCCATGCTCGCGCAGCCAGCGGAGCGCCTCCCAGTGCGTCTTGAAAGACAGTCCCTCGGTGACGCCGACCTGGTAGCACCAGATCGACAGCGGCCGCTCGGCGGCGAGCGCGGGGTCGAGCTGGCGGATGGTGCCGGCGGCGGAGTTGCGCGGGTTCATGAACGTCGAGTGCCCGCGCTCGGCGCGGCGCTCGTTCAGCGCGGTGAAGTCGGCCAGCGACATGTAGATCTCGCCGCGCACCTCCAGCAGCGGCGGCGCGCCCTCGATGCGCAGCGGGATCGCGCCGATCGTGCGCAGGTTGTGCGTGACGTCCTCCCCGATCACCCCGTCGCCGCGCGTCGCGCCGCGCTGGAGAACCCCGTCGCGGTACACCAAGCTGATCGCCAGGCCGTCGACCTTGGGCTCGACGACGTACTGGAAGCGCGCCTGCGCGATGCCCTCGCGGGCGAGATGGTTGCGCATGCGCTCGACCCACGCCCGCAGCTCCTCCTCGGAGCGCGCGTTGCTCAGCGAAAGCATCGGCTCGAGGTGCTCGACCTTCTCGAGCCGGCTCACCGGAGTCCCCCCCACGCGCTGCGTCGGGGAGTCCGGCGCGAGCAGTTCGGGGTGCGCGGCCTCCAGCGCGCGGAGCTCGTCGAGCAGCGCGTCGTACCGGTCGTCGCCGATCGTCGGATCGTCGAGCACGTAGTAGCGGTGCGCGTGCTCGCGCAGCTCACGACTGAGCTCGGCGACGCGCGCGGCGGTGTCGCCCCCGCTCATCTCAGCGCTCCCGCACCACCCACTTCAACCGGCCTCCACAGCCGCGGCCGCGAGCAGCTCGTCGAGGTCGAAGTCGCGCAGCGCGGCGAGGCCGGGGTGGTGGGTGAGATCGAAGTGCAGCGGCGTGACGGCGATGCGCCCGGCGGCGACGGCGGCGAGGTCGCTGCCGGGCTCGTCGTGGAAGCCGGGATCCTCGCCATAGATCCAGTAGCGCCGCCGCGCGGGCGGCCCGGCGTCCTCGCGCTCGAGACGCAACTCGTCGCGGTAGATGCGTTTGCCGAGGCTCGCGACCTCGACGCCGCTCGGCGTGCCCGCGGGGACGTTGACGTTCAGCAGCGTGCGCGCGGGCAGCGGCAGCGTCTCGAGGCGCTCGACGAGGCGCGCGACGAAGCGCGCGGCGAGGTCGAAGTGAAAGCCGCCGTCGTAGCGGTAGTCGAGCGCGCGCCCGCGCGACTGCTGAGAGACGGCGATGCCGGGGATGCCGAGGACGACGCCCTCGAGCGCCGCGGCGACGGTGCCGGAGTAGGTGATGTCGTCGCCGAGGTTCGCACCGTGGTTGATGCCCGAGACGACGAGGTCGGTCTGGAAGTCAGCGACGACGCCGAGACTCGCGAGACGCACGCAGTCGACGGGCGTGCCGTCGGTCGCGTACCCGACGCTGCCGTCCTCGAAGGCGACCTCTTCGACCCACAGCGGCCGCCGCGTCGTGATCGAGCGCGCCATCGCGGAGCGGTTGCCGTCGGGCGCGATCACCGCGAGGCGCACGTCGGGTAGCGCGGCGAGCGCGGCGCGCAGCGCCTGCAGCCCCTCGGCCTCGATCCCGTCGTCGTTGGTCAGCAGCACGTTCAGAGCCATCGTGTCCTTCAGCATAGGGGCCGCTCACGAGACCGGCTTGACGCCGCTGAAGGCAGCGAAGCCGCGCTGCGGCCCAATCGCGGCATCGGCGATCCCGGCCTGCCGCAACCAGCGCAGGACGTCCGCGCGGCTGGGCGGCACGGCGTGCCCGCGGCGGCGGCCCAGCGCGAACGCGAGCCGCGCGCGCCGGCTCCCCTCCTCCCCGAGAAACGTCGTGCCGATCAGCCGGCCGCCGGGTCGCAGGCAGCGCGCGATCTCGTGCACGGCGCGCTCGGGGTCGTCGACCATGTGCCCACGGTACGTCCACGATCCTCGCGCCCTGAGATCGTGCTGCGCGACCTCACCGGTAGCTGACCGACGCCAGCGTGAGCCCGTGCGCGGGCGCGGTCGGCCCGGCTTCGACGCGGGGCCGACCTTCGAGCAGACGCGCGAGCTCGTCGACGGTGGCGCGCCCGCGGGCAACTTCGAGCATTGTGCCGACGAGGATGCGGTTCATGTGGCGCATGAAGGTGTCGGCCTCGATCCAGAACTCGAGCAGCTCCCCCTCCGGCGTGCGCTCGCCGCCACCGGCGGTTCTCGCCGCGCCGCCCGCCGTCCCCGCCGCGCCGCCCGCGCTCCGCGCCGCGCCGCCCGCCGTCCCAGCCACATCCCCCACGGCGCGCCATTCCGCGCGCAGCACGTCGCGCTCGAAGCGCGTGTGCCCGGTCTCGGTCGGGGTGAAGGCGGTGAAGTCGTGGCTCCCGCGGACCAGCCGCGCGCACTCGTCGAGCACGGCGCGGTTGAGCGGATGCGGCCACCAGAGCGCGTTCGCACGGGTGAGGACGGTGCGGGCGCGACGCGCGTGCACGCGGTAGCAGTAGGTCCGGCTGCGCGCGGCGCTGCGCGCATCGAAGTCGGCCGCCGCGGGCTCGGCGGCGAGCACCGCGATGTCGACGGGCAGCAGCGTGTTCAGCCGCAGCGGGTCGACGGCCTCGTGTGCGTAGCTCGCGACCTGGCCCCACGCGTGGACCCCGCGGTCGGTGCGCCCGGCGACGGTGAGCGCGAGCGGCTCGCCATTGTGGCCGTGCTCGCCGAGGATCGTGCGCAGCGCGCGCTCGAGCTCCTCCTGCACGGTGCGCAGCCCCGGCTGGCGCGCCCAGCCGGCGAACTCACTGCCGTCGTATTCGAGGGTGAGCTTGGTGAGCACCCCGTGCCTCGGGTCTCGCTTGTGGCCCGCGGACGGCCCGGCCGACGTCAGACGAGCTCGAGGAAGACCATCTCGGTCGCGTCGGAGCGACGCGGGCCGAGCTTGAGGATGCGCGTGTATCCGCCGGGGCGCTCGACGTAGCGGGGAGCGACGTCGACGAACAGGCGGTGCACCGCGAACTTGTCCTGCGCGAGCGTCGCGAGCGCCTGGCGCCGCGCGTGCAGGGTGTCGGTCTTGGCGAGCGTGATCAGTTTCTCGATCTCGGGCTTGACGGCCTTGGCCTTGGCCTCGGTCGTCTTGATGCGCTCGTGCTCGAGGACCTCCTTGCAGAGGTTCATCAGCAGCGCCTTGCGGTGCGCGGAGTCGCGGCTCAGCTTGTTGCGGGTCTTCTGGTGTCTCATGGTTTCGGGGAGTCTAGCTTTTGCGCACCCTCCCGGCCACCGAAGACCAGGGAGGGCCGCACGCGGGCCAGCGAGGGGCCGCGGGCCTAGTCCTGACGCAGGTGCATTCCCCGCGTTTCGAGCGTCTCGATGACCTCGTCGATCGACTTCTTGCCGAAGTTCGGGATCGCGTTGAGCTCGGCCTCGGACTTCGAGATCAGATCGCCGACCGTCTGAATCCCGGCGCGCTTGAGGCAGTTGTAGGAGCGCACGCCGAGCTCGAGCTCCTCGATCAGGATCCCGTACTCCTCGCCCTGCAGCGCCGCGTGGGCGCCGCCGGCGCCCGGGACCGCGAGACCGTGGCCGTCGAGCTGTCCGCCGGGTGAGGCGCGCAACTCCTGGATGCGGTCGGCGTCGGTGAAGATCGCGAGCTGGGAGATCAGGAGCTCGGCGGCCTCGCGCAGCGCGGCCTGCGGCTCGATCGAGCCGTCGGTCTCGATGTCGAGCGTGAGCTTGTCGAAGTCGGTCTTCTGACCGACGCGCGCCTGCTCGACCGCGTACGCGACGCGGCGCACGGGCGAGAAGATCGAGTCGATCGGGATCACGCCGATCGGCTGGTCGGCGGACTTGTTCTCCTCCGCGGGCCGGTAGCCACGACCGCGACCGATCGTCATGTAGAGCTCGAGCTTGGTCTTCTTCTCGAGCGTCGCGACGTGCACGTCGGGGTTGAGGATCTCGACGCCCGCGGGCAGGTCGATGTCCTTCGCGGTGATCTCGCCGGGACCGCTGACGACGAGAGGGGCCTCGACCTCGGTGGCGTCGGAGTGCATGCGGCAGACGATGCCCTTGAGGTTGAGCACGATGTCGGTCACGTCCTCCTTGACGCCGGGAATCGTCGAGAACTCGTGCGCTACTCCCTCGATGCGCACGCTCGTTACCGCGGCGCCCGCAAGTGATGAGAGCAGCACGCGCCGCAGCGAGTTCCCGAAGGTGTATCCGAAGCCGCGGTCCAGGGGCTCGATGGTGAATGTGCCACGGTTCTGCTCCACGGCCTCGCTTGTGATCCGGGGAATTTGGAAGTCGAGCATCAGGGTCCTAACCTCGTTGTGATCTCGCCGGCGTCCGCCGGACACCGGCTCCAGGGTGTCGCCGCCGCGGGGGCGCCGACACCGGCAAAGCTCCTACTTCGAGTACAGCTCGACGATGAGCTGCTCCTGCACCGGCGCCGCGACCTCGCGCCGCTCCGGCTTGCGCAGCACCTTCGCCGTCAGCGACTCGTGATCGGCCTGCAGCCACGCGGGGATCTGCCCGGTGAGCTCGGTGGCGTCCCTGACCACCTGGGTGGCGGGGGTCTCCGCCTTGATCGCGATCACCTCGCCGGGGCGCACCTGGTAGCTGGGGATGTTCACGCGTCGCCCGTTGACCGTCCAGTGACCGTGACGGATGAGCTGGCGCGCCTGGCGCCGGGAGGCGGCGAAGCCGAGCCGCACGAGCACGTTGTCGAGGCGGCACTCCAGCAGCGCGAGCAGGTTCTCGCCGGTGATCCCGGGCTGGCGGGATGCCTTCTCGTAGTAGCCCGCGAACTGCTTCTCGAGCACGCCGTAGTAGCGACGCGCCTTCTGCTTCTCGCGCAGCTGCAGCCGGTACTCGCTCTGCTTCTGGCGCCCGCGGCCGTGCTCGCCGGGCGGGTAGGCGCGGCGCTCGACGCCACATTTGTCGGTCAGGCAGCGCTCGCCCTTGAGGAACAGCTTCTGGCCCTCGCGACGGCACTGCTTGCACTGGGGACTGGTGTCTCTAGCCATTGCTCGCGATCCTGCTCGTTGTCGTTGAGGCGCTCGTCATACTCGGCGCCGCTTGCGGGGTCGGCAGCCGTTGTGCGCCTGGGGCGTGACGTCCTTGACGCCGGTCACTTCGAGGCCCGCCGCCGACAGCGAGCGGATCGCGGTCTCGCGACCGGAGCCGGGGCCCTTGACGTAGACCTCGACCTTCTGCAGGCCCTGCTCGATGCCCTTGCGCGCGGCGGCGTCGGCGGTGACCTGCGCCGCGAACGGCGTGGACTTACGCGAGCCCTTGAAACCGGCGCCGCCCGCGGACTCCCACGCGATCACGTTGCCCTGCACGTCGGTCAGCGAGACGATCGTGTTGTTGAAAGAAGTCTTGATGTGCGCCTGGCCGACGGGAATGTTCTTCTTGGGCTTGCGCCGACCGCGGGCGCGCTTGGGAGGCGCCATTACTTCTTACCGGCTTTCTTCTTGCCGGCGACCTGCATGCGCTTGGGGCCCTTGCGCGTGCGCGCATTGGTCTTCGTCTTCTGCCCGCGCACCGGCAGGCCGCGTCGGTGGCGCAGGCCGCGGTAGCACGCGATCTCCTGCAGACGCTTGATGTCCTGCGAGCGCTCGCGGCGCAGGTCGCCCTCGACGGTGAGGTCCTGGTCGATCGCGTCGCGCAGGCGCGAGACCTCGTCCTCGGTGAGATCACGCACGTATGTGTCGGGGCTCACGCCGACCTCCGCGAGCAGCTTGTTCGCGGTCGCGCGACCGACGCCGAAGATGTACGTCAGGCCGATCTCGGAGCGCTTGTTGAGGGGCAGGTTGACCCCGGCGATGCGTGCCATCAGCCGATCACCCCTGGCGCTGCTTGTGGCGCTTGTTCTGGCAGATCACGAGCACCGCCCCGTGGCGGCGGATGATCTTGCATTTTTCGCACATCGGCTTGACCGACGGTCGTACCTTCATGATCCCTTTCGGCTGAGTCCGGCGACCCGGCTCTGGCTGCCGGGGCGGCCGCCGCTACCTGGTCGAGGATACGCCCGCGCACGAATGACCTTCGCCCCCGGGCAGGACATGCGATGGTATCAACTTCGATCAGCCGTTGCCGGCCGCGACCTGGGCGACGGGCTCGGGGGCGCGCTCGGCGGCGCCGAGATGCCACGGCGTGAGGATCCGCGGCCCGTCGGCGGTGATCGCGACGGTGAACTCGAAGTGGGCCGCAAGGGAGTCGTCTTGGGAGAAGATCGCCCAGCCGTCGCTCGCGACGCGGACTCCGGGGCGCCCGGCGGTCGTCATCGGCTCGACCGCGAGCACCATCCCCTCCTCGAGCAGCGGGCCCTTCCCGGGTCGCCCGTAGTTGGGGACCTGCGGATCCTCGTGCATGCTGCGCCCCACGCCGTGGCCGACGAGCGAGCGGATGACCGAGAGGCCGGCGCCCTCGATCACGCGTTCGATCGTGTGCGAGACGTCGCCGACGCGGTTGCCGGCGCGGCATTGCTCGACCCCCGCGAAGAGCGACTCGCGCGTCGCGCGCAGAAGGTTCTCCACGTCGGGGCCGACCTCGCCGACCGCGAACGTGCGCGCGGCGTCGGCGACCCAGCCGTCGAGCGTGACGCCGACGTCGATCGAGATTATGTCCCCGCCTTGGAGGCTGTAGCGGCCGGGGATGCCATGCACGACCATCGAGTTCGGGGACGCGCAGATCGAGCCGGGAAAGCCGCGAAAGCCCTTGAAGGTCGGGGTCGCGCCGCGCGAGCGGATGAAGCGCTCGGCGGCGGCGTCGAGCTCCTCGGTGCGCACGCCGGGGCGAATCTTGCCGCGCAACAACTCCAGCGTCTCGACGAGGACCGCGCCGGCCGCTGCCATCTTCTCGATCTCGGCGGGACTCTTCTTGATGATCATGCGTTTGAGCTTAGCTAGGCCGATCGCCCCTCTCGCGCGACGGGCCGATCGCGGTCTGTTTACTCGGCGCGGAGGCCGCCCCTCAGAGCTCGTCCTCGAGGCGTAGCGTCGCGAGTGTCGCGCGGATGTGGTCGTGAACGTCGTTGGGGCTGCGCCGGCCGTCGAAGCGTCGCAGCAGGCCAGCGCGGTCGTAGTAGTCGATCAGGGGCGCGGTCTGACCGTGATAGACCTCCAGGCGCCGGCGGATCGTCTCCTCCTGGTCGTCCTCGCGCTGGACGAGTCGCGAGCCGTCCTGGTCGCAGATGTCCTCGTGCTTGGGCGGGTCGAACTCGACGTGATAGATGTGGCTGGGGTTCTTCACGCAGACCCGGCGGCCGGCGAGCCGCCGCACGAGCTCGTCATCGGGAACCTCGATCAGCAGCGCCGCGCTCAGGCGGCGATCGAGAGCGGAGAGCGCCGCGGTCAGCGCGTCGGCCTGGGCCTCGTTGCGCGGAAAGCCGTCGAGCAGGAAGCCGTCGCGTGCGTCGGCGACACCGATGCGCTCGATGATCATGCCGATGATCACCTCGTCCGGCACGAGCTCGCCGGCCTTCATGTAGCGCTGCGCCTCGCGCCCCAGCTTCGTGCCCTCCGCGACCTGCGCGCGCAGGATGTCCCCGGTGGAGATGTGCGCGAGACCGAAGTCGGCCTGCAGCCGCTCCGCCTGGGTCCCCTTGCCCGCGCCCGGGGGGCCGAGCAGGATCAGGTTCAACTCGGGCACCCGAGCAGCCTACCCGGTCGGAGTTGTCTGTGGCGGGCGAAGCGTCCCGCCGCGACCTACTTCAAGAAGCCCTCGTAGGAGCGCATCATCAGCTGGGCCTCCAGCTGCTTCATCGTTTCCAGCGCGACGCCGATCACGATCAGGATCGAGGTACCGCCGAGCTGTAGCTGCACGTGGGTGCGGTCGAGCAGAATCGTCGGCAGCGCCGCGACCGCCGCGAGGAAGAGGGCGCCCGGGAAGGTGAGGCGCGCGAGAATGCGATCCAGGAATTCGGCCGTCGGACGACCCGGGCGCACTCCCGGGATGAACCCGCCGTACTTCTTGAGGTTGTCGGCCTGGTCGACCGGGTTGAAGGTGACCGCGGTGTAGAAGTAGGTGAAGACCACGATGAAGATCGACTCGCCGACGATGTAGTGCCAGCCGCTCGGCGAGAAGAAGTCGGAGACCTGCTGACCCCAGTGGGTGTGCACGAGCTGGCCGATCGTCGGCGGGAACGCCATGATGCTCGCTGCGAAGATCACGGGGATCACGCCAGCCATGTTCACGCGCAGCGGTAGGTAGGTCTGCCCGCCCTCGCTCATGCGCCGCCCGATCACGCGCTTGGCGTACTGCACCGGGATGCGGCGCTGACCCTCCTGGACGAACACGATCGCGGCGACCACCGCGAGCACGAGGAACGGCATCATCACCTTGAAGACCTGGTCCTGGCTGGTCCACCAGGCCTGGATGCCCGATGGCAGGCGCGAGACGATCGAGGCGAAGATCAGCAGCGAGATGCCGTTGCTGATCCCTTTCTGGGTGATCAGCTCGCCGATCCACATCAGCAGCACGCAGCCCGCGGTGAGGCACACCACGATCAGGAAGATGTGCGGCGCGTCGAACTTCGAGACGACCGATTCCCCGGCGTTCGCCTGCAGCGAGTGGAACAGGAAGACGTAGCCGATCGACTGCGCGAACGCGAGGCCCACCGTCAGGTAGCGCGTGTACTGCGTGATGCGCGCCTGACCGACTTCGCCTTCCTTGGAGAGCTTCTCCAGCGAGGGGACCACGACCTGCAGCAGCTGCAGGATGATCGAGGAGGTGATGTAGGGCATGATGCCGAGCGCGAAGATCGCGATCCGCGAGAGGCTGCCGCCGGAGAACAGGTTCAGCAGGCCGAGGATGTTGTTGCCCCCGAGCTGTTTCTGGATGTTGTTGACCGCGTTGAGGTTGACCCCGGGAACGGGGATATGCGAGCCCAGGCGGTAGATCAGCAGCATTCCCGCCGTGAAGGCGATCTTCTTCCGGATGTCCGGAACCTGAAAGGCGCTGAGGATGGTGGCGAGCACTTGCGCGATTCTAACCCGCGCTCACGTCCGGCGCGCGGGTTTCCCAGAAAGATCTCTAGGAGGCCGCCGAGTTCTCGAGCACGACGCAGCTGCCGCCGGCTGCTTCGATGCGCTCGCGCGCGCTCGCGCTGAAGGCGTGGGCGTGCACGGTGAGCGCCTTGCCGAGCTCGCCCTTGGCGAGCACCTTGACGGGAATGCCCTTGCGCGTCCCGAGTCCCTTGGTGCGCATCAGCTCGAGCGTGACCTCGCTGTCGGCATCGAAGCGGCCGTCGAGGTCGCCGATGTTGACCGCCTGCGTATGCGTGCGGAAGGGCTCGAAGGGCATCGACTTCTTCATGTGCGGTCCGCGCAGCTTTCGCATGCGCATGTGGATCGGCATCTGCCCGCCCTCGAAGCGCGCGCGCCGCTTGGAGCCCGAACGCGAGCCGGCGCCCTTTTGGCCACGCCCAGCGGTCTTGCCGGTGCCAGAGCCTTCGCCGCGGCCGACGCGCTTGCGCGGCCGGCGACTGCCGGGCGCGGGGGCGAGGCTGTGCAGCCCGATGCGAGGCTCCTCGCTCATGACTTGCCCTCCTGCACCTCGACGAGATGGCGCACCGCATGCAGCATCCCCCGCGCCTGCGGGCTGTCGTCGACTTGCACCGTTTGTCCGATACGGCGCAGGCCGAGCGAGCGCAGCGTGTCGAGCTGGCGTTGGTTGGAGCCGTTGCGAGAGCGGCGCTGGGTGACGCTCAAGGACGCCATCAGGCCGGCGTCTCCTCGGCGGTCGCCGCCGTCTCCGACTCGGCCGTCGCGGGGGGCGCAGCGGCGCTGGTCGCGTCTGCGGACTCCGCGGTCGCGGGAGCCGACTCGCCGGTAGCGGGAGCGGACTCGCCGGTCGCGGGAGCCGACTCGCCGGTCGCGGGAGCGGACTCGCCGGTCGCAGGAGCGGGCCCCCCACTCGCGGGAGCGGACTCGCCGGTCGCAGGAGCAGCCTCCCCACCCGCGGGAGCGGACTCGCCGTTGGCCGGCGCGACGCCGGCCGCCTCGGCGTCGCTCTCCCCGAGGGTCGCGGGCGCGCCGTCGGTCGGCTGGTCGGTGAGGCCGAGGACCTTGTTGATCGTCAGCCCGCGCAGCTTCGCGACCTCCTCGGGGCGGCGCAGCTCGCGCAGCCCGGTGACGGTCGCCTTGACGAGGTTGATCGGATTCTGGGTCCCGAGGCTCTTGGAGAGGATGTCGTGGATGCCCGCGAGCTCGAGGACGGCGCGCACCCCACCTCCCGCGATCACACCGGTACCGGGGGCGGCCGGCTTGAGCAGCACGCGGCCGGAGCCGAAGATGCCGGTCGTCTGATGCGTGATCGTGCTGCCGTGGCGCGGGACCCGGAAGAGATCCTTCTTCGCGCGCTCGACGCCCTTCTGGATCGCGAGCGGAACCTCGTTCGCCTTGCCGTAGCCGATCCCGACGACTTCGCGTTCGTCGCCGACGACCACCAGCGCGGTGAACGAGAAGCGCCGGCCGCCCTTGACGACCTTGGCGACGCGGTTGATCTCGACGACCCGCTCCTGGAGGTCCAGGCCTGCGGGGCTGACGGAGCGATCTGTGGGGATAGAGGACATGTGGAGGTTCGAGAGGTTAGCGGGGTAATGCCTAGACGACGATTCCAGCCTCGCGCAGCGCTTCGGCGAACGTCTGCACGTGACCGTGATAGCGATAGCCACCGCGATCGAACACGGCCTCGGCCGGACCGACGGCCTTGACGCGCTCAGCGAGCAGCGCGCCGGCGCGCTTGGTGCGCTCTGCTTTGCCGAGCGCACGCAGCTCGGGCTCGTACCAGTTGACGGCCGCGAGCGTGCGACCGGAGCGGTCGTCGATCGCCTGCGCGGAGAGGCCCTTGTTGGAGCGGAACACCGAGATCCGCGGCCGCGTCGCGGTCCCCGAGATCTTCGCGCGCACGCGGCGGCGGCGCTTGAGCCGGCGCTCGGGCTTGGTGAGAACGGTCATGCGCGCTTACCCACCTTACGAGGCACGTACTCGCCTTCGTAGCGGATGCCCTTGCCCTTGTAAGGCTCCGGCGGGCGCTGCTTGCGGATGATCGCCGCGGTCTCCCCCACGAGCTGCTTGGAGATGCCTTTGACGACGATCCTCGTGGGCTGCGGCACTTCGAATTCGATTCCTTCCGGCGCCGGGATCGGCACGGGATGGGAGTAACCGACGGCGAGCTCGAGGTTCTTGCCCTTCAGCTGCGCGCGGTAGCCGACGCCCTGGATCTCCAGGCGCTTCTCGTAACCGGCTGTGACGCCTTGGACCATGTTGGCGACGAGCGTCCGCGTGAGGCCGTGCAGGGCGCGGTGTTCGCCGCGGTCGGTCGGGCGCGAGACGACGAGCTGCTCGCCATCGTGGACGACTTCGATGTCGCGCGGGACGCGCTCGACGAGCTCGCCTTTGGGACCGTTGACGCGTACCGACTCGGCCTCGATCGCGACGGTCACGCCGGCGGGCAGGGGGATGGGCTGTCTTCCGATTCTGGACATGCGCGAGTGCCTCCCGGCCTACCAGACCTGGGCCATCACCTCGCCGCCGACGCCGGCGGCGCGCGCGTCGTGACCGGTCATGACGCCGTGGGAGGTCGAGACGATCGAGGTGCCCATGCCGCCTTGGACCTTGGGGATGCGGTCGGCCTGCACATAGGTGCGGCGGCCCGGGCGCGAAACGCGCCGCAGGCCGGAGATCGCCGAGCGACGGTCGTCGGTGTACTTGAGGTGGATCTCGAGCACCTCTCCGGCCGCGCCGTCGGGCGCGGGAGCGACCGACCAGGAATCGATGTAACCCTGCTCCGCGAGGATCCGCGCGAGCTCGGCCTTCACTTGCGAGGCCGGGATCTCGACGGTCTCGTGGGCCGCATGAATCGCATTGCGAATCCGCGTCAGGAAGTCGGCTATGGGGTCGGTCATGGACATGGTTTGCTTTGCAGTTCCTCTGAGGTCGCTACCAGGACGACTTGGTCATCCCGGGGATCTGGCCGTTGTGGGCGAGCTCGCGCAAGCAGATGCGGCACAGCCCGAACTTCTTGTAGACCGCTTTGGGGCGTCCGCAGCGGTTGCAGCGAGTATAGGCGCGCGTCTTGAACTTCGGAGTGCGCTGCTGCTTGACGCGTAGCGAGGTCTTGGCCATCAGTCGGTTCCCTCCTGATCGGAGTCGGCGGAGTCGGTAGCGGCGTCCGGGGCAGCAGACGCGGAGGCGCCCTCGTCGGAGTCCGGGGACGCCGCGGCACCCTCGTCGAACTCGGCGGGGCGGTTGTAGGTCGAGAACGGCATCCCGAGCGCGGAGAGCAGCGCGAAGGCCTCCACGTCGCTGCGGGCGCTCGTCGTGATCGTGATGTCCAGGCCGCGTACCTGGTCGATCCCGTCGTAGTCGATCTCGGGAAAGATGATCTGTTCGCGCACACCCATCGAATAATTGCCGCGACCGTCGAACGAGCGCGAGTAGAGCCCACGGAAGTCGCGGATGCGCGGGATCGCGATCGCGGTGAGACGATCGAGGAACTCGTAGGCGCGCTCGCCGCGCAGGGTCACGGCGACACCGACGGGCATCCCCTCGCGCAGTTTGAAAGCCGCGATCGACTTGCGTGCGCGGCGGATGCTGGGCTGCTGCCCGGCGATCGTCGCGAGCTGGTCCTGCGCGGCCTTCAGAGCCTTGGAGTCCTGCTTGGCGTCGCCGACGCCCATGTTGAGCGTGATCTTCTGCAGTTGGGGCACCTGCATCGCGGAGGAGTACCCGAAGCGCTTGATCAGCTGCGGGCGGATCTCCTCCAGGTAGCGCACCTTCAGGCGCGGCGGTGCGGCGGCGGTCGCGGCGCTCATCAGTCGATCCTCGTCCCGGAGCGCTTGGCGACGCGGAACGCCCTGCCGTTCTCGCGCTCGATGCCGACGCGTGTGGGCTTGTTGTCTTTGGGGTCGAGCAACATCACGTTGGAAACGTGGATCGGTCCCTCGCGCTCGATCACGCCGCCCGCGGCCTCGCTGCGGGCACCGCTTACCTGTTGCGGCTTGGTGTGGCGCTTGACCATGTTCAGGCCCTCGACGAAGACGCGCTGCTTGGCGAGGTCGACGCGCAGGACGCGGCCACTCTTGCCGCGATCCTTGCCGGCGATCAGCTTGACCTGGTCGCCACTATGGATCTTCATCTTGCGCGGGCCGGGCTTTGCGAGCGTCCGCGCCATCAGATGACCTCGGGGGCGAGCGAGACGATCTTCATGAAGTTGCGCTCGCGCAGTTCGCGCGCGACCGGCCCGAAGACGCGGGTGCCACGCGGGTTGTTCTGGTCGTCGATGATCACCGCCGCGTTCTCGTCGAACGCAATATATGTGCCGTCGTCGCGGCCGAAGGGCTTCTTCGTGCGCACCACGACGGCGGTCACGACGTCGCCCTTTTTGACGGTCCCGTGAGGGTTCGCCTGCTTGACGGTCGCGGTAATGACATCGCCGACGTGCGCGTAGCGACGACGCGAGCCACCCTTGACGCGAATGCAAAGGATCTCACGCGCGCCGGTGTTGTCCGCGACGCGCAGCCTGGTCTCGTTCTGGATCATCGCGCGCGCTCCAAGACGTCGACGAGTCGCCAGCGCTTGGTGCGCGACAGCGGCCGGCTCTCGATTACGCGCACGGTGTCGCCCTCGTGCGCCTCGTTGCTCTCGTCGTGCGCGTGCAGCGTGCTCGAGCTGCGCACGATCTTCTCGTAGCGCCGATGCCGACGGGCGACGTCGATCCGTACGGTGATCGTTTTGTCGGCCTTATCGGAGACGACGATCCCCTGGCGAACCTTGCGCGTACCCTCCTCACGGGCGGGCGCAGCGGTCTGCGGCGACGGAGTCGCACCGCCGCGTGACTCCGTCCGCTTGGCACGCTCCTGCAGGCGTCGCGCGCGGCGGCGTGTGGCCTTGCGTTTGCGCTCTTGCAGGCGCTCCGCGTGGCGCTCCTCGGCGGAGCGCGGCGCGCGCGCAGTGCCGCTGTGAGCGGAGCGGGCCTTGCGCCGACGCTCCTTCGGCGGGAGCTGCTCGACGGGCTCCGGCTTCGGCGCGCTCGCGGTGGCCGCGGGGGCCTCGCCGGACGTCGCGGTCGCGCTGGCGCCCTCGCCGCCATCGGGCGCGGCGGCCTCGGGCGCGGCGGGCTCGGGCGCGGCGGGCTCCTGCGGGGTCTCGTTCTCTTGATCCTCAGCCATGTAGTTCCTTCTCACGTGTAACGGTCAGTGCTCGCGCGAGATCGCGCTTGGCGCGGGCGATTCCCGCGGTGTTCTCGAGTTCGCCGGTCGCGTTGGCGAAGCGCAGCCCGAAGAGGTCCTTGCGCAGGGTCGCAAGATGCTCGGCGAGTTCCGCCGCGGGCATGTCGCGTAGCTCTTTTGCGTTCATGGGTCGCAGTCGCCTGCCTTAATCCTCGCGGAGCACGAACTTGGACTTGACGGGAAGCTTGTGCGCCGCCAGCCGAATCGCGTCGCGCGCGAGCGGCTCGGGGACGCCGGCGAGCTCGAACATCACGCGCCCCGGCTTGACCACCGCGACCCAGCCCTCGGGCGAGCCCTTGCCGGAGCCCATGCGCGTCTCGGCCGGCTTCTTCGTGACCGGCTTGTCGGGGAAGACGTTGATCCAGACCTTGCCGCCACGCTTGATCTTGCGCGTCATCGCGATTCTGGCCGCCTCGATCTGGCGGTTGGTGAGCCAGCCCTGCTCGAGCGACTTCAATCCGTACTCGCCAAACTGCACCTTGACCTGCGCGCGCGAGGGCCCGCCGCGCCGTCCACGGTGCTGCTTGCGATGCTTGACGCGCTTGGGAGAGAGCATCAGCGCGTCACCTCGGGGCTGCGACTGCCCGGACCGCGACCGCCACCGGGACCACCCGGACCGCGACCACCGCCCGGCCCGCCGGGACCACGTCCACCGCCGGGACCGCGACCGCCACCGGGGCCACCCGGACCACGGCCACCGCCCGGCCCGCCGGGACCACGTCCACCGCCGGGGCCACCCGGACCACGACCCCCACCGGGCCCGCCCGGGCCACGACCGCCACCGGGGCCACCCGGTCCGCGGCCACCGCCACCGGGTCCGCGCCCGCCTGTGCCCCGCGACGGGGTACGTCCGCCGCCGGGACCGCCGCTGCCACCGCGCCCGCGCCCGCGCCCGTCGCGGCCATCGCGGCCACCGCGACCGTCGCGATCGGAGTTCGGGGGTGCAGGCGCGCTCATGTCGGTGAGGTCCGCGCCGGTGTAGCCCTCGGGCATGATCTCGCCCTTGTTGACCCAGCACTTCACGCCGATCCGCCCGAAGGTCGTCGCGGCCTCGTAGAAGCCGTAGTCGATGTCGGCGCGCATCGTGTGCAGCGGCACGCGCCCGTCGGAGTAGCTTTCGGTGCGCGCCATCTCGGCGCCGCCGAGGCGCCCGGCGACCTGGACCTTGACGCCCTTCGCGCCGGAGCGCATCGCGCTCGTGAGCGCGCGCTTCATCGCGCGGCGGAAGGCGACGCGGTTCTGGAGCTGCTCGGCGATCGACTGCGCGACGAGCTTCGCGTCGAGCTCCGGGCGCTTGATCTCGAGGATGTTGACCTTGATCTGCTTCTGCGTCATGCGGTGCAGGTCGCGCCGCAGCGCGTCCACTTCGGTGCCCGACTTGCCGATCACGATGCCGGGACGCGCGGTGTGAATGTTGACCTGCAGCTCGCCCGAGTCCTTGCGGATCGTGATGTCCGACAATCCCGCGTGCGCGAGACGGCGGATGATGTGCTCGCGGATGCGGATGTCCTCCGCGAGATACTCGGCGAAGTGGCGCTCGTTGAACCAGTTGGACTTCCAGTCGTGGATGTAGCCCACGCGCATGGCCTCGGGGTGAACCTTCTGTCCCATACTCTCTCTGTTCTTCTCTCTCTTGTCTGGTTCTCGGTCGCTTTGAAAGCTCTGGCGCGGCCGCTAGGCGCCCGGTGTGAGCGTGATCGTCAGGTGACTCGTGCGCTTGCGAATCGGCGTCGCCCTGCCCATCGCTCGCGGCCGAAAGCGCTTGATCGTCGGCCCCTCGTCGGCGTAAGCCTCGCGGACGACGAGATCGTCTTCGAGCAGTTCGTGGTTGTTCTCCGCGTTCGCTACCGCGGACTCCAGCAGCTTGCTCCAGTCGCGCGCCACGTCGCGGGGGGTGAATGCGAGGATAGCGCGCGCCTCCTGCACCGACTTCCCGCGCAGATGTCCGCAGACCATGCGCGCCTTGCGCGCGGAGGTCCGCACATAGCGCGCGTGCGCGCGCACAGCCGGGCGGCGAGCGGTCACACCCGGCGCCCCCGCGGCGCGCTTGGGCTTCGCCGCGGGCGCTTTCGCGCTCTCCCCCGCGCCGCCATCCGCAGGCTTCTCGGCTTTCGCGCTCGCTTTTTTGGCGGGTGCTTTTTTCGCAGCTGCTTTTTTCGCCGCGGGCTTCTCCGCCGTTGGCTCCTCGACGGCGGCGGACTCATCTTTGGCTTTGGCCGCTTTCGCTTTGGCCGCCGGTTTTTTGGCAGCCGCGTCTTTCGCAGCCGGCTCTTTCCCAGCCGACTCCTTAGCAGCCGCCTCTTTGCCGGCGGCCGCTTTCTCCGCCGACGCCTTGGCGGGCGCCTCCTCGGCGGCCGCGCGCTCCGTCTCCTTCGGGTCCTGCTCGTCGGCGGCGCTCATCTGACCTTCCCGGAGCCGGAGTGCCCGCGGAAATGCCGCGTGGGCGCGAACTCGCCGAGCTTGTGACCGACCATCGACTCGCTCACGAACACCGGGATGTGCTTCTTGCCGTCGTGCACCGCGATCGTATGGCCGACCATTTCGGGGAAGATCGTCGAGGTCCGCGACCACGTGCGCACCATCTGTTTGCGGTTCTCGGCGTTGAGCGCCTCGATGCGCTTCATCAGACGCTCTTCGACCCACGGGCCCTTCTTGCTGGATCTACTCATTTATCTCTGCTTGCCCTTCCCGCGCCTACGCCCGCGGACGATGTAGCGATTCGAGGTCTTGTTCTTCTTGCGCGTGCGATACCCGAGCGTGGGCACGCCCCACGGAGTGACCGGGTGGCGGCCCGCGGTGGTCGAGCCCTCGCCGCCGCCGTGGGGGTGGTCGACGGGGTTCATCGCGACGCCGCGCGTCTGCGGGCGCACACCCATGTGCCGCTTGCGCCCGGCCTTGCCGACCTTGATGTTCTGGTGCTCGGCGTTGCCGACCACGCCGACGGTCGCGCGGCACTCGGCGCGCACGAGCCGCATCTCGCCGGAGGGCAGGCGCAGCGTCGCCATGTCGCCGTCGCGCGCCATCAGCTGCACGGATGCGCCCGCCGAACGCGCGAGCTGGCCGCCGCGACCGGGTTGGAGCTCGACGTTGTGCACGACCGTGCCGACCGGCATCCGCGCGAGCGAGAGGCAGTTGCCGACGGCGATGTCGGCGTCCTCGCCGGAGCTGACGCTCATGCCGACGGTGAGCCGCTGCGGCGCGAGGATGTAGCGCTTCTCGCCGTCGGCGTAGTGCAGCAGCGCGATGTACGCGGAGCGATTGGGGTCGTACTCGATTGCCGCGACGCGCGCGGGGACGCCGTCCTTGCGACGCTTGAAGTCCACGCGCCGATAGAGCCGCTTGGCGCCGCCGCCGCGGTGGCGCGCGGTCTTGCGGCCGCCCGAGTTGCGCCCGCCGCTCTTCTTGAGCCCTTCGACGAGCGTGCGCTCGGGCTTGGTCTTCGTGATCTCCGCGAAGTCCGCGTAGGAGGCGAAGCGCCGGCCGGGGCTCGTGGGCTTGGGTTTGCGAATCGGCATCGCTTAGAGGCCCTCGAGTCCCTGGAAGATCGGGATGGTTTCACCGGCGCGCAACTGGACGATCGCCTTCTTCCAGGCGCGGGTGCGTCCCTTGGTGTTGCCGCGCCGCTTGGGCTTGGACTTCACGCTCGCGGTGCGCACCGCGATCACGTGCACGTCGAAGAGCGCCTCCACGGCCTGGCGGATCTCGGTCTTGTGCGCGTCGGGGTGCACGCGCAGGGTGTACTTGCCGGCCGCCGAGAGCACGTAGCTCTTCTCGGAGACGACGGGCCGGATCAGGACTTGCGAATGCTCCATCAGGCCTCGCCTCCCTTCGCGTCGGATTTCGCGGCAGCCTTCGCAGCGCCACCGGCGGGCTTGGCGGGGGATGCGCCGTCGTCGCCGCGAGCGCCGTCCTTGGCGCCAGCCGCACGAGCGGTGAGACCGTCGAGCGCAGCTTGGGAGAGCACTAGCGAGGCGGCGCCGAGGATGTCCGCGACGCCGACGTTCTCGTGCGCGAGCACCGACACGCGCGCGAGGTTGCGGAAGGAGAGCGCCGCCGCGGACTCCTCGACGGCAAGCGCAACCAGCGTCGGGCCGGCGGGGCGCGTGGCGGTGTCCCAGCTCCCCAGCAGCTCGAGCGCCCGACTCGTCTTCGGCGCGTCGAACGCGCCGGCGTCGATGACCGCGATCGAGCCGCGCTCGGCATGCAGCGAGAGCGCGCTGCGCAGCGCGGCACGCTGCTCCTTGCGGTTGACCTTGAAGGTGTACGAGCGCGGCTGGGGCCCGAAGACGGTGCCGCCGCCGGTCCAGACGGGCGAGCGGCTCGAACCGGCGCGCGCGCGCCCGGTGCCCTTCTGCCGCCACGGCTTCGCACCGCCGCCGGAGACCATCCCGCGGGTTTTCGTCGCCGCGGTGCCGCGACGGCGGGCGGCCTGCTCGGCGCGCACGCTCTGGTGAACGAGCGGTCCGTTGAAGCGCGCCGCGAATGCGCGCTCGTCGAGCGGGACCTTTTTGGCGGCTCCAAGCAAGGGCGCGTCAGGCATCGCTGCGCACCTCCACGACGGCGCCGCGGGGACCGGGTACCGAGCCGCGAACCAGCATCAGATTCTGGGCCGCGTCGATGTCGACGATCTGCAGGCCGCGCTGGGTCGCGCGGCGGTTGCCGGTCTGCCCGGGCCCGCGAATGCCCTTCATCACGCGCGCCGGTGTCGCCGATGCGCCGATCGACCCAGGCGCCCGCACGTTGTGCGAGCCGTGCGACTTGGGACCGCTCTGGAAGCCATGCCTGCGAATCGTGCCTTGGAAGCCCTTGCCCTTGGAGACGCCGGCGATCTTGACGTGGGCGCCAACGGCGAAGGCCTCCACGGTGACGCTCTCGCCAAGCTGCAGCTCGGCGGCCTCGCCGCGGAACTCGACGAGATGGCGCAGCGGCGGCGCGTCGGCCTTCGCGAGATGACCGAGCTCCGCTTTGGTCAGCCGCTTCTCACGCGTCGACCCGAACGCGAGCTGCACGGCTTCGTAGCCGTCGCGCTCGAGCGTGCGCACGGCGGTCACCGGGCAGGGACCGGCCTGCAGGACCGTGACGCGCTCGACGTTGCCGTCGTCCTGGAAGACCTGCGTCATTCCCAGCTTCTTGGCGAGGATCGCGGGCATCAGCTGTGCGGTGTCGGACGAGCGGGCATTACGTGGCGAGGCGAATCTCGATGTCGACGCCCGCGGGCAGATTGTCGAGGCGCTGCAGGGAGTCGACGGTCTTAGGGGTCGGCTGGTGGATATCGATCAGCCGCTTATGCGTGCGGATCTCGAAGTGCTCGCGCGAATCCTTGTCCTTGAAGGGGGAGCGGATCACGCAGTAGACGTTCTTCTCGGTCGGCAGAGGAACGGGTCCGGAGACGGAGGCGCCGGTGCGCGTGGCAGTATCGACGATCTCCTTCGCGGCGGACTCGATCGCGGAGGTGTCGTATGCCTTCAGGCGGATGCGGATCTTGTTTTGGGTGGCTGGCGCCATGTGGAATCGTTTTCTTTTGAGGAAGAGGGGCTCGGCTCGCCGGCCTTCGGCCGGCTGCGCCACCCTCTTGGATCGCTAGGGCTCGTATCGGACTGGGCAAAAAAAGAACGTCCCCCGGCGGGTCGCCGGGGGACGCCAAGACTGGTGCTACTCGATGATCTCCGTGACGACACCGGAGCCGACCGTGCGCCCACCCTCGCGGATGGCGAAGCGCAGCCCCTGGTCCATGGCGATCGGCTGGATCAGCTCGATCTCCATCTGGACGTTGTCGCCCGGCATGACCATCTCGACGCCCTCGGGCAGCCGCGCTACGCCGGTGACGTCGGTGGTACGGAAGTAGAACTGCGGCCGGTACCCGGTAAAGAACGGCGTGTGGCGACCGCCCTCCTCCTTCTTGAGCACGTAGACCTCGGACTTGAACTTGGTGTGCGGCGTGATCGAGCCCGGCTTGCAGAGCACCTGGCCGCGCTCGATCTCCTCGCGCTTGGTGCCGCGCAGCAGGCAGCCGACGTTGTCGCCCGCGCGACCCTCGTCGAGGATCTTGCGGAACATCTCGACGCCGGTCACGACGGTCGTCGTCGTGTCGTGCACGCCGACGATCTCAACGGTGTCACCGGTGTTGATGATGCCCTGCTCGATGCGACCGGTCGCGACGGTGCCGCGGCCGGTGATCGAGAAGACGTCCTCGACCGGCATCAGGAACGGCTTGTCGAGCTCGCGCACGGGCTCGGGGATGTAGCTGTCAAGCGCATCGGCGAGCTCGAAGATCTTGGCCTTGTAGGCCTCGTCGCCCTCGAGCGCCTTCAGCGCGGAGCCGATGATGAAGGGGATATCGTCGCCGGGGAAGTCGTACTCGGAGAGCAGCTCGCGAACCTCGACCTCGACCAGCTCGAGCAGCTCCTCGTCGTCGACCATGTCCGCCTTGTTGAGGAACACGACGATGTACGGCACGCCAACCTGGCGGGCGAGCAGGATGTGCTCGCGGGTCTGCGGCATCGGGCCGTCGGCCGCGGAGACAACGAGGATCGCGCCGTCCATCTGCGCAGCGCCGGTGATCATGTTCTTGACGTAGTCGGCGTGTCCCGGACAGTCGACGTGCGCGTAGTGGCGCTTGTCGGTCTGGTACTCGACGTGCGAGGTGGCGATCGTGATCCCGCGTTCCTTCTCCTCGGGCGCGTTGTCGATCTCCTCGAAGCTGCGGGCTTCGGCGCCCCCCTTCTCGGCCAGCACCGTCGTGATGGCAGCGGTCAGCGTCGTCTTGCCGTGGTCGATGTGACCGATCGTGCCGACGTTGACATGCGGCTTGTCGCGCTCGAACTTCGCCTTGCCCACTTGTGTTCGCTCCTCAATCGCCTTTTTCTGTCGCTCGCCACTCAGAGACATGCCTGGTGCGCGACCAACCCGAGAAATCTATCTAAATAAGGATCTGCGTGTCGTGACTTGAAAACTTGAGAGGACGGCAGCGCCGCCCATATATCTAAAAACGAGGGGCCCGGCTCGCCGGTCTAGCGACCGGCTGCACCACCCTCTATGCCGGAACGGGCTCCCCCGTGCGCTGCTCGATGATCTTCTCCGCGATGTTGGGGGGGACCTCTTCGTAGCCCTCGAACTGCATCGTGTAGTTGGCGCGCCCCTGCGTGTTGGAGCGCAGGTCGGTGGCGTAGCCGAACATCTCGCTGAGCGGCGCTTTGCCGGTCACCGCCACCGCGTTGCCGCGCGGCTCCTGACCCTCGACGCGCCCGCGGCGGCGCGAGAGGTCGCCGATCACGTCGCCCACGAACTCCTGCGGGGTGACGACCTCGACGGCGAAGATCGGCTCCAGCAGGACCGGCTTGGCGCGTTTGGCCGCCTCTTTGAAAGCAATCGACCCTGCGACCTTGAAGGCGATCTCCGAGGAATCGACGTCGTGGTACTTGCCGTCGACGAGCGTGACGCGGATGTCGACCATCGGGTAGCCGGCCTTGACGCCATTCTCGAGCGCCTCCTCGACGCCCTTCTCGACGGCTGGAATGAACTCCGAGGGGATCGCGCCGCCCTTGATCTTGTTGATGAACTCGAAGCCCTCGCCGGGCGCCGGCTCGATGTTGATGTAGACGACTCCGTACTGGCCCGAGCCGCCGGTCTGGCGCACGAACTTGCCTTCGATCTTCTCGGCCGTCCCGCGCACGGTCTCGCGATAGGAGACCTGCGGGCGCCCGACGTTGGCCTCGACGCCGAACTCGCGCTTCATGCGGTCGACGAGCACTTCGAGGTGCAGCTCGCCCATCCCGGAGATCTCGGTCTGGCCCGTCTCTTCGTTGGTGCGCACCTGGAAGGTCGGGTCCTCCTCGGCGAGGCGCCCGAGCGCGACCGACATCTTCTGCTGGTCGATCTTCGTCTTGGGCTCGACCGCGACCTTGATGACGGGCTCGGGAAAGACGATGTTCTCCAGGCGCACCGGAGCGTCCGGGGCGGCGAGCGTGTCGCCGGTCATCACCTGCTTGATCCCGACGCCCGCGGCGATGTCTCCGGCATAGACCTCGGAGACCTCCTCGCGCTCGTTGGCGTGCATCATCAGGATGCGACCGACTCGCTCGGTACGCCCGCTGTTGACGTTGAGCACGCGCGAGCCGGACTCCAGACGCCCGGAGTAGACGCGGAAGTAGGTGAGCTTGCCAACGTAGGGGTCGGCCATGATCTTGAAGGCCAGCGCCGTGAAGGGCTCGGAGTCGTCCGCGTGGCGCGCGACCTCGCGCTCGCCCTCCTCGCCGCGAACCAGTTCGTGGCCGGTGATCGGCGGCACGTCCAGCGGTGAAGGCAGGTAGTCGAGGACCGCGTCGAGCAGCGGCTGCACGCCCTTGTTCTTGAAGGACGAGCCACACAGCACGGGCGTGAGCTTCGTCGAGAGTGTCGCCTTGCGGATCGCCTGCTTGAGCAGCTCCTCGGGGACGTCGGCTTCCTCGAGGATCAACTCGACGAGCTCGTCGTCGTAGTGCGAGACTTCCTCGAGCAAATGCTCGCGGGCGGCGGTGGCCGTTTCGAGCAGGTGCTCGGGGATCTCCTCGATCTCCTGCTCCTTGCCGAGCTCGTCCTTGTAGACGATCGCCTTCATCGCCACCAGGTCGATCACGCCGAGGAAGCCGCCCTCGGCGCCGATCGGCACCTGGATCGGCACGGGCTTGGCGCCGAGGCGGTCGATCATCGTCTGCACGCCGCGCTCGAAGTCGGCGCCGATGCGGTCCATCTTGTTGATGTAGGCGATCCGCGGGACGTGGTACTTGTCGGCCTGACGCCAGACCGTCTCCGACTGCGGCTCGACGCCCGCGACCGAGTCGAACAGCGCGATCGCGCCGTCGAGCACGCGGAGCGAACGCTCGACCTCGACCGTGAAATCGACGTGGCCGGGGGTGTCGATGATGTTGATCCGATGGCCCTTCCACTCGGCGGTCGTGGCGGCCGAGGTGATCGTGATGCCGCGCTCCTGCTCCTGTTCCATCCAGTCCATCGTCGCCGCGCCGTCGTGGACCTCACCGATCTTGTAGGTGCGCCCGGTGTAGTAGAGGATGCGCTCGGTCGTCGTCGTCTTGCCGGCGTCGATGTGCGCCATGATCCCGATGTTGCGGGTGTTCTGGAGTGTGAACTTGCGTGGCATGTCTGGTCTAAGGGATTGCGGTGGGCCTGAGGAAAGCTGGCTTGCTGGAGGTTCTCGGCTGACTGACGAGGTCGGGACTGCGGGCAAAAAAAGAGGCCCCTCGGGCCCACGCGCGCTGCTTGTGTCCAGGCCGATCGCGGTGCTATCTGCTCGAGGTCTCCATGTTCGATGGCTCGCTTCGCCGGGGGGACTCGTTCGCAGGAACATCCCTCCGCCGGGCGGAGGCCGACTATAGCAGAGGTTTGGGGGTCGGACGATCCGTCAGGACTGCTCGGAGGGAGCGCAGACATCGTCTTCGAAGACCGCGCGCAGGCGCGTCAGCACGTGCGTGGCGGCGCGCAGCTCGTCGACCTCGACGTCGGCGAGCGCCTGCGCCCACCGCTCCTGCCAGCGCTCGCGCTTGGCTTCGATCTCGCGCCGCCCGCGCGCGGTCAGACGAGAGACGACGACGCGCTTGTCCGTCTCCTGCCGCGTGCGCTCGACGTGAGCGCTCGCCGCGAGGTGCTCGAGCATCTGCGTGACGGTCCCCGGCGTGAGCTGCGCGGCGGCGGCGAGCTCGCCGGCGGAGAGCGGGCCGCGCTCGTAGAGCTCGAGCAGCAGCTCGAACTGCGCGTGGCTGAGCTCGCTGCCCGCGAGATGGGTGTCGCGTCCGCGCAGGCGACTCACACAGCGGAACACCGAGCGAAACGCGCCGCCCAGCGCGGCGAGCTCCGCGCGCCACTGCTCGCTGCTCACCGCGCGCACCGGGGTTGCGGGCGGCGCAGCCATCAGACGCCGACGGCCTCCGCTAGCGCCTCCGCACGACCGGCGTCCGCCTCGACCTCCACGCCGTCCGCGGCCGGGCGCTCGGCGCGCAGCAGCATCAGACACGGGATCAGCGACAGGATCGCGATCCCCAGCGCCCACCAGTAGGCGGTGTCGAACGCGCTGGCGAGCCCCGCCGAGGTGTGCGCGTTGGCCACGGCCGCGCGCTGCAGGACGACGGCGAGCACCGACGTGCCGATCGCGCCCCCAAGGCGCATCAGGACGTTGATCTGGGGAGTCGCATCGGAGATCTGCTCGGGGCGCATCGAGGCAAACGCGGCGTTCATCGCCGGCATGAAGGACATCCCGATGCTGACCCCGCGCACGACCAGCAGCAGCGAGATCGCGAGGATCGAGGTGTGCGCCCCGAGAAACGCGAGGGGGATCGTGCTGACGCACAGCAGCGACACTCCGCCCAGCGCGACACGACCGCCGCCGAAGCGCTGCGTCAGGCGACTCGCGAGCGGCATCGCGACGAGCGCTCCGAGACCCTGCGGTCCGTTGAGCAGGCCGGTGTTGATGACGCTCTCGCCACGCACCTCCTGGTAGTAGAGCGGGACGAGGATCATCGCCCCGAACAGCGCGGCCCCGAGGCCGAAGTTGACGAACGAGGCGCCGGCGAAGACGCGATTGGCGTACAGGCGCACGTCGAGCAGCGGGCGCTCGACGCGCAGCGCGTGCAAGACGAAGAGGACCGTGAGCACGAGGCCCGCGATCGCCGGCAGCAGGACTTCGGGGGCACCCAGCCCCGCGCCGGAGCCGAGTTCGCTGACGCCGAAGATGAACAAGGCGGAGCCTCCGGAGAGCAGCCCGACGCCGAGCACGTCCAGCTTTCCAGCGACACCGGAGTCGGTCTGCGGCAGCATCCGCCAGCCAAGCACGAAGGCGATCAGGCCGATCGGGACGTTGACGAAGAAGATCCACGACCAGTGCAGGTTCTGCAGGATCAGGCCCCCGACGACCGGACCCAGGATTGGAGCGAGCATCGCGGGCATCGAGACGACTCCCATCACCCTGCCGACGCGTTGCGGACCGGCGACGTGCGCCATGATCATCATCGAGACCGGCATGATCATCCCGCCGCCGACGCCCTGCATCACGCGGAAGATCACCAGCGAGGTCGTCGAGTCCGAGAGCCCACACAGGCCGGAGCCGAGGGTGAAGAGCACGAGCGAGACGAGATAGACGCGCTTGGCGCCGAAGCGCCGCGCGGCCCAGCCAGTGACGGGGATCACCGCGGCGAGCGCGAGCAGATAGCCGGTTATCACCCACTGCACCTGCGCGAGCGGGCTGTGCAGGTCGTGTGAGAGCGTCGCCAGCGCGACGTTGACGATCGTGGTGTCGAGGATCGACATGATCATCCCCAGGATCACGACGCCGGAGATCACCCAGACGTGCCGCTCGATGCGCACCGAGGCGGCGGAGTCAGATGGCTGTGTTCTGTCGACCGAAGTCATTTGGTACCGAAATGTTAGGTACCAAACAACCGTTCTTGAAGGGCCTGACGTGTGAGATAGCGCACACATCGTCGGCATCGCTCGGGAGATGTCGTGCAGCGCTGAAGACGCCACGCGGCTTTCGACTTATGCCGTTCGCTCGCACCCAGATGGTGTCAAGCATCTTGACTGCGCCGGATCTTGTCGTGGCTAGCCGACATCAGGACTCGGTATTTTCGTCATGTCGCAACCATGTCCAATTTCCCGACATAAGTACGCTATACTTGCCGAACCATGACTACAGAACACGACAACCTCACGACAAAGGGAGGATCGTTGTCGGGACTAGTTCTTGATCGGGATCCGGAGCAGCAAGAACTCGCCGACCTGGAGCGACGAATTAGCGAGGGCCTGACAAGGCTTCGCGAGGCCATTGAGGCGGCCGGACCAGCCGCCCAGGATGCAGTCGATCCCGAATACGCAAAACGATGGGTTGAGACGGCCCGTCGACTATCCGTGCAGCTCAGCAACGAGCTTCCACCGCAGCTCGAGCCAGAGGCCGTGGCTGAGATCCGAAAGATCATCATCAACCTACTCGCCGCCCTTCAAGAGTTCGACGAGACCCGACCCCTCGATGCCCTCGACCGATTCTTCGTCGACTGTGAGGCCATCCGCCACATCGTGCGCGATGCGCTCGACGAGCACGCCGGGTGCCGCGATGACGATGCCCGGCCGCTTGTGGCTTACCTACAACAGGCGCTCCCCCGCGTCACTCAGGCAGACCAAGCGCGCCTCGCCGGCATATCGACCCGTCATCTACAGCGTCTGGGAAAAGAAGGCGGCACGCCTCCTTACCAACTGGTCTTGGCAGTCCGCCTAGTACGGCTGCTTCGGCACGTATGGAACCCGGAGGGGGTCGTCGCCTGGTTCCACAGGGAGCGGGCGGAGCTCGACGGTCATGCTCCAATCGACCTCGCAAGCGAGCCAGGCTTTGAAAGGACCCTCGTGCGCCTGGCGAGACAAGGGAGAGCGGGGCATGGCGCCTGAGCCAAAAAAGATCCGAATCGAACGGCAGATCGCGCACCGCTATTCCAGCTACGACACGCCATTCTGGGTGCGCGAGAACAGTCAGGGGGGCCGCTGGCATCGCTCTGGCGACGGACCGACTCAATACCTATCGCAGAGCACCGACGGCGCGTGGGCCGAGTTGATCCGCAACGAGGAGCTACGTGTCGAGGACGAGGTCGCAATGATTAGCGTCTCGATGTGGGCAGTACTGATCGACGAGGGTGTGATCGCCGACTACTCGACTTTTGAGCAGGCAGAACGATCCGGTTTCGACCCCGCAGCACTCGTCTCCGAGAACTACGAGCAATGCCAGAGCGAGGGTGCCAGACTCCGAAAGGAGGGCTTCTCCGGCGTCCTTGCTCCGAGTGCAGCACTGCCAGGCGCGTTGAATGTGACGCTGTTCGGTGCCCGGATGGTGTCCACCTGGGATCGACCGAAGTTTCTCGCGTCGTCTATTCCGGCGACGATCATCACGAAGGGCGCGCCGCCACCAGGACTGCTTCTAAGAGTTCGGCACCTCGGTACCCCGCACAGCGGGCTGGTCGAGTATCTGGCGAAGCGGGCCCAGAAAACCACGACAACCGATCCCGACAAAGGGGGCGGTGCCGTCGGCCATCAAGGACACAGGGAGTGAAGTGTGCTTCGCACATACCCCGTTCGGGGCACACCCCGTGCGGGGCGCAGGCAGGCGAACGACCGAGGACGCCGAGCTGCGCCGGCCCTCGGCCTCCTCACCAGCGGTAGTGCGCGAAGGCCTTGTTGGCCTGGGCCATGCGGTAAATGTCGTCCTTGCGCTTGTAGGCGCCGCCCTGCTGGGACTGCGCGTCGAGCAGCTCGTTGGCGAGGCGCTGGGCCATCGTCTTCTCGCGGCGCTGGCGCGCGAACTCGACGAGCCAGCGCACGGCGAGCGTGCGGGCGCGGCGCGCGGCGACCTCGACGGGCACCTGGTAGGTGGCGCCGCCGACGCGGCGCGATTTGACCTCGAGCGTCGGCGTGAGCGCCTTGACCCCGGCCTCGAGAGTCTCGAGGGGGTCTTTGTCGCTGCGCTCGCCGAGCAGCGCGAGGGCGTCGTAGACGATGCGCTCGGCGGTGGACTTCTTGCCGTCGAGCATGACCTTGTTGATGACTTGCTGGACGAGCTTGGAGCGGTGCACGGGGTCCGGCTCGACCGGACGGATCTGGGCGGCGGCGCGGCGGGGCATCAGCGCATCCCTCTAGAGGCGCCGGCGAGCATCGAGTGGGGCGAGGTCATTTTTTCTTCACGCCGTACTGCGAGCGAGCCTTTTTGCGGTCGTTGACGCCGGCGGCGTCGAGCGTGCCGCGCACGACCTTGTAGCGCACGCCCGGGAGATCCTTGACGCGGCCCCCGCGGACGAGCACGACGGAGTGCTCCTGCAGGTTGTGGCCCTCGCCGGGGATGTAGGCGGTGACTTCGATCGACCCGGAGATGCGCACGCGCGCGACCTTGCGCAGCGCGGAGTTAGGCTTCTTCGGGGTCGTCGTGTACACGCGCGTGCACACGCCGCGCCGTTGCGGCGCGGCGGTCTTCTTCTTGCGACCCTTGCCGGACTTCAGGCCCGGCGTGGCGAGCTTTTTCTTCGGGGCGACGCGGCCCTTGCGCACTAGCTGTGAGGTCGTTGGCATTCGGCCGGGGATGGTAGCAGTGCGGAGCCGTTGCTACGCCGCGGAGGCGACGGCGGCCTCGGCGGCGACGCCGGCGGCGCGCACCGGCGCGGGCATCAGCGCAGAGGCGACGATCACGAGCACGAACGCCAGCGCCTCGCAGACGATGCCGATGGGGCTGCCGGCAACGGGGTCGCCGAACACGATGATCCCGCCCGCGATTCCCGCGATGTTCGCGGCGGCGCCGGTGACGGCGATCACGGGGACGGCCTCGCCATCCTGCAGTCCGCGCGCGGATGCGTAGAAGGCGACGATCGAGGCGAGCAGCGCCACCGCGAACCAGGGGCTCAGGATCACCCCGAGCGGCCCGTGCGCGCCGACGATCCCCGTAAGCGCCTTGATCGAGGTGTCCGAGACACCGAAGAGGACTCCCGAGGCGGCGCCCAGCATCACGCCGTGGTGCTCGGCCTGCCCCCCCATGCGCGGGCCCATGATCAACAGGCCTCCCAGACCGAAGAGGCCGGCCTCGAACGAGATCATCACGGCCGGCGAGAAGCGCGCGTGCGCGCCGTGCATCGCGGGCAACGTAAGGCCCAGCAGCACGAGACCGGCGGCGGTGAGGAACAGCCCGAGCCACTGGCGGCGCCCGACGCGGAAGCCGAAGAGACGCTCGGCCATCACCGCGATCAGCACCACGCCACCGGCGAGCGCGACCTGTACGACAGACATGGGCGCGAGCGCGAGCGCCGCGACGTGCAGGCCCCATGAGCCCGTCGCGATGATCATCCCCAGCGCGAACCACTTCGAGGAGAAGAGCTCGCGGCCGGAGCGCAGCGGATGGCGCACGCTGACCCGAGGGACTTCGCCGGCGCCGCGGTACTTGTAGAAGAAGCCAAGGTTCGCGACGAAGGCGCAGGCGAGCGCGAGGAGGATGCCGAGATCTAGTGTCATGGTGTGGGTGTGGGTGCTGCTTCTGCGTCTTGTGCGACGTCTGTTGCGACCGACGCGAGGCTCCATCGGCAGCGGCCGCGGAGTGCTTTACTGCCGCGCATCGATCCGGGCAGATTAGCCGTCGAAACCTCTGCCGCAGCTAAAGGGCGCGTCGGGCAGGCATCGCTTAATGCCGACCTAACAAGGCCGCTGCTACTGGTTGACATCGATGGCGTTGTCTCCCTCTTCGGCTTTTCCCCCACCGCGCTGGCCGATCTTCGATCGGCGGGGTCGTTCCACTGGATCGACGGCATCCCGCACTTCCTTTCGGCCAGCGCCGCCGCGCACCTGCTCGCGCTGGGCGAGATCTTCGAGCTCGTCTGGTGCAGCGGCTGGGAGGAGCGCGCCAATGAATACCTGCCCGCGCTGCTCGGCTTGCCCGCGGAGCTGCCGTTCCTGACCTTCGGGGACGCGACCGATCGGGGAGCGGGCAACGCGGGGGGAGGAGCGGGCAACACGCGAGGAGCGGGCAACACGCGAGGAGCGGGCGATGCACGAGAAGCAGGCCGCGTGACGAGCGGCCTCGACGGCGGTGGCGCGGAGCGCGTGACGCGGGGGCACTGGAAGCTCGCGGCGATCGACACGTACGCGGGGACGCGCGCGCTGGCGTGGATCGACGACTGCCTCGACGAGGCGTGCCACGCGTGGGCCGCGGCGCGGGCGGCGCCGACGCTGCTCGTGCAGACGGATGCGGCGGTCGGGATCACGGGCGAGCACGTGGCGGAGCTCGCGCGCTGGGGCGCGGCGTGGCGCCGGCCCAGGCTTGCACCGTCTTCGTCGAGGTCTAGAGTTCGTTAGGGGTCGTGCAGCCGATCGAGCGTATCGGCAGGCGGTCGGTCCCTACGAGACGCTCACTATGACGGGGCCTTGATGACAGCACTAGCAAGCACTGACCTCCGGTCACCTGCCGGTTTCCTCGCACTACAGTCGCTGCCGCGGATCGGACCGGCGACGGCGCTGCGAGCGACGCTTCATGCCAGTCAGATGGAGCGCTTGCTTGAACGTCACGGCGCGGGGCTGGATGAGGCGTTCGAGCGAGCACGAGCTCGCTTGGGTGACTACGCGTCAGCCAGCGTCGAGCTCTTGACGTTCTTTGACGAGCGCTATCCGGAGCGCTTGCGCGAGCTGTCGGACCCGCCGCCGCTGATCTATGTGCGCGGCGATGTGGGCTTGCTCGCCCGCGAGAAGCTCGCGGCGGTCGTCGGCACACGTGAGCCGACGGTCTTCGGAATCTCAGCGGCCGAGCGCATGTCTGGGGTTCTTGCGGAGAACGGATGGGGCATCGTCAGTGGCCTGGCCAAGGGCATCGATACGATTGCCCACCGAACCGCCCTCGAGCGGGGCGCGCCGACGATCGCGGTCATGGGCGGGGGACTGGACCGGATCTATCCCGCGGAGAACAAGGGCTTGGCTACCCAGATCATCGATGCCGGCGGCACCTTGATCTCCGAGCAGCCTTTCGGCGAGCAGCCCCGTCCGCACCACCTCATAGCGCGAGACCGCCTGCAGAGCGGGCTGTCAGTCGCCGTGGTTGTCGCGCAGAGCGGGGTGAGGAGCGGCACGATGCACACCGCACGCTTCGCGGCCGCACAGGGACGGCCGCTTTTCTGTCCGGTTCCGCGCAACGAGAGCGGCGCGAGCGAGGGCCTGCGGGTACTGCTGGAGCGTCCCGCGCGAGAGCTGTGCTCGATCTTGCCGGCTTGGCGTGATTCGCGTGCATTGTGCGCGCGTTTGGGCGATCGGCCACTAGGTCATCCTGTGAGCGGCGACGATCTGGTCGACTTCGTCGGGGCGATCGAGCTGGCGCGTCAATGCCCGGAGTTCGGTCGCGACGAGCAGACGGTCCTGACGTCAGGCGCATAGCCGTCAGACCCGGTGAGCAGAGCGTCATAGGGGATATCGAACGCGTCGAGCAAGCGCTCCGCATACCAACGTGGGCTATGGGTGAGGACGCCGACCTGAAACCCCATCTCCCCTACGCGCGCGGGCAGGTCAAACGCACGGAGGCTCGATTTCGTGTGAGCGTACGGCTTAACCTCGTCGAGGCGTGTCGCGAGCCGCCGCCAATGCCGCGCGTCGCGATCGGCACGCAGCATGCTCGTATCCAAGAGAGTCTCGTCGAGGTCGAAGATGACCGCTGGCATGACGGTGAGGAAAACTCTTCCATTATCTGGACTTCCGTCATCCTACGGGAAGCACCACACGCGTCGACTACCCCTGAGCCGGCGCGCTCGGCGCGCTGAATGAGAGCGCGCCGGTGAGCCGCACTGCGGCGGCGACTGCGGCGGGGACTCCGGTGGCGCCGGGGCAGAGCGCGCGCAGCCACGTGCCTGGCGCCAGGGCGGGGACGCCCGGCGTGGCGCTGTAGAGCGGTAGCGACCAGCTGCCGTCGGCGGCGGTCTGCGTCTGCGCGAGTGCGCGCTCGAGCACGACCTCGCCGCGACGGCTGACGCTCCGTATCTGGATCGTGAGCGGCGCGCCCGCGATCGGAGCACCGCTGTGCCCGTCCACGCCGCCGGCGCCAAGGAATGCGAGGCTGCCGCCGAGCGTCGCTACCGGCGTGGGAGCGGGCGCGCTCGCCGGCGACGCTTCGGACGTGGCCCCCGGGGCAGGTGTCGGGGCGGGTGGCGTCGCGACGGGCGCGGTAGCGGTCGTGAGGGGCGTTAGCGCGAGCGTGAGCCGCGCGGGCGTCCCCTGCGTGTGCGCGGCGCTGAGCCTCACGCCGGGCAGCTCGTCGTAGAACGCGTTGCCGGGGCATTCGGTGCTGTCGGCGTCGCGGTGGCCGGCGACGCGGGGCAGCGAGACGCGGGCGTTTGCGGGAAAGCGACTGTAGCCGGCGCCGGCGGGATTGACGCGCACAGTGACGCGACCCTCGATCGGCGTGCCGTGCAGCGCGAGCTTCCACGCGAGCAGCCGCACGAGCGCATCGCGTGCGGCGGGCGAGATGCGCACGCCGCCGTACTCGCCGAGAACCGCGATCCCGGTGGAGCAGTAGTTGTAGCCACCCGCCTGCGCCCCGGTGACGGGCTCGTCGATGCCTCCGGCGCGCGCCTCGAAGATGCGCCCGAAGCGATCGATGACGAAGTTGTAGCCGATGTCGTTCCAGCCATTGGTGTAACGGTGGAACTGGTAGATCGAGCGCAGCATCGCGGGCACTTCGTTGGCGGCGTAGCCGTTGGGGTTCTCGGTGTGGTGTACGAATGCGAGCTGCACCGAGCCGTATTCGGGCGCGACGCGCGGCGTGCAGCGCCCGAGCGCCCACGCTTCGCGGGCGATGATCGGGGGCTGGCCGCCGCCGGCGGGGAGCGTGGGAGTTGCAAGCTCGAGCGCCCCGTCGTGCGCGTACCTGCCCGCGGCGCCGTCGCTCGGCACAGCGACGGGCCGCGCACCGGCGAGCGCGGCGCGCGGGCGCAGCAGACCGCCGGCCGCGGCGCCCGCGGCGACTGCCAGCAGCGATCGGCGCGTTAGCTCGCGCGCTGTCATCACTTCCTCCAACAGCGCCGGGAGGTCGGTGTCGCGGCGCGCACGATGAGAAATCTCTCAGCGGCCGCCACGCGAATGCGAGGCGTGGGCTCGAGTCGCGAGAGAACCATCGCACGGCGGCGGCCGCATCGACACCCTCCCCTATCATCGCGACCCAGCCGATGCCCGACTACCTGCCCTTCGCGCAACGCCGGATCAGCACCGAGTACCGCGACATGCTCGCGGCGATCCGCGACACCGGGACGCGGGTGCCGACGAAGCAGGGCGTCGACGCGCTCGCGCTCGCGGGTTGTCAGATGCGCTTCCCGATGCGCCACGGCGCGGCGGTGATCACCGAGCGCGCGATCGGCGGCTTCGCGCCGAAGGCGATCGGCGAGCTGTGCGCGTTCATCAACGGCGCGCGCACACTCGAGGAGCTCGCGGAGTTCGGCTGCGACTGGTGGGGCCCCTGGGCGACCGAGGAGAAGTGCACGAGCCGGGGCCTTGCGACCGGCGACCTCGGCCCCGGCTCCTACGGCCACGCGTTCCGGCATTTCACGACGGACCTCGAGGGTCGCGCCGACGGCGAGAGCGGCCACGGCGAGCCGGGCTTCGACCAGTTCGCGCACCTCGTGAGGAAGCTGCGCGACCTGCCGGAGGACCGCACCGCGGTCGTGAGCCCGTGGATCCCGCAGGCCAACCACCGCGCGCGGGGCGTGAAGTCGCGCAATACGATCGCGCCGTGCCACGGGTGGGTGCACGCGCTGGTGCTCGGCGGCAAGCTGCACCTCGTGCACAACCAGCGCTCGGGCGACACTCCGATCGGGGTTCCGTCGAACATGGTGCAGTACACGGCGCTCGGACTGATGCTGGAGCAGCTGACGTCGTACGAGTTCGTGGAGTACGTGCACTGGATCCAGTACGCGCATATCTACGTCAACCAGCTCGAGCACGTCGATGAGCTGCTCGCGCGCGAGCCCCGGCGGCTGCCGACGCTGCGGCTGACGGAGGCGGGGCGGCGGGTGAGCGACATCCACGACTTCCGCGGCGAGCACTTCGAGATCGCGGACTACGATCCGCATCCCGCGATCCGCGACATCCCGGTGCTCACGTGAGGGCGCGCGCGAGGTGGACCCGACCCACCAAGTGGACCGGCGGGTGTAGGGCGCGCGCGAGGTCGACCCGCCGCGTCGTGCGGACCGGCGCGTGATCGCGATCGTGGTCGCCCACGGCGCCAATCGCGCGATCGGCTACCGCGGCGCGCTGCCGTGGCGACTCCCGAGCGACCTGCGACACTTCCGCGAGCTGACGATCGGCCACGCGGTGTTGATGGGTCGCAGCACGTTCGAGTCGCTACCCGACGCGCACCGGCCGCTGCGTGAGCGACGCAACATCGTGCTCAGCGCGAGCCCGGACTGCCACGCCGAGGGAGCCGAGGTCTACGCCAGCCTCGACGCGGCCCTGCGGGCCTGCGGGGAGGACTGCTTCGTGATCGGCGGCGCCTCGGTCTACGAACAGGCGCTGCCGCTCGCGGATCGCGTCTACGCTACGGAGATCGCGGCGAGCCCCGCGGGCGACGTGTTCTTTCCCGCGCTCGCACCGGCCGAGTGGCATTGTGTGCAGGAGAGCGAGCCGCTGTTCGAGAGCGACCTGTCCTTCGTCTTCCGTGTCTATGACCGCGCGCGCTGAGCCTCTCTACCACCTCCCCGCGGCGCGTAGCGAGGAGCAGCGGCGCTATATGGAGGGGCTGGAGGCGGCGGGTGTCTGCGTGTTCTGTCCGGAGCACTTCGCGGCCTACCACCGTGAGCCGGTCGAGCTCAGCGGCGAGCACTGGTACGTGACGCGCAACGACTTCCCGTACGCCGGCACGCGCGCGCACTATCTGATCGTGCCCCACCGCCACGTGTGCGCGTTCGAGGAGCTGCCGGACGCGGCGGGCGCGGAGTTGTGGGCGCTCAAGCGCAAGCTACGGGCGCAGCTGGAGCCGCTGGCGGTGGCGACGGTGGAGCGCAGCGGCGACATGCGCTACAACGGTGGCAGCGTCGCGCACCTGCATGTCCACTTCGTCGCGCTGGACGACGCGCCACAGGGCACGGTGCGCTTCCGCGTCAGCCGCGAGGTCGAGAGTCCGAGTGAGCCCTCCTAGCGGGGTCCAGCGCGAGCCCCCAAAGAGTTCTATGGCGATAACCAGCGGTATCTTCAGCTCGGACGTCAATTTCGAGCAGCGCCTGATCGGCTCGCTGGAGTCCCTTGCGGAGCTCGCGGAGCACCTGCGGGGCATCGGACTGCGACTGGTCCTCACCTCGGGCTCCTTCGACCTGGTGCACCTCGGGCACGTGAAGTACCTCGCGAAGGCGAAGTCGCTTGGGGACGTGCTGATCGTGGGCGTCGACAGCGACGCGAAGATCCGCCGGCGCAAGGGCGAGGATCGACCGATGGTGCCGGAGTCCGAGCGCCTGGAGATGCTCGCGCACCAGCGCCCGGTCGACGTGATCTTTCTGAAGGAGGACGACGAAGCGCGCTGGGCACTGATCGGAGCGGTGCGCCCGGACGTGCTGGTGCTCTCGGAGGACCACTCCTACAGCGACGCCGAACGGCAGCAGCTGCTGGAGCTCTGCGGCGAGGTCCACGTCCTGGAGCGTCAGGCGGCGGTCACGACGAGCGAGCGAATTCGCCAGCTCTACATGCACCTCGGCGAGCGGCTCGGGCCGAAGCTCGCGGAGGTGCTGCCGGGCCTGATCGACACGGTCCTCAAGCGTGAGTGAGCACGTCGCCGTCGCGTACGTGCCGGTGCTGCACGAGGGGTACCGCCGCTTCCTGGAGGCACACGCGCGGGGGGGGCGCCTGTTCGTGGTGGGGCCGGAGCTGTATGTCGAGTATCGCCCGCTCGCGAAGGACATCCGCGCGCTCCCGGCTGACCTCGTTGCGAGCGCGATCGCGGCGTGGGATCTGTGCGCGGAGGTCGCGGTGCTCGACGAGCGCAGCGCGCACACACTTGCGGCGGAGGACCCGCGGATCACGATGCCGGCAGAGGACGTCAGCTACCAGCTGGCCGAGCGGTTCTTCGCGCGCTGCGAGGTGCGCTTCGACACCGTCTTCCTGCGCTGGGACAAGACGCGGACGGCGCAGTTGTTGCGTCCGCAGCCGCAGCGGACGGTGACGGCAGCGCAGGCGTTTGCCGAGCTCGCACTCGCGGCGGACGGCGCCGCGGCGGAGAGCGTCGACTGGTGGCGGCGGGTCGGTGCGGCGATTCGCCTGGAGAGCGGCGAAGTTCGCGTGAGCGCAAACGTTCATAACCCGCATCCGCTGAGCGCCTACGCGGTCGGCGACCCGCGCAGCAACTTCCATCAAGGTGTGGCTTTGGAGCTCTCGACTGCGACCCACGCCGAGGCGCGTTTGATCGCGCAGGCCGCCCGCGACGGGCTGGAGACGCTCGGCGCGGTGCTGTACGTGACGGATTTCCCGTGCCCGCCGTGCGCGAAGCTGATCGCGGCGGCGGGGATCGCGAAATTGTACTTCCGCGCGGGCTACGCGGTGCTCGATGGGCAGGACGTGCTGCGCGAGGCGGGGGTCGAGGTCGTGCAGGTGTCTTGATGAGTGCGCGGACCCGGCGCGGCGTCCGGGGAGACGCGCGCGCCGGGGTGCCCTGCGTGCTACTCGTTGCTGTCGGAGGGGACCTCGACGGGGATGTCGGCGGTCTCCTCGGGGACTTCGAGCTCGGCGAGCTCCTCGACGAAGCCGGGGTCCGAGCCGCCGGCGCCGATCTTCTCGAGTGAGGCGAGGTCGGCGTCGAACTCCTGGCCGTAGCCGGCGCCGAGGACGTCACCGCCGTGCAGGCCGAGCTCGGCGGCGATCTCGTCCTGGTCGAGCAGTCCGACCTCGTCGATCGCGCGCGGGAGCGGCTCGGAGGGCTCGATCTCGATGCGCCGGTAGCGCTTGAGACCGGTCGCGGCGGGGATCAGCTTGCCGATGATGACGTTCTCCTTGAGCCCGTTGAGGCGGTCGATCTTGCCCTCCAGGGCGGCGTCGGTAAGAACCTTGGTCGTCTCCTGGAAGGAGGCCGCGGAGAGGAAGGAGTCGGTATTCAGCGAGGCCTTGGTGATCCCGAGGATGATGTCCTCGTACTGCGCGGTCTCGCTGCCGGCGGTCTGCAGGTCGGCGTTGATGCGCGCGAACTCGAAGCGATCGACGAACTGGCCGGGCAGGTAGTCGGTGTCGCCCTTCTGGTCGACCCGGACCTTCTTGAGCATCTGGCGCACGATCAGCTCGATGTGCTTGTCGTTGATGTCCACGCCCTGGGACTTGTAGACCTCCTGGACCTCGTTGACGAGGTAGCGCTCGGTCTCGGTGCGCCCGCGCAGTTTGAGCAGGTCGTGCGGGTATAGCGAGCCCTCGTTGAGCTGGCGTCCGGCGACGATCTGCTCGCCGGCGCGCACGAACAGCCGCGTGCGACGCGGGAATGCGTGGCGGTGCTCCTCGCCGGCGACGTCGGTGATGACGACGGTGAGCGCCTTCTCGGACTCCTCGATCGAGACGGTCCCGTCCTGCTCGGCGATCTGCGCGAGCCCCTTCGGCTTGCGCGCCTCGAAGAGCTCGACGATCCGCGGCAGACCATGCGTGATATCGGCGCCGGCGACGCCACCGGTGTGGAAGGTGCGCATCGTGAGCTGCGTGCCGGGCTCGCCGATCGACTGGGCGGCGATGATGCCGACGGCGTCGCCGATCTGTGCGAGCTGTCCTGTCGCCATCGCGCGCCCGTAGCAGGCCTGGCAAACGCCGCTGAGTGCCTGGCACTTGAGCACAGAGCGCACGGGGACCGCGATGTGGGTGCCGCGGTCGTGGTCGTCCTGGAACGCCTTGACCATCTCGGCGAACTCGGGACGGCCGATTTCGACGCCCTGCTCGACGAGCACGCGACCGCGCTTGGTCGCGATCTCCTTGGCCGCGAAGCGACCGACGAGATCGTCGTTGGGGTCTCCCCCGTCCTTGAAGACGGACATCTCGATGTAATCCTCGGTGCCGCAGTCGGGCTCGCGGATGATGACGTCCTGGGCGACGTCGACGAGGCGGCGCGTGAGGTAGCCGGAGTCGGCGGTGCGCAGCGCGGTGTCGGCGAGGCCCTTTCGCGCTCCGTGCGTCGAGATGAAGTACTCGAGCACGGAGAGGCCCTCCATGAAGTTGGCCTTGATCGGGCGCTCGATGATCTCGCCCTTCGGGTTGGCCATCAGGCCGCGCATGCCGGCGAGCTGGCGGATCTGCTTGAAGGAGCCGCGCGCTCCGGAGTTGGCCATCATGAAGATGGGGTTCAGGGTGTCGAGGTTGGCGACCATCGCCTCGGCGACCTCGTCGGTGGCGGCGTTCCACTTCTCCACGACGGCCTCGTGACGCTCCTCTTGGGTGATCAGGCCGTCGTCGTACTGACCGGTGATGTCGCCGACGAGCTTGTCGTACTTGTCGAGGATCGACTGCTTCTCGGGCGGAACGACGACGTCGTTCTTGGAGATCGTGATGCCGGCCTGCGTGGAGTACTTGAAGCCGAGGTCCTTGAAGGCGTCGAGCACGAGCGAGATCGTGGTCGCCCCGTAGGTCTGCACGAGCATGTCGATCAGGCGCGTGGTGTCGCGCTTCTTCATGGACTGGTTGACGAACACGTACTTGGACGCGTCGAACTCGTCTCCGAGCGCCTCCGCGAGGGCGCGCTCGATGCGGTCGTTGTAGATGATCCGCCCCACCGTGGTCAGCACGTGCCCACCGTCGCGTCCCATCGGACGGAACTCGGCGATGTCGTGCAGCGTGACGACGCCGGCCTCGTAGGAGAGCTCGGCCTCCTGCGCGGTGCGGAACACGTGCGGTCGCGGTTCGCCGGCGGGCCATTTATTGGTCCTCAGGAGCTCCTGCTTGGCGCCGAGTTCCTCGGCCTCCTCTCCGTAGGTGAGGTAGTACGCGCCGAGGATCATGTCCTGGGTGGGCGTCGCGAGCGGTGCGCCGTGCGCCGGGGAGAGGATGTTGTTGGAGGAGAGCATCAGGATGCGCGCCTCGGCCTGCGCCTCCGCGGAGAGCGGCAGGTGTACCGCCATCTGATCGCCGTCGAAATCGGCGTTGAAGGCGTGGCAGACGAGCGGGTGCACCTGGATCGCCTTGCCCTCGACGAGCAGCGGCTCGAACGCCTGGATGCCGAGCCGGTGCAGGGTGGGGGCGCGGTTGAGCAGCACGGGGTGCTCGTGGATGACCTCCTCGAGCACGTCCCAGACCTCGCCGATCATCGAGTCGACCATCTTCTTGGCGGCCTTGATGTTCTGTGCGGACTTGCGCTCGACGAGGCGGGCCATGATGAACGGCTTGAAGAGCTCGAGCGCCATGATCTTCGGCAGGCCGCACTGGTGCAGCTTGAGGTAGGGGCCGGCCACGATCACGGAGCGTCCGGAGTAGTCGACGCGCTTGCCGAGCAGGTTCTGGCGGAAGCGGCCCTGCTTGCCCTTGAGCATGTCGCTGAGCGACTTCAGCGGGCGGTTGCCGGGCCCGGTGACGGGACGCCCGCGGCGACCGTTGTCGAACAGCGCGTCAACGGCCTCCTGGAGCATGCGCTTCTCGTTGTTGACGATGATCTCGGGCGCGCCGAGATCCAGCAGGCGCTTGAGGCGGTTGTTGCGGTTGATGACGCGCCGGTAGAGGTCGTTGAGATCGGAGGTCGCGAAGCGCCCGCCGTCGAGCTGGACCATCGGTCGCAGCTCCGGCGGGATCACGGGCACGGCGTCGAGGACCATCTGTTCGGGCTTGTTGCCGGACTGGATGAAGGCGCTGACGACCTTCAGGCGCTTGACCGCGCGTGCCTGCTTCTGACCTTTGGCGGTCTTGACCTGGTCCTCGAGCTCGACGCGTTCGGCCTCGAGGTCGACCTGCTGCAGGAGGTCGCGCACCGCTTCGGCGCCCATGCCGCCGCGGAAGTACTCGCCGAAGCCGTAGGGCGAGCCGAAGCGCTCCTTGAGCTCGCGGAAGGTCGTCTCGTCGTGCTCGATCTGCTTCGGTTCCATCGTCTTGAACAGCTCCCAGACGCCGCGCATGCGCTCGGCGGCGTCCTCGATGTAGGCTTCGGTGTCGGCGATGTCGGCCTCGAAGGTCTTGCGCAGCTCCTTGGTGAGTTTCTCGCGATCCTCGTCGGAGAGCTTTGACAGATTGATGTCGAGCGAGTCGGCCCACAGGTGGTCTTCGTCGGAGAAGTTGGTCTGCTTGCCGTTCTGGAGGTACTTCTCGCGGCGCTCGAGCGACTCGCGCAGTTCGAGCACGCGCTCCTCGCGCTCGGCGGCGTAGGAGTCGAGGACCTTGTTGACCTCGACCTCGAGCGTCTCGAGATCCTGCTGGCGCGCCTCGTCGTCGACCCAGGTGACGATCGACGCGGCGAAGTAGAGGACCTTCTCGAGCTCCTTGGGCGCCATGTCGAGCAGATAGCCGATGCGGCTGGGGACGCCCTTGAAGAACCAGATGTGGCTGACGGGCGCGGCGAGGTCGACGTGGCCCATGCGCTCGCGGCGGACCTTGGAGCGTGTGACCTCGACGCCGCAGCGCTCGCAGACGATGCCCTTGTAGCGCACGCGCTTGTACTTGCCGCAGTAGCACTCCCAGTCCTTGGTGGGCCCGAAGATGCGCTCACAGAAGAGCCCGTCCTTCTCGGGCTTGAGCGTGCGGTAGTTGATCGTCTCGGGCTTGGTGACCTCGCCGGAGCTCCAGCTGCGGATCTGCTTGGAGGAGGCGAGGCTGATCTCGATCGCATCGAAGTTATTTATGTCAATCATCTGAGGCGCTTTCGCTCGCGGGTGAAACCAATATGGGCGGGTCTGCTGGGCGGGTCTGCGGTGGGGGCGGCCGGCGGCGGACGCGGCCGGCCGCGCGACCTCTACGTCTCGGTCTCCTCGACGAGATCGGGCTCGATGTCGGCCTCCTCCTCGGCGAGCTCGGGCTCGAGCACGCCGTCGCCGAGCGCGTCGATGTCGAGATCGCTGACGCCGCCGGCGAGTAGATCCTCGACGCCGAGGCCGCTCTCACCATCGAGATCCTCAGCGGTGTCGTCGTCGGGGACGACCGCTGCCGGCTCGCCCTCGGCGGCGTCGCCGTGGTCCTCCTCCTCCCCATCGGGCGCCTGCTCGGCGTCGGGGGCGGGGGCGCGGACGCCGGAGAGGTCGATGCCGAGCTCCTCGGCGGCGCGCAGCAGGTCGTCGTCTTCGTCGCGCATCTCGGCGCGCTGGCCTTCGTCGGAGACGACGTTGACGTCGAGCGCGAGGGACTGCATCTCCTTGAGCAGCACCTTGAAGGACTCGGGGATCGAGGGCTCGGCGATGTTCTCGCCCTTGACGATCGCCTCGTAGGCCTTGACGCGCCCGACGGTATCGTCGGACTTGATCGTGAGCATCTCCTGCAGGGTGTAGGCGGCGCCGAAGGCCTCGAGCGCCCAGACCTCCATCTCGCCGAAGCGCTGGCCGCCGAACTGCGCCTTGCCGCCCAGCGGCTGCTGGGTGACGAGCGAGTAGGGGCCGGTGGAGCGCGCGTGGATCTTGTCGTCGACGAGGTGCAGGAGCTTGAGGATGTACATGTAGCCGACGGTGACCTGCTGGGCGAAGGGCTCGCCGGTGCGCCCGTTGAAGAGCGTCATCTTGCCGGAGGCCTGCTCGCCTGGGCGACGGCTCTTGTCGATGTCCATGCGGATGCGGCCCTCGTGACCGTCCTGCCACTTGACGAGCGCGTGGTCCACGTCTTGCACGGTGGCGCCGTCGAAGACGGGGGTGGAGACGTAGACGCGGGGCGGGGCGCCGTTTTTGCGTTCGCCGCTGGCTTCCTTGTAGGCGTCGGTGCCGTCGTCGTACCAGCCCTGCGCGGCGGCCCAGCCGAGATGGGTCTCGAGGATCTGCCCGACGTTCATGCGCGAGGGGACGCCGAGCGGGTTGAGGATGACGTCGACGGGGGTGCCGTCCTCGAGGAACGGCATGTCCTGCTGGTCGACGATCTTGGAGATGACACCCTTGTTGCCGTGACGTCCCGCGAGCTTGTCGCCCTCGGAGATCTTGCGCTTCTTGGCGACGAACACGCGCACGAGGTCGTTGACCCCCGGCGGCAGGTCGTCGCCGGCGTCGCGGCTGAAGGTCTTGACGTCGATCACGACGCCGCCCTCGCCGTGGGGGACCTTCAGCGAGGTGTCGCGAACCTCGCGCGCCTTCTCCTTGAAGATCGCGCGGATCAGCTTCTCCTCGGCGGTGAGCTCGGTCTCGCCCTTGGGAGTGACCTTGCCGACGAGCAGGTCGCCGGACTGGACCTCAGCGCCGACGCGGACGATGCCGCGGTCGTCGAGGTTGCGCAGCGACTCCTCGGAACGGTTGGGGATGTCGCGCGTGATCTCCTCCTCGCCGAGCTTGGTCGTGCGGGCGTCGATCTCGTACTCCTCGATGTGGATCGAGGTGAGCTCGTCGTCCTGCACGAGGCGCTTGGAGAGGATGATGGCGTCCTCGAAGTTGTAGCCCTCCCAGGACATGAAGGCGACCATCAGGTTCTTGCCGAGCGCCATCTCGCCCTTGTCGGTCGAGGAGCCGTCGGCGAGGACGTCGCCGGCCTTGACCTTCTGGCCGGCGTCGACGCGGGGCTTGTGGTGGATCAGGGTGCCCTGATTTGAGCGCATGAACTTCTGCAGCTCGTACTCGTCCTTGCCGTCGCTGGTCTGCACGACGATCTGATTGGCGTCGACGAACTCAATCGTCCCGGCGTTGCGTGCGAGCAGCACATCGCCGGTGTCGAGGGCAGCACGGCGCTCCATGCCGGTGCCTACCAGCGGAGCGTCGGCCTTCAGCAGCGGCACGGCCTGGCGCTGCATGTTCGAGCCCATCAGCGCGCGGTTGGCATCGTCGTGCTCGAGGAATGGGATCATCGCGGTCGCGACGGACCAGATCTGCTCGGGCGAGACGTCGACGAGGTCGACGTCTTTGGGACCAACGGTGACGTACTGGCCGGCCTGCGTGCGGCAGAGGATCTCGGTGCCCTTGAGCTTGCCGGTCTTGGCATCGACCGGCGTGTTGGCCTGGGCGATCAGCTGCTCCTCCTCCTGCGTGGCGTCGAGGTGCACGATCTCATCGCTGACCGTCCCATCCTTGACGACGCGGTAGGGCGTCGTGACGAAGCCGTACTCGGAGACCTCGGCGAACGAGGAGAGCGAGCCCATCAGACCGATGTTCGGTCCCTCGGGGGTCTCGATCGGGCACATGCGCCCGTAGTGGGTGGGGTGCACGTCGCGGACCTCGATCGGGGCGCGCTCGCGCGTGAGGCCTCCGGCGCCGAGCGCGGAGAGGCGGCGGCGGTGGGTGAGGCCGGAGAGCGAGTTGGTCTGGTCCATGAACTGCGAGAGCTGCGAGGAGCCGAAGAACTCCTTCAGCGCGGCGACGACGGGGCGGATGTTGATGATCGTCTGCGGCGTGATCGTGTCGGCATCCTCGGTGGTGAGGCGCTCGCGCACGACGCGCTCCATGCGGTAGAGACCGATGCGGAAGGCCTCCTGGATCAGCTCGCCGACGGTACGCAGGCGGCGGTTGCCGAAGTGCTCGTACTCATCGAGGTGATCGGCGACGGGCTCGCGCGGCATGCTCATGGCCTCCGCGGCGTAGTCCTTGATCTCGATCTCGGAGCCTTCCTCGGGAATCCCGAGGCGCTTGGGCAGCGAGACGAGCTCGCGCACGAGCGCGAGGATGTCGTCGTGGGTGAGGGTGCGGGTATCGATCTCGACGTCGAGTCCGAGGCGCGAGTTGAGCTTGTAGCGCCCGACGCGCGTGAGGTCGTAGCGCTTGGGGTCGAAGAACAGCTGGTTGAGCAGTGCCTTGGCGTTGTCGACGCTCGGCGGCTCGCCGGGGCGCTGCTTCTTGAAGAGCTCGATCAGGGAACCCTCTTCGGTGCGCGTGATCTCGGTGTCGGACTCCAGCGTGTTGCGGATGTAGAGCGAGTTCTCGAAGAGCTTGAGGATCTCCTCGTCGGTCGCGTAGCCCATCGCCCGCAGCAGCACGGTGACGGGCAGCTTGCGCTTGCGGTCGATGCGAACGTAGACCTTGCCCTTCTTGTCGATCTCGAGCTCCAGCCAGGACCCGCGCGCGGGCATGAGGTTGGCGATGAAGACCTGCTTCTCGCGATCCTTGGGCTCCATCAGGTAGGCGCCGGGAGAGCGCACGAGCTGGGTGACGACGACGCGCTCGGTGCCGTTGATGACGAAGGTCCCGCGCTCGGTCATCCAGGGGAAGTCGCCCATGAAGACGGATTGCTCGCGGATCTCACCGGTCTCGCGGTTGATGAACGCGACGGTGACGGTGAGGGGGCGCGCGAAGGTGAGGTCCTTCTCGCGGCACTGGTCGAGCGAGGCGACGGGCTCGTCGAAGGAGATCTCACCGAACTGGACGGCGAGGTTGCCGGTGTAGTCCTCGATCGGCGAGATGTCGTCGATCGTCTCGCGCAGACCGCCCTTCTGCGAGTCGGTGAGCCACTCGAACGAGCGGCGCTGGATATCGATCAGGTTGGGAACGTCAACGGGCTTGTTCAGGCGCGCGAAAGTCCGGCGCGTCCGGAGAGCATCAACAGCAGCCAAGAAAGACTCCTTCGAGGGAGAGAGACACGACGACGAGAAAAACAGCGCGAGCGCGCGCGACCCGTAAAGATAGCACAGGCTACCGACGCCCTCAAGTGGGGCAGCCGGCGCTCACGGACCCCGTCTCCTGAAGCTCGCGTATGTGGCGCGGCTCCGTGCGGCTGAGACGGCTGCGGCTATCGGCCAGCGGGCGCGATTCTACCGGAAAGTGCGCGCAGATGTTAACGCGCTGGTAAAGACGTGCGCGATCAGGCCGCCGGGGCGTTGGCGAAGATCGCGGCAGCGTCGATGGCGATCGCGCCATCGGGAAGCGCGGTGACTCGCTCGCGCGCGCCGACCGCGTAGCGCAGATCGGCGGCGACGCGCGGCAGCGCGTCCGCCTTGCGCTGGAGCTCGCGCACGATGCGTGCGGCGTTCGCGGCGCGCGCCCACTTGGCCTCCCCGACCAGCACCGCCTCTTCGCGACGGCCGGCAAGCGCGACGGCGTCGATCTCGACGGGGGGGCGCTCCGACCAGAAGGCGCCGATCCTGACGATGTCGGGGCCGAGCTCGCCCGCAATGGCAAGCCGGCGCAGGTGCGCGCGAAAGGCCTCCTCCCAGCGTCCCCCCATGTATTCGTCGAGACCCTCCAGCAGCGGCGAGAGGATGCTCTTCCCCAGCCCGCGCTCGATCTCGGCCCGGTAGGGCTCGACGAGTCCGAGCCAGAAGGCGAGGTAGTTGTCGGCGATTCGGTAGCTGCGTTTGCGGGTGCGTGAGCCGGCCTCGGTGACGGGCACGAGGCGCTCGATCAGGCGCAGCTCGATCAGGCGCTCGAGCGTGCGGGCCGGCTCAGCGCGCACGGCCTGCTCGATCTCGTGGTGCTTAGTGCGACCGGCGGCGATCGCGCGCAGCACGCGCTGGCCCAGCTCACCGATGTCGCCCTCGGTCGCGAGCACGAGCCGGCCCTCCTCGAGCAGCTGTCCGCCGGGACGGCAGACGAGGCGCTCGAGGTTGGCGCGGATGTCGCGCTGCTGATCCCACCACGTCAGGTAGAGCGGCACGCCGCCGACGATCCCCCAGACGAGCGCTCGATCCGACGGCGAGAGCGCGGGCAGCAGGGCAGCGGTCTCGTGGGGTGCGAATGGGTGCACGGCGAGCGAGAGGTCGATCCGCCCGTAGAGAGGCTCGCGCTCCTCTTGGATCGCCTGCATCACACGGACCGCCGAGCCGCAGATCAGAATCCGCAGCCGCGTGCGGTCGCGCATGCGGTCCCAGAAGGCGCGCAGGACGCCGGGGAGCTCCGGGGAGGCGCGCAGCAGCTCGGGAAACTCGTCCAGGACGAGCAGCAGCGGCTCATCGGCAGCCGCGCTCGCAAGCGCCTCGAGCGCGTCATCCCAATCCACGAACGGGCGCGCGAGCGGATCGCGCACCGCTGCCTGCAGCGCTGCGGCCGACTCCCGGCTGAGGACCCGCAGCTCGTCGGCCGCGGGCCGGCCGGCCCCGGTATGGAAGATCGCCCGCCGGTCCTCGGCAAATGCGCTCAGCAGCGCGGTCTTGCCAACCCGCCGGCGGCCCCACACGAGTCCGATGCGCCCCCACGGCGCGCCGTCCCACCAGGCGGTGAGGGCGGCGAGCTCGTGCGATCGATTGACGAACACCTCGGCCCACTATAACTGACATCCGACGTCGGTTACATCGTACGTCGGTTACATCGGATGTCAGTTAGGTCGAGACACGCGCCAGACCCCGGGGCGGCGGGGCCTGGCGCGGGCTGCGATCTACTTCAACTCGACGGAGGCGCCGGCCTCCTCGAGCTCCTGCTTGAGCTTGTCGGCCTCGTCCTTCTCGATGCCCTCCTTGACGGGCTTGGGGGCCTCGTCGACGAGCGCCTTGGCCTCCTTCAGGCCGAGGCCGGTCGCGGCGCGCACGACCTTGATGACCTGGATCTTCTTGTCGCCGGCGCCGGTGAGGACGACGTCGACGGTGCTGGGGCCTTCGTCTTCGGCGGCGGCCTCTCCCCCGCCTCCGACGGGCGCGGCGACAGGCGCGGCGACCGCGGCGGCGGAGACGCCGAACTCCTCCTCGAGCGCCTTGATGCGCTCGGCGAGCTCGAGCACGGAGATGCCCTTGAGCTCCTCGATCCAATCCTGGGTGCTGGTTGCCATATCGATCAATCCTCCTTGGGATTCGCCGCGGCGGTCTCGGCCTGCGCCGAGGCGTCCGCCTCATTGTCGTCTGGTGCCGGCGGGTCGGCCGGCGCAGCTTGGTGCTCGGTGTCGTCTGCCGCGGGGGCGCTCTCAGCGGGCGCCTCCTCGGCGCTCGAAGCCTCGTGCGTGGGCGCGTCCTCAGCGGGCGCGTCAGGCGTGGCGGGAGCCTCCGCGGCCGCGGGCGCCTCGCCGGCGGGGAGCTCGCCGGACTCCTTCTTCTCGCGGACCTGGCCGAGGGCGACGGCGAGGCCGCCGACGAGCGCGCCGAGGGTGCGTACGAGGCCGCTGAGCGGCGAGGCGACGACGCCGACGAGCTGTCCGTAGAGGACTTCGCGGGAGGGCAAGCGCGAGATCGCGCGGATCTGCTCGGCGTCGACGGGGGCGCCATCGAGGATGCCGCCCTTGAAGGGGAGCAGCTGGGTGAGGCGCGCGTAGTCGGCGATCGCCTTGGCGGCGGCGGCGGCGTCGCCGCGGACGAAGGTCAGCGCGGTGGGGCCGGCGAGCAGCGGCTTGAGCTGCTCGGTGCCGGTCTGGTCGGCGGCGCGCTCGGTGAGGGAGTTCTTGACGACGCGGAAGGAGGCGTCGGCCTCGCGCAGCTTGGCGCGCAGCTCGGCGGCCTGGGGCACGGTGATGCCGCGGTAGTCGACCGCGAAGACGGCCTGGGACTCCTCGATGTTGGCGGCGATCTCGGCGATCGCGGCGGCCTTTTGGTCTCGGTTCATGGGTGGGCTCCTATCTCGGGCTTACACGCGCCGATCGAAGATCGGCCAGCGGCCGGGGGTCTGCGGTTGCCGGTGGGGGGCGTCTGACTGAATGCGAAAGGGTCGCGGCGGGGCCGGCGCGAGGCCGGCTGCGCGACGCTCTAAGCGGCCGCGGCCGCCTGTGTCGGCGCCTCCTCGAGAATGTCGCGAGTGCGGCTGGGGTCGACTTTGACGCCGGGACCCATGGTCGATGAGAGGGTGATGGTGCGGAGGTAGCGACCTTTGGCCGCGGAGGGCTTGGCGCGGATCAGCTCTTCGACGATCGCGGCGTAGTTCTCGAGCAGCTTGCGCTCGTCGAAGCTGGCCTTGCCGATCACGAGGTGGACGATCGCGGTGCGGTCGGTGCGGTACTCGACCTTGCCGGCCTTGGACTCTTCGACGGCCTTGGCGACGTCCATCGTGACGGTGCCGACTTTGGGGTTCGGCATCTTGCCGGAGGGGCCGAGGATGCGCCCGAGGCGCCCGACGACGGACATCAGGTCGGGGGTGGCGATTGCGACGTCGAACTCGTCGAAGCCTTCCTCGATCTTTTTGGCGAGGTCCTCGCCGCCGACGACGTCGGCGCCGGCCTGCTCGGCCTCGCTGGCCTTCGCGCCTTGGGCGAAGACGGCGACCTTGACGTCGCGGCCGAGGCCGTTGGGCAGCGCGATCGTGCCGCGCAGCTGCTCGTCGGCGTGGCGGACGTTGAGACCGGTGCGGACGTGGACCTCGACGGACTCGTCGAACTTGGCGCCGGCGAGGCTCTTGACGAGGGCGACGGCCTCGTGCGGCTGATACTCGCGCTCGCGATCGACCTTCGCGCGGGAGTCGGTGTGGCGGCGGGAGTGGTGGGTGCTCATGCGGACTCCACCTCGACCCCCATGGAGCGCGCAGTGCCGGCGATGATGCGCGCGGCGTGCTCGATGTCGTGGGCGTTGAGATCGGGGAGCTTGCGCTCGGCGATCTCCTCGAGCTGGGCGCGGGTGAGCTTGCCGACCTTGTTGCGGTGGGGCTCGCCAGAGCCCTTGTCGAGGCGCAGGGTCTGGCGGATGAGGACCGCGGCGGGCGGGGTCTTGGTGACGAACGTGAAGGAGCGGTCCTCGTAGACGGTGATGACGACGGGGATGACGGTCCCGGTTTCGCTGGAGGTCTGGGCGTTGAAGGCCTTGCAGAACTCCATGATGTTGATCCCGTGCTGGCCCAGCGCGGGACCGACCGGCGGCGCGGGGCTCGCCTGCCCGGCGTTCGCCTGCAGCTTGATCGTTGTCAGAACCTTCTTGGCCATGGTCTCTTTCTCAATCTACCTTGCTCGAGGACGCGAGCCCTAAAGCTTTTTTACCTGGTCGAACTGCACCTCGACCGGCGTCTCGCGGCCGAAGATTGATACCAGGACCTTGAGCTTGGCAGCGTCGTCGTTGATCTCGGAGATCTCGCCGGAGAAGTCGGCGAGGGGTCCGGAGACGACCTTGACGGTCTCGCCGATCGCGAACTGGGCGCGGGTGCGGGGCGCGGTGGCGACCTCCTTGTGCAGGAGCCGGTCGACCTCGCCCTGGGTGAGCGGGACGGGCTCCTGGGAGGCGCCGACGAAGCCGGTGACGCCGGGGGTGCCCTTGACGACGCCCCAGGAGTCCTCGTTGAGCTCCATGTTGACGAGTACGTAGCCGGGCATGGTGCGCTTCTCGACGGTGACTTTCTGGTTGTCCTTGTTCATCTCGGAGACGGACTCGGTGGGCACGACGACCTGGCGCACGGCGCGCTGCTGTCCGAGCGAGATAACGCGGTGCTCGAGGTTGTGCTTGACCTTGTTCTCGTGACCGGAATAGGTGTTGACGACGTACCAGCGAAACATGCGGCTCCTAGAGGGCCTTGGGAAGGTGGCGGATGGACAAGGGGTGCTTAGAGAATCAGGTTGACGATCTTCTGTGCGAGCCAGTCGGCGGCGCCGAGGTAGGCGCCGGCGATCGCGACGAAGCCGAGGACGACCGCGGTGGCCTGGGAGACCTGGGTGCGGTTCGGCCACTGTACGCGCTGGAGCTCGGCCCAGCTGGCGCGCAGGAAGCCGACGGCGCGACGGGGCAGCGATTGGCGGCGCTCGCGCGGGACGGCGTCGGGTCGATCGCTGGGAAGCGCGGCTTCGGCGTCGCCGGAGTCAAGCGCGATGCCGTTGCCGCGGCCACCACGACCGCCGTTGCCGCCGGCGGGCGCGAGCTCGAGCGCGTCGGCGTCGAGGTCGGAGTCGGGGTCGGCGCCGAGGTCGGTGTCAGCGCCGTTGGCGTCCTCGGGCGCGATGGGCGCGTCCGGCGGCGGCGCAGGCACGCCCCCGGCGCCACGGATGAGCGCGGCATCGAACTCGTCGACGTCGCCGGAGGCGTGCTCGAGCGCACCGGGCACGTCGGCGCGTTGCAACTCGGAATGCGTCGGCGCAGGCGCGCGCTGGGGGCGGCGCTGCTGACGCTGCTTTGCGCGTTTGCGGTCACGGGCCACGGCAGCGCTCCCGCGCTAGCGAGTCTCCCGGTGGCTGGTGTGCCGGCGGCACCAGCGGCAGTACTTGCGCAGGCTGATGCGGTCGGGGTTGTTGCGCTTGCTCTTATTCGTCTGGTAGTTACGCCGCTTGCAGTCCTCGCAGGCGAGGGTCACAGCGATGCGAACGTCTCCGCGGGCCATTGCGTCTACTTCCCGTGCGTCGTCGTGTGCGTTGGCACCCGGCCCCAGGCGAAGAAAAACCCCGCCTGGCGCGAGGTCGAATAAGTCTAGCGTGCTTTGCCGGTTCGGGTGGCGCGAGCGGCGATCGGATGGTGGCGTGTCGGCGGCGACGCCGTGGGGCGCTGTCTCCGATCGGCGGAGCGGCGCCGCGCGGTTGCGGCGTGGCGCGGTTGCGGCTCAGGCTGGGGCGGACGGCTGCCGATCTTCGAGCGAGCGGAAACCGGCGGCAGGCGCGATGCTTGTGCCGGCGCGGACGCCGGTGCGCGCCGAGACCGACAACGACGAGGAGGTTGGACCACGATGCAGCTACCCGAGCCGATCCCGACATCGATCACCGACGAGAGCTTCGCGGGCGTGACCTACCACGTGCGTGGCGAGCTGGTCCCGGAGCTGCAGGTGGAGGTGGGCGCGGCGAGCGTGATGTTCGAGCACCACGTGCTGCTGTGGAAGGAGACAAAGGTCGAGGTGGAGCTGAAGAAGCTGCCGGGCGCGATCAAACGCAAGATCGCGGGCATGGAGTTCTTCGTGACGAAGACGAAGGGCGCGGGGCACATCGCGTTCTCGCGCGACTCGCCGGGGCAGTGCATCCCGATGCACCTGCGCCAGGGCGAAGGCCTCGACGTGCGCGAGCACCAGTTCATCGCCGCGACCGACAACCTCGACTACGGCTTCGAACGAATCAAGGGCGCGCAGAACATGCTGCTCGGCGGCTCGGGCTTCTTCATGGACAAGTTCCGCGCCACGAACGGCGACGCGCTCGTATGGCTGCACGGCCACGGCAACGTGTTCCTCGTGTCGCTCGACGCGGGCGACCAGCTCGACGTGGAGGCCGGCGCGTGGCTCTACAAGGACCCGACGGTGAGCATGGAAGCGGTGACGATGGGCCTGAAGACGGGCCTGATGGGCGGCGGCGGCAAGCTGACATGGAACCGCTTCACGGGCCCGGGACGCCTCGCGATCCAGACGATGTTCATCTCACCGGCGGAGGGCGAGGAAAACAGCGGCAACGCGCAGGCCGCGACGGCGGGCGGCATCGCGGGGGCGTTGATCGGGGGTTTGACGCGGGGGTAGCACTCCCGATTTGCCACCGCTCCAACTCCCAATCGCCCCGCACGGGCACAGCGGGGCGCAGACGGAGGTCGGCCGCGCGCATGCGACCCTCACGCCGGCGCGAGCAAACTGACCTCGGGGAAGTACGTGCGCACGCGCTTGGGATCTCTGGTGAGCAACGGGATCTGCGCCGCGTGCGCGTGGGCGCCGATGAAGAAGTCCGGGAGCGGCGTCGCGCGCGGGCCACCGCGCTGGCGGTACTCCAGGAAGGCGCGGGCGACGAGCCACGCGGCCGCCCACGGCAGCCCGAGGCGCACGAGCCCCGCGCTCTGCAGCGTGCGCTCGAGCTGGCCGCGGTCGGCGAAGCCCACGGCGACCTCGGCGTAAATCACCTGGTTGATCGCGAGATCGCCACGCTCAGCGGCCAGTGCGAGGTGCTCTTCGGACCACTCGCGCCACGGCGAGGGCGCGAGCACGTCCAGGAGCACGCTCGAATCGACGAGTGTGCTCACACGTCATCGCCGCGGGTGAGACCGAGCACGGCTTCGGCGTCGAGTCCCCCATCAGCACGGTCGCGCAGCCGCGCGAGTAGCTCGGCGCCGCGACTGCGAGGAGCGAGCGCACGCACGAGCGCCCCGCCCTCACCATCGACGACCTCGACCTCGGCCCCGGCGCGCAGGCCGAAGCGCTCGCGCAGCTCTTGGGGGATGGTCACCTGTCCCTTCGCGGTCATCCGCATAGTAAGGATCTTAGCATTCTTACTCAAGCGGCCCTGCGAGCACTTCGGCTCAGCCGCGCTACTCGTACAGCGTCAACGTCGCGAGCACGATGTACAGCGCGACGAGCGCCCAGCCCTCGAAGGCGACGGCCTCGCCGTCGCCGGTGACCTGCCAGACGGAGAGCGCGGTGAGCGTGAGCGCCCCGATGTAGACCGGCGCGAGCGCGAACGTGAGGGTGGTGGCGAGCAGGAACGAGATCAGCACGAGCAGCGGGAACAGGAACGCGGCAATCTGCGCGACGGAGTTCTTGACGACAGAGATCGCGAGGTCCGAGCGGCCCTTCCACGCGAGCACGAGCCCGGCGGTGTTCTCGACGGCGTTGCCGGCGATCGCGACGATCACGAGCCCGGCGAAGGCCTGGGAGATGTGCAGCACGGCGATCGCCGGCGAGAGCGCGCCCACGAACCAGTCCGAGACGAACGCGGAGCCGACGCCGGCGACGACGAGCAGCGTGAGCGTCACCGCCAGCGAGAGTCGCGGCCCGGCTTGCACGGTCCCACCGGCTGCGGTCCCGATCGCCGCGGGCTCGGCGCCCTCCCCCGCGGCGCCCGGTGCGACATCGGAGCGCAGGTACGGCACGACCCACGAGACGTAGACGACGAGTAGGCACACGGCGCCGACGGCGGAGATCGCCTTGACGTGGTGGCTGGCGGGATCGTGCGAGGCGAGCGAGAGGCCGAGCAGGACGATGATGAAGACGGTGACGAGCAGCAGCGTCGCGGTGTCGCTCGGCAGCCGCTTGGAGAAGCGCATCACCCCGTCCGGCGCGCGGCGCGCGCCGACGACGATCACGAGCCCGAGCACGAGCAGCGCGTTCGCGAAGACGGAGCCGATGATCGCGGTCTGCGCGACGACGAGCTCGCCCTTCTGCAGCGCGAAGATCACGACGAACAGCTCGGGGAGATTGCCGAGCGTGGACTGCAGCATCCCGGTGATCGCGGGACCAAAGCGCTCGCCGAGCTGCTCGGTGGCGAAGGAGACGACCCACGCGAGCCCGGCCAGCGCGAGCGTCGCGATCGCGAAGCGCGGCACGGGCGGCCAGACCTGGTAGTTCGCGACGCCCGCGAGCACGGCGAGCACCGCGATCAGCGCGAGCGCGGCGCGCTCGAGTGTGCTCAGGCCGGACATGGGCCGGGCGAGCATATCCGCGGGTTGCGGTGCGACGCTTGCGCGTCGGCGATGGCGAAATCGCGCGTGGTAGCGACGAGATCGGCTACACCGGTGTCCAGATGCGGTCGATCGGGAGCACGTGCAGACGATCCTCGAAGCGGTATGCGCGAGTACCGGTATAGAGCGCGACGCCCGCGAGAAAGCGTTCGCCCAGCGCTTCGCGCAGCTTGCGCAGGTGGCGCATGTCCGCGCCGGGAACCCGCCCGGCGGCCTTGACCTCGAACGCGAGCACTCCCCCGTCGTGGCGTTCGAACACGAGGTCGATCTCGTCGCCGTCGTACGTGCGCCAGTGCCCGCACGCGGCGATCTCGTCCCCGAGCCACGAGGCCTGTCTGAGCAGCTCGCCGACGACGAAGGTCTCGAGCAGGTGGCCGAACTGGGAGAGCGAGGCCCCGTCGCGCCGCGCGAGCCGCTCCGGCGAGAGACCCAGCAGCCACGCCGCCAGGCCGGAGTCCACCACGTGCATCTTCGGGGCGCCGGCGGCCCGCTTGCGCAAGGTGGTGCCCCATGCGGGCAGACGCACGACCAGGAAGACGGCCTCGAGCAGCCTGATGTAGTCGGCGACGGCGGTGCGCTCTAGGCCCGTTTCGCTGGCAACTGCCGTGACGTTCAGGGCCCGAGCGGTCTGCGCCGCCAGACGACGCAGCAGCGCCGGCAGCTGCGCGCGCCGGCGCAACCGGGAGAGCTCACGCACGTCACGCTCCAGGACGAGCTCCACGTAGTCGCCAAACCAGCGGCTGCGAGCCCGCTGGCTACGCCTGGCCAAGGGGATTGGCATGCCTCCGCCGACCGCGCGCGCTATGTACTGCTCCTTGGTTGCGCGCGAGACCGGGCCGCGCGGCAGCGCACCGGGGTCTTCGAGCAACGCCTCTAGCAAGTTCTCGCGAACGCCCTCGATCTCACCCTGAGTGAGGGGCCACACCGACATCAGATGCAGACGACCCGTGAGGGACTGCGCCGCCGTCGGCAGCGCCTCGTAGCTGGTCGACCCAGTGATCACGAAACGGCCGGGTCGCAGGTCGCGGTTGAGTTGGGCCTTGATCGCATCCAGCACCACGGGGGCGTGCTGGTACTCGTCGATGCATACGGGAGGCGGGCCCTCCACAAACGCGCCCGGATCGGCCTGCGCCGTGGTGCGCACCGCCGGATCGTCGAGATCCACGACCTCAACCCCGTGAGAGCGCGCCAGCTCGCTGAGCAGCGTCGACTTGCCCACTGCCCGTGGTCCCTGCAGCGCGATCACGGGCTCATCTTGGAGGCGCTCAATAGCCACGTCGAGGAGACGGCGCGAGAGGAGCCCGGCGATCGGCGAAACCTCAGTGCTCATCCCACTAACATAGCATGAATCCCCGATTTCGAGGGCCTTGAATCCCCGATTTCGAGGGCCTTGAATCCCCGATTTCGAGGGGCTCTAATCCCCGATTTCGAGGCGTCCAGGCTCTCGCCCTCACAGTGTGGCTGTAGGCTGCCTCACCGATGCGCCTCGTGACCTTCCTGCCCCCCGACTCATCGACCCCGCGCGCGGGGCTCGTCCAAGGCGACCGCGCGCGGGCGTGCTCGGACAGGGCGGTGACGGTTCTCGACATCCTCAGCGACCCGTCGCCCAAGCGCCTGGTGAGGTCGCTGGTGGCAGGGCCGTCGTGGCCGCTGGCGGAGGTCACCCTGCTGGCCCCGGTCCCGACGCCGCGCGCGATCTTCGGCATCGGCCTGAACTACGCGGACCACATCGCGGAGACGGGCGGCGAGCCCCCGGAGCGCCCGATCGTGTTCATGAAGCTGCCGTCCTCGGCGGCGGCGCCGGGCGCGGCGGTGCGCTGCCCGGCGGTGGTGCGGCGCCTGGACTACGAGGGGGAGCTGGCGGTCGTGATAGGCGCGGGCGGCGCGGTCGCGGGCTACGCGGTCGCGGACGACGTCAGCGCGCGCGACCTACAGGGCCGCGAGCCGCAGTGGACGCGCGCGAAGGGCGCCGACGACTTCTGCCCGTACGGCCCCTGGATCACGACCGCCGACGAGGTCCCCGACCCGCACGCGCTGAGCCTGCGCACGTGGGTCAACGGCGAGCTGCGCCAGGACTCGAGCACGTCGAACCTGATCTTCACGGTGCCGGAGCTGGTGGCGTTCATCGGGGAGACCTGCACGCTGGCGCCCGGCGACCTGATCCTCACCGGCACGCCCGCCGGCGTCGGCATCGGCCTCGACCCGCAGCGCTTCCTGGCCGCGGGCGACGTGGTGCGCATCGAGATCGAGCGCCTCGGCGCGATCGAGCACTCGATCGCCTGAGCGGCCGCGACCACCGCCACACGCCTCCCCGCGCCGCCGCAACTGGGAGGGGCGGGGGCGGGCGACTGGTCTACGCGACCTCGACGAGCTCGCGCTCGGCCTCGACCTCCGCTTGCGCGACGGCCTGCTCGGTGGGGCGAGCCTCGACGCGCAGCGCGACCGCAGCGACGAGGACCGCGAGCGTGGTGAAGCCGGCGCCGACGAGGAACGCGAGGTGGTAGCCGCCGGTCAGCGCCGCAGCGTGCGAGCTGCCGCCGGCGAGCAGGTGCGTGGTGCGCGTCGCGGAGAGCGTCGCGAGCACCGCGAGTCCGAGCGCGCCGCCGACCTGCGCCGCGGTGTTGACGAGACCCGACGCGAGGCCCGCGTCCTCGCGCGTCGCGCCCGACATCGCAAGCGTCATCAGCGCGGGGAACGACCCGCCGACGCCGAGGCCGAGCAGGATCATCACCGGGAAGACATCCGCGAAGTAGCTCCCGTGCACGGGCACGCGCGCGAACAGCAGCAGCCCGATCGTGATCAGCACGAGCCCCGGAAGCAGCGTCGTCTTCGGACCAAAGCTCATGATCAGGCGCTCGGAGAAGCGCAGCGAGAGCGTGCCCATCACGATCGTCGCCGGCAGGAACGCAAAGCCGATCTTCAACGCGTCGTAGCCGAGCACCCGCTGCAGGTAGAGCGCGCCGAGGAAGAACATCCCGAACATCCCCGCGACCAGCAGCGCCTGCACCGCGTTCGCGCCGGACACATTGCGCGAGCGGAAGATCCGCAGCGGCATCAGCGGCTGGCGCGCCGTCGCCTCCCGCGCGATGAACGCGACGAGCAGCGCGAGCGAGACCGCGCCGAACGCGAGCGTGCGCCCGGCCCCCCAGCCGTCTTCGGCGGCCGGCTTGACGATCGTGTAGACGCCCAGCATCAACGCGCTCGTGATCAGCACCGCGCCGGGGATGTCGGCGCCGCCGGCAAAGCCAATGCCGGCGTCTCTGGGGAGCAGTCGTGCGGCCAGAAACCCCGTCGCAATCCCAATCGGGACGTTGATGAAGAAGATCCAGTGCCAGTCGATCGCCTGCGTGATGATCCCCCCCGCGAGCAGCCCCACCGAGCCGCCCGCGGAGGCCACGAAGCCGTAGACCCCGATCGCCTTCGCCTGCTCGCGGGGCTCGGGGAACATCGTCACGATCATGCCGAGGATCACCGCGGAGGTCAGCGCGCCGCCGATGCCCTGCACGAAGCGCGCGATCACGAGCACCTCCTGGCTCTGCGCCAGCCCGCAGACCAGCGACGCCGTCGTGAAGACCGCGAGGCCGATCATCATGATCAGCTTGCGCCCCACGAGGTCGCCGAGGCGGCCCGCGAGCAGCAGCAGGCCCCCGAACGCGATCAGGTACGCGTTTACGACCCACGCGAGGCTCGACTGCGAGAAGCCCAGGTCCGTCTGAATCGAGGGCAGCGCGACGTTCACGACCGTCGCGTCGAGCACGATCATCAGCACCCCCACGCACAGCACGTAAAGCGCGATCCAGCGGTTGCGGTCGGTCATTTGCTCGGTCATCGTTCAGGCCTCTTCCGTCCGGGTTTCTCGCTGTCGTCAGAGCGCGGCGGCCAGCTTCTCGAACATCTCGCGCGTGCCGTGCTCGCGCTCGGCCGGCGTGTCGGCGCCGTCCAGGAACACGCCCTGCTCGGTGAGGATCAGGCGCGTGCCGCGGCCCGCCGCCTCGAGCTCCACAGTAGCGACCGACACCGACATTCGCTTCTCGTCGCGATCGAGCGTGTACGCGTAGACGATGCGCGTGTCGGGCACGATCTCCTCGTAGCGCGCGTCGTAGGAGTAGGTCGCACCGCCCGGCCCACCGACGGCGAAGTACTCGCGGCCGCCGACGGTGAAATCGAGCGCGCGCTCGACCTCCCCGGTCGGTCCGAACCAGCGCGCCTTCGCGGCGGGGTCGGCGAACGCCGCGAACACGCGCGCGGGCGCGGCGTCGTAGTGGCGCTCGATCGTGAAGGTCGCGTGCTCGGTCGAGCGCTCCCCAGCGTTCGGCGTCGGCTGCTCGGGTGCGCGCTCTTTGACTTGCTCCGTGGCTTGCTCGGACATCTTGGACTCCTATTTTTCGTGTTCTTTACGGTTTGTAACGATCTCTTTTTTTTGAATGCCCCGCTCGCTGTCCTCCGGGGCGTGCGTGTCGCCACCTGTTTGGCCCGCGTCGCCCGTCTCGACGTGCGTGTCAGCAGTCTCGGCGAGATAGTCGGCAAGCCGGTCGAGGCGCTCCTCCCACAGCGCACGCCGCTGCGCGACCCAGTCCTCGGCGACCCGCAGCGCGGCGGGCTCGATGCGGCAGGTGCGCACGCGCCCGGCCTTGCGCGAGCTGACGAGCCCGCTGCGCTCGAGCACCGCGAGGTGCTGAACGACGGCCGAGAGCGACATCGGCAGCGGCCGCGCGAGCTCGCTGACCGTCGCCGGCCGGCGGCTCAGGCGCTCGACCATCGCTACGCGCGTGGGGTCGCCGAGGGCGTGGAAGACGCGCTCCGGCGCCTCGGGTAATTGCTTAAGCATCTACTTAAGTATTACACACCGCGCAACGCGATAGGACACCGGCGGAGCCGGCCAATCCTCAAAATCGTCGACCATCTGCTGTCATGCACGAGATGTCCGAGACGACGTCCACACGCGCTGAACCGGGGAGCACGAGCACTGCACCGGCAGGCGATGAGGCAAAGGCGCAGACCGCGGCCGAGCCGAGGCCCGCGCGACGCCCGGCGATCCTCGCGGTGGACGACGAGCCGGCGGTGCTCGCGGCGGTCGCGCGCGACCTGCGGCGCGGCTTCGGCGAGCGCTTTCGCATCCTGCGCGCCGCGTCCGGCGCGGAGGCGCTGGAGATCCTGCGCGAGTTGCGCACGCGCGGGGACCGCGTGGCGCTGCTGATCGCCGACCAGCGGATGCCGGGGATGCCGGGCACGGACTACCTCGTGCAGGCGCGCACAATCGTACCGGACGCCAAGCGCGTGCTGCTGACGGCGTACGCGGACACGGAGGCGGCGATCGCGGCGATCAACGAGGTCGCGCTCGACTACTACCTGCTCAAGCCGTGGGACCCGCCGGAGGAGCAGCTATTCCCGGTCGTCGAGGACCTACTCACGACGTGGGAGGCGGGCGCGGCGCTCGAAGCGGGCGGGGTGCGTCTGATCGGGCACCGCTTCTCGAAGGAGTCGCACGACCTGCGCGACTTCCTCGTGCGCAACCGCGTGCCGGCGCGCTGGCTTGACGTGGAACGCGACGGCGAGGCGCGGGAGCTGCTGGCGGTCGCGGGGGTGGACTCCGAGCGCCTGCCGGTGGCGCTGCTGGAGGATGGCAGCGTGCTGGAGCGCCCGTCGATCCTCGAGCTCGCGGAGCGCCTGGGCGTGGCGGGAGTGCCGGCGCAGGACCACTACGACCTCGTCGTCGTCGGCGGCGGGCCGGCGGGGCTCGCGGCGGCGGTGTACGGGGCGTCGGAGGGCCTGAAGACGGTGATGGTCGAGCGCGAGGCGCCGGGCGGGCAGGCGGGGCAGTCGAGCCGCATCGAGAACTACCTCGGCTTCCCCGCGGGCCTCAGCGGCTCCGATCTCGCGCGCCGCGCGACCGACCAGGCGCGGCGCCTCGGCGCGGAGCTGCTGACGGTGCAGGAGGCGGTGGGCCTGCGCGTGGAGGGCTCCGCGCGCCTCGTCGAGCTGAGCGGCGGCGGCGCGCTGAGCGCGAGCTGCGTGATCGTCGCGTCGGGGGTCTCCTACCGCCAGCTCGACACGCCGGGCTTCGCGGAGCTGACCGGCGCGGGCATCTACTACGGCGCCGCGATGACCGAGGCGCGCGCGTGCGCGGACCAGCGCGTTGTCGTGATCGGCGGCGCGAACTCTGCGGGGCAGGCGGCGGTCTACTTCGGGGGCTACGCGGCGCAGGTCACGATGCTCGTGCGCTCGACCCTGGAGAAGTCGATGTCGCACTACCTGATCGAGCAGATCGCGGCGCGGGCGAACATTGAGGTCCGCACGGGCAACACCGCGGTCGCGGCGGAGAGCGAGGACGGCCACCTGCAGCGACTGCGCGTCGCGGGACCCGACGGTGAGGAGACGCTCGCGGCCGACGCGTGCTTCGTGTTCATCGGCGCGGCGCCGCGCACCGACTGGCTCGACGGCGTGCTCGCGCGCGACGCGCGCGGCTTCGTCCTCGCGGGACGCGACGCGCAGGCCAACGGTTGGCCGCTGCCGCGCGAGCCTTACGTCCTGGAGACCACGATCCCCGGTGTGTTCGTCGCGGGCGACGTGCGCGCGCGCTCGATCAAGCGCGTCGCGAGCGCCGTCGGCGAGGGCTCGATGGCGGTCTCGCTGATCCACGAGTACCTGGTCGAGGCGTGAGCGGCGCGCGCGAGATCCCCGCCGCGGGCGCGGGCGCCGCGCGCGCGGCGAAGGGCGCGACCGATCCTGGGGTGGGCGGCCCAGCAATCACCCTCGAGGAGCTGCGCACGATCGATCTGTTCGACGAGCTCTCCGACGAGGATCTCGCACTTTGGACGGCGGTCATGCGACTGCACCCCGTCGTCGCGGGCGAGGTGATCTCCGAGCAGGGCGAGGAGCCCCGCGGCCTGCAGCTGCTGCTGGAGGGCGAAGCGCAGACGCTGATCGTCGGCGAGGGCCGCAGCGAGCCCGTCGGCAGCCAGCACGCGCCGACGTGGATCGGCGCGATCGCGGCGCTCACGGGCAACCCCTCGCCGGTGCGGATGCAGGCGCGCACGGAGTGCCGGCTGGCGCTCGTCGAGCCGGAGGACTTCCGCCGTCTGGCGTCCGCGCAGCCCTCGGTCTACCGGCGCGTGATGCAACAGGTCGCGCCGGTCGCGGGCCGCATCACCGCGGCCGAGGCCAACCGCGAGCGCCTCGCCTCGCTGGGCACGATGGCGGCGGGCCTCGCGCACGAGCTGAACAACCCCGCGGCCGCAGCGCGGCGCGCGGCGTCGCAGATGACCGAAGCGCTCGAGGCGATCGACGCGGCGCTGCGGTCGTTCGTGGAGGCCGGAATCGAGCGCGCCGACGCCGAGCGACTACTGCGGCTGCAGCAGGAGGCGGTACAGCGCGCCGGTACGGCGAGTGCGCTGGACGCGCTCGACGCGTCGGACGCCGAGGAGGAACTGCTCGCGCGCCTGGAAGACCTCGGCGTCGCGGAGCCGTGGAAGATCGCCGAGCCGCTCGCCGCCGCGGGCGTCGACCAGCGGTGGTTGGACGCGGTCGCGGCGCTCGCGGGCCCCGCGACGGGCGCGGCGCTGCGCTGGGTCGCCGCGACGCTGACCGCGGGACGGCTCTCGGCGGAGCTGTGCGAGTCCACGCAGCGCATGTCCGCGCTCGTCGGCGCCGTGAAGTCCTACGCATACATGGATCGCGGCGACCTCGTCGAGGTCGACCTGCACGAGGGCCTGGAGACGACGCTCGTGATGCTCGGTTACAAGCTCAAGCACACCGCGATCGAGGTGCTGCGCGACTACGACCGCGACCTGCCGAAGCTGACCGTGCACGGCTCCGAGCTCAACCAGGTCTGGACGAACCTGCTCGACAACGCGATCGACGCGCTCGGCGAGCCGCCAGCGCAAGCCGCGCGCGAGGAGCACGACGGGCGCGGGGAGCACGACGAGCGCGGGGAGCGAGAGGCGCGCGACGAGCGGGGCGCGGAGCACGGCACGATCGCGATCTCCACACGCGCGGAGGGCGACTGCGCGGTCGTCGAGATCGCCGACGACGGCCCCGGCATCCCCGAGGAGCTCGCGGCGCGGATCTTCGACCCGTTCTTCACGACGAAGGACGTCGGCCGAGGCACCGGGCTCGGCCTTGCGACCGCGCGGCGCATCGTCGTGGAGCGCCACGCGGGCTCGCTCACGCTCGAGAGCCGACCCGGCCGCACGGTGTTCGACGTGCGCCTCCCATTCGCGCAGAGCAAACCCAACAGAGAGGAATGACCGATGGCCGACTGCACCCACCTCGACCAGGTCCTGCTCACCGAGCTACCGGAGTCCGTCCCCGGCTGCGAGGACTGCCTCGCGATCGGCGGCAAGTGGCTGCACCTGCGCATCTGCCTGCAGTGCGGCCACGTCGGCTGCTGCGACGACTCGCCCAACCGCCACGCGACCGCGCACAATCGCGCGAGCGGCCACCCGATCATCCGCTCGCTGGAGCCCGGCGAGATCTGGTCGTGGTGCTTCCTCGACGAGGTCGTCCTGCGCATCCCCGAGGTGCGCGGCGAGACCCGGATACCGCCGTCGCCGCTGGGCGGGTGAGCTCAGGGGCCGCCGTGGACCGACGCGTGCGTGCCCCCCGAGGACCGAGCCGCCGCGCGCGCCCCTGACCCGCCCACGCGGCCACGGGCTCGCGGCTCGTACCAACCAGGGGCGGGCGCGTGCACCGTCAGCCGTTCGAGCACGATCCGCTGCTGTTCGATCCCGCTGCCGCCTTTGACCTCCAACCAGACATCGCCAGCGCGCCGCACCGTCTCGAGGGTCCCTTCTTCTTCGGAGCGCACTGTGAACACGCCGGGATGTCCGGGAACCGCCTGTTTGCCGGCCAACCCCCGAAACGGTCCATGGCCGGGGCCGACCAGCAGGGCCATCGCCGAGAGCGGCCAGTCGCCGTAGTAGAGATCGGCGTCCGCGCACTGCACCAGTTCGACCGCGCCCGCCGCAGCGGGCACAGCGAGGAAGTGGGCGAGCCGATCGCGCGTCATCGCGCTCTGAGAGACCTCCCGCAGGCCGGCGAGCGGATGGACGAGGACCTTGCACGGCGAGCCCGCGGGCGCGCTCGGCGCGTGTCGCGGTGGACTCACGTCGATCGCTCCGACGCGCAGCGCTCGCAGCGCCTGCACGCGCTGGCTCACGCTGGCTTCGCCCTGCACGACCAGCCACGCGTTGCCGACGCGCCGCGCCGTGAGATCTTCGTTTTCGGACACCGACGGCCCCGAACGATCCAGGAATCCCGGCGCACCGGGCACGGGGCGCATGTCGGGCAGCGCCGCCGGCGGCGCGCCGGGGTGCTTCGCATCGAGCAGTACCGCGGCCTCGAGCCAGGTGCCACGCAGGCGGAAGCCGAGACCGACACAGGACAGAAAGGCGTGCCCGATGATCCCCGGATCCGGGGCGATCGCGGTGACGATCGTCCCTTCGCGCACGCTCACGCCCGATCCGCGCCGCGCCGTCAAGGGGCAGCGGCCCTGCGGCTGGCGCTGGGGATACTGCCAGTAGCCCGCCGGCTCCTTCGGTGGCGTCTCGTAGAAGCCGCCCGCGATCGGCCGGCCGGCCGCATCGAGTGCCGTCAGCCGCGGCGCGCGGCCCGAGGGCGTCTTCGCCGGCAGCTCGAAGACCGCCGCGCGAAAGCCGTACGGCAGCCGCGCCGATGCCCGCGTCAGGACCGTCGGCCCGTTCGCAACGCGCACCGCGGCGACCTGCGGCGCGGCTAGCACGTACCAGAGCCCCGGCCCCCGTTCGCCATCCTGGCCGAACAGCGGCGACCCGACCGCCGGCGTGCCGTCGCACCCGCCCCCACCAAACCCGCCACCGCCGCGCGCCCTCAGGCTCGGCACGTCGCGAAAGTGAATCCACGTACACCAGCCGATCGAACCCGGCTGAAGCGACGGCGTGAGCGTGATTTCGTAGTGCGCGCCCGCGACCGAGAGGTTGCCGCGCGCGTCGTAAGGAGGCACGATCCCCGCGAGCGAGCGCGAGCGCTCACCTACGATCAGGACGGCCGCGGCCGCCGAGCCACCGAGCAGGATTACCGCCGCGACCAGCAGCAGCCCACGACGCGGACGTCTCAACGCGCTGCGAGAGCTTCCGCGGCTGCGCTTCGCCTCACGCTCGACGGCCTCCAGCAGATGCGCCTCGACGCGCTCGAAGTAGTCGCTCATGCTTCCTCCTGACTGGCGTGCAGACGCAGCCACGCCAGCGCGCGACTGACGCGCTTGCGTACCGCGTCCGGCGATGTCCCGGTATCGAGCGCGATCTCCTCGTAGTCGCGCTCCTCGATCACGCGCGCCCGCAGCGCGTCACGCTGAGCCGCGGGCAGCCGATCGACGAGCTCGAGCAACGCCCCGCCTTGCGCCGCGAGCTCCTCGACGCGCACGAGATCCTCGTCGTGCAGCGACTCCCGCGGGATTCCCAAGCGCCGACGCGCGCGGTCCTCGGCGTGTCCGCGCCGACGCAACTCGCTCGCCTTGTAGCGCGCGATCCCACACAGCCACGGCAGCGCGCTCGCGTGCTCGGGCCGATAGCGCGGGGCGGCGAGCAGCGCCGCCGCGAACACCTCCGCCGCGAGGTCCGCCGCCAACTCGCGGTCGCCGGTCTCGCGCAGCAGGAACCCGAGCACCGCCGCGAGGTGGCGGCGGTAGAACGACGCGAACGCGCCGCGGTCGCCGCTGGCGCTCGCGGCCAGCAGCGCCGCGTCCTGCGCGGTCGGCGGGCTCTCCTGCATCTACTTCAACATGACAGCGGGCCGGTGCGTTGTGACGGCGGGCCGGTGCGTTGTGACGGCGGGCCGGTGCGTTGTGACGGCTGGGCGGTGCGCTGTGACGGCTGGGCGGTGCGCTGTGACAGCGGGGCGCCTGCTGCTCGCCGCGATCTCGACGAACTGGCGGCGTTGGCTCGCGCCGCTGATCGCCGCGACCAGCGGGGACCCGGTCCCGCGGAGCTCCTGACCCGACGAGTCCCAGGCCTCCCAGCCCAAGCGCCCCCGACCCCGGGACTCCCAGCCCAAGAGCTCCCAGCCCAAGCGGCGCCTGGCCGAGGGCACATGGCGCTGTTTCGCGGAGGCCCTCGCGGAGAACGCGCCGATGGCGCACGCGTGGCTCGAAGTGGTCACGCTCGCGCCGCGCGACGCCGAGCTACGCGCGACGCTCGCGGCCAGCCAGCAGCAGTCCGCGCCGCGCGCTTCACTCAGGCCGCGCTGGCCCCCGCTCATCCCGGCGGCCAGCCGCGCAGCGGCTTGCCGATCTCCGGAGAGCTGCGCGACGACCGCATCGTGCTCGTCGGTCCCGCCGACGCGGTAATCCGCGACGGCGCCGAAGGCGGCCTCGTAGAACTCGATCGCCGCGCGCCCTCGGCGCACCGAGAGTTGGGCCAGGATGCGCGTCATCGCGCGCCGGGCTTCGCGTCTCCATAGAGAAAGAACTCGGGCGTCCGCTCGACGGTGGCATTCCACCCCAGTTCGGCGAGCTTCTGCTGCAGCGCAGCGGGGTCGTAAAAAGACTTGACAATACGGTACTCGCGGCCGTCGGCGAGCCGGCGCAGCATGACCTGCTCGTCGGGGGCGGGCAGCTCGTGATCGACGGCGGAGGCGAGATCGCTGCGCAGGCTGTCGACGAAGAACACCCTTCCGCCGGGCGCGAGGGCGCGCCCAACCTTCGCCCAGAACTCCGCGAAGCGCTCCTCGGGGACGTGCGAGAGCCAGAAGGAGAAGAAGCAGACGTCGTAGGTACGCTCGGGCTCCCACGCGAAGAGATCGGCCTGCGCGTACGCGACGTGCGAATCCTCGACACGAGTGCGCGCGAGCTCGATGACCTCCGGAGAAGCATCGATCGCAGTGAGGCTGCGTGCGTGCGGCGCGAGGCGCTCGGTCCACAGGCCGGTGCCGCACGCGAGCTCGACCACGTCCCCACTCGGCGCGAAGCGCTCGAGCGCGGCGGCGACCGCGTCGCCATCGGCGAACCAGCGTGCATTGGCCTCCTCACCGTGGTCGTAGCGCCCGCGGCGCAGCCACCAGTCGTCGTACTCGCCCGCGCGCGCACGGTAGTAGCGGGCCTGCTCGGCCAGTAGGTCCTGAACTCCGCTCATCCGATCAACCTCTCGATCTCGCAGCTGACATCGGACTCAGATTGTACTTGCAATCTGAGTTGGTGCCATCATCCAAGCTGTGACCTTCGCGAAACGTCAGACACGCGCCGAGAAGCAGATGCAAACGCGCACGCAGCTGATCGAAGCCGCTGCGCGCGTGTTCGCGCGCAGCGGCTTCCAGGCCGCGACGGTCGAGGAGATCGCCGAGCACGCCGGCTACTCGCACGGCGCGGTGTACTCAAACTTCGCGAGCAAGGAGGAGCTGTTCCTCGCGGTCTTCGAGCAGTACATGAGCCAGCGCATCGATGAGGTCGCGCGGGCGAGCGAGATCGAGGGGAGCTTTCCCGAGCGCGCGCGCGCGGCGGCCGACCAGTGGATGGCGCGCTTCGGCGAGGATCGCGAGACGTTCCTGCTGCACCTCGAGTTCATGATCCACGCCGCGCGCAACCCGGAGCTCAGCAGAGAGCTCGGCGAGCGCATGGCGGCGCTGCGCCTGGAGGTCGAGCAACGCATCGCCGCGCAGGCCGCCGCCCACGACGCCGCGCTCCCCCTCTCCCCCGCCCAGCTCGCGCTGATCGTGCGCGCGCTCGGGATCGGGCTCGCCGTCGAGGCGCTCAACGCGCCGGGAGCGATCGACGCGGGGCTCTATGGGGAGTTCGTAGCCCTGCTGGCGGGATTGTTGGGGGGCGGCGGGTAGAGCGACCCGGGGAAGTGGAGCTTCCGGGGCGAGAGCACCCACGATCACGCCAGCCAAATGTCATTGGCAACGTCCGCCGCCCCGCTCGACCCCTCTGTTTAGCGTTACCGCAACGGCGCGGGAGCCACGCGAGGCGGCCCCGCGCGCTAGTGGCTCTCGAGCACGCGGTCGATGAGCCCGTACTCGAGCGCCTGCTCGGCATTGAAGAAGCGGTCGCGCTCCATGTCTTCGCGGACCTGCTCCTGCGTGAGCCCGGTGTGCTGGGCGTAGATTTCGTCGATGCGCTCGCGAACCTTGAGGATCTCGCGGGCGTGGATCTCGATGTCGGTGGACTGCCCTTCGAAGCCGGCGGAGGGCTGGTGGATGAGGATGCGGCTGTTGGGCAGAGCGGCGCGCTTGCCCTTCGCGCCGCCGGCGAGCAGCAGCGACCCCATCGACATCGCGACGCCGACGCACATCGTCGCGATGTCGGGCTTGACGAAGTTCATCGTGTCGTAGATCGCGAGGCCGGAGTAGATCGAGCCGCCGGGCGAGTTGATGTAGATCGAGATGTCCTTTTCGGGGTCCTCGGACTCGAGATGCAGGAGCTGGGCGACGACGAGGTTGGCGACCTGGTCGTCGATCGGGGTGCCGAGGAAGATGATGCGCTCGTTGAGCAGACGCGAGTAGATGTCGAATTCGCGCTCGCCGCGCGCAGTGCGCTCGATGACCATCGGGACTAGGGGCATGGCTGCACCCTATCCCTTGGCGGCGGGGTCGGCGGTCCCGGTGGCACGAGGGTGGTCGGCGGTCCCGGTGGTATCAGCAGCGCCGGCGGTCCCCGTGGCGCCAGCGGGGTCGGCAATCCCGGTGGCACCGGCAGCACCAGCGGCACCTAGCCACTCCAGCAGCGCGGCCCGCGCGAAGCGCCACTCGCCTGCGAGGCTGCGGCCCGGGAGCTCGCCGGCGAGCGCTAGGTCGAGCACGACCTGCGGATCGACCTGCAGCAGATCGGCGACTTCGGCGAGGGTGAGCACCTCGGTGTCGCGGGGGCGGAAAGAGTGGCGTCCGACAGTCAGCTCACCGGGGTCGAGCGTCTCGACCGTAACCCGCCGGCGCGCGCTGGCGCCGGCGCGGAGCGCACCGAGCGAGGCGGGCGAGTCGGGGTCGACGTAGCGGTCGACGAGCTCGGAGACGAGCGTCTGCTTGGGGACGCGCAAGGCGAACGCGGCGCGATCGAGGCGACGCGCGTGCTCGGTGGGGATCCGCACGAACAGCGCAGCGGTGGGCTCGGCGCTCTTGCCGGCGCCTCTGCCGGGCCGCGGTGAGCGGGGCGCCGAGGATGGGTTGTGGGACTTTGAAGGGAAGGGCACGATTACTCCTATTCCTTCTCGCGCTTGTAGCATCGTCACTGCTATCCAGATATCACGATATCAAAGGCCCTGCTACATCCACAAACGAGATCCCACAAAACGTGCCGGGCGCGCAACACGCCGGCCCCCGACCGCGCCGGCCTCCGACCGCTTCGCACTGCGACTGCGGTGGGATGACCGCGTCTATCGATTGACGGTGGTCATCCCCTGCGCGTCGTAGCGCGCACCCGCGGCGGCGGGAACGGCGTCGGCGATGCGCTCGGCCTCCGCGGCGCTGAGCTCGATCTCGGCGGCGGCGAGGTTCTCTTCGAGGTAGGTGCGGCGCTTGGTGCCGGGGATCGGGACGATGTGCTCGCCGCGACTCGACACCCAGGCAAGGGCAAGCTGGCCGGGCGTGACGCCCTTCTCCTGGGCGAGCTCGCGCACGCGCTCGGCGAGAGCGCGGTTGCGCTGAGCGTTCTCGCCGGTGAAGCGCGGGCCGTGGCGACGGAAGTCGCCCTCCTCGAGCTCCTCGCCGGAGCTGAAGCGCCCCGCGAGGAAGCCGCGGCCGAGAGGCGAATAGGCGACGAGCGCGATGCCGAGCTCTTGCAGCGTTGGCAGGATCTCGTCCTCGACGTCGCGAGTCCACAGCGAGAGCTCGGTCTGCACCGCGGTGATCGGGTGCACAGCGTGCGCGCGGCGGATCGTCTCGGGCGCGGCCTCGGAGAGACCGAGGTAACGGACCTTGCCCTCTTTGACGAGCTCGGCCATCGCGCCGACGGTCTCCTCGATTGGGGTATCGGGATCGACGCGGTGTTGGTAGTAGAGGTCGATGTGGTCGACGCCGAGGCGCCGGAGGGAACCCTCGCAGGCTTGGCGTACGTAGGCGGGGGTGCCGTTGATGCGGCGTACGGGCGCACCGCCGGCGTCGGCGTCGACCCAGCTGATCCCGAACTTGGTGGCGAGGAAGACGTCGTCGCGGCGGCCGACGATCGCGCGTCCGACGAGTTCCTCGTTGGTGTGCGGACCGTACATGTCGGAGGTGTCGAGGAAGTTGCAGCCGAGCTCCAGCGCGCGCTGGATCGTGGCGGTGGCCTCGCCCTCGTCGGTGGAGCCGTAGAAGGCGGACATACCCATGCAGCCGAGCCCGATCGCGGAGACCTGGGGCCCGTGGGGCCCGAGTGTGCGTTGGTTCATGACGTGATCCGCTCCTCGTTGTGGTGGGGCCGGTATAGCGCGTCGCGACGGCGGTGCCGGGGCGCGGCGGCGGGTGGGCGCACGGCGACATAATGCGCCGAGGATGTTCCCGCTGAACCTACCGAACGTGCTGACGGTGCTGCGGATCATGCTGGTCCCGGTGCTGGTAGTGGCGCTGCTGGGAAACACGCGGTCGGGGGATGTGCTGGCGGCGGTGGTGTTCGCGCTGGCGTCGCTGACGGATTTCGTGGATGGCTACCTGGCGCGGGCGCGGGGGTCGATCACGACGTTCGGCAAGCTGATGGACCCACTGGCGGACAAGCTGCTGATCGTGGCGGCGCTGCTGGCGCTGGTCTCGCTGGGGCGCTTGGCGGCGTGGATCGCGATGGTGATCATCACGCGGGAGCTGGCGGTGACGGTGTTGCGGATGGGCGCGACGCAGGCGGGTGTGGTGATGGCGGCGAGCACGTTCGGGAAGGTCAAGACGTGCTTGCAAATCGCGGCGATCCTGGCGGTGATCGCGGTGCACGGCCAACCGCTGTGGGTCTCGCTGCTGCTCTACGTGACGGTGCTCGTGACGGTGCTCTCGGGTTTGGACTACTTCTTCGGCCTGCGGCGGCGGCTGGCGCAGGCGCAGGCGCGTACGTCAGGTTCCTGAGCCGCCGTCGAGCCACTGCTCGAGCGTGGTCTGGCGCGCAGCGGGCGTCCCCGACTCGAGCTCGCGGCGCAGCTCGTCGAGCAGGCCGTGGCGTTCGGCGAGGACGTTGTGCTGGTGGATGGTCTCGAGGTTCTCTTGGCGAGCGGAGACGAAGCTGGCGCCGTCGAGGTGCGGGAATTCGCGCACGACGCCGGCGAGCATTTCGCGCACGCAGTCCTCGACGAAGCGGGGCTGGCGGTGGGCCTTTTCAACGACGGCGGCCTCGTCGGAGCGCTTCATGAGCTCGTAGATCTCCGAGGACATGGAGCCCTCGACGATCGCGAGCAGGGTCTTGGCGTCGATTTCGGCTTCGCGGCGCTCGAGGCAGCCGATGTAGAGGGTGCCGAGCCCGCGCTGGTTGTGGGTGGCGACGGGAACCTGCGCGAGGATGCGCTCGATCTGCGCGTCGGAGAAGCCCTCCTGCGCGGAGAGGCGCTCGCGGGCGCGCGCGGCGATCAGCTCTTGAGCACACGGGCAGGCGGTGATGCCGGTGGCGGAGACGCCGACGAGCTGGCGGGTGCCGCCGGCGAGCGCGACGGCGCGGCCGTGGAGGGTGTAGATCTCCTGGGTGGGGACGCCGGAGACGGGGGCGGGCTTGTGCTCGGGGTAGCGCGCGGCGATCGTGACTTCGGCGCGCGCGGCGCCTTGGCGGGTACGGACGAGCTCGGCGATGTCGCGGGCGAGGGTCTCGGCGCGAAACGGGGACTCGGTGAGGACGACCTCGCCGATGGCCTCGTTGACGACCTCCTCGAAACGCGACATGTGCGCGCCCTTCTGATCGCGGCTGAGGTCGACGAAGCACTCCAGGCGCGCGAAGAACAGCTCGTCGTCGATGCGGACGACCTTCTCGACGCCGGTGACGCCGACGCGCGAGAGCCCGAGGGCGACGGCGGGGGCACGCGCCTGTACGTCATCCGTCGAGGCGGGCACAGGCCCGGGTGTCGGCGCCTGCGATGGTGTCGCTCCGGTGGTGGTGGCCACTGCGGGCCAAGCCTAGCGCCCGACGGGCATCGTTTCCGACGGCGATCGCCCCGCGGGGGCTGCGCGTGGGGAGCCTGTCCGAGTGAGGTCGGCACGAACCTGCTCCGTGCGACGCGCCGATCTGGTATCACTCCGCACATTGCTTGGAGTCAAGCGCGCAACGCGGAGGCTCGAAGTGTGTTTGGGGAGCTGAGGGCCCACGACCGGATAACGGAAGACAGCCGGTGTCAGGGCCGAGGAGTCACGGATAGGAGGCTTGGGTAGGTCGCAGCGGTTGGGGAGGTCGGAGCTGGTCGCTCCGACGGGGAAGTCGCATGGATCCTGGGGGTCCGAGTTGAGCACGAAAGTCGATGTTGCGTCGCAGGGCAGTGGCGTGAGCGCCGTCGGAGCCGCCGTGGCGGTGGTCGATATGGACGAGCTGCACGCGCTGATCGCGGATGGCCAGGAACGCGGGTTCGTGACCTCCGCGGGTCTCGCCTCGGCGCTGGAGGAGGCGGAGCTCTCCGCGGAGCAGGTCCAGGACCTGTTCAGCTATCTCGAGGAGCACGGGATCGAGGTGATCGGCGCGAGCGTGGCCGATCCGGCCGTCGATACGGGACTTGCGGATGAGACGGGGGACGATTCGCACCCGATTCCGCTGCACGCGGCGCGCTCGCCGGAGGAGGCGAGCGAGACGGAGGACGATGAGTCCGACGGCGAGCTGGAGGATCTCCAGGAGCTGCGCGCCCGCTTGGATGATCTGAAGCGCATGGAGTCGGAGTCGGCGGCGGCGGACTCGGGGCTGGACTCACTGCGGCTCTACCTGCGCTCGATCGGGCGCGTGCCACTGTTGAGCGGCGCGGAAGAGGTGACGCTGGCAAAGCGCATCGAACGCGGCGATGTGCTCGCCAAGCAGCACATGGTCGAGGCGAACCTGCGCCTGGTGGTATCGATCGCGAAGGGCTACATGGGGCGCGGCCTGACGTTCCTGGACCTGATCCAGGAGGGCTCGTTGGGGCTGATCCGGGCGGTCGAGAAGTTCGACTACCGGCGCGGCTACAAGTTCTCGACGTACGCGACGTGGTGGATCCGCCAGGCGGTGACGCGCGCGATCGCGGACAAGGCGCGCACGATCCGGATCCCGGTGCACATGGCGGAAAAGCTCAACCGCGTGATCCACACCGAGCGCCAGCTGATTCAGCAGCTGGGGCGCGAGCCGACGCCGGTAGAGATCGCGCAGGAGCTCGAACTGCAGACGAGCGAGGTGCGGGAAATCCTGCGGATGGCGCAGCAGCCGATCTCGCTGGAGAAGCCGGTGGGCGACGAGGACGACTCGGCGCTCGCGGACTTCGTGGAGGATCTCGCGGCGGAGTCGCCGTTCGAGACGGCGTCGGAGTCGCTGCGCCGGGAGAGCGTGGGGCGCGTGCTCGCGGTGCTGCCGCGGCGCGAGCGCGAGGTGCTGGAGATGCGCTACGGCATCACGGGCGGGCGCTCGCGGACGCTCGAGGAGGTGGGCCGCGCGTTCAACATCACGCGCGAGCGCGTGCGCCAGATCGAGAACCGCACGCTGAAGAAGCTGCAGACGCTGCCCGAGGCGCAGCTGCTGCGCGAGGCCAGCTGAGCGGACGGGGCGGTTCGCAAGCGTCTCGACCCGTCACGCTTCGACTATCTCTTCGTCCTCGTCGGCGACGGCCGCCGCTGGTTCATACCGTCGCACGCGGTCGAGGGCGGCACCGGCATCCGTCTCGGCGGACCCAGGTACGCTGATTTCGAGGTCGAGTCTGGCACGCCTCTTGGCGTAGAGGGGGCCACTGAGCGATATCATCGCGCTCCCTGGCGGGGTTCCCGAGCGGTCAAAGGGACATGACTGTAAATCATGCGGCTCAGCCTTCGCAGGTTCGAATCCTGCCCCCGCCATCAGTCAATCACTGCCCCCACCATGAGCCAGCAAACCGGCCGAGCCGGCGAGCTTGCGGCTACCCGCCCGAGCCGCCGGCTCCGGTTTTCGTCCGATAGCTCGTCTTGGGGCAAGTGAAGCCTCCGAGATGCCAGGTGCCCTGGAACTCGCCGCGCGTGAACTTGCCTGTGAGGTCGACCACGCCGGTGGTGGTGCCGCTCGGGAGCTTGTGGATCGTGCTCTGCTTGTCGAGCTTGAACGAGCCGTGCGCGAGCTTGACGGCTCCAGTCCACTGGCCGCCGCCGCCGGATGTGGGCAGGCACTCTACGAATACGCGGGCCTTCGTCGCCGGCTTGCCCACGGTCACGGTAAGGAATTCCGACGTGTAGAGCTCGCCGGGCTTCGGGGAGCTCGAGGAGCTCGCGAGCGCTACCCCGCCGATTGCCGCGAAGCTCAACAGAGAGACAGCCAGCACTCGCTTGATCACAACCACCACCGCCGTTCCGTTTGATTGTCAGGCGCCTGCACGGCCCAGGGCTCGTGGACGCCTCCGAGTCGACTGAAATCTAGCGGCCCTGCGACGCAGATGCCGTCGCCCGAGCATGCCTGGTCGAGGCTGTCGCTATATGTCAGGGTCTACCGACACCGCGGACGGGGTGGTTCTCAGGACAGCGCGCCGGCGGGCAGCACGAAGCGCAGCGGCGTAGCGGCTTGGGCTCCGTCGCGGTTGTCGATGCGCGCGCCGTGCAGGCCGTGGCGGGGGGCGCTCGCGGCGATCGCCTCGGGAACCCCGGCGTGGGCGGTGATCCAGGTGATGACCGCGGCGGAGTCGGCGCCGGCGGCGAGAATCGCGGCGCGCTCGATGACCTGCCCGCCGGAGCGGTCGGGGCGCGCGAGACGCGTCACCAAGGCGCGGATCGCGTCGTCGTCCATCGCGCTCACCTCAGACCCTGCGCGCGGATGCGCGGCGCGGCTATGAGAACTCCGTGACGGAGTAGACGGGGCTGCCGACGCGCACCTCGCCGTGCGCGCCGTCGGCGGCGGTGTGGACGACGAAGGCCTCTTCGCGGCCGTGGTCGAAGATCGCGGTGACGAGCTCGTCGCTCCCGGGGGGCAGCGGGCGGCCGACCTCGATCTCGCGATCGTGCCCGTCGAGGCGGCAACCTAGCTTGAAGATGCGCCGCGAGCGCGCGGGCGCGCCGACGACGGCGTGCGAGCGCTCGCGCAGCTCGAGGTAGACGGCCTCGGCGCGCTTGTCCTGCGCGTCGGCGCCGGCGAGCGAAAGATTCACGTGGCGCCGCTCGGACGCGCGGTCTGCTGCGTGCGCATGTACTCAAGGTAGCGCGTTTGCGGCGGGACGCCGTCAATCCGGCGCGGACAGCGCTCCGCCCCACTCGGCGGGGTCGACGTCGGCGAGCGTCTGCGAGAACGTCCACTGGTGTCCGGCGGGGTCTTCGGCGGTGTATTGCCGCTCGCCGAAGGGGAAGTCGTCGGGCTCGGCGACGATCCGCGCGCCGTGCGCGCGTGCGTGCTCGCAGTGCGCGTCGGCGTCGGCGACGCGGACGATGACCGAGTGCGTGACCTCGCCGGGCCGCGGCGGGCGGCGCTCGTTGCGGACATCGCCGACGATGACGGCGCCCGCGCCGTAGGTGAGCTGCGAGCGGTGGCTCTCACCGATGCGCAGGCGCTCAGCGAATCCGAACGCCGCGCGCAGCCACTCGACGGCCTCGCGCACGTCGGGGTAGATCAGGACGGGAATGACGGTCGCGGTCGGAATCGAGCGGTTGGCCTGCACGCCGCGCAACCTTACCTCGCCGAGCCCCAGCGCCGGGAGGCTACGCGGGAGTCCGCCGCCGCGCGACGCTCGCACCCGCCGGCGCGGGGGCGCAGTCGTCCGGGCCGATCGCCTACTCCGCGCCGAGCTCGCGTGCGAGCTGGTGTGCGTCGGGCGTGCTCACGAGGACGCGCCGCAGCGCGCGCCCGTCGGCGACGGCGAACGAGAGCGCGGGGACCCCGCGGCGCACGATCCAGGCTTCGTCGAGGCGCAGCGAGCGCGCGACGTAGTAGAGCCAGGGCAGTCGCAGCCCGATCTTCAGGCCCGCGCGCATGACCTCCGCGAGCGGGTCCTCGACGACGCGCACCTCGCCGATCGCGGTGCGCGCGACGCGGATGTCGCGCATCAGGCCGAGCGCCTTCTGCCACCATGCGAGGCGCACTTCGACGAGCTCCGCGGAGACGGTGACGCGCATCCGCACAGCGTATTTGGCGCGCGGACGCGCACGATCGCGGTCCGGCACGAATCGCGGTCGGCCGTCGGGGCGCGGACGCGCAGAATCGCGGCGCCCTACGGGGGCCGTGCGACCGAGCACGGATCGCGTCGCGTGCGGACCGGCGGGGATCGGGTACATGGAATGAGAAGGGGATGCGCGAGCGACTGCCCCCCGGGGCCGCGCCGGCGGCCCGTTCGATCGACTCGACCGCAAAGGAGCGCAAAGCCATGCCGACGAATCCCGCCCCCACCCGCGTGCTGATCGTGGCGCACAAGACCGCCACGACGCAGCCCCTGCTCGATGCGGTCCGTGCGCGCGCGGCGCGCGGCGCGTGCGTGTTCACGCTGCTCGTGCCGAACGCGACGCACGGGCTGCACAAGGTCGTGGACCCCGAGGACCAGGGCGCAAGCGAGGCGCGCACCGCGCTCGAGCGCGCGCTGCCCGCGCTGAGCGTCGCCGCCGGCGCGCCCGTCGAGGGAATCCTCGGCGACGCCGACCCGATGGCCGCGGTGCAGGATGCGATCAACCTGCGCGGCTTCGACGAGGTCATCGTCTCGACACTCAGCCCGCGCGTCTCGCGCTGGCTGCGACTCGACCTGCCGAGCAAGGTCGCGGGTCTCGGTCTGCCCGTCGCGACCGTCACGCCCGCGGACGCCGAGGAGGACGCGGCCGCAGTGCCCGGCGGCGTGGCGCAAACATAAGTTGACAGCGAGCATCGAAAACGTTTATATTTTGTGCCCGCCGCAGACAGCGGTCGGCGGCACGGGTGTCGCGCTCGCGCCGGTTGAGACAATCGTCTGTAGACGCCTCGTCTGCGACCCGCAACAGTTAGCCGATGTCCGTCGAAGAAATCCGCAAGCAATTCGCCGCGAACCTGCGCGCCGCGCGCGAGCGGTCGGGCCTCTCGCAGGAGGCGCTCGCCGAGGCGTGCCAGCTGCACCGCACCGAGATCAGCCTGCTCGAGCGCTGCAAGCGCTCGCCGCGCCTGGAGACGCTCGTGATCCTCGCGCGCGGCCTCGAGCTCGCCTCGCCGGGCGAGCTGCTCAAAGGCATCCACTGAGCGCACGCGCGTCGAAAGCGAAACGAAGCCGAAGCCGAAGCGGGGACTCGAACCCCCAGGATTCCGGATCTGCCACGCTCGCATTCCGGATCTGCGACGCAGCCCTATGTAGCTGCTAAGATGCGCCTATGACGCTACAAGCGCGAACCTACGAGGTCGGTGTGCGTGCGCTACACGATCGTCTGAGCGAGCACCTGGAGCGCGTGGTGGACGGCGCGGAGGTGCTGGTCACACGCCGCGGACGACCGATTGCCCGCCTTTCCGCGGTCGATGGGAGCGATCCGCTGCAGGACCTTGTGCGGCGTGGTCTCGTGACACCGCCGGACCGCCCGCGAGCCGCGCGGCGCGCACAGGTGAAGGCGCGTGGCCCGGTTTCCGAGCTAGTCGCCGAGCAGCGCCGCTGATCCTCTACTTCGACACGTCGGCGCTCGTCAAGCTCGTGATCGCCGAGGAAGGGTCCGAGCTGGCGAGCGAACTGTGGGCGACTCCGCATCCTGGAGCCTCGAGCATCCTCGCCTACCCCGAGGGCCGCGCGGCGCTCGCGGCTGCGCGGCGTGGCGCCCGGCTCGCCGCAGCCGCGCACACGCGCGCGCTCGAGGACTTCGAGTCGCTGCACGGCGAACTGGCGCTCATCGGCGTCGACGCACAACTCGCACGCGAAGCCGGCGAGCTCGCTGAGAGGTTCGCGCTGCGCGGCTACGACGCCGTGCATCTTGCCAGCGCGCTGTCGGCCGGCGATGCGATCACGCTCGTAAGCTGGGACGAGGATCTCAGACGCGCCGCCGCGCGCAGCGGATGCGCCCTAGCCCCACCGACACAGAGGCAAGACGCCTGATGACGAGGAGAGAAGACCCGCGCCAAGAGAAGCTCTACCTGGACGTGCCGTTCCCCGACAAGGCCGGGCCGCTCCGTCCGCCGTTCTCGCGCACGCTCGGACACAGCGCATGGTCCAATGGATGCGTCGCATGCAGCGCGCTCCTCGGCGGCTTCCCGCTGTGCGAGGACTTTGCGCACTGGCAAAGCACCGGCGTGGCGCTGCCGGTCGTCGCGTCGGCCAGAATCCCACTCGACGTGCTCTATGACGAAGCCGACCCGAGGACTAGGCTGTCGACAGTCGCCGCTGCCCCGCGATCCTTGCGGTTTCAGCCCGCCCGCTGCCGGCCGGGGCCGTGGCCCACGGGCTGAAGGCACGCTAGGATTCGAGGCCGTGCCGACGTAGCTCAGCTGGTAGAGCACCTCCATGGTAAGCGTGCCCACCGAAGGCGCTCTATGTCTAAGCTGAGCGCCATTTTCTGCTCCTTGATTGGTGATTCGCTGCTTTTGCTCTGCGGACAACAGCGGACAAATACTGCAAAAAACTATACCGAACTGCTGGTGACGTTGCGGTAAAAAAAGCAGAGCCGACGGCCGGGGTCGAACCGGCGACCTCGTCCTTACCATAGATGGCAAGGAGGCTCCTTTGTCTGCGTGAGGCCCATGTTTATTGGGGTTTTTGCGCTTCACGGGACTGCTGGGGACTGGTTTTCGGGGTCTTTTGCCCCAGAAACGTCCCAAACGGTTGCCCCAAAAGCACCCCAGGCACCACGGGTCATCGGCTGTGTATTTCGACCCATGATGATAGGCGATCATCGGCGGATCAGGGTAGGATTCGGGGTCGCGCCGACGTAGCTCAGCTGGTAGAGCACCGCCATGGTAAGGCGGGGGTCAAGGGTTCGAGTCCCTTCGTCGGCTTGGACTTTTTGGCTTGGTAGAGCGGCTTCCGGCCAAGTCCGCGACACGATAGCGCGCCGGCTTCGGAGACCGACCGGGACGGCAGCTTTGGCCGCTCTTTGCGGGAATCCGCCCTGTCGCGTGGAATTGCTGCCGGGGCGCGGCGCCACGCCGCTCGATCAGAGGAATATGACCTCCACTGATCTCATTCCCGCCGTACCGGCCTCGTTGACTATCGCGGCGCTGGCGCTTAGCGTCGGCATCGCCGTGTACTTCGCCCGCACCATCCGCCGCGCCTTTGCGGTGTGGATCGGGAAGTGGCGGAGGTTTTGGGCCTACCGCACGAACTCCCGCCGCGCCCGTCGGATCGTCGCCGCACTCGAGCTGATCGACACTGTGCTGAGCGAGCCCGATCCGAAGGTCACGGATGCCGCTGAGCTCCGTGCCGGCCTTCAGCGCCTGCTTGCAGTGATCGCCGCCGAGCAATTGGCGGAACTCTCGGCGATCGAAGCCAAGTTGTTTCGAGGCCCCCGGCGATAGCCCTCGCTGCGGCGCCGACCCTGACGTTGCACGTGTCGGGCGGCGCCGCAGGCTGAGGACACGCACCCTTGCCGAGTTGTTCATCGGCCGTGCGCGCCGCTCGCTGAAGACGCCAGAGCGCGCCTTGGGCCGGGCCGAGGAAATCCGTGCCGGGGGAAACGCGCGCCCGGCACGACTCGTCAGTAGCGGGCGAGACCGCCCGCCCACCCTGAACGGAAAGGACTCCAAGATGAGAAGCAAACCTACCCTCCGACGGCGCGTACTCCTGCCGCTCGCGATCCTGGCGGCGCTCGGCTGTCCGGCAGCAGCGGCGGCCGACTCGATCGCCCTGTCGATCGCCCCCGCACCAGTCAAGAGCGTCGCCAGCGAGGTCAACTGGTCGGCCTCGAGCGAAGAAGGCCGCTTCGAGGTGGTCTACGTCAACAACCCCGGCGTGCCGTGTGCCGCCAACCCCGAAGCCGACAACGGGACGAGGATCAGCGAACAGCACGGCCTCGAAGCCGGCTCTACCGGCGTCTACGGCGGGTCGGTGAACTTCACGCCCGCCAGCACCGGCGAGTACGAGCTGTGCGCGTGGCTAGTCATCCCGGCCGGGTTGTTCGACCTCGAAGGTGGGCCGGTGACGGCATCGGCGTCACTGCCGATCGACGTGCGCGCCCCGGCCATCCATCTCGCGCTGAGCCTTCCGCGACCGCCGGTGCCGCGCAGGCCGTTCACGATCGACCTGGCTGCCAGCAGCGAAGCACTGCGCGAATTCGTGGTCGAGGCCGTTCCAGACACCGCGCGCGGCTGCCCCGTGAACTGGGCGGCCGAATCACTCGCGCCGCGCCTGATCGACCAGGAAGATGTCGGCGGGCCGTGGCGCTATGCGGCTAACGTCGAAGCGCTCCGAGCCGGCACCTACATCTTCTGCGCGTGGGCGGACCCGCCTGAAGACCAAGGGCTCTACCCCGAAGCTACAGCGCACCTGCTCGTCCACGTCCGTACCCAGACATCGAGGCGGCGACGCCGCAGGGCACACCGATGACCGGCTTTCGTTTCGTTCTCGCTGCCGTGCTCGCGGGCCTCGCGTTGGGTTGCCCTGCGCTCGCCCTGGCGCAGCGCCCGGCGACGCCGGCCGAGTTCGCCGCGATCAGGCGGCTGCTCGGCCCCAGCGCGAGCAGTTTGCACGATCGCCTGGAGTGGGTGCACGTCAGCACCCGCGGGCCGTTCGCGCTCGCCTATCTCACCGGGCCGCAGGAAGCAGCGATCGTGCTGCGCGGCGCCGGCGCTCGCTGGGCCAGCCTCGCCGCAATCTCAGACGAGGGTCTGCGCTGCGGCTTGGTGCCGGCAGCCGTCGTCGCCGACCTGCGGCTGGAGCGCTACAACGACGGGCCAAAGCCCTGCAGCCGAACGTAGCCGGTATAGGTCGATGTCCCTCCCGCCGGCTGCGCCTGGGCGCAGCCGGCGGGCGCCCAGCGGCCGTAGCGCTCGCGCCGAGGCTCGACGTCCGAGACGTTTGAGCCTGACGGGATAAACCTCACTGCTGCTTCTCGTCACGGCGGCCCGGTTCGCGGGCTTCGACGCCCATCCGCTCGGCAGGCAACGCCCGGCACAAGCTCAGGGCATGTGGGATCGCGACGTCGTCGGATAGCCATGCCCGTAGCTCCTCGGCCTCGGTCAGAATCGCCGGTATCCGGTCGTGGATCTTCGCGACCAGTGGATTTTCAGCGGACGGGCAGGTGATGATCGAGCAGCTCTCGACCGGATGCTCGCCGATCCGCCCGTTCCGGGTCCAGACGGCGGCGAAGGCGAACGCGGTGCCGCCGTCGACGGTGAAGCGGTGCGGCTGCGGTCTGAGGCTTTCGGAGCGCGGATGCAACCACTCGTAGAAGCCGTCGGCGAGCACGAGCGCGCGGTGCTCGGCATCGATCGGTACCCCGGCGTACTGCTGTCGATCGCGCAGACCCTCGACCCTGGCGTTGAACAGCGGCCGGCGCAATCGCTGCTCATTCGCCCACGGCGGCAGGAAGCTCCACCGCAGCATTCTCGGCTCGGGCGTGCCGGCCGGGGAGACGATCGCCGCGACGGGATCGGTCGGCGCGACGTTCCAGCCGTCCGCTTGGGGGGTCTCAGAGAACTCCACACCCAGCTTCCGCCCGACCAAGCGGGTCATTTCTTCGGGGCCGAGTGTGTTCGTTAGCCTGCCGCACACAACTGTCTGAGCATAGGGCTTGCCATCCGCTCGCTCGGCGGCTTGACATCAATGGGAACATACGTTCGATGACTTCATGTCTGCCAGCCCGGCATCTTCTGCCAGCACGAGGGCTAAGTGGCGCGCTGGTACTTCCCTGAGCGCGCGCTGGTCGACCCGACGGGCACTGTCCATCGGCCGGGCTGCGAGAAGATCGTCGACCCGGCACTCGGTACGTGGGTCGAGGCGAAGGAAGAGATCGTCCGCTGCGCTGGACCTAGCGAGTGCTGGACCTGCGAACCCAAGATGGAAGTGCGGCTCGGGATCGGCGATCCCGACGCACCCCCGCGCGAGATCCCCTGAAGGTGCATCGAGACCGCGCCCTCGAGCAGCTGATCGCCGCGTCGGCCAAGGGAGACGCAGCAGCCATAGTCAGGATGGCCCGCGCACGCCAACGGCCGCTCACTCCCGCCGAAGCGCTCATCGTGACGCTCGGAATCCGACGAGACCGCGCGCAATACGACACAGCAGCCGTGCGATGGGTCGGGATGGTCGCCCACACACAGAAGATGACGATCCCCGGCGCCCGCCTTCTCCTCCAGCTATTCGAGGTGCTGATCGCCGAGGACCAAGACCGCGGGGTACGCTCGATCGGCCGGTTCTGCCATGAGCATCAACTCGACGATGCCAGCGCGGCGATAGCCGAGTGGGCTCGTCGCGAGTATCTACGCGACTGGTAGACAGCCACGCCAGCAACGAAGCACCGGCAGGACGCCCGCCGCTGCCATCGTCACGGTCCCCAGCTCCACACGCCGCCGCCAGGCCGGGGCGAGCGAAGAGAATGGCAGAGTGCGCGGAAGCTATTGTGCGCGCGATGAGGAATGTGGTCGTCTCAAACGGCCTGTACGCGGCGCTCAGGGAGGGGGCCGCGCGGAAGGGACTCACGGTCAACGAGCTGGCGGCAGAGATCATCCACGCTGTCGTCGGCGACGGGCCGCCGCCCGCTCAGGCGGAGAGCAAGCTGGCCCTGCAGGCGCAGCTCCTAATAGTACTTTGGTAGTTTTGTTGTAGGGTTTCGGGGGTGGTTCGGCGAATCCTTCTTGCGTTGATGGTGTCGGCGTGAGGAGGGTGTGATGGC
>Ga0210396_10000189_pt1 | contig 102571 bp, 89 predicted proteins | sample IncBWH17OmetaG_FD_155466 | JGI IMG/M metagenome (GOLD analysis project Ga0210396, IMG submission 155466) | Forest soil microbial communities from Barre Woods Harvard Forest LTER site, Petersham, Massachusetts, United States - Inc-BW-H-17-O ... | reverse complement strand
ATGCACATAGGGCAGGTTGGGATCAAGTTGCACGGCCTTCCGAAGCTCTTCGATAGCTTTGCCGTCCTCATCGCGGTTCAGCGCGGCCTTGCCCATCAGCATGTGATATTCCGCAGTGTTCTGCCCCAGCTCGAGAAATCGCGTGAGCGCACGATCCTCGACATCGGACTCGCCGGCCTTGTTCGCCGCATTGCCGAGCACGTAGAGATAGTTCAAATCGTTGGACTCTTGCGGCCACAGCGGATCGAGAAGCTGCACCGCGTCGGAGTACCGCTCGATAAAGAAATAACAGAGCCCCAGCAGATAGCGCGCCTGTACGGATTGCGGCTGATCACGCACGACTGATTCGAACGGTGCAATCGCCAGCCGGAATTCATTCTGCCGGTAATAGACCAGGCCAATATTCAAGCGGATGCCCGTGACCGTCGGGGCCAGGCGATCGGCCTTGCGCAGCAGATCAAGCGCCTGCTGCCACAACTGCTTGCGCATGGCAATCACGCCAAGATTCGCGTAGGCTCCCGCGGCGGTGGGATCCGCTGCCAGGACCTTCTTAAAGTCCGCTTCTGCGCGGTCCAGTTCCCCGGCACGAAGCGCGGCTTCGCCTTGCGTAAATAGCGCCGCGATTTCGGATTGTCGAACCTTGCCAGGCGGAGATGCGGTTTCCGTGTGTTGGTCCTGCGCAAGAAAAAGCGAGCGCAGTGAGTGCGTTGCAATGGCTCCGGCCGCAACAGACGGCCACGCGAGAGAAGTCAGCAACGGGAGTGCGCAGATGATACGAAGCGCGTTGCGCAAGGAGGGGCGGCAAAACCCCCTCCGAGGGCGAGGTCGGAACGAGCGATTCAAGCGGATTAGAACTGAAGCAGCACGGGTTTGTGCATGCGGCGCAACACTATCCTTCGATCGCCTTGAATGCCGCATCGAGAATCCCGTTCAAAAACGCCGGCGATTCCGCCGAAGAAAACTTCTTCGCCAATTCCAGCGCTTCATCAATCACCACTTTCACCGGCGCTGTTCCAGATCGCAATTCGTAGATCGCCAACCGTAGAATGCTACGGTCCACGGCGGCCAGGCGCTCGAGCCGCCAGTTCTCGGACAGCTTCTCCACCAACTTGTCGCTAGCTTCCGTTTCCGCCACGGCGCCTTCGAACAATTGATTCGCGAATTTGCGCGTGGAATCCGCGGCGCGCGCCTGCTTCCAGAAATGCTGCTCGACGAGCACTGGCTTTCGCCGCGTCATGTCCCACTCAAAAAGCATTTGCAAAGCGAACTCGCGTGATTTGTGGCGCAGCGTCATTCTAACGGCGCCGCGCCCGGCCGCTCTTATCCACGGCAGCCCTCGAACCGGAATCCTTCGCAATCCTGCGTACCAATTGCCCCATCTCCACCGCTCCCAGGCCCGCTTCGTAACCCTTGTTGCCTGATTTCAATCCCGCGCGGTCAATCGCCTGCTCCAGCGTGTCGCAAGTGAGCACGCAGAAAATCAGCGGCACGCCGGTATCGAGCTGCGCCAGTTGAATGCCGCGCGCGGTCTCAGACACCACTACATCGTAGTGCGAAGTCTCGCCGCGCAAAATGCAGCCAATGCAAATAATGGAATCGAATCGCCCGCTCGCCGCCAATTTTTTCGCCGTAATCGGAAGCTCAAACGATCCCGGAACGCGCACAACCTGAATCTGTTTCTCTTCAGCTCCGCAGCGTTCAAGCGCGTCGAGCGCGCCCGCCAGCAGCCGGTCCGTGATGAAGCTGTTGAACTGGCTCACCGCAATTCCAATTCGCAACCCCGCCGCTTTCAATCCGCCGCGCAAATTTGCCGGCTTCAATGTTTCGGCCATCCTTCAGCGCCCCTCGAACTTCGCCGGGCGCTTTTCAATGAACGCGCGCGTGCCTTCGTGCATATCGTTCGTCGTGCAGCACAATCCGAACAACGTCGCCTCCAGGTACAAGCCCTCTTCTTGCGGCATCTCCATGCCCCGCTCCACTGCTTCCATTGCGTACTGCACCGCCAACGGCGCGTTTGCGATGATTTTCTTCGCGATCGTTTCCGCCGTCGCCAGCAGGTCCGCCGGCTCCACCACGCGATTCACGAGCCCGATGCGCAACGCCTCTTCCGCCGTAATCATTTCGCCAGTCAGAATCAATTCATGCGCAATGCCTTTGCCGCACAGCCGCGGCAGCCGCTGTGATCCGCCGAGGCCCGGGATGATGCCGAGCTTCACTTCCGGCTGGCCCAGTTTCGCGTTACGGCTGGCGATGCGCATCGTGCAAGCCAGCGCCAATTCGCATCCGCCGCCCAGCGCGAACCCGTTGATCGCGGCAATCGAGGGTTTTCCCAGCGTTTCGAAACGATGAATAATTTCCTGCCCGTGGACCGTAAATTCCTGGCCGCTCACTGGTGTGTGCTGCGACAGCTCATTGATGTCCGCGCCGGCGATAAACGCTTTCTCACCTGCTCCCGTCACGATCAACACGCGAATCGCGCTGTCCGAGCGCACCGCCTTCAGGCAATCGTCCAATTCATCCAGCGTTTTGCGATTCAGCGCGTTCAATACCTGCGGCCGGTTGAGCGTAAGCCGCGCAATCTGATCTTTCACTTCGAACAACAAATTATCGTAGGCCATAGTTTCCTATCGTAAGTTTCCGGATTTTACCACTGGTATGGTACCCGAAGAGGCCTTGCTTTGGCGTGCCCGCCGAGACTTTGTGGAATTTCTCAGCGGCCGATCTAAATCGCAATACAAATCGCTAAATCATCAAGGTGTGGCCAATTCCACCAGCGTATCGCCGCCGCGTTGCCGCGCGTCTTCTAGTCCCGCGTCGGCGCGATTGATCCACTCGGTGACGCGATCCTCCGTCTCGTCGCCCGGCCGCGAAGAAGCCTCCGCCACCACCGCGCTAATCGTCAAATCCGCCATTCCCCAGGAAGGCCGCACGGACGCTGCCGTCTGCCGCAGCTTCTCCGCGAGCGTGCGCGCGTTGTCCAGAGACGTATCCGGAAGAATGAACACCAGCGACCATGCCGTATATTTCACGGCGACGTCGGTTTGGCGAATCGCGGACGAAAGTCCCCGCGCCAATTGCTCGATGTAATGATCCAGCGCCGCGTCTCCGTGCTGCCGCAGAAGTTCGCCGCCGCGATCCACATGCAGCACGATCAACGAGATCGGCGTATTTTGCGCGCGCGCGCGGTTGGACTCCACCAGCAGGCAATCAATATACGCTCCGCGGCTCAGCAATCCAGTCTTCTCGTCCGCCACGGCCAGAGATCGCACCAGCGAACGCAGGCGCGTGTGGTTCACCGACAAAACGAGCTGGTCCCCCACCGCCTGCAGAAAGAAGCTTTCGTTCGGCTTCCACTTCCGCAGCCTTACATCCCCAATCAACAACGCCCCAGATGGTGCCTGGGTTTCTTTGTCCGTCAGCAGCACGCCCAACGCGGATTCCAGCCCCAAATCGCGCAATGCCGGGAGCGTGGCCGCCTGCAGTTCCACGCCACCGAGCGCATCCGGCGCAACTTTGGTCACCATGCTCCCAATCGTCGAAATTTTTCCCGCGCCCACTCCGGATAATCCTGGCGCAAAATATTCTGCCGTCGATTGCGCGCCCTCACCTGGAGCGCCAACCGTCACCAGACAGCGGCTGGTGTGAAGGTGCTTCCCAATTTCCGCGGCCGTGGTTGCCAGTACCTCGCGCGGCGTCGGCTGCCTGTACATCAGTCGGTTTATTTCGGCGATCGCGGCCAAATCGCGGTGCGTCTCCGCCGCGGTAGGACCAGGCGGCGTTCCATAATTTTCCAGTTGCTGCGCCGGTGACGGCGGCGAAGGAGACGGTTCCACGGCAACGGGCGCCGCGGGTTTCGGCGGCGCAGCCTTGCGCGCGATTCCTTTCGGCCACCAATTCGCGCGTTCGTAAAGCGCGCGCAGCCGCTCATTCTTTTCTTCCTCGTTGGGAAAGAGCTCCGCGATGCGCTCCAGCCGTTCCACGGCTTTGCTCTGCAACGAGTACTGCAAGAAAATTTCTACCTGTACGATTAGGTCTTCCAATGCTTGCTGCGCTCGCAGTTCTTCCGGTATCCCCGCGGAATTTTGTGATGGCTCCCGCCCCGCCCCGGTAAAACCATCCGTGCGCGTCGAAACGGTCGCCGCTTTCGCCGCGCGCGCCAGAATATTCTGCAGAAAGGCAGGGTCCGCTTTGCCTTCGAGCTTGGAAATCCGCTCGTGGTTGCGGTAGTCGTAAGGATCAATGTCCACGAGCCTGTCGAGCGAATCGCAAGCCTCTTTCAGCCGCCCCGCGCCCAGGTATAGATCAAACAGTTTTACCAGCGCTTCAAAATATTTCGTTTCGCGATTCAGCTCTTCATAAAGCTTCGCCACCACTTCCGCGAGCAGCAGCGAACCAGGATAAGTCGCGGCCAGCCGGTCAAGGTTCGCCGAAAGCTCCACTTCCTTGCGCAGGCTGCGCATCGTTAATTTCGCTTGTACCAGTAGCTCTGCAGCCTTGGTGTCCTGACCCGCCCGCAGATACGCGGCGGCCAGCTCAAACAGTTTGATAAATCCTTCCGGCTTCTGCTTGTAGTAAGCCTCGAAAACATCTCGCGCCGTGTCTAATCGGCCCGTGCGCAAGAGCGCTTCGCCGTAAAGCGCCAAGAACGAAGCATCCCGCTCGTTCGCAGAAAGCGGTTCCAGCAGCAGCACCGCACCCTCGGCGTCGCCTTTACGAAGCTTCGCTTCCGCGAAAAGCAACGCGCCGGAGCGGTCGTGGGGAGAAAGATGGTTCGCTCGTCCAAAGTATTCCAGCGCTTCGTCCAGCGCCCCTACTGCCAGAGTCAATTGTCCTGCGCGCAAATAACTTCGCGTCGCCAGGTCCGCGTGCCGCAGCCTCTCTGCCTGTTCGCCTAGCACGATATGCCGCTGCGGATTTTCGGGGTCCAGCATGGCCATGCTCTCGTAGCATGCCAGCGCTTCGATGTCGCGCTGCTCTTTGCCGTAAAGCTCCGCGGCAATTCCAAATTGTTCGATGGCTTCCGATGTGCGGTTTTGCTTCTGCAATAACGTCGCGTAACGCATCAAGCGGTCGGCAGGCTGCGGAAAATTGCGAAGGAAGCGAACGAAGACTGCGGAGGCCTTGGCTCCGTCGCCAGTTTCAACGAGCCGGTCGAACTGAATCCCGTAATATTCCGCGGCGATTGACGGTTCGTTCAGCCGTGTATAGATATCCGCGAGCGCCTGCAGCGCTTCCTGGTTCGCGGGAGCCTCCTCGAACGCCGCCTGATATTCGGCTGCGGCTTCGCGGAGCTTATTTTTCTCCAGGCTTTTGCGCGCCCGTTCGAGATGTTTGTTAACGTCCTGGGCCATGGGAGTCCGGGCGTCCCTCGGGAGTTGCGGGCTTGCTGGGGAAGTCCGCCCGCGAGCTTCGTCAACACGCTTTCACGAGCTCCGATTTTCCGCGCGGGTCGAACAACCACTATATACCGGACGCCAAGCCCCTCTCAAAACGAAATCGAGCCAGCGTGCCCATATGGGCGATAAAGGAAAGATACTAGGGCAAGGTGGGATTAAGATTTGGCTTTAGAAGCCAAACCAGCGCTGTACGTACCACCGCATCGGAAGCTGGAGAACGTGGCCCGAACCACGGCGGCCCAGCGCCGTAGGCGCGGCAGAAGTTAGCCCGGCGCGTAAGCGCTGAGTAAGCCGCAAAAGCAGTGTCGAGCGCCCTAGGTGCGACACACTTTTTGCTTCGCTGCGTTACGCGCGCGCCTCGTTCGGCAAGCCTTTCACCTTCTCGCGCATCGACTTCAGCGACAATCCGCTGCGCACCAACCCTACAAATCCCAAAAATATGAAAGGTATCGTCAGCCCCAAAAACGCGAAAATCGAAAAACTCGTCGCCGTCGTTTTATCCACTTGAAACACGCTCAGCCCCAGCACGCAGAAAAACTGGTACGACCCCACATTCGCCGGCGCATTCGGCAAGGACACCCCCAGATTGATCACCAATAGCACCACAATCGCCGCCAGAAACGGCAAGTGCAGCCCGTACGCCTGCATCATCGCCCACAAGCCCAGCACCTGGCAGAACGGCATCAGCAACGACGCTAGCACCGCCGAATAAAAGCTCGGCGACGTCCCCATCGCGTGCAAACCCAAGAGCGCCCCCATCAACCGTCCCGGCAGCCGTCGCGGCCCAGCCCCGAAATCCGGTTTCTGCGCCAGCTTCACTTCCAGCACATAGATCACGATCACCACGATCCCAAGCAGTAGCAGCGTTGCGATTCCCAGTGTGTCCGCCACACGCCTGAACTTCCGCGGCAAATCCACCATCAGCGACACCACAGCCAGCGACGCCGTCGCGATCACCAGATCCACCAGCCGTTCCACTCCTACCGATCCCAGCACTTTCCCGATGGAGATGTCGTCGGAGTCCGATATCAAATAGCAGCGCAGCAATTCGCCCGGCCGCAGCGGAAATATCAAATTCGCAAACAGTCCTGCGTACACCGCGCGAATCGCGTGCGTCAACTTCACTCTGCCGAACGGGCTCAGCAGCATCTTCCAACGAACCGCTTGCACCCCGTAGCTCAGCACATCAAAAGCCATGCCGATCAGCACCCACTTCCAATCCACTTTCGCCAGTTCGCGCATGGCCTGCACGATATGAAAATCGTGCAGCACCCAGAATAGGCAGACGGTCGCCAGTCCGTAGCCGATCAACTTTGGTAGTCGAGACTTCGGCGGCGCAGCGGTCTGGAACAAAGTATTCAATTGAAAGGATCCTGCAAGTGAGGCAAATCCTTGGGGGGCGCCGTGATCATCGTTCGAAGGCCTCCAACCCTCCGCACACATACTCCTGCCTGCCCTCAGTCCATCGCTGGAACGATGGGGTGCTTTCGACACTATCAGGCGTTGTTATGAGATCACCCAAAACCGGCTACAGCCTACGATATCCCCCCTCGCCATTCAATCCATGACTGCCTGTAACACGGCGTGGGAGTTACCGAACACCTTACCTGGCATCGAGCCCTCAGGGAGTCTGTCACCCCCGAAGGCGTTTTTCGCCTGAGGGCCCCCCTTCGTCCTTCTGTACGGCGATTCTTGGCTGTGCTCTTCGGTGGCACAGGTACTCCTCCGTCGGTCGAAACATGGATCGCACTCTCGGAATGCGGGCGCCTGTCGGCCGCCACCGACTTGCCTCGCCGCCAACACCCCGCCAATTAGCCCGGCCTCCAGCTTCAGCCTTTTCCGCTGCGCATTGCACCGGTTCTGCATTCTTTCGCCTTCCGTTACCACTAGCTCATCAACCGATTATGTAATTGAATTCAACGCGGCGGTTGATTCCGACCCATCACTCGATTACAACTATTACCGCATCGTTGGGATTTCCCCGTGAGCCGAACCGGAAATCACTAAGACAGCCGAAGCCATCGCGCAGCAAGGCACGCCAGAGTAATCTCTCAGGGGAGCCCAGCCCGTGAGCCAAATTCAGTCAGCGCACCATCAAGATCGCAAGCCTCACCCTTACGGCGCCGTGGAGACGTTGAAACGCGTCAGGCTACTTCACTTATTCCGTGCATCAATCGTAGCGCTGCTCTACCTAGCACTCGCCGCTAACCTGGGCGCAGATACAATTTCCGGCACGGTGAAAGACCCCTCCGGCGCAGTCGTTGTCGGAGCACGCATCGAAATCACGGGCGGCAATCTGTCTCAGCCCCTCGTACTGACATCCGACGAATCCGGTAAGTTCACCGTGCCTAACCTGAATCGCGACAAGTATTCCGTCCGCGTCACCAAAGACGGTTTCGAAGACCTGGTCATGACCGTGGACCTTAAGGGCACCGCCGACCTTCCGCTGACCTTAACCATCGCGACGCAGCAAACCCGCATCAACGTCACCGAAAAAGGCACGGCCTTCGCGAACTCAGATGCCGCCTACCGCCAACTCCGCGACGTCAGCCTGGCCGAATCCTTCCACTGCGAAAACTTTACGCTGACCGTGGACATGGGAACCTTCGAACTGAAGTCCGGGACCATCACTTTCCTCACGCCGGTCAATCGATTTGTAACCGGTGCGATCTTCGTGGGCCAGGGACACTTCACGCTGAAGCCCCTCGGAGCGATAGACATGCGAGAGATGGTTCGAAGGACCGGCAGCGCAACTGCCGAGGAAGACTTTAGCGAGGTTGTCTTCCGCTTCACGGGCAACCAGTATTCGCAATTCGTCGCAGCCATGGGTACGCGAACGGAAATTCCGCCCGAAGCCGTGGCCGCTTTTCAGCATTGGAAAAGCAAAGTCCGCCAGCGCCATGAACTTCCCGAAGGCTTCACCCAGGCGATTCTGCAGGGCGAAACGATTGACAACGTGGACGCCGACATCCTTGCCGGAATTTACAACCCGAAACACCCTCCATTCCTAAACGCCTATATGCACGGCTCTCCCCACAAAGACCTGCGCTTTTTTATGCGCACGCGTGTTGGCGCGATTCCGCAAATGGACTCTCCCGAGGAAGTCGCGCTTATCAATTGCAACGGCGGAGAATTGGACGACGGCATTTGGTACTCCCAACACTTGAAAACCGAGTTGCTGGCCCGCACCGCGAACTCGCTCGAGGATCGGCGTCTTTTTGCCACCAAGCGTTATAACATCGAAACCGTAATCGCAAAGAATGACCACCTCTACGCCCGCACTATTGTCACGTTTGAGCCGCTCGTCGCCGGCGAACGTGTCATGAAATTCGGCCTGCTGCGCACTCTGCGCGTTACGCGCGTCACTGATCAAAACGGCCAGGACCTGCATTTCATTCAGGAAGACCGTAGAAACGATGGTTCGTTCTACGCCATCCTCGACGAACCTCCGGCCATGGGACAGGAACACTCGATCTCCGTCGAATATGTCGGGGACAAAGTTCTCGCCAACGCCGGTGACGGCAGCTTCTACGTCGGTGCGCGTGACTCCTGGTATCCAAATCTAAATGGATTCGGTGAAAAATCGCTCTACGACCTCACATTCAAAGTGCCTCCCTCGAATGTGGTGATCAGCGTCGGCAAACTCCAGGGACAATCCACCGAAGCCGGTTTTGCTGTGTCCCACTGGGTGACGCCGGTGCCGGTCGCCGTCGCGGGCTTCAACTACGGCCAATACAAGAAGATTGATTTCCCCGACACCATCACGCATTACCAACTCTCCGGATATTACTTGGAAGCGTTACCCGACAGCTTGAGGCGCTACGAAAGCAGCGCATTCCTGGGCAGTATGTCGCCCAACGCGATGACCAAATACGCGCTGGATCAAACCCGCGCCCAGATGCAGATCTGCACGTTTTATTTCGGCAAAGCTCCGTACGACAACGTGGACGTCACTGAACAGCCGAACTTCAACTTCGGCCAGTCGTGGCCGAACCTGGTCTACCTGCCGATTTCTGCGTACATTGACTCGACTCAGCGATGGTTGATGTTCGGCCGCATTGACACCCAGTTCACCGGGTTCGTCCAGGAAGTGACGCCGCACGAAGTGGCGCATCAGTGGTTCGGCCACGGAGTCGGCTGGGCTTCCTATCACGATCAGTGGCTCTCCGAAGGCTTCGCGGAATTTTCCGCGGGATTGTTTTTACAGCAAGCGGTGGGACCAAAGTGGCAGAAGGACTACCTCGACTTCTGGGAACGCCAGCGCGTCCGCATTCTCGAAAAAAATAATTTCGGCGTGTCGCCGAACGACGCCGGTCCGCTGTGGCTCGGCCAGCGGCTGATTTCTCCGCGTTCCGAACAGGCCTATCAGGGCGTCACCTATGCCAAGGGCGCCTACGTGTTGCTCATGCTGCGCTCGCTGATGTACGACGATCACGCCACCTCCAGCGACAAACGCGAACAACCTTTCATAGACATGATGCACGATTACATGGCAACCTATCGCGACTCGCCCGCCTCGACAGAGTCCTTCAAATCCATCGCCGAAAAGCACATGACCAAGCCGATGGACATCCAGCAAAATGGACGCCTCGATTGGTTCTTCAACGAATGGGTCTATGGCACTCAGGTGCCGCGCTATCATTTCACCTACGAAGTCCAACCAGCCGAGGGCGGTAAGATCCGAATCCGCGCCGAAATCACGCAAAGCGAAGTGGACGATCATTTCGCCATGCTCGTTCCAGTCTTCGCCGACTTCGGCAACGGCATGGTGCGCCTGGGCCAGGTCCCCCTAGCCGGAAACAATACGCGCAAGATCGACTTCATCACAGACCGCCCACCCAAAAAAGTAACCCTAAACGCATACAAAGACATCCTCGAGCGCTAGGGTCACGGCTCGCGGTTGTCTCGGTGCATCGACTTTGGACAACTCAACGCCTTTGTTCTGCCCAAACAGGCCTCTGGATCTTGAGGGTGCCCCGTCCTTCCCGATCTTGTCTTTTTGGGGAAGGGTGGGAGCTTTTGAATTTCTCTTCGTGAAGCCATGCTTGAAGCCGTCTCGGTCCGCGAACTCAGCACGTTCACTTCGACTGTGAACTACAATGTTACAAATGCGTATCACAGTTCACGGAGCTGCCTCACCCCCAGCCGGGTCACCAATCACGAGTCGCGAATCATGGCATTTTCGATCGCCAACCCAGGCGATTAGAAACCAGCCTAACTCGCAGAAAACAAACGACGGCACCTCGTCTTAATCGCCAACTTTCAGACACTTCGCGCATCGCGAATCAAGATTTACCAACCGCGAATCTCTGGCGTTCTAATCGTCACAACCCGCGATTGGAAATCGCCAAAAACCCAACAAAATCGGTGTTTTCAACCGCTCTAATCGTGACTGTTTTGCAGTTTTCAAGAGCCACGGAACTCACACCGCCAGCGCGGTCGCGGGTTGGGAAGCACGATTTAGGGTTCCCGATCTTCCCATTTCCAATTTCGATTTTCTGTCTTTGTGTGGCAAACTCGACAGTTTACAGGGCGCGGCAAGAGCGCACAGAGCAAGCGACGTTTGCGCCGCACGCGCGTAATCGTCGGCCCAACACACAAAGAGCCATGGATCCCCAGTACATCCGCAATTTTTGCATCATCGCGCACATTGACCACGGCAAATCCACCCTGGCCGACCGCCTGCTGGAGCTTACCGGCGCACTCAGCCAGCGCGAGATGCATTCGCAGGTGCTCGACTCGATGGACCTCGAGCGCGAGCGCGGCATCACCATCAAAGCGAAAAGCATCCGCCTGCATTACACCGCGCGCGACGGCCACGAATACCGCCTCAACCTCATTGACACGCCCGGCCACGTGGATTTTTCTTACGAAGTTTCCCGCGCGCTGTCCGCCTGCGAAGGCGCGCTGTTGGTCGTTGACGCGAGCCAGGGCGTGGAAGCGCAAACCGTGGCCAACGCGTTTCTCGCGTCGCGCCACAATCTGGCCATCATTCCGGTCATCAATAAAATTGATCTCCCCGCCGCGCGCGTGGATTTCGCTAAAGAACAAATCGAAAATGTACTAGCGATTCCGGCCGATGAAGCTCTGCCCATCAGCGCGAAAAGCGGCCTCGGCGTTGACGAAGTTCTCGAAGCCATCGTGCGGCTGGTCCCTCCGCCCAAAGGTTCCGCCGACGCGCCTCTACGCGCGCTCATTTTCGATTCCTGGTTCGATTCCTACCGCGGCGCAGTGGTGCTCGTTCGCATGATGGAAGGGCGCATCATGCCGCACATGAAAATTCGTCTCACTTCCAGCAACGAAACCTACGAAGTGGAAAATCTCGGCGTGCTCACTCCCAAACCCGTCGTCCTAGATGAACTTTCCGCCGGCGACGTCGGCTTCATCATCGCCAACATCAAGCGCGTCGCCGACGCGCGCGTGGGTGATACCGTCGTCGAAGACGGCCATCCCGCGCCGCCCCTTCCCGGGTTCGAAGCCATCAAGCCGATGGTCTTTGCCGGACTTTTCCCGGTGAATGCCAGCGATTACGAAATGCTTCGCGACGCGCTCGGAAAACTGCAGCTCAACGACGCAGCATTCTTCTACGAGCCAGAAAATTCCGTGGCGCTCGGCTTCGGTTTTCGCTGCGGTTTTCTCGGCCTGTTGCACATGGAGATCGTGCAGGAGCGCCTGGAGCGCGAATTCAATATCGGGCTGATCACCACCGCACCCAGCGTGCAATACCGCATCACCACCACCGCGAATGAAGTGATGGAAGTGGATAACCCCACGAAATTTCCGCCACCCGCTTCGATTCAGAAAATCGAAGAGCCCATTCTGACCGCCATGATCATCACTTCGGAGGAATCCGTCGGCGGCGTGCTGCAATTGTGCGAAGAAAAGCGCGGCGTGCAGAAGAAATTCGAATACCTGTCGCCCACGCGCATCATGCTGACCTACGAAATGCCGCTGAACGAAATCGTTCTCGATTTCTACGACCGGCTGAAGAGCGTTTCGCGCGGCTACGCTTCGCTCGATTACCATCTGTCCGGCTATCGCGAATCCGACCTCGTAAAACTGGACGTGCTGGTCGGCGGCGAGCCTGTGGACGCGCTCACCGTCATCTGCCATCGCGAGCAATCCTACGATCGTGGCCGCGAGCTCGTCTCTCGCCTGCGCAAATTGATCCCTCGCCAGATGTTCGAGATCGCCGTGCAAGCCGCCATCGGCAGCCGCGTCATCGCCCGCGAAACCATCAGCGCCATCCGCAAAAACGTAATCGCCAAATGCTACGGCGGCGACATTTCCCGCAAACGCAAACTCCTGGAGAAACAAAAAGAAGGCAAGAAACGCATGAAGCGCGTAGGCCGCGTGGACATCCCGCAAGAAGCCTTCCTGGCGGTCCTGAAAGTCGCGGGCGGCTCCGTTGATGAGGAATGAAGCATGAGGACTAAACTTCTGCGAACAGTGCTGATCGGCGCCGCCCTGCTGGCCGTCGTCGAAGGCCGCAACGCTCTGCTCGTTGCTCGCCAAGAAGATGCCACCGAACAACGCAGGGAAGCGCGAAAGTGGTTAAATGACGGGGTCCAGGCTTACAAAAATGGACAAATCGCGGAAGCGATTGACGATTTCCAAAACGCCAAGTCTCTAGACCCGTCGCTTCTAAATGCTCAGCTTTACCTGGCGACGGCACACTCTGCCCAGTACATTCCGGGTGACCCGTCTCCCGAAAACGCCCAGCACGGCAACCAAGCGCTTCAGGAATTCAGGCGCATTCTGGAAGCGCATCCCGACAATCTGTCGGCGATCGACGGCGCCGGCGCAATTCTTTATAACCTGGCAGGCACGCCATCCGACCCGGAGAAGATGGAAGAGTCCAAGTCCTATCATCAAAAGCACACCGAGCTCGAACCCCAGGACCCCGAACCTTATTATTGGATCGGCGTAATCGATTGGTCTTTGGCGTTCCGCGGCAATCGCGAAATGCGCGAAGAGTACAACAAGGGCGCAAATAAACCTGTCAAAAATGCAGAGCCGATGCCTCCGGCGCTGGCGGCCGAGTTCCAGCGGAAGTATGGCGCAATCGTCGACGAAGGAATGACAAATATGAAGAAGGCAATAGACCGTCGCCAGGATTACAGCGATGCGATGGCGTACCTCAATCTTCTCTATCGGCAGAAGGCGGACATGGACGTCGATCCCACCGAACGCGAAAATGACATAAGAATTGCAGACGACTTAGTTGATCAGGCGAAAGCTATCATGGCGAAAAACAAGAATTCGTCTCAAAGCCCGCAGTAGAATCCCTTACGCGTTCTTTTTGTTGCGAACAGTGGCGCCGAGCTCACCATGGGCTATGCGCACCGAAATGTCGTCGCCGATGGCTACTTGATTTGGCGAGCGCAGCACTTTCCCCGATGCGTCGTAGGCGACGGCGTAGCCGCGCTCCAACAGACGGAGCGGGTCGCGCTCTTTGAGCTGCGTCTCGAGCGCGTCGAACAGCTTGCGCCTGGATTTGACGACTCGCTCGAACCTAACCTGCAGATCCGCGGAATCGCGCTCCCAGCGCCGCCGCAACATTCCCACACGCGCGCGAAGATCGAGCGCCGCAAACCGCATCTGGACCATATCGAACCTGCGATGCTTGCGCGCTACCATACGGTCGAACGCGGCGCTCAGCACTCCGCGCTGCTGCTCGATGCGCCGCCGCAAAACCGCCGCGCGACCGCGCAGATCAAACGACACAACGTGCGCGTTCGCTTCCGTGATCCGCTGACGCGCGATCGCCAAGCGCAACCGCAAGCCGATCGCCAGCGAATTGGACATTTCGTCCAGCTGCTGCCGCCGGGTGCGCAGCACGCGCTCCAGTTGCCGGAACCCGCGATGCGTCTGCAAATCGCGCACGCGATGCCGCCACTGCGAAAAGCGGTAGCGCATTTGCTGGATCAAATGGCGCTGGTGGTCGGCAATATGCCGTTCGAATTCCTCGCGCGACTTCACCACGATCTCCGCGGCAGCGGAGGGCGTCGGCGCGCGCAGGTCCGCCACAAAATCGGCGATCGTAAAGTCGGTCTCGTGACCCACGCCGGTAATCACCGGAACCACCGACGCACAAATCGCACGCGCCAGCGGCTCTTCATTGAACGCCCACAAATCCTCGAGCGAGCCCCCGCCACGCGCGAGAATCAGCACGTCCACGCTCTGCACGCGATTGAAATACTGCAGCCCCAGAACGATTTCCGCCGCGGCGCCAGCCCCCTGCACCTTCACGGGGTACAAACTCACGTGAGCATTGGGGAATCTGCGCTTCAGCACGCGCAGAATGTCGCGAATCGCGGCGCCCGTCGGCGACGTCACCACGCCGATACAGCGCGGCAGCAGCGGCAGCGCTTTCTTGCGCGCCGGATCGAACAATCCTTCCGCTTGCAGCTTCTTTTTCAGTTGCTCGAACGCCAGTTGCAGCGCGCCCAATCCCACTGGCTCGATATTCGTAACGTAAATCTGATAATCCCCGCGCGCGTCGTAAACGCTCAGCGCTCCGCGCACCGTGATGTGCAACCCGTCTTCGGGTTTGAATTTCAGCCCGCGCATCTGGTCGCGAAAACACACGCAGCGAATCTGCGCCTTGTTATCTTTCAGCGTGAAATAGCAGTGCCCGGACTGCGCCGCGTGGCAGTTGGAAACTTCGCCCTCCACCCACACGTCCGGCAGCGCGGATTCCAGCAGCTCGCGGATGTGCGCCGTCAGCTCGCTGACTTTCCAGGTGCGGCGCTCCGGCATCAGATTGAAAAGAGAAGCTTGGCTCATCAGGCTCTAGCGGCGGAACACATTCACGATCCAAAACAACAGGCTCAGCGCCACGCTAATAAGCAGGCACGTCGCGATCGGAAAATAAAAGCTGCCGTTGCGCCCCTGGTATGCGATGTCTCCGGGGAGGTGCCCGAGCCGGAACGGAAGTTTCCCTCCGATTAGAACGAAAACGCCCGCGCAGACCAGCACAATCCCAAAAATCACGAGCGCTTTGCCGAGTTCGCGCAGCGGATCCAATGCAGTAGCAGCCACTATCGACATTCTACTCCACTCGACCGTTGAGCGCGCCGGAGCCGGCATAGTCGCTCTGGCTGCGAAGAAGTGAAAGCTGCCGCAAATTCGCGGCGAATCAGCGCTGCGGTCTTAGGCTAATTCCGCGCCCGAGAAAAAGTAGCCAATCTCGAATGCCGCGGTTTCCGGCGCGTCCGAGCCGTGCGTGCAATTGTATTGGATGCTTTCGCCCAGCTCTCTGCGAATGGTGCCGGGTGCGGCCTTGGCAGGATCGGTAGCGCCCATCGTCTCGCGCCATTTGGCGATGGCGTTTTCTGCTTCGAGCACCATCACTACAGCCTTGCCGGAGCTCATGAATTCGGTCAGCTCGCCGAAAAAAGGGCGCGCGCGGTGAACCGCGTAAAACCCCTCGGCCTGGGCCTTCGTCAGGCGCAACGATTTTATTGCAACGATCTGAAATTTCGCCGCATGGATACGGCTGATGATGTCAGCTGTAAGGCCGCGACCCACAGCGTCGGGTTTAACAATTGCCAAAGTTCTCTCGACAGCCATTCGATTCATCCCCCAAGTTTGAAAATCACCGCGACGCCACTCAGTCCGGCTGGCTTTTCAGCTACTTTCTTTTCTTTGTTGCCTTCTTCGATTTTCCGGCGGCTTTTTTCTTGGCCGAAGGTTTGGATTGTGATGCAGATTTGCCGAGCGCTGCGGCCATGGTGTGCCCTATCTCCGCCGGACTCTGTACCGTGCGAATTCCTGCTGCGCGCATCGCCTTGTATTTTTCCGCGGCGGTTCCCTGCCCTCCGCTGATAATCGCGCCAGCGTGCCCCATGCGGCGTCCGGGCGGAGCGGTTTGCCCGGCGATGAAGCCGACCACAGGCTTCTTTACATTTTTCTTGATGTATTCGGCAGCCACTTCCTCAGCATTGCCGCCAATTTCGCCGATCATTACGATCGCGTGGGTATCGCGATCTTCGTTGAACAGCTTGATCGCATCCAGAAAGCTGGTGCCAATAATCGGATCGCCGCCAATTCCGATGCAGGTGGATTGCCCGATGCCCAGATGCGTGAGCTGATCAACGGCCTCGTAAGTGAGCGTCCCACTGCGGCTCACAACGCCCACGTGGCCCTCCTTGTGAATTGAGCCGGGCATGATTCCGATCTTGCATTTCCCTGGCGAGATGATGCCGGGACAATTCGGCCCAATCAATCGCGACTTGGAATTCTTCGACGCAGCGGCCACGCGCACCATATCCAGAGTAGGCACACCTTCGGTAATGCAAATCACCAGCGACAGAGCGGCGTCGAAAGCTTCAAGAATAGCGTCAGCCGCGAAAGGGGGAGGCACAAATATCACCGACGCGTTTGCTTTCGTCGCTTTCACCGCTTCCGCAACGGTATTGAACACCGGCACACCCAGATGTTCGGTCCCGCCTTTTCCCGGCGTCACTCCCGCCACTACTTTCGTTCCGTAATCCAGCATCTGCTGCGCATGAAATCCGCCTTCGCGCCCAGTAAGCCCCTGCACGATCAAACGAGTGCTCTTATCAACCAGCACACTCATCGGGCGCCTCCCGCAAGAGCCACAGCCTTCTCCGCTCCGTCTTTCATTCCATCAGCCACCGCAAAATTTAGCCCCGAGTGTTTCAAGATTTCCTTTCCTTGCTGGACGTTCGTACCTTCCATGCGCACAACCACAGGAATTTTGAATTTCAACTCTTTGGCTGCGTTCACCACGCCACTCGCCAGCACGTCGCAGCGCAGGATGCCGCCAAAAATATTCACGAACACGGCTTTGACGTTGGGATCGCTCAGCAAAATGCGAAATGCATTTTTCACCTGTTCTTCCGAAGCGCCGCCGCCTACATCCAGAAAGTTTGCCGGACTTCCGCCACTCAGTTTGATGATGTCCATCGTAGCCATCGCGAGGCCCGCGCCGTTCACCATGCAGGCGATATCGCCATCCAGCTTGATGTAATTCAACTTGAACTTCGAGGCTTCCACTTCGAGCGGGGTTTCTTCGTCGAGGTCGCGAAGATCCTTAAACTCGGGATGCCGGTACAGCGCGTTGTCGTCGAACGTCACTTTTGCATCGAGCGCGACGAGTTTCCCGTCGCCGGTTACGACGCATGGATTGATTTCGAGCATCGAAGCGTCCGTCTCGACGAAAGCGCGATACAGCGATTGAAAAAACGGCACGGCGACGTTCACTTGTTCGGGCGTCAGGCTCAATCCGAACGCCAGTTTTCGCGCTTGATAAGGCTGAAAGCCAGTCGCGGGATCAATTACTTCGCGCAAAATCGCTTCGGGCCGGTCTTTCGCGACTTCCTCGATTTCCATTCCGCCCGCGGCGCTGGCCATGAAAATCGGCGCGCCCACAGTGCGGTCCACCAACACGCCCAGATAAAGTTCGCGCTTGATGTCCAGACCTTCTTCGATCAGCAGGCGCCGAACGATGCGGCCTTCCTCGCCCGTTTGTGGAGTGACCAGCTTCATTCCCAGAATTTGCTCGGCCAGAGTTGCAGCTTCGTCGGGCGATTTCGCCAGTTTCACACCGCCACCTTTGCCGCGGCCGCCTGCGTGAATCTGCGCTTTCACTACCACGACTCGCGTGCCCAGCCGCTCCGCCACGGCGCGCGCCTCGTCTTTTTTCAAGACGACTTCGCCGCGCGGCACTGGAACGCCAAATTTCGCGAGGATCGCTTTGGCCTGGTATTCGTGGATCTTCATGCTGACTCCATCGGCTTCCTGAGGGTCGCCTAGAATAGTGTTAAAATTTGCGGACGAATCAAGCGATCCAGTTTACTTGGAACGCGCGACGCGGGCAAGGAGCGCCATGGCGCTCGAAATGAGGGTTGCGTGCGAAAAATGCAGTCGGACGCTTCAGGTCGATGACGAAGCATACATCTGCTCGTATGAATGCACGTTTTGTGCCCGATGCTCTGCGCAAATGAAGCAACTCTGCCCGAACTGCGGCGGCGAATTGCTGCAGCGGCCAAGGCGCAAGGCTTCGACCGAACGCAATAGTCCTGCATTACCATAGAGATTTCACCGAGAAACAATGATCCACGAGGCGCTCAATAAAATAATCGCCAACAATGACCTTTCGCGCGCGGAAGCCGAAGCCGCCATGGAACAGATTCTTTGCGGCCATGCCAGCACGGAGCAGATTGCCGCGCTGTTGGTCGCGCTGCGCATCAAGGGCGAGACGGTGGACGAAGTCGTCGGATTCGCGAAAGCGATGCGGCGTCACGCGGTGCCGATTTTTCCGCCGGGCAGCAAGCGCCCCGATGACGTGATCGTCGATACCTGCGGTACCGGCGGCGACGGCTGCGGGACTTTCAATGTGTCCACGGCCGCGGCGTTTGTGGTGGCCGGGGCCGGTGTACGGGTGGCGAAACACGGCAACCGCTCGACCAGTTCACGTTGCGGCTCGGCGGACGTGCTCGAAGCTTTGGGAATGAAAGTCGAGCTGGCGCCGAAGCGCGTCGCGCAAGCCATCGAGGAAATCGGCATCGGATTTTTGTACGCTCCGGCGATGCATTCGGCCACGCGACATGCCACGCCAGCGCGTCGCGAACTGCGAATGCGCACGGTTTTCAATCTGTTGGGACCGCTGACAAATCCCGCGGGCGCATCCGCGCAAGTGGTCGGCGTCTACAACGCCAGCCTCACGGAACTGGTGGCGCGGGCACTTGGTGAACTCGGCGTCGTGCGTGCAATCGTCGTTCATGGCGCCGATGGCCTGGACGAGATTTCTATCGGCGGCGAAACGTCGATTGCCGAATTGCGCGATGGCATGGTGCGGAGCTATCGGGTCGTGCCCGAAGACTTCGGCTTCCGGCGCGCGCCGCTTGAAGCGATTCGCGGCGGCGACGCCAGACACAATGCCGAGATTATTCACAAGATTTTGGGAAGTTCTCTGATCCATCACGAACACGGTCCTCGTCGCGACGTCGTGCTGGCGAATTCGGCGGCGGCGCTGGTGTCCGCAGGCCGCGCGACGGATTTTCTGGACGGCGTGCGCCTCGCACAAGAATCCATCGATTCCGGAGCGGCCCGCGCGAAACTCGATGCCCTGGTCGCGTTTTCACAATCGGAAACGGTGCACGGGCAGTCAGCGCCTTGAACGCTAAGGTCGCCCCTTCGAAGGGTCGGGCGAAGTAGCGGAATCAAGATCGAGAAGAATGGAGCCAGGATTTGCGGCGGCAACTTCGCTGGCTGGAGGATAGCAACTCCCATCGGGATTGTATGTCGAGCTGCAACTTTTCGTGAATTCGTGCCGCCGGGGCGATTGCGCAAATTGCCAGACCGACGCATATGCAACGCCGCTCGCTGAGGGCGAAGGCGGATTCTTCAAGTACAGACAGCCAGGCGATGGTGGACATGCGTCGTTGTAAACGAAGAAGGACTTGGCCGCCGTGCGCTCGTGAATGTCATCTGCAGTAACGATGAAGTGCCCCTTCCCTTCCTTCACCTTCATTCCCGAGCAGTAAACGCCCGCGCTGAAGCCGGACGAATTGACGTGTTGAATCCAGGCAACCAGGTAATCGATCTGGACTGGCAACATTCTGCCGCCCTCTTCCTGGTCCAAGAAAACGATCGTGTGTGCAGGAAATCCTTCGTGTTGAGCCGAATTGACCGCGAGTTCCGCGTCGCTGACGCCGAGTTCCGCAGCAACGAGCGGCTTCAGTTGGCTCTCGGTGCGGCCATTGAACAGAACCAGGAAACCAAAACCATTTTTGAAGACGACCTCTCGCTTACCTCTCCAGGAATTTGTCTTCGTGCCGGGTGGCAAGTTGAGCCAATAGCCCACGAACGAAAACGTTTTTCTTAGCGCGGGCAGAGCCGTGTCGCCCGGATAGTCGTTGGCATCGAAGCCGAGATAGGTGCGCGGCTGCCGCGCTTCGCCGTTATTGAAGGATTGCGTTGGGGTGTCGGGTGCGTACAGCGGCTCGGAAAGAAAAAAAAGGATAGAAATCAGAACGAGAATTGCGGCGCCACGCATAACCCTAGATGCCCAGAAAATTCTTCAACAGCTCAAAGCCGGCGCCTGTGAGTACCGATTCGGGATGAAACTGTACGCCTTCAACGCGCAGTTTGCGATGCCGCAGACCCATGATGGTGTGGTCCTCGGTCTCGGCGGAAATTTCCAATTCGCGCGGGAGCGATTTGCGTTCGACGATCAGAGAATGATAGCGCGTGGCGATGAAGGGTTTCGGCAGGCCGTGAAATATCGTGCGGCCATCGTGAAGTATTTCGCTGGTCTTGCCATGCATGAGCTGGGGCGCTCGAATCACTCGTCCGCCGAAGGCCGCGCCGATCGCTTGATGGCCAAGACAAACGCCGAGAATCGGAATCTTCCCCGCGAAACGCTGAATCAGCGGGACGCTGACGCCCGCTTCCTTCGGTGTGCATGGGCCGGGAGAAACCACGATGCGCTCCGGGCGCATCGCTTCGATTTCATCGAGGGTAATCTGATCATTGCGGCGAACGTCCAATTCCTCGCCCATTTGGCCGAGGTACTGCGCCAGGTTGTAGGTGAACGAATCGTAGTTGTCGAGCAGCAGAATCATTGTGACTTAGATGCACCGTATAGCGCCCACGGATGAGCGCGACAAACGCTGCTACGCTGAACTCATTCCGCGCGACTGCCGCCCGCTCCGCGATGCGCAATTTCGAGCGCAGTGAACAGCGCGCGCGCCTTGTTCACCGTTTCTTGGTACTCGTGCTCCGGCACTGAATCCGCCACCACTCCGCCGCCGGCCTGAATGTAGGCACGGCCGCCCTTGGCTACCAGCGTGCGCAGCGCGATGCACGAATCCAGATTACCCGAAAAATCCATGTACATGATCGCACCCGCGTAGATGCCGCGGCGCGTGGGCTCAAGCTCATCAATAATTTGCATCGCGCGAACTTTCGGCGCGCCCGACAGCGTCCCGGCAGGAAAACAAGCCATCAGCGCGTCAAGGCAATTCACATCCGCGCGCAACTGCCCGCGAAGGCTCGATACCAGATGCATCACGTGGGAATAGCGTTCGACAAACATGAGTCGTTCAACCGTCACCGAGCCGTACTCGCATACCCGGCCCAGATCGTTGCGGCCCAAGTCCACCAGCATAATGTGCTCGGCGCGCTCTTTAGGATCGGCGAGAAGCTTCGCTTCCAATGCGCGGTCTTCGGCTTCGGTGCGCCCGCGCGGAACAGTTCCAGCGATAGGGCGATAGTAGGCGTTGCGTCCCTGCACTTTCACCAGCATTTCCGGCGAACTGGCCACCACCGAGACATTGTCAATTTTCAAATAGCACAGATACGGCGACGGGTTCACAACGCGCAACGCGCGATAAATTTCGAACGGTTCAGCGTCCGTTTGCGCTGAAAAGCGCTGACTAGGCACCACCTGAAAAATGTCACCGGCGCGGATATAGTTTTTCGCCTTGCGGACCGCGGCAACGTATCGGGCCTTCGTAAAGTTCGATTCGATGCGCAAAGGCCCGCGACGCCGCGAGCGGCGCTGCCTAGGCAGCGGACTTTCCAGCTTGCGGCGCGTGCGCCGGATTTCGCGCACGGCGGCATCATATTTTTGCCGCAAGCTCCCTTTGCCCTCAGTAAAAACGTTGTGAATCACCCATACGCGGTGCTGTACGTGATCAAAAGCCACCAAACCGAGATAGAACATCATCACGCAATCGTCGAGATTCAAATCGTCGCGACCACTCGCAGGAATGCGCTCGATCAGCCGCACCATGTCGTAAGCGAAGTAGCCGATCGCTCCGCCGATTAGCGGCGGAAGCCCCGGAACGCGCACTGGGTGATAGCGCTCAGTGAGCTGCCGCAAATTCGCGATGGGGTCCGCGGTGAAATTCTTGCGCTTGCCGCCAGTTTCAAAGCTACATTCGCGTCCGCGGCAGCGAAACACTTCTTCGGGATTCGCCCCGGCGAAGGTATAGCGCGCAATGTTCTCGCCGCCTTCAACACTTTCCAGCAGGAACGAATATTTTGCGTTGTGCGCGAGGCGCAGATGGGCGCCCACGGGCGTGAGCAGGTCCGCCGTGAAAGTCTCATAAACCGGAACGAGGTTTCCCTGCCGCGCGAGCTTCGAAAATGTCTTGAAATCCGGCTGAATCATCGCGCAGCCATTTTCTCTTCGTTGTGAAGGGCGCGCAAGACCGCGCGACGCATGGCCGATTCCGGCGCGCGTTCGCCGGTCCAGATTTCCCATTGGGCAGTGCCCTGCGCCACGAACATTTCGATACCCGAAACGGTCTCGATGCCGCGGCGCGAAGCGATCTGCAGCAGCTTGGTGCTGCGCGGGCGGTAGATCAAATCGAACACCAGACGGCAATTCAGCTCCTCGGCGCAGAGCGGCGCTCGATCGCTATGCGGATACATTCCCACCGGGGTCGCGTTGACGATCGCGTCGAAAAATTCCCGCCGTAGCCGCGGGCGCTCCACTGCTTCGCCGCCAACCACGCGCGCCAGGGCCTTCGCCTGCTTCATGCGGCGCGCGCAAACGCATACCACCGCTCCCGATTCTGCCAGCGCGAACGCTACGGCGCGCGCGGCGCCGCCTGCGCCGCAGATCAGAGCCCGGCTGCCCCGTAATGGGATCCGCCGTTCGAGCGCGCGCAGCACGCCGACGTAGTCCGTGTTGTAGCCATAAAGCTTCCCGCCGCCTCGCACTACCACCGTATTCACCGCGCCAATCGCCGCGGCCATTGGATCGCGATCATCGAGATGCCGCAGAATCGCTTCCTTGTGAGGGATTGTGACGCTGAAACCGGCAATTCCCAGCGGGCCAATTGCACGCAGAAAGTCTTTCAAGTCGCGCACCAGAAACGGCAAGAAGACCGCATCCATCTGGCGCGCCTGGAAACCCGCGTTCTGCAACACGGGTGAAAGTGAATGCCCGATGGGGTCGCCGATCACGCCATAGACGCGGGTCTTGCGGCGAAGCCTGTCCGCGCGGTAAAGATGCTTCATCGCATCGAGCGTCACCTGCCCAGGTGCGGTGGCGTTCTGCACGGGCGCGTACGCGAGGGCACTTCCTTCACGCAAGGCCAGCACGCGTGCCGGAAGCGCTACACCGCCCATCGGCACCGCAACTACGTTTTTCCGCCCGTGTGCGAGACGCAGCACGTCCATGCTCTCTACAAGCGAATTGCACTGAGCCGCAATCTTGATAGCGTCGGGACGCGTGCGCGCCAAATCGACGGCAACTCGCTTCAGATTCTTGTCGGTACGCTCGAAAAAATGCGCCGAGGACATCTGACGGCCCTCGCCAAGCAGCACATCCAACAGCTCCGGCGGACAGGCTGACGACGTTTCGATTTCGAGGTCGTACCAGTCACAGCCGGCACGGATAGCCTCGGCCAGGTGAACGAGCTGCTTCGCAATCGTCCCGGTGAACTTGCCACCCGCCTGGCGTCGCCGACAGGTGGCGATCAACGTCGCCCGCTCAGGGTTAGCCCGCTGACTGGCGCGCAATCGCGCCAGAAATTTCGCAATTTCTGCGTCGTCGGACAGCCAATCGAGCCGCAGCTCGATGGTTCGCGTGACGTCTAGCGCCCGGCGAACCTGTGTCCACATTGAACGAGCGTCCGCAGCGGCAACCACCGCACAAATTTTGACCCGGCTAATCATCGCGCTCGCTCACGAAGAGCGAGGGGTCGAAGGTCCGTCGAAGGTGTCCACGCTGGCGAATTAAGCCGCATCCTGTCCTATCGTACAGGTGATGCTGGGCTTGTGCCAGCGGTGCACAATATGTAAAGCGGTGCCGACCATTGTCTTGACGGGTTCCAGTACGTCTATTACAGTCGGGTCATTGCCGGGCTTTGCGGGGAGCGCCTATTCCGCGGCGCACGATATTCAAAGGAGCTTGCTTTTATGCGTGGGAAAATTGTCCTTGCCGGACTGATTTTGAGCCTCTCCGGGGTCGCCACCTCCGCCCAAGTAGCGGCGTCTGCCCCCACTCAGAAGGACTTGTACTGCACGGGAACTATCACCAACGAGTCCGTGCCGCGCGATACCTACGTAATCACAGGCGAAGGCTCCAATTACAAGATCACCTTTGACGAAGGCGACTACGTTTACGTGAACAAAGGCGCCGCGCAGGGTGTCAAAGTAGGCGACGAATTCTCGGTAATCCGGCCGGCCGAAGACCCCACGGAAATCGAATGGTCCAAATGGCAGTTCGCGATCATTCGCAAGATGGGAACCTGGTGGGAAGATCAGGGCCGCGTCCGCGTAGTTGTGGCTCAGCCGAATACTTCGATTGCGCAAGTGGAAAATTCCTGCAATTACGTGCAGCGTGGAGACGTCCTGCTGCCGTTCAAGGAGCGCCCAGCGCCGCCACTGAAGGCGGAAACGAACTTCGACCGCTTTGCGCCGTTTAGCGGAAAAGCGACCGCGATGGTGATGATTGGCAAGGCTTTCCAGGTCGAGTTGGGTACGGATGACGTTTTCTTCGTGAATTTGGGCAGCGAGCAGGGCGTCCGCGTTGGCGACTACTTCCGCATCTTCCGCTACACCGGCACTCAGCACGAACTCGCGTATCAAACGTATCGGTACGCTTTTGATGCCGATAGATTATCGAAGGTCGGCAAGGTGTACGGATTTGGTACGGTTCCGGCCAAATATACGTGGGACAACACTCCGCGCGAAGTGATTGGCGAGGGAATCGTCCTTCGGACGGGCTCCAATTCGGCGACGGTGTTGGCGACTTATACGCTGCGCGAATTCTATGTCGGGGATTACGTCGAACTGGAGTAACTCGCCAGGAGCGCAGACGCTAGGTTTCAGCGCAAGGGCTTCTCGTTGTGCTGAAGCGCTGATTCGCTGAAAACCTCGGCAGTGAACGCCTGGATTCGCGTATGCGGATCTTGCCAGGCTTCTCGTTCCAGACCCGCCTTGACACAGGTTTCTTCCAGAAATCGAGCTGCCTGCCACTTGAATTCCGTCGCTACCTGCGGCAACAAAACGCCGCGTTGCCATCCCCGGCTAACCACTAGACCATGCTTCCCTGCTTCGATTTTCTCGAGGGTCGTGTCTTGCAGCGGCGATAGAATAGAAAGCTCGATCTCGATTTCAGCCACTTCTTCCGCGCGGACTGGCTTGAAACGCGGATCCTCGAGCGCAGCGGCTTTCGCGCAATGCGCAACCACCTCGATAAGCGGATCCTTTGATGGGAGCTGACCGACGCATCCCCGCAGACGTCCTCGCCGATGCAGCGTGACAAACGCGCCGCCCGGCTGACGCAAAACTTCGTCATCTGGAAAATCCGGAACGGATTCCCGCTTTTCTACACCAGCGGTGAGGACGCTCCTGGCCAGCTCGAGCAGCAACTGCTTCTCGCGATCAGCGAGTGGGGACATCCTGCGGTTTTTCTTCCTGTTTCACAATCATCATGCTGCGACGTCGCTGTTGAACGCGAAAGTTAATCTGCGTCCAGAACATCTGAAAATAATGGCCTGCCGACGCCACCGCGCTGATCACCACCAGCCACAGCAGCACCGTACCCAGAAGTTTCAGCGACGGATGATCGGCCGTCAAAATTACGGCGCATCCGGCAAGAACCTGCAGAATCATTTTCATCTTGCCCAGCGGCGAAGCGGGGATAATCAATCCCTCCACCGAGGCAATTTCTCGGAGACCCATCACCATGAATTCCCGTCCGATGATGATCACCACCATCCAAGCTTGCATCAGCCCCATTTCCACCAGCGAAATAAAAGCCGCGGAAATTAGAAGTTTGTCCGCGATCGGATCGAGCAGAATTCCCAGAGTAGTGATTTCTTTGCGCGAACGCGCGAGATACCCATCCATTACGTCGGTCGCGGCCGCGACCAGCAGAATCAGAACGCCCCACACCTCGAAGTGAATCGGTAATCCCAAAAAATTGAAGTTCGGCTGGCGGGTAAGCAGGACAACCACGAGCAGCGGAACAAAAAAGATCCGCAGGGTCGTCAAACTGTTCGGCAGGTTCATGAATTTCCCGGGCAAAATCCCCCGGCTCGCGGGCTGTCGCGCCCGGAAGGTTCAAGCAACTATAGTCCCGCAACCATGGCGAGTCAACCGTACCAGCCACGAGCATTTTCGTGCTGCGCGCACTCGCAGCGAAAACCCGCCGAGTTACCTAGAAAGGCAAATCCCTGCGTTAGTAACGGTTAGCGAACGCTCTGCTGCAGACCTGTGCAAATTCCATACGGCTGTAACAATACCGTTTCTATGCAAGAACCCAAGAGCGCAAGCGTGCAGAGAAACAGCAACACAAGTATTTACAATGACTTACGAGGATGTCCGAATCGAAGCCCCTTCAGAAGTGCGGTTTTCCACGTGTTTTTCTCACTTTTTCCAGGCTCGCTTTTCCACAACGATTTCCACAGAGGCATCCATACAAATCCCCTTATTTCTGACGGTTTTGGGCGAAAAGAAGATCCAGCAGGCGCGCGGCAATCCACAAAATCCACACATACTGAGTAAACTTACGGCTTCAGGGATTTCGCATCGTCAAACGGGTTGTAACTCCTGCGGATGCCAGTGTGAAATCCTCCAAGCGCCGCGCCAAAGATTCCGGCAATTCAGCGTCCAGATGCATGTGGCCATCCAGCACTTCCGAGTGCAATACGCGTCCGCAGGCGTGAACCAGCGAAAGATGCCTCCCATCTGAAATGGGAATTCGCAAATCTAGCCGCACGAGCGGATCCACGGGAAGCGCGGCGTCCACGCGCGCCAGCAGTTCTTCGAGGCCGGCTCCGGTGACTGCCGAAGTAAAGATCTTGTTCCCATTTTTGCCGTTCGCTTTCACGAGTGCGGCGAGCTCTTCTGCGGAAAGGCGGTCCGTTTTGTTGAAGACTTGCAGGCGCGGCCGATCCTGCACGCCGAGGTCCGCGAGAACTTTCATCACGTCGGCGTCCTGCTCGGCGTGATGAGGATTCGAAATGTCGCACACTTGCACGATCAGCGCAGCTTCCTGAACTTCTTCAAGTGTGGCGCGGAACGCGGCAATCAAATCCGGCGGCAAATCGCGCAGAAATCCTACTGTGTCGGAAAGCAGCGCACGGCGGCGAGATGGCAGACGCAACGCGCGGACGGTGGGATCGAGCGTCGCGAACATTTTCGATGAAGTCAGCACGTCCGAATGTGTGAGTGCGTTGAAGAGCGTGGATTTTCCAGCGTTGGTGTATCCGACGAGTGCAATCATTCCCAGGGGAACCGCCTGGCGCGCACGGCGCCGCGTGGTGCGCTGCCGGCGAACCGTTTCGATCGCTTGCTTGATCTTGCTGACGCGGTCGCGGATGCGTCGGCGGTCGGTTTCGAGTTTTTGTTCGCCAGGGCCGCGCGTCCCGATGCCGCCGCCCAGCCGCGAAAGCTCTTCACCACGTCCGGTGAGCCGCGGCAGCAGATAATTCAATTGCGCGAGTTCGACTTGGAGTTGGCCCTCGCGCGTCCGCGCATGGCACGCAAAAATATCGAGGATGAGCTGCGTGCGGTCGATCACACGCGTGCCGATTCCCTTTTCCATGTTGCGGAGCTGCACGGGAGTAAGATTGTGGTCCACGATCACCAGCGGCACGTGGTGCGCTTCTGCCTCCGCGCGGATTTCATCTAGCTTGCCGCGGCCCACCAGCGTCGCCGGGTCCAGAGCTTCCCGCACCTGCATAATGCTCCCTGCGATTTTCGCGCCGGCGCTTTCCGCCAGTTCTTCCAGCTCCACCAGCGAATCGCGGCCCGCAGCCGAAGGATCGCCTGCGTAGCCCCGCATCGCCTTTTTCAGGCCGACGCCAACGAGAAGCACGCGTTCGCGATTGTCCAAAGATTGAGGGGTCTTCATGTGGCTCGATTGAGACTGGTCCAATGCAGCGTGAGGAGGCGCCTATCCATTCCTTGCTCGATTATACTCCGATCGCTATCGGTGAGCGAATCGGATGGCTAGCGGTTAGCTAGGTGCAGGCGTAGAACGATCGGAAGCAGCCAAAATCAGATCCGACAGCGACTCGCTGAGGCTGCGTCCAGCAACTTGAAACTCCAGGTCTCGCGTGGCGCGATCCAGCCAGCCGAGATATACCAGCAGCGCGATTTCTGCCCACGACTCAGCCAGTTCCGGAGTGAATCCAATATCGCGCAGCACGCTGGCAATATGTTTCGTGCGTTTCTTTTCGATCGACGAGATGCGCGAGGCTACCCGCTCGTCACGGCGCGCCCATGCGCGCAGAGCCGCCTCTACGCGCGCGCGCCCGGGATCAGCGCAATGTTCGATGAAATGCGCCCAACGCGCCGCCGCCCGTGGCGTAATGACTGTCGCGCCCAGCCATTCGGTTTCATCGTGCTCCCAGCGATCGAGCATCTTTGCCAATAACTCTTCGCGGTCCTGAAAATGCCAGTAGAAACTGCCCTTGCTCACACCGAGATCACGCGCCAGCAGCTCGATGCGCACCGACTCAATCCCTTCGGTGGATAAGCGCGCAAATGCAGCCCGGATCCAATCGTCCGGCTGCAGCGGAGAAGATTTCAGAGCAGGTGCGCTGGCCATATGGTCGCCTGTAGTTGTCCTGCGTGCCGCGGCACAATACTCGAGTGCGCGCAGGCCGTCAAGTTTCGAGCATAATTATGACGAAATTTTCATAAGAGCTGCAGCAAAAATCTCCGGATCATCGCCGAAGCCCTCGAGCCAATGAACCGCGCCCTCTTTGCGGAACCAGGTGATTTGGCGCTTTGCAAAATTGCGCGTGGCTTGCTGGATGCGCAGTAAGGCTTCCTGTTTGCCAAATCGTCCCGCGAGTTGCTCACGCCATTCAGCATAACCGATGAATTGAAAAGGTTTCGCGTCCGCGGAAACGCCATCTGCCACCAGTTGCCTCACTTCCTCAATCCATCCATCGCGAATCATGGCCTGGACACGCGCGTGAATTCGCTCGTATAACGCCGCGCGCGGCGGCAGCAATCCAATCTTGATCACTTCGTATCCGGCGAGCGGGTCGCGACCGCTGCGATGAATCTCGCCTACCGTCTTGCCGGTCACCAGCCGCATTTCGATTGCGCGAATTATCTTTTGCATGTCGCGCGCGGCGATTCGCGCCGCTGATTCGGTATCAACGCGCGCCAGCACACGATGAAGATACTCCGGCCCATGCTTTTCGGCCATTGCGCGCAGTCGTTCGCGCAACTCCTCCGAGCGCTGCGGCGCTTCGGCTAGCCCTTCGAGCAGCGCGCGCAGGTAAAGCCCGGTGCCCGCGGTTAGAATCGGCGATTTCTGGCGGCGGCGCATATCGTCGAGAACCTCCAGCGCGCGGCGCCGATATTCTCCCGCCGTGAAAACCTGATCCGGCTCGACAAGGTCAACCAGGTGATGCGCGATGCCTTGCTGTTCTGCAGCCGGAACTTTGGCCGTACCAATATCGAAGCGGCGATACACCTGCGTGGAATCGCAGACCAGAATTTCGCCGCCGAGCCGCTTCGCCAACGAAATCCCCAACGCTGATTTGCCGGAAGCAGTAGGCCCCAGAATCACAACGAGCCGCGGCAGCGCCTTCATCCCGAAAATTTCCAGTAGCGAAGCAATCGGGCGAGCAAAACCAGAGCAGCCAGCAGAAGTGCGCCCACGACCTGTACGCGGCTGAGTTTCATGGTTAAATTACTGCGCGTTGTTGATGGGAATATTATAGAAGAAGATGAATCGAAGTTCGATGTAAGGCCCCTTGAACTGCGGAGGCAGCGGATCGAAAGGGTTCGTCGTGCGAATTGCGGACATCGCCGCCGTATCGAGAGGATCCTTGCCAGAGGTTCTCTCGAGATTGAAATTCTCGCCCGGGAAGCTGCCGTCGCGGTTGATGCGAAACGTGACGGCCACGATTCCCTTGTCGCCCATGTAAGCGGATTCGGGCATCACGGCATACCAATTCTGCTTCACCCTCGCCACAAGCCGCGCGATGTAGCTATTGAAATCAACGCCTTCCGTCGGCGTCAGAATCGTGACCGCGTTGCCAACCTGCCCTCCCCCTCCTCCTCCTCCGCGCCCGCCACCACCGCCTCCTCCAGCGCCTCGCGGAATGCCGCTACTCGAGCTATACGTTCCGCCGCCGGCGTGCTTGACCGCATCCTGCAATTCATCATTCATCGATTTATTTGGTGACGAATTCGGTAGCCCGAGATTCAAGTGGCCGGGCACAGGTTGTGGTGCAGCAGGTAATAGGCGCGACGGCGACGGCGCTGCGTCCACAGGCGGGGTAGCAGCCGTAGGTGGAGGCGGCGTCCGATTCGGTTGCGGGGTAGGAGCAGCGGGCAAATCCGAAGGCGGTCGCTCCGGATTCGCTTTCGGCGGTGGAGGCGCTTCGATGCGGTGTTCTTCCGGCCGCGGCGGCGCCACTTTATTCAAAACCTTTGGACTGATCTTCACGGCGGGGCCCGGAGGGGGCGACGGGCGTCGCGAGAGTTCCCCCACATCCGGCGGCAAATAAACCACGCCCAATTCCTTGCTGGCCAGTTCGATTTCATCGCGCGTGGGAACGTGCGGTGGGAAAATTTTCGGCAGAAATACGAGAAAGACGATGAAAGCGATGTGCGCCGCGACCGAAGCTGCGCGCGTGATGGCGTCCTCTTTAGCATCGCGCTTATCTTCCGGCTCGACGAGAAGATTGGCCTCACCGGTCATGAAAATGTCCGGCTCCACCACTTGGCGAAGCTGCGCGGTCATCTCCGGCGGCTGGTCGAATTTGTCAATTTCCTGCTGCTCGGGCCTTTCGACAAACGCCGGAACGACCACGCGCGAATCGAGGATGGCGATCGGAACATGTTCGCCCCACGGCTCAACATTTTCGAAGGGCTTGGCCGCCATGCCGCGCGGCACGAGCGTGCGGTCCACCAGAACGTCAAGCGGCAAATGCTCGGGGATGTTCGTCTTGCCCGTAAGCGGCGGTGCATCGGACAAATCCGAAGGCACGACGGTGCGATCGTCCATGTACGTCGTCAGCCGGCGCGGCGGCCTCTTGGCTTCGCCGTTCTCGGGCGGGCGCACGTCGGTCGGAACAAGTGTCCGGGGAATCATCGAGTTTCCTGGGGACTGAGAGCTTCCAGTTTGACGCGGCGGGCATGTTCCTGGATGCCTGCCATCACACGGTCCGCCAATTCCAGCGCGCGGCGACCCGCGGCACCATCCACGCGCGGCGGACGACGCGTGCGCACGGCGTGCACAAACGCGCGCAACTCGGCGCGCAACGGCTCTTCCGGAACCGTGGGCACCTTTTCAAAATTGATCTTGGGAAGATTTTCGGGCTGGTTTTCCGGCTGCCCTGCGCCCTGATCCACGCGAACGCGCAGCAAATCCTGCCGCGTGAAATCAATCGAGACATATTCGTGCGCCTGAAAGAAACGCATCTTGCGCACTCGCTCTGTGGAAACTCGGCTCGCCGTGAGGTTCGCAACTGCGCCGGTCGCGAATTCCAGTCGGGCGTGGGCGATGTCCACCTTGTCCGAGATCACCGGGATGCCCACGGCTTTCAGGTCCGTTACAGGCGAATCCACCAGCGATAGCAAAATATCCAGGTCGTGAATCATGATGTCGTACACCACGTCAATATCCAGGCTGCGCGGCGTGAAAACGCCGAGGCGGTGCACCTCAAAAAACATGGGGTTTGAAACAATCTTCTTAACCGCCGTAACGGCGGGGTTGAATCGCTCGAGATGTCCCACCTGCAGGATGCGATTCGCGCGTTGCGCGGAAGCAATCAAGCCGTCCGCTTCGCCGACCGAAGAAGCCATCGGTTTTTCGACCAATACGTCCATTCCCCAGTCCAGCAGGCGGCAACCAAGGGAACCATGTTCCCGGGTCGGGACTGCAACACTCACAGCATCTATTTTTTCCACTTTGAGCGCGTCGATGTCGCGGATCACGCGCGTAGTGAATTCCGCCGCGACCTGTGCCGCGCGCGCGGCGTTCGTATCGACCACTCCGACGAGTTCCACGCCTTCCATTTCGGCCCACACCCGCACGTGATTGCGCCCAAATTCGCCGACGCCGACCACCGCAACGCGTATTGGCTTCTGGTTCACGATTTCCTTTTAGACTTAGCGTCTCGCGTCTCGCCGCCGGTGCTGACGCCAATTTCCGGCGCGAACGCCTCGATCGCAATTCCTGCATCGTCCGCCGCGCGAATCAATTCGTCACGATCGAAAAGCAACGTGCGCCCCGCGTCAATCGCCAAAGCAGTGGCGTTCGACCTTTTCATTACTTGGATGGTAGCCAAACCGATCACCGGTACATCAAAACGCATATCCTGCTGCGGCTTGCTGACTTTCACTACCACCAGGCGCTGTCCACCCGTGATGCGCGCGGCGCGCTCGATGGTTTCATCGGTGCCCTCCATCGCTTCGATCGCCACGCAGGCGCGATCGCGCACAACTACCATCTGTCCCAGGTCTAGCCCCGCGATCTGCCTCGCCACCTGCCTCCCGTACTCAATATCCTGGGCTTCTGCCACATCCGGCGCGCGATGAGTCAGAATGCCCGCCTCAGGTAGCAGCGCTCCCAGAAATTTCGTCGAGTCCACCAGTTCGATGCCTTCGTCTCCCAACACGCGCGCGACCGCGCCAATCAGCGAGTCAGTGTTTTTGGCCGGCAGCGAAAGCAGCAGCTTCGCCAAACGCCAATCCGGGCGTATCGCGCTGAAAATTTTATTATGCTTCACCTGCCCGGCCATCACCGCGTGCTTGACGCCTTCCTGATGCAGCAACTCAATTGTCCGGCTGAGCTCCCCGAGGCTCACCCAGTGCAAACGTTTCGCGACGCGCTCAAGCCCCTGCGAAGCCTCTTCGCGAATCGCAATCACCGCCATTTCGATCCCGCGGCTGCGCGCCCCTTCCAACACCAAAAATGGGAAATCGCCATTTCCCGCGATCAAACCCCAGCCCGAATGGACCTGATTTTCTGTGTTTTTGGATAAGGCCGACACCATCACCCTATTTTGTCAGACCGCGGTCGGACGAGGCCGACTCGATGAACTGGACTAAAGTTATGACGTCCTGTGAGTCCGCGAGGGTTCCACGCATTTTTTCCACGGCCTGCGAAGTGTTCATTTTTGAACGCAGCAGCAGCCGGAAGGCCTTTTCGATGGACTGGATTCGTTCCGAGGAAAAACCCTGGCGCTCCAGACCGACACGGTTCACTCCCAGGCATCGCGTTCCCCGTGGCGCCACGATTTTGGAAAACGGCGGCACGTCCTGCGTGATCACCGTGTGCGCCGCGATATAAGAATATTTGCCGATGCGGCAAAATTGATGCACCGGACAAAACGCGCCGATTTGTGCGTTGTCCTCCACCGTCACGTGGCCAGCCAGCGTTGCGCCATTCACAAAAATCGTGGAGTCTCCAATTTGGCAATCGTGTCCGATGTGCGCGTAAGACATGATCAGGTTATTGCTACCCACCCGGGTTATGCCCCCGCCCTTCAGCGTTCCGCGATTCACCGTCGAGAATTCGTGGAATTCGTTCTGATCGCCCACTTCCAAGGACACCCGCTCTCCCTTATACGTCAGATCCTGCGGGTCGCCACCCACCACGGCGAATGGGTAAACGTGGTTTTCGCGCCCCATCCGCGTTGGCCCCTGTACCACGGCATGATGCTCCAGCACGGAAGCGTCGCCCAATTCCACTTCATCGCCCACCACGGCAAAGGCGCCGATTTTTACGTTTTTCCCAAGCTTCGCGGTGGAAGAAACGATCGCCCGCGGATCGATTTCACTCATCGAGCTTCTTCACCGGAACTCGCGCACTCGTTGACACGGCAGGCGTGCCGTCTGGCCCGACGTCCACCATCGCGCACATCAGCGTGGCCTCGGCGGCCAGCTCCCCATTCACGCGCGCGCGGCCCTGGACCTTGCAAAACGGGCCGCGAAACGTGATTACGTTCACTTCTACTCGCAATTGATCGCCCGGCACCACCGGCCGCCGGAATCGCGCGTTATCTATCGCGGCCATGTACATGACCTTATGGTCGCGGTCTTCCACTTCCTGCAACAGCAGTAGACCCCCAATTTGCGCCATGGATTCGACGATCAGGACTCCGGGCATGACCGGCTTGCCTGGAAAATGTCCTTGGAAGAAATACTCGTTGATGGTGACGTTCTTGATTCCCACAATGCGCTTCTTTGGTTCCATTTCTTCAATGGCGTCCACCAAAAGGAAGGGGTAGCGGTGTGGCAGGATCTTCTGGATGCCTATACTGTCGAGGATCATCGTCTATTGGCCTCTGCTTGCTATGAATTGCGTGTTGCGCACCTGGTCCGCCGCTATCGCGCGCGCATTGTCAACGCATTGCGTTGGGAATTTGAGTCGCGCCGCGCGTTCACAATTTCTTCGCGCTCTGCGCGGATGACAAGCACCCCACCCCACCCAATGGTAGTCGCCACCGACGAAAATTTCCATCGGCGCACAATCAAACAATTCTATACGAAACCCGCGCAGGTGGGAATCGCAGTGGCAAGCAGTAGCCGACCGAGACGGATGAACGAAACTGCACATGCGACCAAGCCAGGGCCTCTGCTAGGATGGCCGCGGGTTAGAAACGGACGGATTAAGGAATGACTTCGAGAAATGTAAGCGTGAAACCAATCCTGGGCGAGTTGCGCGGGCGACAACTGGAGATGGTGAAGTTGCTGGGCGAATTTGTCCGCTGCGAATCGCCCAGTTACGATAAGGCTGCGGTGGACGGCTTTGGCCAGATCGTAGCACGCGAATGGAAACGGCGCGGGGCGAGCGTGCGGATTCTCCGGCAGGACGAGCGCGGAAACCACGTGCGCGCGGAAATCTGGTTGGGCCAAGGGAAGCCTGTGGGACAGGTCATGGTCCTCGGCCACCTCGACACCGTGTATCCACTCGGCACGCTCGCAAAAATGCCATTTCGCATTTCGGGCGGGCGCGCTTGGGGGCCGGGAACATTTGACATGAAGGGCGGGCTGATATTGGCGCTGTTTGCCGTGGACGCTTTGCGCGCGGCCGCCATTGAGCCATCGAAGCGGTTCGTCCTTCTCTGGACCTCCGACGAAGAAATCGGCAGCCAAAGTTCCCGCCGCGCAATCGAGCAAGAAGCGCGCAAGAGCGACGCTGTGCTGGTCCTCGAACCGTCGCTTGGGACCGATGGCCGACTAAAGACCGAACGCAAAGGCGTCGGCGGCGCTGAAATCACCGTCACAGGACGCTCCGCCCACGCCGGGATTGATCCCGAAAAGGGCGTAAACGCTGTGCACGAATTGGCGCTGCAAATCGAGCGCCTGATGAAGGTGAACGACCCGCGCCGCGGCATCACGGTGCAGACCACGGTAGTAAGCGGCGGTACACTTACCAACGTGGTGCCCGAACACGCGCATGCGTCGGTGGATATTCGCTATTCGCGGCAGGCAGATGCAGCGCAGCTCAATAGGAAGCTGCATGCAGTGCGGCCGATTCTAAAAGGCGCACGCATCGAAGTGCGACGCACAGGCGACCGTCCGCCGCTCGAACGTACCCTTGCCGTGCGGAAACTATTCAGCCACGCACAATCGTTGATGCGTGAAATGGGATTGCCGCTTGGCGAAGCATCGACAGGAGGAGGCTCGGACGGCAGCTTCACCGCGGCACTGGGCGTGCCGACGCTCGATGGGTTAGGCGCGGTAGGCGATGGCGCACACAGCCCGCGCGAGCACGTGCTGATTCGCGCGCTGCCCGCACGCGCCGCGCTCATCGCGGGATTGCTGGCAACATTGTGACGAATTTCGTAGCGGCACACTTCGGTGCGCCATCGGTGTTGCCGCGACAATCGATGGCGGTCTGAAAGACCACCGCTACGAAACCTTCGGTGTTTCGACGAACCTAGCGCACATCTTCACCTTGCAAAAACACGATCGCCTGCTGCTGCAAGTCCGAATAATCGTCGTGCAAGGTATCGCGCAGGGCTTGCTCAGTGTCAGGAGACGCTGCAATCGCGTTCAGCAAGCGGCTGATGTCGACAATGCTCCCGGTCTGAATGATGGATTCCACAGCAGCAAGCGACCAAGCATAAGCAACGGACGCCGACCCGCCAGAAAGCCCCATCCACGATCCTTCCAAACTAGCTAACGCAGGAAGCCCACCCTGGCTCCCAACATTCAATAGCGCTCCCGCGGAACCCGTCGTGCGACGGCCTTCCATGTACTGCGCCACCCCTTCCTGCAGCCAAGTGGGCGCGCGATTGTGCGTCTTCTGACCGATGAAGCTGTGGGTCAATTCGTGCTTCAAAACGCGCGCAAGCTCCGGCGTCACGCTGGTAAGCCCTTGGACGGGAATCCGCATGCGCCCATCGTTCAAAGCGCCGACCCAACTCGGCGCCCGCGTGATGTCCGCGAATCCTTGCTCGGTGTACAGAATCACGCCGACAGGCTCGGGCGGGGTGAAATCCAGTTGCGATTCCAGATCGCGGAAATCGTCTTCGAGGACGTGCAGGATTCCGCGCGCCAAGTCCGGCGTCGCGCTGCCGTTATACTTCAAAACGAAGTGCGCGGTTTCGCCTTCGCGGTAGCTTTCTTCCTCGGCCTTATCGCGCTCCGCTTTTTCGAGCGCACGCTCGACCTCAGCATCAGGCCGCAGTTTCTCCGCACGCCGCCACTCGGCGACGGCCTGTTCCATCTTGTTCGCGCCGTAGTAAGCCCAGCCCATCAGCTTGGCCACGTCGGCGGAGTCAGGTGAAACGCGCCGCGCATGTTCCAGCGGCTCCATTGCCGTGGTGAACTGGCTCTGCCGCAAATAAAGGACAGCGAGGTTCAGCAACAATCCCAAATTGTCCGGCGCAAAACTGAGTGCCTCCCGATAATGATCAATGGCGGAATTTGTGTCGCCCTTGCTGACCAGGAATTGCGCAGCGGCATAATGTCCTGCCGCCACTTTATCAATGGCGGCCGCACCGCCAGACCGCGCGTTCACTTCCAATTGTGCGAGGTAAGTAAAATCAATCGCGTTGTCGTGAACCGCGAGATGTGCCACATCGTCGTAGCCACGCACCGGATCTACTTGCGGCGCGGAAACAGGTGGCGCGGACGACGCGCTGGCCGCGGAGGAATATCCAAACCCGTCGCGGTCAATCCGCGCCACGATGGATTTCGGAATGGACATTTGCCCGGCAGGGGTGTCGTAGCTAACGTGGTCGCTACCTTCGGTAACGTTCGAGGCCACGATCCGGCGGCCATTCTTCAGCACAATCGTATCTGCCGCCGCCGAAGACACGGCCAGCAGCCCAAGCAACGCCATGGACGCTGCGGAACGCATACCCAGATTTTACCAAGCGGCCTCACGGCGACGGGCCGCTCCTTGCTGAGCGATGCCCTAAGCGGTACAGTCGGGGCCATGCTGAGATTTTGGCGACTTTCGCCCGCCCTTCTCCTAATCCTCGTCTGCGCAAAGACGCTCAGTCTTCCCACTGCTACAAGAGCCATGCGGTCGCCGCAGAACTCAGCGGGCGCTCCGGTGCTCGGGCCTCAAGCCGCGACACAAATTCCGCCAGCTCCCGCCGCGTCACCAATGCCGACGGACCCGCGCTTGTTGTATGAAACGCTTAGCGGACTTCGGCCGGATGCCACGCACGTTTACACCGTGCACGATCTGCGACTGCGCCGCGACGTGATCAATTTTGTGTTCACCGAAGGCAAGCTCGCATTTTTCGAGCCGCTGGGGGGGCGCGTAACCGGCATTGTGTTCTCGGGCCGCGGCCACGTGATCGCCACTCCCCACGATCGCGGCGAACGGCGCTCGCTCGCGCAGTTTCTGGGGGTGCCCATCCTCGACCAGAGCTTCTTCAACGCATACATTCGCTTCACCGACGACACTGCTGCTGAAGTCGAACGGCAATTGCAGGATGCGAGCGCTGAATCCACCAACGATCCAGCGTTCGCGGAGCGTTGGAAGCCCGAAGCGTCGGCGCTGGGTCCGTCGCAGTCGCTGCGCATCATGACCGATTACCTTTCCAGTGATCCGTTGCCATATTTCTACACGCTAGTGGAAGGCGATTCCGTCGGCCCCTTCGAGGTTTCCGTAGACCAGCGGCGTGACGAGCAGGTCCTCATCGGGCAAGCGCGCATGAACAACGGCATCGCGTCTTTCGATGTGTGGGCTAGTTTTCGCACCGAGGATTCTCGCAGCGCTCCGCCCGATGCGTTTGCGCCTCTGGATTACCAAGTGGATTCCACGATCGGCGACGATCTCTCACTGACTGGCAGGACCACGGTGCATCTGAAGGCACTGCGAGCCGGCGAGCGCGTCGTTCCGCTGGAGCTTTCTCGGTATCTCACCTTAACCGAAATTCTCGGAGACGATGGCCGGCCACTGCCTCACTTTCCAAACGAGGAAGAGGCCGAGCGAAATATTGCGCGCCGCGGCAACGATTTCATCATGGTTGTCCTGCCGACGCCGACGCCTGCCGGACAAGATTTTCACTTCCAGGTCGCCTATCGTGGCAACGTAATTGCGGATGCCGGCAATGGAGTTGAATTCGTCGGCGAACGCGGCACCTGGTACGTACACATTGAGGGCGCGCATTTTGCGCGGTTCGATCTGTCGTTCCACTGGCCCCGGCGTCTCACTCTCGTTGCCACCGGCACGGAAAGCGATGCGCGCGAGGACGGCGACGTGAAATCCGGCCGCTGGCGCTCGGACGTTCCTTTTGCGACAGCAGGTTTCAATCTGAGCGACTACAAAACCGAGGCCGCCACGGGCCAGCCTAAGGTTCAAGTCTTTGCCAACCAGCAATTGGAAGAAGCCATTCTGCAGCGTCTCCGCATCAACACTGCCAACCAACAAATGCCCAGCATTATTTTCGATCCATCACGGCCGGGCGACGTGGTGCCGTCAATTCCGCCTCCGCCGCCTCGACCCAATCCCTCGGCGGCGTTGAAGCAGGTAGGCGCGGAGATCGCCGACTCCATTCACTTTCTGGAAAAACTGAACGGTGACTTCCCTTTCAATCATCTGGACGTGACGCAAATTCCTGGCTCGTTCGGGCAGGGCTGGCCGGAGCTTGTGTACCTTTCCACGCTCGCATTTCTGCCTCCTGAAACCGCCGAGAACGCGGGCTTGAACGCGTGGGCGCAGGGTGCAGCACGCGACTTGATGCCCTGCCATGAAGTCGCGCATCAGTGGTGGGGCAACGTAGCCGGCGCCGCCAGTTATCGCGACATGTGGATTCAGGAGGGCATGGCAAATTATTTGGCGCTGCTTTACGCCGATAGCAAAAAGCCGGGCGAGCATCGCCTGACGAAATGGCTCGATCATTATCGCCTGGAGCTCACCGCCAAGGCTCCCGGCTCGGGCCATGCCATCGAAGATGTGGGTCCGCCGGTTTTGGGCCCTCGGCTCAACTCGTCGAAGATACCGGAAGCTTATGAAATGGTCATCTATGGCAAGGGCGCTTGGGTCATGCACATGTTGCACGAAATGCTGCGAGATCCAGCAAGCAAAGATCCGGACGCAAAATTCCGCGAATTTTTGCGCGCGGTTCTCAGTGAGTACCGGTTCAAGACGCTCTCGACGGAAGATTTCCAGCGCGCGGTCGAACAGCACATGACGCCCGCGATGGATCTCGAGGGCAACCACAAGATGGATTGGTTCTTCGAACAATGGGTGCGCGGCACGGCCATGCCGCATTACACGGTGAAATTTGAATCCAAAGCACGCGGCCAGGAATACATCGTTTCGGGCCAACTCGAACAGTCGGGCGTCGAAGACGTGTTCACTGCCCCGGTCCCGCTCTACGCCACGCCTCCTGGAGGCGGCAAGCCTCAGCGTCTGGGCGTAGTAGTCACCAACGGGCCCGAAACGCATTTCCGCTTCACATCGCGATTCCGTCCTGCGCGCATCGTGATCGATCCCAATATGACGCTGCTCTACCGCAAGGACTAGAAGCCTCCGGGCACCGGGTTATCACCCATATTCTCTGCAACCATTATAGATGTATATGCATCTATTCTGGCATGAGCGAACCATTCTTGCCGCCTTTGCCATGCATGTGCGCCAGCTTCCGCCGGTCTTCGCGAGCGCTGACCCAATTGTATGAGAAGGAAATTCGACCGCTGGGCCTGCGGGCGACACAACTCACAATTCTGCAAGTGCTGTCGCGCGCCGGAGAGATACCACAGGGCAAACTCGGCGAAATTCTGGCGATGGACAGCACCAGCCTGACGCGAACGCTGGCAATCATGATCCGGAGCGGCTGGATCGCAGAACGCCGTGGCGAAGACAGGCGAGAACGTTGGCTACACCTGAACGGCGCCGGAGAATCACAACTGAAACGTGTCGAGCCGGTGTGGGAGAAAGTTCAATCACGTCTTCGGCACCAATTGGGAACGCACAACTGGAATGACTTTCTGAAACTTACGCAGCAACTTACAAGCATCGCTACGATGCAAGGAGGCTCGTTATGAAAAATTATGGGAAGTTTATCATTGCGCTTATCGTCGTTTGGTTCCTGTTTGCACTGTCCGCTTCGGCGGCAGGTCTCTTCACAAATAATTCAAACCGCATCGGATTAGCGGTTGCGATCGCTGCGGTGGCACCGATTGTCGTGTTTTCCCTTTGGTTCGCATCGTCGGAAGCATTTCGAAAGTTCGTGCTGTCTTTGAATCCGAGAATATTGACCTCGGCGCAGGTCTGGAGAATTATCGGGTTTACGTTTCTACTGTTGGAAGCCCGCAGCGTGCTGCCGGCAATTTTTGCGCTGCCCGCTGGGTACGGCGACATGTTCATAGGGGTGACGGCCTTTTTCGCTGCGTGGCAACTTGCCAATCCCGATCGCCGCAATGCTTTCATCGGCTGGCAACTGCTAGGAATCGCCGACCTGATCGTGGCAGTGGGCACGGGCACCACCGCGCCCTTGCTTGACCCAAATGGCGTCTCGATGGTGGCTATGACGGTTCTGCCGCTGAGCTTGATCCCGACGTTTCTCGTGCCGCTTTTCCTGATCTTCCATGTGATTTGCATCGCGCAAGCCAGGACATGGAAACCTGGTTCGGAACGTTCGCATCCAATCGCCAGTCCAGTGCAGCATCGCGCAGCGTAACGAGTCTGTGTGAGAAAAGTGTGTTCATCAGGGCACGGCTAGCCGTGCCCTGAACTTAAGCCACTGAGGGTTCAAGCGTTCACGAAGCATCCGGCCATACAACGCGACGAGGGTAAGCGGTGGCCGCGTCCTCAGCGGGTGCTGATCGGAGTGACCTGCAACAAAGAAATGGTCCATCCTTCGCTTTCGGGCGCAAGGACGAGCGTCATACGGTGCATCGCTTGCGGCGGTTGCCCCGGCACGGTCACGTTCTCCCACACGATGCTGGCCAAAACAGTTTCGGACGGTCCCCGATAAAAGCCGTCTTCGCGTCAGCGAGCATTTCTCTTCGCGTAAGGAGCCAAAAGCATTTCAAGTTGTTTTTCGATCTCTGCGCGCCCGGTCCAGAGCTTTCCTGCGTAATCAACGAATTGTGAATAGGGCACGAAGAAAAAAGCCAACTGTTTGGAATGATTTGACTTGAGCGCCGACAGAAAATTCTCCAACGCGGCAGCCGCCTGTTCGAGCCGCCGCGCAACTTCTACTTCTCGGCGCGGCGGTACCATCTCTGTTTCTTCCACCCGGCCTGGTGTCTTAGCTAACTGCTCTCTGACCGCTTCCACCTCGGCGCCTCTTTCACGCAAGAGTCGTGCCGCAAGCGAAGTCTCCACACCCAGCAGCCCAAGCAGAAGGTGCTCTGCCCAATGCGGCGGTGGCCCAGGCGATCGGCTTCGTCCTTAGCGCGCATGTGAAAGAACTTCCGTATTGGCTCGCCTCATAGCGCGCGAAAAAGATCACTCTACCAGCTTTTTCTGTGAAGCGTTCAAAGATGGAATTTACCTGCCTCGTTTGCGCCGAAATGCTCTGACCCACTGGCAGAAGGCCCAAAAAAAACGAGTATATGGTTGAAGCAGGCAGGGTGCAATTGCACTGACGCTGCGTTACCGCTGAGCTCGCGTGGATTTTTCTCATTACGAATTTCTAATGATTTCGGCCGCAAATTTTTCTCATTCTCACCTCGGCGCGTCGCTCCAAAATTTCTTCGCTTTGAACTTGCGTCCAAACGTTGCTGGTTTTATTCTTAGCGGTCGCAGGTTCGCGGGCCAATTAAGCTGAACGTGTCCCGTTTCTGACGCACGCTAAATCGTATGCGTTAATAGAAGTTCGCAACTCATAACAACGCTTCACCGTAACTCGCCGTGGTCGTGGGGTCGGAGCACCGGCGGTTTCGCATTTTTTTATGCCCCTTCTCTAAGCTCGCAAGCATCTATCTCATTTCTGGGGTTGCTGCGTGGATCCTGAGGGCGCTCAAAGTCCAATCGAATCAACCTCGGCTCACCCGATCATCGAGCCGGGACATACGCTTGGCACGGTAACCGACAAGATCAGCTCGATTGTGCTCGGACGCGGCACGTCGAAGGGCTGGCTTTTCGGCTTTGCGATCGCCTTTTCCCTCCTGATGCTTCTGAACTTCACGATAGGCTATTTGCTGATCAAGGGTGTGGGCATCTGGGGCATCAATATTCCCGTCGGCTGGGGCTTCGCGATTGTCAATTTCGTCTGGTGGATCGGAATCGGCCACGCCGGGACGCTCATCTCCGCCATCTTGTTGTTGTTACGGCAGCAGTGGCGCACCTCTATCAACCGTTTTGCGGAAGCCATGACGCTCTTCGCGGTCGCCTGCGCGGGAATGTTTCCTCTCCTGCACATGGGCCGTCCATGGCTCTTCTACTGGCTGATGCCGCTGCCGAATCCGATGTGGCTCTGGCCGCAATTTCGCAGCCCCCTGGTGTGGGACGTTTTCGCGGTATCCACCTACGCCACCGTGTCGCTACTGTTCTGGTTTGTAGGATTGGTTCCAGACCTTGCGACTCTGCGTGATCGGGCCAAGCACCGCCCGGCGCAAATCATCTACGGGATGCTCGCGATGGGTTGGCGCGGCTCGGCGGTGCACTGGTCGCGCTACGAGACCGCTTCCATTTTGCTGGCGGGCTTGGCAACGCCGCTGGTCGTCTCGGTGCACACCGTGGTGAGCTTCGACTTCTCTGTCGCGCAACTTGCCGGCTGGCACACCACGATTTTCCCACCCTATTTCGTGGCCGGTGCCATCTATTCAGGTTTTGCGATGGTGATGACCCTCGCGATTCCGATTCGCAAGTTTTACAACCTGGAAGACTTCATCACCATGCGACACCTGGGCAATATGGCCAAGGTCATGCTCGCCACCGGCCTGATCGTAGCCTACGGGTACATGATGGAAACTTTCATGGCCTTTTATAGCGGCAATCAATTCGACCGCTTCGCCATCATCAACCGCATGACTGGGCCTTACGCCTTCTTTTACTGGATGCTGATTGCCTGCAACATCGTGATCCCGCAGACCATGTGGTCGCGCAAGGTTCGCAATAACGTGGCGATCCTGTTCGTCATCTCGTTAATCGTGAACGTGGGCATGTGGCTCGAGCGCTTTGTGATCGTGGTGATCAGCCTGCATCGCGACTTTTTGCCTTCTTCCTGGGGCATGTACTACCCGACGCGCTGGGATTGGGCCACCTATGTAGGCACGATTGGACTCTTTTTGACGTTGCTGTTCCTCTTCATCCGCTTCCTCCCGGTGATTTCGATCTACGAAATGAGATCGCTGGTCGAGGAAACGAGCGAAGAGAAACCCAAGAGATAGGAGCGAGCACACAGTTCGATGCCGCAAATTTTTCATCACAGCACGAACACGGTTTCGCGGCTGAGCATCTATGGCGCCGTGTTTATCGTGGCGATCCTGGGCGCCGTGCTGTACCGGATCGAATTGTCGCCGATCTATACGCGCGTCAATGAAGCTCGCGAGCAACCCGTGCCGTTCAGCCACAAGCACCATGCCGGTGAATTGGGCATTGATTGCCGCTACTGCCACACGACTGTTGAGAAATCATCATTCGCGGGCGTGCCGCCAACCCAGACTTGCATGACCTGCCATTCGCAAATCTGGACCAACGCTCCGATGCTCGAGCCCGTGCGCGCCAGCTACCGCGACGACAAGTCCATCGCCTGGACGCGCGTGAATCAGCTGCCCGACTTCGTGTACTTCGATCACAGCATTCACGTCAGCAAGGGAGTCGGCTGTACCACTTGCCACGGACAAGTCGCCGAAATGCCTCTGATGTGGAAGGCGAACACGCTGTACATGGAATGGTGCCTCGACTGTCATCGCCAGCCGGAAAAATACGTTCGTCCGAAGTCCGAAGTATTCGATCCCGGCTATGTCACGCCGTCAAATCAACTCGAGCTCGGCCGGCGGCTGGTGAAGGAATACAAAATTCAAAGCCTGACAAGCTGTTGGACCTGTCACCGATGAAAGCGAACTGACGAAAATAATGAGCTCTGATCTCAATCCGAAACTTCCGAATTCACCCGCCGTGGCAGGTTCGCCCGCTGCACCGGGTTTGCCAAGTTCGATCGACCTCGCAGCCGTGCGCGCGAAGCTCGCGCAGGAAAATGGCAAGCGCTTCTGGCAGAGCCTCGAGGAATTATCTGAAACGAAAGAATATCGCGAGTTCCTCGAAAACGAATTCCCGCACGATCCGGCGAAAGATCCGCAAGGCATCCATCGCCGCGACGTGCTAAAACTGGCGGCCGCTTCAGCCGCGCTCGCCGGCCTCAGCGCTTGCACCAAGCTTCCGACCCAGAAAATCGTGCCATATGTGAAAGCGCCGGAAGAAATCGTCGCAGGCAAGCCGCTGTTCTACGCTACTTCAATGCCGCTCGCCGGAGTCGCCGCCGGTCTTTTGGTTGAAAGCCATATGGGCCGGCCCACGAAAATCGAAGGCAATCCCGAGCATCCTGGCAGCCTCGGCGGCACGGACATCTTCGCGCAGGCTGCAACTCTCGGACTGTACGACCCGGACCGTTCGCAAACCGTGGTGCAGGAAGGACGCATTAGCGATTGGGGCGCTTTCCTCACGGCCATGGGAAATGCCAAATCGCAACTCGCCGAAGGCGGCGTAGGGCTGCGCATTCTCACCGATACCATCACGTCGCCAAGCCTCGCCACGCAAATTCGTGCGGTGCTGGCGAAATTTCCCCAGGCGAAATGGCATCAGTACGAACAGTGCGGCCGCGACAACGTGCGCGAGGGCACGCGCGTGGCCTTCGGCAAACCCATGAGTCCCGTGTACCGCTTCGATCAAGCCGACGTGATCGTCTCCCTCGATGCCGATTTCATTTCGTCCGGCCCGGGACATGTGCGTTATGCGCGCGATTTCGCTTCGCGCCGTGCGATCGAAGGTCCTTCTTCGACCCTGAACCGTCTCTATGTGGTCGAGAGCATGCCGACTAGCACTGGTGCTGTAGCTGACCATCGCAAGGCCGTGCGTGCGTCCGACGTGGAAGCATTTGCGCGCGAGCTTGCGTCGCAGCTAGGCGCCGCAGGGGCGAGCGGCGGTGCGAATAGCAAGATCCCCGGGGACTGGAAAGCCGCGGTAGCCAAAGATTTGACGGCGCACCGCGGCGCGTCGCTCGTGATTGCCGGAGGAGAACAACCGCCCGCCGTCCATGCCCTGGCCTGCGCGATGAATGCCGCGCTGGGCAACATTGGCAAAACCGTTTACTACACTGACCCGCTCGAAGCGAATCCGGTCAACGAAATCGAATCGCTGCGCGATTTGATGAACGACATCAACGCCGGCAAAGTGGAATTGCTATTCATGCTGGGCGGCAACAATCCCGTGTACGACGCCCCTGCCGATTTCGACTTCGGCCCCGCGTTGCTAAAAGTGAAAATGCGCGTTCACTCGGGCCTCTACTACGATGAAACGGCGGAACTCTGCCACTGGCACGTGCCCGCCGCGCATTTCCTCGAAATGTGGGGAGACGCGCGCGCCTACGACGGCACTATCGGCGTGATTCAACCGCTGATCCAGCCGCTTTACGATGGCCATTCACCCTATGAAATCCTCTCCGTTCTCACAGGCGACGCTGGCAGGTCCGGGCACGACATTGTCCGCGACTATTGGAAGTCGCAGCGCCCAGAGAAAGACAAAGCGTTCGACGCGTTCTGGGAGCGCTCGCTGCATGACGGCCTGATGGCAGGCACGGCTCTGCCCGCTACATCTGTTGCAGTACAACCGAATTTCTCGAAGGAAACTCAGCGACAACAGGCATCTGAAGGACTGGAAATTTCGTTCAAGCCCGATCCATCAATCTTCGATGGCCGTTTCGCTAATAACGGCTGGCTGCAGGAATTGCCCAAGCCCAACACGCGTCTAACCTGGGACAATGCCGCGATGATCAGCCCTGCCACCGCGCAGCGCATGGGCCTCGAAGCCGGCGATTACGTAAAATTGCAACTCGTGACGCGCGAAACCAAAGCCGGCATCGTGATCGTTCCCGGCCACGCGGAAGATTCCATCACCCTGCACCTCGGCTACGGTCGCCGCCGCGCCGGCAACGTCGGTACCGGCGCGGGCTTCAACGCCAATTTCATCCGCACTTCGGCGACGCCCTGCATTGCCACCGGGCTGAAAGTGGAAAGAACTGGCGACAAGTATTATTTCGCGGTCACCCAACACCAATACATCATCGACCAGGAAGGCCATCCGGTCGAAAAAGAAAGCGTCGAAGAAGCGCGCCGCGATTTGGTGCGCATCGCCACGCTCGATGAATTCCGCAAGAACCCGGACTTCGCACAGGACCCGCGCGAAGAAGCCACCAAGAGCCTCACGCTCTATCCCGGGTACAAATACGAAGGCTACGCGTGGGGCATGGCCGTGGACCTCAACAAATGCGTCGGCTGCAATGCCTGCGTCATCGCCTGCCAGGCGGAAAACAATATTCCGGTGGTCGGCAAGGAACAGGTGATGAAGGGCCGCGCGATGCACTGGATTCGCGTGGACACTTATTTTCGCGGCGACATTGACGCTCCCGAAACTTATTACGAGCCGGTGCTGTGCATGCACTGCGAGAACGCGCCTTGCGAGGTTGTCTGCCCCGTCGGCGCCACGGTGCACAGCCCCGAAGGCCTGAATGAAATGGTGTACAACCGCTGCGTCGGCACGCGCTACTGCTCGAACAATTGCCCTTACAAAGTCCGGCGCTTCAATTTCCTGCTGTTCTCCGATTACACCACGCCCAGCCTTTTCGGCATGCGCAATCCCAACGTCACCGTGCGCAGCCGCGGCGTGATGGAAAAATGTACCTACTGCGTGCAGCGCATCAACGCCGCGAAGATCACTTCCGAAGAGGAAAATCGCAGCGTGCGCGACGGCGAAATCGTCACGGCATGCCAGGGTGCTTGCCCGGCAAATGCGCTGGAGTTCGGTAATATCAACGACCCGAATAGCCGGGTGGCAAAATTAAAAGCCCAATCGCGGAATTACAGTTTGTTGGACGATTTGAATACGCGCCCGCGCACTACGTATCTCGCGCGTGTGCGCAATCCGAATGCGGAGATTCACGAGTAGATTCATGAAGCGCAAACCAATTTACGGATTGCTGGCCGAGTTCGAGACGCCCGAAGAATTGCTCGTAGCGGCGCGTCGCACTCACGACGCAGGCTACAAGAGCATCGACGCGTTTTCGCCCCTGCCCATCGAAGGACTGGCCGAAGCTGTCGGCTTCCACGGCACGATTCTTCCTGCCGTGGTCTTCACCGGTGGATTGCTCGGTGGCCTCACCGGATTTTTCATGCAGTACTACGCGAACGTGATCAGCTACCCGCTCAACATTGGCGGTAAGCCGCACAATAGCTGGCCGGCCTTCATTCCGATCACCTTTGAGCTAACGGTACTCGGCGCCGCACTCTGCGCCGTCTTCGGAATGCTCGCGATGAATGGCCTGCCCACGCCGTATCACCCGGTGTTCAATGTCGCGCGATTCGCGCTGGCCTCGAAAGATCGGTTTTTCCTGGTGGTGAAGAAGCGCGACAAGAAATTCGATTTGGCGGGAACCAAGGGATTCCTGGAAAGCTTGAAGCCACACGGAGTCTTCGAGATTGAGGTTTAATCCACAACTCGCAATCGCCCGCGGCACGCTCGCGCGCTGCTCTGGCATCGTCTATCTCGCCACGGCAGCGATGCTGCTTTGCGGCTGCCGGCTGGATATGCATGTACAGCCTAAATATTTGCCCTACGAGCCGACCACCTTCTTTGACGACGGTCGCTCCGAGCGGCCGCCAGTTCCCGGCACCGTGGCGCGCGGCCACTTGCACCTGGATGAATTGCTCTATACCGGCAAGGAGAATGGCGTTGAGTCCAATCGCTTCCCATTCCCCATGACGCACGAAGATCTCGAGCGCGGCCGCCAGCGCTACAACATTTACTGCACGCCGTGTCACGATTACACCGGCAGCGGTCACGGAATCATCGTGCAAAGAGGGTTTCCGCCGCCGCCGTCATACCACATTGACCGGATCCGGCAAGCTCCGGTAGGACATTATTTTGATGTGATCACTAACGGCGACGGTTCGATGTACAGCTACGCCTCCCGCATCGAGCCCGAAGACCGCTGGCGCATCGCGGCCTATATTCGCGTGCTGCAATTGAGCCAGCACGCCTCGCTGCAGGACGTGCCCGAAGCCGAGCGTCAGAAATTGACGCAGCAGCAGACTCAAACTCCCGGACAACCGCAATGAGCGCGCTAGTTCACGCATATCTGGTTGCCTATATCTATTGGCTGATGATTCCGCTCGGATGCACCGCAATTTTGATGATGCATCACCTCACCGGTGGATGGTGGGGCTATCCCATCCGGCGGCTGCTCGAAGCGGGTTCGCGCACCTTTGGGTTGATGGCCATCCTCTTCGTCCCCATCCTGCTGGGCATGAAGCAGCTGTACCCGTGGGTGACGGGCCCCGGAGATATGGCCGACGATCCCAATTACCGCTTCAAGTTGGCATATCTGAACCCGCCATTCTTCATCGTGCGTGTGGTGATCTACTTCGCCATCCTGCTGATGCTTTCCTACTTCCTTAACAAGTGGTCGCGCGAGCAGGACCGCACCGGTGACCCATCGCTCGCCAAAAAGCTGGAAGGAATCAGCGGACCCGGCCTCATTCTCTGGGGCATCGTCATCACCTACGCGATGATTGATTGGGTCATGTCGCTCGAACCCAAATGGTTCTCCACCATCTACGGAATGATCTTCATGATCGTCGGCGCACTCACCGCTATGTCCTTCATCGTTTTGATTCTGCGCCGGCTCTCTGACGAAGCTCCTTTCAAGGGCGCGGTCACTCCCGGACAGTACAACGACCTCGGCAATCTGATGCTCGCGTTCACGATGTTGTGGGCCTACCTGTCGTTTTCCCAGTTCCTGATCATCTGGTCCGGCAACATCAAAGACGAAATTCCCTGGTATATGACGCGCGCCTTCGGTGATTGGGCCATCGTTGCGGTAATTCTGATCGTGCTGCATTTCGCGCTCCCGTTTCTGCTGCTCTTGCAACGTAACGTCAAGCGCCGCGTCGAGCGCCTCTATCTCGTCGCAGCCATGATGCTGATTCTCAGCATGGTGGACGTTTACTGGCTCATCGTTCCGGCTTACGAACAGGACAAGCCGCATTTCGGCTCGTTGCTGCTGGATATTTTGTTCCTGGCCATTATTGGCGCAATCTGGATCGGCCTGTATTTCCGGGAATTGAAGAAAATGCCGATGCTGCCGCCGCACGACCCGCGCTTTGAAGGAGAGCTCCAGCATGAGCATGGAGACTAAACACGGGCCCGGGCACGACCCGCACGGCGCGCCCAACGAAGGCTACGAACACAGCGACGCGAATCCGCGCAGCTTGTCAAAATGGGCGGTAGCGCTGGCGATTGTGATGGTTATCGTCTTTGTCGCCATGAGGTGGCTGTTCTTTTTCTATGGAAAAGTCCAGAGCCTGGGCCGGCCTGCTTCACCGTTCGAAAACGCGCGCGTGTTGCCGCCGCATCCGAGATTGCAAACCGATCCTCGCGCGGACCTTCACGCGTACTGCGCTCAGCAGCTCGCGACGTTGAATAGTTACGGATGGGCGGACCAGCACAATGGAGTCGTGCACATCCCAGTTGACCGCGCCATGGAGCTGACGCTGCAGCAAGGTTTGCCGGCGCGCGCCGCGGGAGAAGTTCCGGCCGGCATCAGCAATCCGGCGCCCTTCGTGCCCAATGTCACGGACGCGCAAGGCCCCTGCGGCTTCGTCACCGAGCGTGACGCGGACCACGAAATGAGCGAGGAAGCGAAGCACTAGCCGCAGCCCGTGGCTGGGGTCTTCAATAAACGCGACTCTGTTGCAGGGCTTTCGTCTCTGAGGGCGATTTCGGATCTTTAAACGCGGTAGAGGAAAATCTTAGTTGCGTGGATCTGCCAAATTCGACTTGAAACAAAAATGCCTCGCGGCGCTCGCGACAAGCGTCGCCGCGCTGGCGCTCGCGTCCACCGCCAGCGCCCAACTAACATCGGACCCCATGCAAAGCGTGGGCGTGCGCCCGGAGCTCCTGAAACAGGTGGGAATCGACCAGAAACTGAACCAGCCGATCCCCCTAAATCTCGCGTTCCGCGATGAAAACGGCAAGACCGTGCAACTCGACGAATACTTTGGCCAGAAGCCGGTTATCCTCACACTGGTGTATTACAACTGCCCGATGCTCTGCACGCAAATCCTGAACGGCGTCGAATCGGGGCTAAAAGAACTGCCGATGGATATCGGCAGACAGTTCAACGTGGTCACCGTCAGCATCGACCCAACCGACACACCTGTGCTGGCCTCGGTGAAACAGGAGATGTACACCGGAATGTACGGCCGCACCGGTGCCGCTCAAGGATGGCATTTCCTTACCGGCGATGAACCGCAAATCAAGCAACTCGCCGCCGCCGCCGGCTTCCGCTACGCTTACGATCCGGATACCAAGCAGTTCGCGCACGCCAGCGCCATCATGATCTTGACACCCGAAGGAAAAATTTCGCGCTATCTCTACGGCATTCAGTTCCCTTCGCGTGACCTGCGTCTGGGCCTGGTGGAAGCGTCGGAAGGAAAAATCGGCTCGCCCGTGGATCAGGTTTTGCTCTTTTGCTACCACTACGATCCACACACCGGAAAATATGGCTTACTGATTTCGCACATCATCCAGGCGGGTGGAGCGCTTACCGTGTTGATCATTGGAGTGGTTGTGCTGATTTTGTTTCGCGGCGAGCATTACGCGCTGCCGCAAAGAAAGGCATGAACGCGGACGCTGCGCGAAGGCCCGCTCCTCCGCGAAAGGCTTACTCAGAGAGATTATGACTGGTCTGATTCAATCAAGCTTGCACACCCTAGCCGCTGCGGCCATGCTGATCCCGCTCAAGCCGAGGGCCGCTTCCTCCATCGCCCAAGGTGTGGATAACCTATATTTCGCACTGACGGTGATCACGCTGTTTTTCACCATCCTGATTTTCTCCACCATTTTCTTTTTCATGATCAAGTACCGCCGCCGCTCTCCGGACGAAATCCCCGCCGACACCGGCGAGCACCTGGGCCTGGAACTGACCTGGACGATCGTCCCCACCCTGATCACCGTGTTCATTTTTATCTGGGGTTCCAGTTTGTACTTTGAAAATTCCAGACCGCCGGAAGCTGCCACCGAAATTTTTGTCGTCGGCAAGCAATGGATGTGGCATATCCAGCATCCCGAAGGCGTGCGCGAAATCAATGAGCTGCACGTCCCGGTGAATACGCCGATCAGCATCACCATGACCTCAGACGACGTAATCCACGATTTCTACATCCCCGCATTCCGCGTGAAGAAAGACGCCGTTCCCGGCCGCTACACTTCACTCTGGTTCCAAGCCACCAAGATTGGCACCTATCACATTTTTTGCGGCCAATACTGCGGCGCGGACCATGCCGAAATGATCGGCTGGGTCTACGTAATGTCGGGCACCGATTACGCTGAGTGGCTCTCCGGCGGCGCAAGGAACGAATCGATGGCGCAAACGGGCGAGCGGCTCTTTAACCAGCTCGGCTGCGTCACCTGCCACGTTGCGGACGGCACCGGCCGGGGGCCCTCGCTGGTCGGCCTCTACGGCAAACCGGAAAAATTGCGCGACGGCAGCACAAGGGTGGTGGATGAGACCCTCATCCGCCAGGCCATCGTCAATTCCAATTCCATCCCGTTACCCAATTATCCGCCGATCATGCCCTCCTTCCAGGGCCAGGTTAACGAGGAGCAGGTGCTGCAGCTGATCGCCTACGTGAAATCGCTCGGCGCGGAAGAAAGGAAGACCAACGGCAAATGAGCACCACGGTCATTGCGGAACCGCCCGGCCATGAAGTTCCGGCTGGATCGCGCGTCAACTATCTGAACGCGAACTACGGCGTGAAGTCCTGGCTCTTTACCACGGACCACAAGCGCATCGCGCTGCTGTATCTCGGCTCGATCACTCTGATGTTTTTTGTTGGCGGCTTTTTCGCGGTGATGATGCGCCTGCACCTCATCGAGCCCCAGGGCGCCTTGGTCGCTCCCGAAACCTACAACAAACTCTTCACCATGCACGGGGTCATCATGGTGTTTTTCTTCCTGGTGCCTTCGATTCCCGCCACCTTGGGCAATTTTCTCGTGCCCATGATGATTGGTGCGCGCGACCTGGCTTTCCCGCGGCTCAACCTTCTCAGCTGGTACATCTACATCATCGGTGCGGCGTTCACGCTTTACGCCGTCATTTCCGGCGGCGTGGACACCGGGTGGACGTTCTACACGCCCTATAGCAGCACGTTTTCGCACACCAGCGTGATCCCTACGGCTCTCGGCGTGTTCATCACCGGATTCTCCTCGATTCTCACGGGATTGAATTTCGTCGTCACCATTCACAAAATGCGTGCTCCGGGGCTAACCTGGTTCCGGCTCCCGCTTTTCATCTGGGCCATGTACGCCACCAGCATCATTTTCATTCTGGGCACGCCGGTGATCGCGATCACACTGTTCCTCTTGTTCCTCGAACGCGTCATGCACATCGGCATCTTTGACCCCGCCATCGGCGGCGACCCGATTCTGTTCCAGCACCTTTTCTGGTTCTATTCACACCCCGCCGTGTACATCATGATTCTGCCGGGCATGGGCGTGATGAGCGAACTGATCACCTGCTTCTCCCGCAAGCGGATTTTTGGCTACAGCTTCGTGGCTTTCTCCAGCTTGGCGATCGCGATCATCAGTTTTCTGGTCTGGGGACATCACATGTTCGTCACCGGCCAATCCATCTACGCGGGACTGATTTTCTCGGTGCTGAGTTTCCTGGTGGCGATCCCCTCCGCAGTGAAAGTTTTCAATTGGACCGCCACGCTCTATAAAGGCTCGATTTCCTACGACGCCCCGATGCTCTACGCGCTCGGCTTCATCGGCCTGTTCACTATGGGCGGCCTCACGGGACTGTTCCTGGCATCGCTCGCCACCGACGTCCATCTCAACGGCACCTATTTCATCGTCGCCCATTTTCACTACATTATGGTCGGCGGCGCGGTGATGGCGTATCTCGGCGGCATTCATTTCTGGTGGCCGAAAATTACCGGGCGCTTGTACCCGGACGGTTGGGCTCGATTTGCCGCGCTGGTAATCTTCGTCGGATTCAATCTGACTTTCTTTCCGCAATTTATGCTGGGATACCTGGGCATGCCGCGCCGCTATGCCGTTTATCCCAGCGAATTCCAGGTCTTGAACGTGATGTCGTCCGCCGGCGCTTCCATTCTCGGCATCGGCTATTTGATCCCGCTGATCTATTTGCTCTGGTCCATTCGTTATGGGCCGGTCGCTGGACCGAATCCCTGGCGCGCCAAGGGCCTTGAATGGCAAACGCCCTCGCCGCCGCCCACTGAAAATTTTGAGGAGATTCCCATCGTTACCGAAGACGCCTACGATTACGCGGGTGTCACAGGAGCAGGCCGTGGCTGAGATGGCCGCACAGGGCGCACATCCCGAGGGATTCGCACATCAATTCGAAGATATGGAGCAGCAGCGCGAGGCCGGTAGCCTCGGCATGTGGGTGTTCCTGGTCACCGAAATCATGTTCTTCGGCGGCCTGTTCGCCACCTACATCATTTACCGCTCGCTGTACTTGCCTTCCTTTGAAATCGGCAGCCGCTTGCTCAATGTGAAGTTTGGTGCGACCAACACGGCCGTACTGATCGGCAGCAGCCTGACCATGGCTCTTGCGATCCACGCCGCGCAGGCCGGCAAGAAAAAATCCGAGCAGGTGATGTATCTGGTCCTCACCATGATTCTGGGCGCCGCTTTCCTGTTCTTGAAATTCAATTTCGAGTGGCGCGCCGATTATGCCGAACACCTGATCCCCGGATTTGGCTTCATCATTCGCTCCGAGTGGGGCGCCGCCGGCCCGCATGTCCCCCTGTTTTTTTGCTTTTACTTCTTTATGACCGGCTTGCACGCGCTGCACATGATTATCGGGTTCGGCATCCTCAGCGTCCTGACGGTCATGGCCTGGCGCGGCCGCTTTAATTCTGAATACTACGCGCCCCTCGAAATCAGCGGCCTCTACTGGCACTTCGTGGACATTGTGTGGATTTTCCTGTTCCCGTTGCTCTACTTGATCGGCGGGCGATACGTCATGGGAGGCCAGTAATGTCCGCGCACATCGTGCCGGTGAAAACCTACGCCGCGATATTCATCGCGCTGCTCGTCCTTACCGCTCTCACTACCGCCGTGGCTTTCGTGGACCTCGGCCCGTTGAATACGGTCGTCGCGCTGACGATTGCAGTGATCAAGATGCTCCTCGTCATCCTGTTTTTCATGCACGTGAAATACAGCAGCGGCCTAACCAGAATCGTCATCGTCGCCGGCTTTTTCTTCCTGGCGATCCTCGTGTCCCTTACGCTGGCTGACGAATTCACCCGCGGCTGGACCCCCAACCCCGGCGCCTGGAGCACGATTGTGCGGCTCCTCCACGGCCTTCCCTAACATTTACCCTCTCCGCTGGTTAAAGCCCGCGCGAAGACTCCAGAAGTTGTGGGTCGTGGCTTTAGGGTGAATCTGACAGCGAATGCTTTGCGCCAGAGCACAGCTTCAGCCGTGAAATGGTGTGATTGAATGCGCCTTCAGCCGCGGACGCTCGCGAAATTCAGATTCGCGTAGGGGGTCACTAACCCGCCAAAGTAAACGTCACGAATAGCGCTACCGCTCCAACGCATCCCAGCGCGCCGAGAAACAAGAGGTCCGCGGCTCGTGCGAGCCTGATTCTTCGCGGGCGGCTCTCTGACCGCAGCGCCGCATACGACAGGATCGTCGCAATCAGAAAACCGAGCGAAACGAACGAAAGAAAATTGTCAGCCAGCGTCGTGATCTTTTCGAAGCGCGTGTAGATTTTGATCAGTCCGATGGCAGTCAGGCACAACATCAGCATGTTCGGCGCGTTCGCAAATATCTTTTCGGAAATATCCACCTCATGTTGCTGTTCCGCCCTGGCATTGGACATGGGTCCCCCCTGATTTTTGCAATCGTCTCGCGGGTGAGTGTAACCCAGCCGGCTCGCCCTTCGCACCCGCGAGAACGATTTGGGAGTGCGAGAGCTTCTCCCGCCTTTTCTGAGGCGAGGCTTGCCCCGTTGCCTATAGTCAACACCGACGGAATTGGCACAAAAGCTAGAGCTGAATTCAGGCGAAGCGGAAACTAACGCGAAACAGCGCGGAAAGCGATCACAGCGTTCAAGCCGCCGAACGCGAAGGAATTCGAAAGCGCGGCTTCCACCTGCAAAGCGCGCGGTTGATTGGGAATGTAATCCAGGTCGCACTCGGGATCGCGCTCGTTGTAGTTCGCCGTAGGCGGCAATATGCCGTGATACAGCGCAAGCAATGTAGCCACAGCTTCCAGCGCCCCAGCCGCGCCCAGTACGTGCCCATGCATCGATTTAGTGGAACTCACGCCGATCTTGTCCGCATGCGCCCCAAACACCTCGCGGATCGCGCTGCTTTCCACCGGGTCGTTCCCGGGCGTCCCCGTTCCGTGCGCATTAATATAGCCCACCGACTCCGGCGCAAGCCCCGCTTCCCGCAAAGCCCCGCGCATCGCGCGCGCCGGTCCCTGCACGGTAGGCTGAGTCAAGTGGTGCGCGTCGGCCGTCATCCCGAATCCGCAGATTTCGCCGTAGATTTTCGCCCCGCGCGCCTTTGCTGCTTCCATCGGCTCCAGCACCATCATTGCGCCGCCTTCGCCCAAAATCAGCCCGCGGCGATCTTTGCTGAAAGGACGGCACGTATCCGGTGCAACCACCCGCATCGCTTCCCACGCCTTCAGCATTCCGATCGTGAACATCGCCTCGCTGCCGCCGGTCATCGCGAGTTCGGCCTCGCTGTCGCGCACCAATCGAAACGCCTGGCCGATAGCATGATTCGCCGACGAACACGCCGTCGAAACCGTGTAAGTCGGTCCACTCAGACCCATGTCCATCGCGATGTGGCTAGCCCCGGCGTTGGCCATCGTCTTAGGAATCGTCAACGGATGCACGCGCCCGCGCCCTTGAACCCACAGATCCTCGAAACCCGATTCAATCGCGGCCTGGCCGCCTACGGCCGAACCGCACACGATGGCGGAGTTCTCGCGCAGCTCGGGAGTCAGTTGGACGCCGGAATTGCGCAACGCCTCGCGCGCTGCCACTACTGAAAATTGCGCGAAGCGGTCAATGTAAGCGTCCTTCCCACCTTCGAAATGTTTCAGCGGGTCGTAGTCGCGCACCTCGGCGCCATTCTGAAAACGCAATGCGGAACAATCCACACTCTTGATGGGGCCAATCCCGGAAAGGCCGAGCTTGAGGGACTTCCAGGAATCCTCGAGGTTCAATCCCAGCGGAGAAATAATTCCTAGACCGGTGACGGCGACTCGGCGCGGCGCCATTCGTCAATCCGCCGGTGTGGCCGAACCCAGCGAAGAATCAGGCGGCGCGGCGGCGAGCAATTTCTTGATCCCGTCCACCACATCATTGACGGTGCGCAGGGAGCGCACGTCGTCGTCCGGTATCGAAATCTTGAATGCGTTCTCGAGCTCGAACAGCAGCGTGAATACGTCCAGCGAGTCGATGCCCAGGTCCTGCAGATTCGTTTCCAGGGTGATCTTGTCGGCCGGAATTCGCTTCACCGACGCCAGCGTGCTGATCACCTTCTCCGCAACTGCATCAGACATCGAACATACCCTCCGTTGGTTAAAAGCCCGCCGAACCTCTCACCGAACGCGCTCTCGCCCGCCACAGCGTCCGGGCTGTGCACAAACTTAAACCGTAGCCGAATTTTCGCCGATAATCAAATTCTAGCAGGACTGCGCGCCTCCCGGCTCCATGTTTTTCCGCCCTGAAATTGCCAGTTCCCGCTAGCGCTTTGTCGCCGCAGGCGGAACCGTCGCGCTCACCGGCGGCTCGAATTCCTTCAGGGCCGGCGGCGGAAGTTTTTGAATGTTACTCAAGAAAGTGACGAGCTGCCAGGTTTGCGTCTCGTTCAGCGTCTTGTTCCAGTAAGGCATCCCAGTCCAGCGAATGCCATGCTGGATGATGTAAAAATTCTGGTTCTCCGGCATGTCCGGCGCGTCCTTGAAAAATGCCGGCACCGGCGGATTGAATGACTTCCCAAACTGGCTTTCCGGATTCGAAGGCACTCCGTGACAGCCCGCGCAGTGGTCCACATACAGCTTCGCGCCCGCGACCAGATTTTCCTCGCTCGCGGGAATAGGATTCTTCGAATCGGGAGCGTTGCGTTCGGTCGCCGCATCCACGGCGGACATCGCCATGTGACGCTCGACCCGGGACGGCGGCTGGTCGGCACTGAAGTTCACGTAACCCTCATGCAGCAAGAAATATCCACCGACGAAGATGACGATAAGAGTGAATAAAATTCCGAAAAGAAAGGCTCTCATATGAGAATCGCCTCCTCCTGTTTAGATGGGCCGTATCCCTACTCAGTTATTTTGTATCAGCCAGCCGGTTATATTTCTTCAGGACTTCGCGCAACCGGTCATGCGGCAGCGTTTCCACGGTATGTCTGTCCGCTCCGGTCATCGTCTTGGCCGCCACCAGCGCGTTCACCACAGCTTCTTCCGTCGCTTGCACGGTGGCTTCGAAAAGCGCATCCATGCGGTCGTTGGGCAGCATCTGCAACGTCACAACTTTCTTCTGCTGCAGGCCTGCTCCGACATTCGCAGTTGAAAAAGCGATGAAGATATCGCCTGAACTGTCGCCCGAAATGCTGCCCAGGCGTCCGAGTCCCAGCGTCACGCGCTTCGCGATTCGCTTCATCTGGCTCGGCAGTAAAGGCGCGTCCGTCGCCACCACCACGATAATCGAGCCGGTGTCGTCGCCCCAAACCGGCTTTCCGGTGATTTCGTACCCCACCGGAGTTCCGGCGATGCGCAAGAGATGCCGCACCCCGAAATTGCATTGCACCAACACGCCAACGGTATAGCCTCCGAGCTTCTCCGGCAATTTGCGCGACGCTGTCCCAGTCCCGCCCTTAAACTCGAAACAAATCATTCCTGTCCCGCCGCCGACATTGCCCTCCGCGATTGCTCCGCCGTGCGCATCCTGCATCGCCGCGTCGGCGTCTGCCGCCGTCACATGAAACCCGTTGATGTCGTTCAAATATCCGTCCCAAGTCTCGGCGACAACCGGCAGTGACCACCAGTCCTCCAGCGGAAGCGTCGGCCCATGCTGCAACTGCCACGCAATAACGGCGTCGCGCACCACTCCCACGCTGTGGGTGTTGGTGATCATCACCGGGCCATACAGAAAGCCGGATTCCTCAACCCAAGTTGTGCCGGTCATTTCTCCGTTGCCGTTTTCCGTGAACCATCCGGCAAACACAGGATCGACGTTGCTCTTACCACGCGGGAAGACGGCAGTGACGCCGGTCCGCACCGGCCCCCTCCCAACTTCCAATTTTCCCTCGCCGGATATCAACGTGCGATAACCAATCTCGACGCCTTTCACGTCGGTGATCGCATTCAACGGTCCGGGTGTCCCTTCGAAGGGCACACCCAATTCCCTCGCTCGCGGTTCCGCCTGCGCGCGCACAGTCGAACAAGACGCCAACGCAATGAAACCAGCAACAAAAATCAGCGCAAAACGCGTCATTGGTTTCCGGCCCCTGAAATCGAATTCAAGTCTTTCCTGATCTGCTGCAATAGCGCCGTATTTTTCTCGAGTTCGCCTTCCAGAATTTTTGCCTGCTGCGACGCTACAGGCCAATTCCCGGCTTCGGCCGCTTCGGTCAATCCCGGCAGTTCCAGGTGCGCGTAGGTGTAACGCGTGGCATAAATCGAATGTTTGAACCACGGTCGCCCCGGCATTCCCTCGGGATTGCACCAGTTTCGCTCGACCTGCATCATTTCCTGATTCACGCGCCCTGTGGAACCCGCGTCCAACCGCCCGCTCGCAATCGCCTGCGTCAACGCGATATTCAGATCGCGCCCCGCCGCTTCGAAATCAGCAACGTGCCGCTGCAAGGAAACCAGATCAATGTGCCCATTCACCCGGTTCGCCAAATTCAAATCCACCACGAACTGCCGGATGTTTTCTCCATAGCTCTGAAAATCAAACGGCAAGATTTCCGCATTGGCCAAGCGCAGCGCCAGCACGCCCCACAGTTGTGACATCAGACGGTGATAGCGGTACTCCGGATCGCCGAAGTGATTCATCCAGAAAAAATCGTCGTACATCGAATGGTAGACGCCGTAGGGGCCGACGAATGTCAAACCCAGTACGGGAATGCCTAGATAATTCAGGAAAACGGTATGGTCGGAACCGCTGCCAATCCGCGTGTTCGGCAGAGCGAAATCCGGCACTGGCTGTTTCACACCGAGCTGCGCCTGGCGCGAAACCCTCCACTCGTCATAAAGAGTGCCTCCCGAAGGAGCAGGCAACGTGTGGCTCACATCCACCAGCAACGGCGCGAGCGAACCCACCGCATCACCCTGAAAATTCCTGCCGGACGTCGCCTCATCCACATTCAGATAGGCCACGGCCTTCTGCTTCAATTCATCCGCGTACTGCTCGCCCCATTCCGTCGAACCCGTCAGCGCGTATTCCTCGCCATCCCAACTGCAAAAAACCAGGGTGCGCTTCGGACGAACTCCCTTTTGCAGCAACTTGCCCAGGCCGCGAGTCATCTCCAGCAGCGCCGCCGTCCCACTCGAAGGGTCCACCGCGCCGTAGACCCAGGCGTCGCGATGATTGCCCAGAATCACCCACTCGTCGGGCGATTCGCTCCCTCGGATTCGCGCCTCCGTCACGTAATACGGCTGAACGCGCGTATCCATATCAACTTTCAAATGCGCCACCACACGCTCACCACCGATACGGTACTTGATTGGCAATCCGCCCTGCCACGCATCCGGGGCGACGGGACCATCCATTTTTTCCAGTAGCGGTTTCGCATCACGCCACGATAGTGGAACGCCCAGGATCTTTGGCAGCGTTTTCGCTTGCTCTATGGGAATTCGCGGCGCTCCAGGGACCGACGCGTAACCCGGCGTCTGGGGATCGCCCGGCTCTAGAAAATCGTAAGTGATTGCGCCGCGCTGAACGTGGCTTTCCGGCCCCCACGGGCCATCTGGATACACCGCGCCCTTCGTATAACCATCCTCAGCAGGATCGGAATAAATCAAAATCGCCGCCGCCCCCAGCCGCTCCGCGGTCAGCGCCTTGAATCCGCGATAGCTGTACGGCAACGAATAGCGCACCAGCACGATTTTCCCGCGGACGTCAATTCCGTGCTGGCGCAAATAATCGTAGTCCTCGGGATTGCCGCTATGCGCGTACACCACCGGCGCGGTGATTTCTCCCGAAGCGGAATATCCCAGGTAAGCGCCATCCACTTGGGGATTGCTCGTGTCCGGATCAACGTTGTAAGCCTGTTCGCGTAACCCAGCACGATCGTATTTGGGTTTGACCATCTCCAGCGAGATTTCGCGCGGCGAGGAACTCAGCACGTCGTATTCGTGGATGGTCACATCCTCCAGCCCCTGCTCGCGCCATTGGTCCGCCACCCATTTCGCCAGATCGTTGTTGCGCGGCGAGCCGGCCGGATGCGGCTCCGCCGTCAGGTAACGATGAAATTTCATGATTTCGCTGGAGGAAATCGAATCGCGAAACGCGAGCTCCGTGGCATTTTCCGCTACCGCCGCCCGCGGTGAGAATCCCGACATTTTCGCGACGTCGGAAGAAGCTGCCGCCACGCCGAAAACCGCGATTACCGCCGCTAGAGAAAACACGCGTCGCCGATCACCGCGCCCATGCTCACAGCGCTCAGGCCGGCGCAGATGTGCCTCCCGCCCCAGCCGTGTGAGTTCTCTCCAGCTCCCCGATCGCGCGTTCTAACCCGCTGACCAGCATGTGAATCATCCCCGTCGTAATCGTGAAAGGCGGAGCGATCAAAATGTGATCCCCGCTTACGCCATCTACGCAGCCTTGAATCGGATATGTCATCACGCCGGCCTCGAACGCGTCCTCTTGAATCCGCACGGCCACGCGCGCATCCGCCGGAAACGGTGCTCGAGTCTTCGTGTCGCTCACGAATTCAATGCCAAGCAGCAAGCCCACGCCTCGAATATCGCCAATCACCGAAAATCTCTTCAACGGGTCCAGCGCCTCGCGCAACTCGTTGCCCACCACCTGCACGCGCTCGAAGAGTTGTTCGCGCTCGATATAATCGAGCACAGCATTCCCCGCTGCCACTGCTACTGGATGCGCGTTGTAAGTAAATCCGTGCAGAAACGTGCCGGAGCCGCGCGAAATCGCATCCGCCACGTGTCCCGCCGCGATCACCGCGCCCAACGGGGCATACCCGCTCGCGATTCCCTTGCCGACCAACACCATGTCCGGCGTCACGCCCCAATGTTCGATCGCGAAAGGTTTGCCGGTACGTCCCATTCCGCTCATCACTTCGTCCGCGATCAGCAGAATTCCGTGCCGGTGGCAAATCTCGGCCAACCGCTGCAGGTAACCTTCAGGCGGAGCCACCGCGCCCAAGGTCGCGCCAGATACCGGCTCGAATATGAAAGCCGCGACGTCCTTCGATCCGTCGCGCTCCAGCACGCGGTCGAGTTCGTCCGCGCAATCCACATTGCATTCCGGATAACGCAAGCCAAATGGACACCGGTAGCAATAGCACGGCGGAATGTGCCCCCATTCCTTGAGCATCGGCGCGAACGGCTCGCGACGCCGCACATTGCCGGAAACAGAAAGCGCTCCCAGCGTGCTGCCGTGATAACTCTGCTGCCGCGAAAGCACGCGGTGACGTTTCTTCTCGCCCCGTTCGATCCAATATTGCCGCGCAAGTTTCAGCGCGGTCTCGGTAGCTTCGGAACCGCCGGAAGTGAAATAGACGCGCCCATCCTTCCGCATTCCACGGGGGACAAGCGCCAGAATCCGCGCAGCGAACTTCTCGGCGATGGCAGTTTGAAATTGCGAGGAATGAACGTAGGCCAGCCGCGCGCCTTGCTCCGCCATCGCGCGCGAGATTTCTTCCACGCCGTGCCCGATGGTGACGACCGCCGCCCCGCCCGACGCGTCCAGATAACGGCGCCCCTCCGCCGTATAAATGAAGCATCCCTCCGCCCGCACCGCCTGCGGATAAGGCTTCAAGAAACTTCGCGGGAATACAGCTTTGTCCGTCATTGGCCGCCGGGTGACCGCCGACTCTGCGAGCGCTCAGCTCCAAGATTCGCGTGCGCTCTTACGTAAGGATGATGATTTTCGTCAGGACGCGACTTCCGCAGTGCGGCAACTGCCGCGATGTCGTCCGCGGCTTTTAGCCGCTGAGGCCTGCATCTCAACTTCAAGCACACACCCAAAAGACGAGAGATTCTAGCAGAAATCCCGCTTTCAACAATCGCACGCTTACATCTGTTTCAATTTCTTCACGTCAATCGTCGGTGCCGGAAACTTCAGTTTCATTCCCTCCAGCGTCTCTGCAATGATGTGCGAAACCGCGAGATTGCGGAACCATTTCTTGTTCGCGGGAACAATGAACCACGGCGCTACTTTCGTGTTGCAACGTGTGAGTGCGTCCTGGTACGCCTCGGTGTAATCGTCCCAGAATTTTCGCTCGTTGAAATCCCCTTCCGAAATCTTCCAGCGCTTCTCCGGGTCGTCCACGCGCTTCATCAGGCGTTTCTTCTGTTCGTCCTTGCTGATGTGCAGAAAGAATTTCAAAATCTTGACGTTATTCGCGTCCAGATACTCCTCGAACTGATTGATTTGATCGTAACGCTGCGACCACATCGCCTTCGGCGCCAGATTGTGCACTCGAACGATCAGCACATCCTCGTAATGCGAGCGGTTGAAGATTCCGATATCGCCACATCCCGGCACCGCGTGGTGCACGCGCCACAGGTAATCGTGCGCAGCCTCTTGCGGCGACGGCGCCTTAAAAGCCGTAACGCTGCAACCCTGTGGATTCACCCCGGACATCACGTGCCGGATGGTGCCATCCTTCCCCGCCGCGTCGCGCCCCTGAAAAACGACCAGCAACGCGTGCGTACGATTGGCGTAAAGAAGGTATTGCAGGTGATCCAGTTTCTTGATGGCCCTATCTAGGCTCGCTTTCATTGTGTGATTTTTCCCCCAGCCTAGCGTCTGGTTAGGATCGAACTTCCCCAATTTCACTTTCTTTCCCGGCTTTACCATCAGTTCCTTCGTGAAGTTCGTAGCCATGCGTCCGCGCGCCTTCCTGCTTTTTGCCTGTTGCATTCGTAGCGGCGCACTTTAGTGCGCCATCGGTGTCGCGGCAACTATCGATGGCGGTCTGAAAGACCGCGACTACAAAGGCTGGTGCCGTTTCCGCGCACGCTTCAATCACGTGATGAGCGATCACACTCCGACAAATTCCAACACCCTCAGTCTTTGGTTGTAACACTTTTTTCACATTTGGGCTTATAGTTCCGCGATATCATAGAATGTTGTCGTCAGGTTCCACACGAATGGGGATACTTACGTCAGAAGTTCCTACCGCCATCGAGCCGCTCCCAATCAAAGAGCCGGCGCCCAAGCGCCAATATCCCGGCGCCCTGGTTGTAGTCGAAGGAATTGACGGCTCCGGCAAAAGCACGCAGCTCTATCTCCTGAAACGCTGGCTGGAAATCGGCGGTTACCGCATCCACTTCACGGAGTGGAACTCCTCGCCGCTGGTCAAGTCCGCCACCCGCCGGGGCAAACAGCGGCGACTGCTCACGCCGACCACATTTTCACTGCTTCACGCCGCCGATTTCGCGGACCGCTGCGAACGCCAAATCATGCCGCTGCTCCATGGTGGCTATCTGGTCCTCGCCGACCGCTACATCTACACTGCTTTCGCGCGCGATAGCGCCCGAGGTTGCTCCCCACACTGGCTGCGCAATCTTTACAGCTTCGCGCCTACTCCGGACATCACCTTTTATTTCCGTGCTCCGCTCGACGTGGCCGTCAACCGTATCGTCGCCGGCCGCCCCAAGCTGAAATATTACGAAGCCGGCATGGACCTGGGCATTTCGCTCGACCGCGCCGAGAGTTTCCGCATCTTCCAGGAACGCATCCTCAACAACTACGACCAGATGATCGATAGCGATCATTTCGTCTTGATGGATGGCACCGTGCGCGTAAACAAGCTCCAAAAACTCATGCGCCAGATTGTCGGCGAACGGATTTCGCTGCAACAATTTGCGCCAAAAAACTCGAAGAACAAATGACGCGTTCGGGAAAAACTTCGCTGAAAACCAATGGCTCAAACGGCCGCCCGCACAAGAAACAGAAGGCCGCCGCGGTGGAAGCGCCATCGCGCTTTTACGGCGCTCCTCTGCCCGGAGTGAAACCCGAAGAACTCAGCGGCACACTCATCGTGATTGAAGGCACCGACGGTTCGGGCCGTTCCACCCAAATCTCGCTGCTGACCGAGTGGCTCGAATCCGAAGGCTTCGCGGTACAAACCATGGGCCTGCGCCGCTCCTATCTCGTCGGTGAAGACATTGACGGCTTGCTGGCCGAGAATGCCGTCACGCGCATGACCCTGTCGCTGATGTACAGCACCGATTTCTTCGATCAGCTCGAACGCCGCATTCTCCCCGCGCTTCGTTCCGGTCTGATCGTTCTAGCCGATCGGTACATTTTCACCTTGATCGCGCGCTCCGCCGTCCGCGGTATTGGCCGCGACTACTTGCATGGAATTTACGAAACTGCTTTGTGCCCGGACCTCACGTTCTGGCTCAACGTGCGTCCCGAAGTCGCTTTCGATCGCGAGTTCAAGAAGTCGCAGACCATCAGCTATTGGGAATCCGGCCGCGACATGTCGCTTTCCAATGATCTGTTCCAGTCCTTTATTCGTTACCAATCCATGATCAAGCGCGAATTCGAGTATCTTTCCAGGCGGCACGGCTTCATCGAAACGGACGGCGAAAGCAGCGTCTCCGAGGTGAACAGGGTGTTGCGGAAGCGCATCGCCTTGCATCTTGGCATCCGGAGCACGCACTACAAGCCTTCGCACGCCTTGTCGCATCTCTGGCGATAGACGAGTGGCCGCGCCCGTTCAATTGGCAGCCATCGACGCTGGCTCCAACGCCATCCGTCTCGTCATAGCCCGCGCCACTTCCCCTAAGGACATTGAAATCCTCGATAACGAACGCGCATCAGTGCGCTTGGGGCACAACGCGTTCACCCGCCGTGTCATTAGCGGTGCCACGATTTCGCGCGCCGCGCGTGCGTTTCGCCAGTTCCGCGATCGTATGGATCAGTACAATGTTGGCGCATACCGCGCTGTAGCCACTGCCGCCGCGCGCGAGGCCCGCAATTATCGCCGCCTGATGGACCGCATCCGCAGAAAAGCGGGCATCGAGCTGGAAGTAATCGGCGCGGAGGAAGAGGCACGCCTGGTTTGCTCCGCAGTCGAGTGGGCTGTAGGCGATCGGGTGCAGCCGCGACTGATTTTCGATCTCGGCGGCGGGAGCCTCGAACTAAACTTCTACCAACGCGGCGTTCTGGAACATCGCATCGGCCTGCCGCTCGGCACCATCCGCCTGATGGAAACCTATTCGATCGAAGGCGCGATCGACGAGGACGACGCCAACCGTCTCCGCCATCACATCCTCTCGTTGCTGCGCAGTGCGATGCCTTCTCCTCCCCGGCTGAGCCGCTCGCTTGCAGTCGCCTGCGGTGGAAACGCCGAAGCTCTTGTACGCATCGCTCAAGGCCCGCCGATCGAACGCATTCCCACCATCAACACCCGGCTCCTTCGCGATCAAACCTGGCGAATGTTGGGCCTCGATATTCCCGGCCGCATGCGCGTCTTCCGCCTGCGCAAAGACCGCGCCGAGGTCATCGGCATAGCCGCGATTATTTTCAACACGCTTGCCAAATGGCTCGACCTGCGTACCATGCTCGTTCCTGGCGTCGGCGTGCGCGAAGGCATCCTGCTCGACCTGGTTGCCGAACAATATTCCGTCCGCATCACTTCCGAAGAGGAAAAGGGCCGCGCCTCCGAACTGCTAGCCAGCGCCCGTTGGTTCGCGCGTCGCCTGGATTACAATCCGCAGCACGCCGAACAGGTCGCGCGCCTCGCACTCTCTCTTTTCGATCAGTTGCGGCCTATCCATGAAATGGGCGCAGACCTCCGGTTAGTTCTCGAAATGGCCGCGTTGCTGCATGACGTCGGCCATTTCATCTCGCGCAAGTCGCACCACCGCCACGGCGAATACCTCATCCGCAACGGCGAAATCCCCGGCCTCCGTGGCTGGCGCCGCGACATGGTCGCTGCCGTCGTCCGTTACCACAATTCCAAATCGGAGCCGGAACTCGAGCACGCCTCTTACGCGGCCCTCGATAGCGAGCGCCGCCGCCACGCCCGCCTGCTCACCAGCCTGCTCCGTATCGCCGAGAAACTCGAGTCCGAGCACGCCCAGCACATTACCGGTGTGGACGTCCAGATTTCCGGCCACAAAGCCATTTTCGTGATCCGCGCATCGGAGGGCACGCGCCTCGACCTAATGGGCCTCGAACGCAAATCGACGCTCTTCGAACGCGAATTTCACCTCAAACCAGAATTCAGGCGCGCTCAGGGCAAAGAAAAGGTAGCCTAGAGGTATGATTCTTTATCTAGTACGCCACGGGATCGCCGTTGATCGGGAGGATCCCCAAGCTCCCTCGGAGCCGGAGCGTCCTCTGACCGCCAAGGGAGTCCAAAAAACGCGCGCCGCGGCGCTCGGCCTGCAGTCCCTGCACGTAAAGCCGGATGTGCTCATCACTAGCCCCTACGTCCGCGCTGCGCAAACCGCGGAAATCTTCGCCGAAACCTTGGGCTTTTCGCTGCAAAAAATCCGCACACATGACGCATTGAAACCGGCCGCTAATCCTGCTGACATCGTCAGGGAAGTGATTCGCGTGCGCGCCAAGGAAGCAATGTGCTTCGGGCACGCACCGCATCTTGATCTGACGATCGCGCACATCGCCGGCGCTCGCGGCGTCTTCACCACGCTGAAAAAAGCTGGCGTTGCCAGCCTGGAATACACAGCTTCACACGGAAAGTGGGAATTGCGGTGGATTTTGACGCCGCGGATGCTGCGTCAGCTAGCGGATTGAAGGCGCGGTGCCTCGGTGCTCTCGGAAGTTCGCACGATGTGAATGCTTTGGAAGCCGGCGCGCCATACCTGCCACAGCGATTCCTTCGCCCGGCCGTGATTCTCTGGAGCGCCGCCCGCATTGACTGAACTGGCTCCATTGCCGCCGAGTAGTGATCGGAACTCGTCCAGTCGCGTCTTTCGCGCCTCTTCAATTTTCTGATACCAGTGCAGCACGTCCGCCCGCGGCAATTTGGCGCGCTGCCGCCGGATTTCGCTGCGCAGTACGTCCATATCGTGCACTTCACCCAGCAAGTCCTGAATTCGCTTCAAATTCTTGCTCCAGGGCTCATAGCGCTGCGGTATGAAATTTTCCAGCGTGTAACGGAAACCTTTCAACCCTATCCGCAGCCGGTGCCACGCAACGCGGCTGCGCCCCTTGCGCGCGCGCTGGTAAAGTTCGGCGGCCTCATTGAGCCGTGTCAACGCCAGCCGCTGAAACACCACGCTCTCCAGCGGAAAGAACTGTGCCTTGCCCCCCAGCTTCTGCGCCCACTTCCGCCAGCTCTTGCGGTCGAAGTCGTCCAGCGCTTTCTCCGCCTCCTTTTGCTGCTTGCTTTCGGCCTGCGCCAGAATCTTCAGCAGATGCTTCCGGACCGGATTGTCCGCGACCGAAAGCTCTTTCAGCCATTCCTGCTCTACCTGGGTATCCCGCAACTCCCCCAGCGCGTGAAATAATTCACGGCTGTCTTTCTTCAGCTTTCGCCACCCGCGGTCCGGATTCACTTCGCTCAGTGCCTCCGCCATTGTCCGGCAGCGCCGCAGCGCCACGCGCAGGTCATGTACATCCTTGGATTTCCAACCCTCTTGGACGGCATTCGCCAGTTCCAGGACGCGGTTCATCCAGGTCTCCAATCCAATACGTTTCGTTGAACCACCCGCGGGCAAGGAGATCGTTTGTGCCATGGTCACTACTGGCTTTCAGGAAAGCCAAGCAGAATTGCCTATCCTACACCCGCAAATCCCTTTTTTTCAATGCGCGGCGTTTCCTGGGCGACAGTCGGCTCAGCCCGGCCTGGAGGACCCACACTTCAAACTGTAAACAAATATTCGCAGAAAATTCACACAGGATCCCTTGGCCCGCGCCTCCGCACCGGCCAAACCCGGTCGATCCAGCATCCATTTCCGAATTTCCCCGCCTCGCGCATAATGGATGCCTCGGAGGCTCCGCCATGGCGCGCAAACCCCGTAGCGTGGGTCTAACCCGGGTGTCTGAATGGAACGACGGCGAACTTCGCCGCAAAGACGACTATCTCGCTGCTGAGGAGCCGCTCGAAATCCGCCTAGGTGATGAACCCATGAGCGTCACCATGCGCACGCCCGGGCACGACCTGGAACTCGCCGCCGGCTTCCTCTTCACCGAAGGTCTAGTGCAGCAGCGCAGCCAGCTCACGGCCCTCGGAATCCTCGCGCAGGAAAACGGCTCCCAGAACGGTTCAAGAACCGGCAACGTGGTCCAGGCCCGGATCTGCTCCGATGCCGCGCCCGATACGGAGAAAATGCGCCGGAATTTTTTCGCCGCGTCCAGTTGCGGCATCTGCGGAAAGGCTTCGATTGAAGCGATCCGCGCGCGCAATCTCACCACGCCCAATCCAGACTTTCGCCTCGACGCCGAAGTCCTTTTGCGTCTCCCGGAGAAGCTGCGCTCCGCGCAAGACGTGTTCGAACGCACCGGCGGGCTGCACGCCGCAGCCTTGTTCGATCCACGCGGCGAATTGCTCGTACTGCGGGAGGATATCGGCCGCCACAATGCCGTGGACAAAGTGATTGGCTGGGCGCTGCTGGAAAACCGCGTGCCCATCACGGATTCGGTCTTGCTGGTCAGCGGGCGAGGCGGCTTCGAAATCATCCAGAAAGCGATTGTCGCGGGCCTGCCCCTGGTCGCGTCCGTTTCCGCGCCGTCCAGCCTGGCGGTCCAACTCGCGCGCGAACTGCGGCTCACGCTGATCGGATTCCTGCGTGGCACAAGATTTGTGATCTATTCCGGTGAAGAACGAATCGCGCGTTCCAAGCGGGATGCTTAACGGGCTTTTTTCCTGCGGCGCAAGATCGGTTTTGCATTTGCCGCGGCGCTACTTCAGTGCGCCATCGGCGCCACGGCAACAAACGATGCCGGTCCAAAGAACCCCGCTACGAAATTCTCAAATCTCGCGGTTGTGAACAGACGAGCAGATGCAGAGGTGCCATGCTCAATTTACAGTCTTGCGAAAATTCTCCGGAGCCAGTTCGTTCTGGTGCTGCCGCATCATCTCGCGAAACGCCTCGAAGAGTTCCGGGTCCCACCAGCCGCGCCCTGCCTCTTCCTCCATTAAATCCAGCGCAACTTCAGGAGTGAAGGCCACCTTATATGGCCGGTCCGTCGTCAGCGCGTCATACACATCCGAAATCTGCAAGATTCGCGCCGTCAAAGGGATTTCGTCGCCGTGCAAGCCATCGGGATAGCCCGTACCGTCATGCTTCTCGTGGTGGTGGCGAATAATCGGCAACACCAAGCGAAATGTTTTCAATGGTGCGCAAATGCGCTCGCCCACCACGGGATGTTTCTTCATCACCACGATTTCTTCCGACGTTAGCGGCCCCGGTTTCAGCAAAATCGAATCCGGCACTACGACCTTGCCGATGTCGTGCACGATCCCCGCACGCCGCAACGCCTTGATGTGCTCCTCCGGCACGCCCAAAATTTCTCCCATGTGCGCGGACATCTCCGCCAGACGCTCGCAGTGCCCGTGTGTATACGGATCGCGCGCTTCGATGCTATATGCCAGGCTCAATAGCACCGCCTCCGCGTTTTCCAACTCGTCCGTATATTGCTTCAACCGCAACAACGAGCGCGTGCGCGCCAGTAGTTCGTTCAAGTCAATCGGCTTGCTCAGAAAATCGTCCGCGCCGGCGTTGATGCCCATAATACGGTCTTCCGTCGCGGTCAGCCCAGTGATCAGCACAACAGGAGTAAGCCGCGTTTCCGGCGTGGCTTTGATGTGCCGGCACACCTCGAATCCATCCATCCCCGGCATCACGATATCGAGCAAAATCAGATCGGGGCGAAAGGAGGCGCATTCCGCAATCGCAGTGGGGCCGTCGCTGGCGTCGCGCACTTCGAATCCCTCGCGCCGCAATAGCAGCTTCAGCGCGGTGCGCGCGGCGGCTTCGTCATCGACGATCAAAATCTTGTCATGCATAAACGCGCGTTCGGGCTCCCAGCCGGCTAAGGGAATTCAAATTAGCGAGCTTTTTTTGACGCGGACCGCAGACGTCGGGTTGCCAGCGGGCAATCGGACTCGTGGGTGGGCTTCGCTCCGCAATTAAATCAATGTATCGCGTCCGCGAACTTCGAACAACCCTCGAATTGCATCGCGATGCGAGGTCTGAAACGATCCGAAAACGAAATGCGGAGCCGTTTTCGGAATTTGCTGCAGGTGTTCAACAAGCTATAACCGGAGATAGGCACTATTCCTTGCGAACCGTCGCTTCAATCAGCCCGTGCGGCTCGTCGGTAGGTAAGAATACTTGAGCGGGGTTGTCCATGCCGAAGGGCGAAAGGTCCACTAGGTTGAAATGCTTATTCGGCAGGGAGAGGCGAATTTCGCGGAGGCGCTCGAAGTTCCTCAGTACCGCCTCCCCCATCGCATATAAGGTGTGCTGTAACGACTCGCTGTCGTGCTCCGCAAACGTCTCCAGCATCGTTTGCCGTATGCCGTGCCAGTGTTGGCTGTATTCGATCTCGCCCCTTTCATATAGCCAGTCCGCGTGGATGGAGGTCGAGAGGATCCGGTTGCGGTCCTCCTTGAGCGTGGTGTACGGATCTCGCAAGAATCCTTCAAACGCTGATTTGGTGGTCTTCAGCACAATCAAATCCACAATCCCCGATCGAATCAAGGCTCCTTCGCGCGTTCCGCTCAGCGTCGCAGTACGTTTCTCTTCCCCTCCACGCACAAATGCCGACGCATGCGGTTTGCCGCCGATCACGATCCGGTTCCACAGATTTTCCGCAGCCTCAATGCCGACCTGCGCGACCTGCGGGTTGTACGTCAGGAAGTGCTCGATCAGGTGCTGACAAAAATCTTCCACTGCTTCCACGGGATATTGCCGCGCCAGCACGTACACTGTGTTTTTCATCGTGTCGGTCGGCAGGATCTTCGTGTTGTCGCCTTTGGTGTGTGCGGTTTCGAAATCGCCCTCGAATGAAATCCCCAGCGTCAACTCGCGAATATCGTGGCGTCCATCTTGCCGAACCACTCGCAGCAAACGAATCCGCGATTTACCGTAATTGTTTTCCGCAAGCCTGATCGTCATCCATCAGCTCCCACGATATGTGGAATACCCGTAAGGGCTCAGAAGCAGCGGAATATGGTAGTGCTCTGTTTTGTCTTGAACCTCGAACGCGATCGTAATTTGCGGATAGAGCGCCCGAATCTTGCGCGCCTGAAAATAGGCGTGTGTTTCAAACGTGAGCCTGTAGGTCCCCTCCGCCAGCGTTCCCGGCTCCAGAAGATGCCGCAGCCGCCCGTCCGCGTCCGTCGCACCGCGGCTGATTTCCTTCCAGCCGCCGGCCTTCTGAATTTCCAGTGTGACCGGCACGCCCGCAGCGGGCCGTCCAAGAGAAGTATCCAGTACGTGCGTGGTAATCTGGCTCATAATGCTAAAAGTTTCTCCAAGCGCAGCCGCGTAATTTTCTTCTGCTCGTCCGTGGCAATTCGCAATTCCACTTCCGGGTCGTTCGCCAGGCGCTCTTGAATCGCTTTCAGAATTTCCTCGCTAGTTTTCCCCGTGGCGCAAATCAGAAACACGTGCCCAAAGGTTGTCTGGTACTCTTCGTTCGCGGCCGCTAGCACAGCGAGCGTTTGGGCGGATGCCCTCTGCGCGACGGATTGCTCGCCAGCCGACCAACGCTGCGCCGTTGCTGTTTGTTTCGCAGCCGCCTTCGTTCCGCCGATCGCAGGATGGGCGCGAAATGCCGCAAGCCAGTCTCGGCGACTGAGCGTCGCCCAAGCATCATCCGCCGCGTCGTAAAGGCCCGCCGCATCGCTGAAGGGCCGACGCGCCAACACCTGCTCGACCCATTTTTTCGAACCGCAGCAATCCAGGAGCGTCTTAGCCGCCTGGGCTTGTGCCATCTGGTTCAATCGTTCAATCCCGGTAAGGCTGTCCGCCGCCTGCGACGCCCGTCCGAAAGCACGGAAACGGCTGACTCCACCGTCCGGAAAAATATTCAGCCGCACATGCGTGGCCGGACCCGCGTCGTGCAGCTGGTTGCGAAAAATATGAAGACGGTTCGCCTTCAGCGGAATCCGCGGCAGCAGTTGCTGCCACTCCGCGGCCGAGGAATCAGACGTCAAGCGGGAGATCTCCGCTTTGCCACCTTCCGCGTAGCAAGCCTCTACCGAACAGCTGTCGGGAAAATTTCCTTTGAAATGTGCGGTGTCAACTTCAATCCGATCGATCGAGCCCGCCATCCCCAATTTAACGATTGCCCAATCGTGACCCGGTCCGCGACGGCGACGCGTCTCCCAACCGTCACTCATCTGTCCTGCACGCCCCGGCATCAGCAAGTTCAACGGCGCGCTATAGAATTGATCGCTGGACGCAACTGCGCGCCCGCCATTTTCGACCGCCGCCAGGTCGCATTCTCCCTTGCTCATTCGCGCCGCGTCGGGAATCACTTCCCCATATAGTCGCAGCCGCGCCACGCCGCCGTCGGGATATATTTTGAAGCGCACGTGCGTGAAGCGTCCGGCGTGTTCGATGGCGACATGATTTTGCGAATCGCCTTTCAGTGTGGTTTCCGGTAACAATTCCGTCCACTTTGCCGTCGAGGCGAGGAGTTGTTTTTTCTCGTCCTTGTTGGGTACTGCGCCGCCGATTTTGCAACCCTCGAGCGAAAATCGCGCGGGGTAGTTTCCCGTGAAGAAGCTGGTATCCACTAGCGCGCCGCGGAGAATTCCCGGCAAACCCAACCGGATAATGCACCAATCGCATCCCGGCGTGCGCCGCCGGCGCGTCTCCCAGCCATCCATCCAATGCCCGCGCGACGTGAATTTTCCTTCGACAAAAATCGGCTTCGCCTGCTTCAACAGATTTTCTTTGGGAGCGAAAAATTCGTCATTGGCCGCAATCACACGACCGCCCAGCCGCTCGGCTGCCAGATCAACAAGTTGAGTGAAATCGTTCATAGCGAGCCTCGCAACAGAACATGGCCTATGGGGCTTGCGGAAAATTCTCCGCGCTCGAAAATCTTGCGGCCTCGCAAGAATGTCGTGGCAACCATTCCCTTAAGTTCGCGTCCGGCGTACGGCGTGATTTTGTGACGGTGATGTAGTTGAGCCGGATCCACGCGAAACTTTTCGTCGGGATTCCAGATCGCGAAATCGGCGTCGCAACCCACCGCGATGGATCCTTTCCTTCGGTCTAATCCCGCCAGCCGCGCCGGGCCCTCGCATATCCACTTCGCAACGTGCGTGACAGCATAGCCGCGCGCGCTTGCCTGCGTCCAGACGGCAGGCAAACTCAGTTGCAGGGACGCGATCCCGCCCCACGCGCGCAAGAAGTCGCCCTCCTCAGGCAGCTTCATGGCTGGAGGGCAAGGCGAATGATCCGTCGCTATGAAATCAATCGTGCCGTTCGCAAGTCCTTCCCACAATCTCTCGCGATTCTCCCGCTCGCGAATCGGCGGCGCGCCTTTGAATTCGGTCGCGCCCTCCGGAATCTCCTCTGCCGTGAACGTCAAATAGTGTGGGCAGGTCTCGACGCTGACTTTGGCTCCCTCGTTTCGCGCGTGCTGCAGCACCGGAATGGCGTCGCACGAGGATAAGTGCACGATATGAATCCGCGCGTTAAATTCGCGGCTCAAGCGCAGCAGCAGCGCGATCGCTTCGTTCTCCGCATCGCGCGGACGGGACGCGAGCCACGTGCTATAGCGCCGCGCGGACGCATTCTTGGGCAGGTTCGCAAGGGCTTTCTCGATCGGCTCCGGCATCTCCGCGTGGGCCAACAGAGGCGCGCCCAGCGCGACCAGTTCCGGCAGCGCGCCGCGAAGATGTTCCTTCGTCACGAATTCGAATTCCGGAACGCCGCTGGGCACCAGGAAACACTTGAAACCAAAAACGCCCCCCTCCCACAGCGGCCGCAGCTCCGCGATGTTTCCGGGAACCACGCCGCCCCAAAATCCCGCATCCACCCAAAGTTTCCCCGCCGCTGCGGCCAGCTTTTCGCGAAACGCTCCCGCCGACGTCGTGGGGGGGATGCTATTGAGCGGCATTTCAACCAAGGCCGTTACGCCGCCCGCAGCAGCCGCGCGCGTGGCGCTCGAAAATCCTTCCCACTCCGTGCGGCCAGGCTCATTGATATGAACGTGCGTGTCGACAATCCCGGGCATCACCACCAAGTCGCCCGCCTCGTGGATGGCAACGCCGCTGGGAACTTCGTTGAACTCGGTCAGCGCCGTCACCACGCCGCCACGAACGTGTATCGCCGCCGCTCGCTCACCATCGGGCGTGACAACACGCTTTCCGCGAACGATGAGATCATCTGTTGGGGTCGGCCCTGGCGACGAATTCCCTGAGGGATCAGGAGGCTTATTCATGTGCGCTCAGCCTGCTAGACTTTCGATGAATTCCGCGAGCAAATTCCGCGCCACGGTGCGGCGATAACGTAACGTTGAGCGGATATCGTCTATCGGCGCAATTTCACGGGCCAGCGCGTCCTGCGCGACTCTCAGAATCGCCGGCTCCGGCCTCTGTCCGCGCAGCACTTCCTCGGTGCGAACCGCACGCAGCGCCGTAGGCGCCACGCTGCCAAGAACGATCCGTACATCGCCGATTCTGCCTGGTTCCATGCGCGCCGCCGCCGCAAAGCACACTTTCGAGATCGCCTGCGCGCGCCGCGTGCCAACTTTCCGGAAATGTTGCCTCCAAGCGTTCTTGTTTCGCGGCACACGAACCCGGCGAATCAATTCTGCCGGCTGCAAATCCATCTGCTTGTATCCGGAATGAAATTGCTGGTAGGGAATCCAGCGCACGCCGCTCGCGGACACGATTTCGATTTCCGCGTCATATACCAGCAGCGCCGGAGGCGAATCCGCCGCGGGCGAAGCGTTGGCGATGTTGCCGCCGAGCGTTCCGCGATTCTGCGTTGCCACGCTCCCGGTTTCCGCAGCCGCCCGGCACAGCAGCGGAAATTCGCGCGCCAGAATTTCATGCCCCCGCACTTCCGTGTAAGTCGTCAACGCGCCGAGCGTGACGTGATCCGCGCTCGTCTGGATTCCGCGTAACTCCGCCAAATTCCATATGTTCAAGAATTTCTTGTGCGGCAGCTTCCCCGCTTCGAGCAATACCATCAAATCAGTGCCGCCCGCGAACGGCTTCCATACGCCCGGCTCCTTCGCCATTCGGTCAAGCGTCTCAGTAAGGTCCCGCGGCGTCTCCATGTGGTAGCCCGGGAGAAACGCCCTCACGCGCCAGTCCCCGATTGCCCGTCAGCCTCGTCCGAATGCCGCACCGCTTCAACCACGGATTCGAAAATCTTCATGTAGCCGGTGCAGCGGCACAAATTCCCCGAAAGCCCTTCGCGAATCTGCGCGTCGTCCGGATGCGGATTCCGAACCAGCAGATTCACCGCCGCCAGAATCATGCCCGGAGTGCAAATCCCGCACTGCGCGCCGCCGTAAGTCAGGAACGCTTCCTGCACCGCGTGCAACGCACCGCCGCCCGACGCAAGGCCTTCAATCGTGCGTATCTTCACGCCTTGAACCTGCAACAACGGCACAAGGCAGCTATTCACTAGCGCGCCATCCATTTCTACCGAACACGCCCCGCATTCGCCTTCGCCGCAACCTTCCTTCGTTCCGGTAAGTTTCAATTGTTCGCGCAGCACGTCAAGCAGCCGCGCCATCGGATACGCTTCGAGGGTCACGCTCTCGCCATTCACCTCGCATCGCACGGAAACTTTGCGCGTCAGCTCAGACATGCGCGCCTTCCAATGCCTTGGGCGGCATTGCGGCCAGCATTTCGAGCAGCGCCTCCGGCGTAATCGGAATTTGTCGCACGTCCGCGCCAGTTGCGTGCGCAATCGCATTCGCAATCGCCGGCGCCGTGCCGTCGAGCGGCAGTTCGCCGATGCCCTTCGCGCCCGCCGGCCCCCGCTCGTAAGGAATCTCCTCGAAGAAAACTCGAATCGGCGGCAGATCCATGGAAGTCGGCATGACATAATTGGTCATCTGCGCGTTGGCCATGCGCCCTTCCTGCCACACTACATTTTCGTAGAGAGCGAAGCCGATGCCTTGTGCCACGCCGCCTTCGATTTGCCCGGCCGCGAGCGCCGGATTAATCACCTTGCCCACTTCCTGTACTGCGACGAAATCGTCCACGCGAACTTCCCCAGTGCGCGTGTCCACCGAGACTTCGGCCACGTAAACGGCCCACGCATACGCGCCGTACGCGTCTCCACGATAATGTTCGTCATCCCAATGCAGATCGCGCGGATGCTCGTATTTCACGAAAGACTTCAGCGCGCCGTGCGCATCAATGTATGTGCGGCAAGCGCGAGCGAAATCCGCGGCCCCCTCATCCAACTCCAGCAGCCCGCTTTCGAGCAACGTCCGCTTTAATCCCAGCGCCGCCGTCTCCACCAGCTTGCCGACAATCATCGCCGTTCGCGACGCCACCGTTGGCCCGCTATTAGGCACCTGCGCGGTATCCGGCTGCAGAATTTTGATCCGATCGCAATCGAGCCCCAGAGCATCTGCCGCGATCTGCGAAAAAATGGTGTTGGTGCCCTGCCCCATTTCCGTGCTGCCCGCCAGGACGTGCACGCTGCCGTCGCGCATCGCTTCCATCGCCACTTCCGACGCCAGATACTCTTCACCCGACCCGGTGAACCCCGCGCCGTGCAAGAACGAGGCGAACCCAATCCCCTTCTTGATCGTGCGGCCCGCATTCTCGTCCGCAAAACGCTTTCGCTTGGCGTGGTAATCGCTCAATGCGAACGCCCGATCCAGCAAGCCGTTCATGTCCACTTTTTCTTTGACCACCTGGCCCACCGCCAGCGTTTGCCCCTGGCTAATAAAATTGCGCCGGCGCAATTCATCAGGCGCCATCCCAATCGCGTCGGCGACGCGATCCAAGTGCCGCTCCAGCGCAAAAACGCTTTGCGGCGCTCCGAATCCGCGAAACGCTCCATGCGGCGGCGCATTGGTAGCCACCGCTCGGCTATTAATCCGCACGTTCGTGCAGTGATACGGCCCTGCGGCGTGAATCGTCCCGCGCGAAAGCACCACGGGCGAAAGCGTTTCGTACGCGCCTCCGTCAACGGTGAAGTCAATATCCATCGCCAAGAGTTTGCCGTCGCGCGTCACTGCCGTGCGCTGCCGCGTCTTTGACGGATGCCGCTTGGTCGTCGCCACCATGTCTTCCGCGCGGTCGTAAATTATTTTCACGGGGCGCCCTGACTTCTGCGCCAGCAGCGCGGCGTGCGCCGCGATCATCGAGGGATATTCTTCCTTGCCGCCAAATCCGCCGCCGGTTTCCGTCTGGACCACGCGCACGCGATCCTTGGGCAAGCCAAACAAAATCACCAGCGCTTTGTGCACATAGTAGGGACACTGCAGCGAACCCCACACTGTCACGCCCTCGGCCGCGTTGAACTGCGCGATCACTCCCTGTGGCTCGATGTAGAGCTGCTCCTGCGCGCCAGTTTCGTACTCGCCCTCCACAATAAAATCCGCACCGGCACAGGTGCTATCCACATCGCCCTTTTCCACGTGGAACGCCTTAAAAATATTGTCGCGTCCCCAAATGATTTCCTTGCGTGCGAGCGAATCCTCCATCGAAAAAATCGCGGGTAAGGGTTCGATTGCAACCCGCACGTGGCGGCGAGCTTCTTCCAGCAGATATTTATCTTGGTGGGCCAGCAGCACAACCGCTTCTTCGCAGTGGTTGACGAGGCCGTCGGCAAGGCAGGGCTGATCTTCAATCAGCAGCGCGATGCAATTTTTGCCGGGAATATCCTTGGCGGTGACGATCGTAAATTCGTCCCAAGGAATGTCGCCTTCGAAACGAATCTCGCGAATCCGCCCGCGCGGCGCTGGACTTCGCACCGTCACGCCGTGCAGCATGTCTGGAAAAGTCAGATCGTCAACATAGCGGGCACGCCCGGTGACTTTTTCCCGCCCTTCCTTGCGAGGCACCGATTTTCCAATACTGTGGGTCTCCACCGGAAACCGCCTTAGTAGCGGATTTTATCTTCTTTCTGCTGCCACACGCGAAATGCGGCCAACGCTCCGTCCTGCGCGAGTTGAATCATGGGAATCGCACGTTCGGGATGCGGCCGGCCTATTTCCTGGTAGATAAAGGCGTCGTCGAAGCCGGCCTGCGCCGCGTCCGCCGCCGAATTCGCGAAATAGACACGCGTTGGCCGCGCCCAGTAAATCGCCCCCAGGCACATCGGGCACGGTTCGCAACTCGTATAAATCTCACAACCCTGCAAATCGAAGCTGTTCAGTTTCCGGCACGCTTCGCGGATAGCCACCACTTCCGCGTGCGCGGTGGGATCATTCGTAGTGGTGACCGCGTTCGCGCCTTCCGCAATGATCTCGCCATCTTTCACCACCACCGCGGCAAAGGGACCGCCCGCGCCCGTCCGAACATTCTCCAGCGACAGCGCGATAGCGCGAGCCATGAAAGGGTTGGGCGATTTAGTCATTCAAGTCCCACGTGCAGCCACCAGCTTCGATGCGCAAGATTGTAACGCAGCCGCCGCCACGAGCTGGAGAATGTGTTTTCTAGCCTTTGCGTGTTTTCAGTTCCTTCGCCTTTATCTGTGCTCATCTGCGTTCATCTGTGTTGCGGTTGCGATCTCCAGCACCGGCAAATACGCAGCCGCAAATGACTTTTCCTTGCGCCGCCAGAAATACAGCAGCGCGCTGCCGATCAAAATCAGTGCCACGCTCAATCCAGCCCACATTCCAGGCGCGCCGAAGCCCATGCGAAAACAGAGATAAGCCCCCAGCCGCAAACGACCTTTCCTTGCGCCGCCAGAAATACAGCAGCGCGCTGCCGATCAAAATCAGTGCCACGCTCAATCCAGCCCACATTCCAGGCGCGCCGAAGCCCATGCGAAAACAGAGATAAGCCCCCAGCGGCAACCCGACAAGCCAGTAGAAGCACAAATGGCACAACATAGGCGTGCGCGTATCGCCCGCGCCGCGCAAAGCCCCGGTCGCCACCGTTTGCATACCATCAAAAAGTTGAAAGAACGCAGCGACGAAAAGCAGCGCGCTGGCAGGTGGGATCAGCGCCGGGTCAGCCGTGTAGATGCGCACGATCGCGCGCGGCACAACCAGAAACGCAACGGCCATGCATCCCATGAAGCCCGTTCCCAGCAGCATCGCGGTCCAACCCGCGCGGCTCGCCGCGTGCGCGTCCTGCCGTCCTAACGCCTGGCCCACGCGCACCGCCGCCGCCGCGCTGATGCCCAGCGGCACCATGTACGTGAAGCTAGCAGTGTTCAGCGCCACCTGGTGACTCGCTAGCGCCACCGCGCCCAGCCTGCCGATCAGTGCCGTCGCCACCGCGAAGACGCCTACCTCCAGCCCAAATTGCGTCGCAGCCGGCAGACCCAAATACACCAGCCGCCAAACGCGTGGCATATTCGGCAAGCGCGCGGCGTTGCGCAAACCGGTTTTATTGCGATGATCGTAGTAGAGCGCGTAAGCCAGCAGCACCGCCATCATGTAAGTTCGCGCGAAGCACGTGGACCAGCCCGACCCCACCGTCCCCATCGCCCGAAAACCCAAATGCCCGTAAACCAACGCCCAATTTCCCGCCAGATTCACCAGGTTCGCCGACACCAATGCAAACATCACCGGCTTCGCCAGATTCATCCCTTGCAGATACCGCCGAAAAACGAAATACAGCAGCAGAGGCAAAGTTCCCCAATTGAGCGTGCGCAAATAAGGAATCGCCTGGTTCAACACGGACGCCTGGATATCCAGCGAGCGCAAAAGCGGCTCGAACAATCGAATCACGCCCATCAGCACCGGCGTGATGGCCAAACTCAGATACACGCCATTGACCAGCGAGCGGTGGCAATCTTCCACGTCGCCCGCGCCGTAGGAATGGGAAACCAGCGTGTCCAGTCCGAGCATCAAGCCCGTACCGAAAATGGCGGCGGAATTAAAAAGTATGCTGCCCAGGCTAACTGCTCCGATCGCCACTGCGCTATCAGCCTGGCGCCCGACCATCATCGTGTCCACGATGGCCATGGTCATCCATCCCAGCTCCGCAAGGACCAGCGGCAGCGCCAGCCGGATCATGGGGCGCGCTTCTTCTGCGATGTAATGTAAAAATAGACGCTTGATCATGAAAACGCAGTCCTAGCAACGCGAAACATCGGGTTCGGCAGGCTCTGCGGAAATCAATGCACGCAGTGGCAATCCAATCCAACACGAGTTTATACTTTTACGGGCCTTGCGTCTCTCGAATGCGAGAACGCGCCAAAGCTTTTGTGTAAAGGGTCGAGACTAAAGCCGCAGCTTGCCGAAAAGCTTGAAACGCCAGAAGGCTGCGACCTGCCAAGTTCTTCGCGAACCAGCGCCGAAGGCGCGGGATAAGGTTAGCCCGGCGCGGAAGGGCCGGGTATCTGGCGACAAGATCAACAAGCGCCGTAGGTGCGACACTGGTTAGCTTAGACCGCCATCGCGCCGTGGCAGGCGTTCAACGACCGACTGAAGCGCGCCGCTACAACCCCAGCCTGCGCGCTTTTTCACTACGGATGCCAAGTAGCATCCGCTCAAATGCCATTACCGGAGGCATCATGCCAGCACAAGAAAAACGCGTCGTATTGCAGGGCAGTGAACGCGTCGCCATGCCCGGCGCCCGCGAAGTGGGACCGGCTGATCCGAAAGAACGAATCGAAGTAACGGTATTTCTACGCCGGGGCTCGTCGCCGAAAAAACCGTCGGTTGCGCGCCAGCATCTTTCGCGCACGCAATTTGCCGCTGTTTACGGCACCCGCCCGAGTGACATCCAGAAAGTCCGCGCCTTCGCCGCTAAATATGGTTTGAAAGTCATGCAGGAAAGCCGCGCACGCCGCTCCGTGGTCCTCAGCGGCACCGTGGAGGCGTTCACGCACGCCTTCGACGTGCAACTCAGCCGCTGCGAACACCCCGGAGGCATTTGCCGGATTCGCATCGGCACAATAAAGATTCCGGCCCAGCTCGATGGCATCGTCGAGGGCGTTTTTGGTCTCGACAATCGGCCTCAGGCGCAAGCGCATTTCCGCATCCGCAAAAGCAATCCCAACTCGGTGAGCGCCCAAGCCTCCACTAATTCTTTCACCGCTCTGCAGGTAGCGCAGGCCTATAACTTCCCCGCCGGAACTGACGGAACCGGGCAAACAATCGGCATTCTGGAATTAGGTGGCGGCTACCGCACCGCCGACCTGAATTCGTATTTCCAAAATCTGGGCATGGCCGCGCCCAAGGTCACAGCCGTCTCCGTTGACGGTGCCACAAATTCGCCGACAGGCAGTGCCAGCGGTCCGGATGGCGAAGTGGAGCTTGATATCGAAGTTGCCGGGGCCATCGCGCCCGCCGCGCAAATTGCCATGTACTTCGCGCCGAACACCGATCAGGGATTTCTCGACGCGCTCACCACCGCCGTCCACGATACAAAGCTGAAGCCTTCGATCGTTTCCATCAGTTGGGGTGGCCCGGAAAGTTCCTGGACGCAGCAGGCGCTCAACGCTTTCAGTTCCGCGTGCGAAGACGCTTCCACAATTGGCGTCTCAATCCTGGCCGCTTCAGGCGATAACGGCTCGACAGACGGCGCACCCAGCGGCGCGCCGACGGTAGATTTCCCCGCGTCCAGTCCTTTCGTCCTTGGCTGCGGAGGCACGCGTCTGGCGATTTCAGGCACCACCATTTCCAGCGAACAAGCCTGGAACGAACTATCTGCCGGCGAAGGGGCCACCGGCGGCGGTGTCAGCGAATTTTTCGCGCTGCCAACTTTTCAGCAAACCGCAAACGTGCCGAAGGCGCCGAATGGATTCGTCGGCCGCGGCGTTCCGGATGTCGCCGGAGATGCCGACCCCGAAAGCGGCTACAACGTGCTCGTCGACGGCCAACAAACGGTGATTGGCGGGACCAGCGCCGTCGCACCGCTCTGGGCGGGCCTATTGGCGCGCATCAATCAAGCGCTCGGCACCAACGTGGGGTATCTGAATCCGTCGCTCTACGCCGCCAATGTCGAAACGACGCTTCACGACATCACAGCGGGCAACAACGGCAGCTACTCAGCAGGTCCAGGATGGGATGCGTGCACAGGCCTCGGCACGCCCAACGGAGCCGCGCTCCTCGCAGCGCTAAACACGAACGCGGCGCCGGCGCAACAGGGTCTTTCCGGCAAGCAGAAAATGAAACCGGCAAACCGCAAGGCTGCAGGCGCTAAGCGAAAGAAAAAATCGTGATTCATGCGAATGGCCTTCATGGTAGTAGGGGCGCTGCTTGCTTGCGTCCCGCTGGGGGGTTTCGTAGCGGCGGTCTTTTAGACCGCCATCGTTAGCGGAATGCTAGTTGTCGAATTTCGACGGGCTTTCGGCAAGTTCCTGCCAAACGCCATACGTGATTCCTCCAACCGCCCCGGTGAAAATCAGATAGAAGGCCAGACGACGCCGGCGTCGCCGCGGCGGGACGGGCGCTGTGTTATCGGCCTGCCCGGGCAGTGCTGCAGGCGCAACCGCGGCCGGCTCCAGCTCCATCATCACGCGATAAGATTTTCCAGCCGGAATCGTGTGCAGTTCGCCTTCGTTATCCAGCACCAACGTCCCGCGATACGCAGAGATCACGACTTCGAGCGGACTCGTGATCGTCACTTGCCCATAGGCGGGCACTCCATCTGCCGCGCGCAGGATGCCCTCTGGAATTTCGAGCTCGATCTTGTCGGTGCCGTTCGAAGAAAACCCAACGGTCCCGTGGTCGACGACTGCGCGCACGATCGCAGAATTTTGCGCCAAAGTGGCAGCACTGGACGCCAACAGGTAAAGTTGGTTCGTTCCCATCTTCAGCCGCAGCGTTCCGCCCGTGTCGGTCTCAACCGTATCCCCGGGATACACTGTCGTGCCCACGGCCAGCTTGGCGTTGTCCATGTGCGCTTCCTGCGCTTGCGTCACCAACCCCAGCGGTTTCTCATTCGCCGCGAATGCAGGCAGGTCCAGCAGGCCAATCACCAACACCACGACCAGGCAGTAACGTCCGATCAATCGCAAGGAATCCTCCGAGAGGTACGAATTCAACGTAGGCGCTGACGCAAAAACCGTCAACGAACAAGGCAGGCACTGCTGCGTAGGAATTAACGCTGTAGTGGACGTGTAGTGGAACATCTCGTCGAAATTCTTCTCAAACGTCGCAGCTTGCTTCGTATTTCGTAGCGGCCGTCTTTAGGCCGCCATGGTTTGCTGTCGCAACACGCATGGCCCACTAAAGTGCGCCGCTACAAGTGCAAAACACATTTGGCCTTCTCTTTTCTTTCCGCTGCATGAACCGCGAACCCAGTAGTATAGTTTTTGGTCCTGAGGAGGCTCGTAAATGTCATCTGGCCGGCGCGTTGCTGCACTAACCGCACTCATCATTCTTGTGGCAATCCTAAGCGCCGCCGCACCAGCGCAAAACGCGCCACCGGAGAAAACGAGCGCCAACCCCAGCGAACCGCAATTTAATCCGCGCCTTTATCAGGATCTGCAGTGGCGCTGCATCGGCCCATTTCGTGGAGGCCGCACTGTGGCCGCCGCCGGCGTCCCCGGCAAACCAAATCTTTTTTACATCGGCGTGAATAACGGCGGCGTGTGGAAGAGCACGGATACAGGCCGCACCTGGATTCCCATATTCGACGGCCAGCCGACCGGATCGATCGGCGCGCTGGCTGTCGCTCCATCGAACCCCGACGTGATCTATGTCGGCAGTGGCGAAGGTCTGCGGCGCCCTGACCTTTCCACCGGCGACGGCGTTTACAGGTCCACCGACGGCGGAAACACCTGGATTCATCTGGGGCTTCGCGACGGCCAGCAGATTACGAACATCCTCGTTGACCCGCACGACCCCAATCGCGTTTTCGTAGCAGTCCTTGGACATCCCTACGGACCGAATCCCGACCGCGGCGTTTTCCGCTCAACCGACGGCGGCGAAAGCTGGCAGAAAATTTTGTACCAGGACGAAAACACCGGCGCGACCGATCTCGCATTCGATCCCACGAATCCACAAATTGTCTACGCAGTTCTTTGGTCCTCGCGGCGCCCCCCGTGGACCACTGGCGCTCCGCTCGAAGGCCACACCGGCGGCCTTTTCAAATCCACGGACGGCGGCGACACCTGGAAGCCGCTCACGAAGGGCTTGCCCACGAAGGAGCAAGGCCTGGGGCGCATCGGCATCGGAATCGCGCCCAACGATCCGAATCGAATCTACGCGCTAGTGGATGCACAGCCGGACGTCGGCGGTCTGTTTCGTTCGGACGATGCGGGCGAAAGTTGGCAGCGCGTGAACAACGAAGAACGCATATGGGGACGTGGCTTCGATTTCGCCTGGGTGCGCGTTGCGCCGGAGAATCACGATACGATTTACATCTGCAATACTTCCACATATCGCTCCACCGACGCCGGCGTGAATTTCACCGCGATCAAAGGCGCGCCGGGCGGCGATGACTATCACACCGTCTGGATCAATCCCGAAAATCCGCAGATTATTCTGCTGGCGAGCGATCAAGGCGCCACAATCAGCGTCAATGGCGGCGCCACCTGGAGTTCCTGGTACAACCAGCCGACCGCGCAGTTCTACCACGTCATCACCGACAATCAATTTCCCTACTGGGTTTACGGCGGACAACAGGAAAGCGGCTCGGCCGGCACCGCCAGCCGCAGCGATTGGGGCGAAATCACCTTTCGCGATTGGCACCCAGTGGGAACCGAAGAATATGGCTACGTCGCGCCCGACCCGTTGCATCCCAATTTGATTTATGGCGGCAAGGTCACGCGTTTTGACATGATCACCGGGCAAACGCAGGACGTCTCGCCGGCAATCTTGCGCACCGGAAAATATCGCTTCAACCGCACTGCCCCGCTGATTTTTTCGCCAGCCGCCCCGCACACGCTCTATCTCGGCTCGAATGTTTTATTCAAAACCACTGACGCGGGACACAGCTGGCAAATCATCAGCCCCGATTTGACCCGCGAAGATCCCGGCGTGCCGCAGAATCTCGGCGACCTGGCTGCAAACGATCCGACCAAAGGCAAGCATCGCGGCGTGATTTATTCGCTCGCACCTTCGCCCGTCGATGCCAACCTGATTTGGGCGGGCACCGATGACGGCCTGATCTGGATCACGCGCGACGCCGGCCAAAATTGGCGCGACATCACGCCTCCCGACCTCACGCCCTGGAGCAAAGTCGCCCAACTCGACGCTTCGCATTTTGATCCCAACACCGTGTACGCCGCCGTGAATCGCTTTCGCCTCGACGATTTGCATCCTTACATCTATCGCACGCATGACGGCGGCCAGACCTGGCAGAAAATCACGAATGGCTTGCCCGACGATGCTTCCGTGAACGTCGTGCGCGAAGATCCCGTCCGGCAGGGCTTGCTCTTTGCCGGCACCGAGCGCGCCGTGTACGTCTCATTTAACGACGGCGACTCCTGGCAATCGCTGCAATTGAATTTGCCGGCGAGCTCGATGCGCGACCTGGTTGTTCACAACGACGATATCGTCGTAGGCACGCACGGCCGCTCGTTCTGGATTCTTGACGACATCACACCACTGCGCCAGTTCAGCGATCAAGTCACCGGCTCGAGCGCGTTTCTATTTAAACCAAGCCTCGCCTATCGCGTCCGGCGCAACGTGAATACAGACACTCCGCTGCCTCCCGAAGAGCCCGCCGGAAAAAATCCACCTGACGGTGCGATATTCGATTACTACTTGCAAGCGGCCGCCGCCGGACCGGTCACACTACAGATTCTCGACGGTAGCGGAAGAGTCATTCGCAGTTTTTCCAGCGCGGACAAGCCTGAAGTCACCATGGACCAGCTCGGCAAAGAATTGAACGTTCCGCTGTACTGGATTCGCTCGCCGCAAATTCTTTCAGCCGCAGAAGGCTCGCATCGCTTCGTGTGGGACCTGCGAATTCCGCCGCCCGGCTCAGTCCGTCACGACTATCCTATCTCCGCCATCGTTCATGACACGCCGCGCTATCCGCTCGGCCCCGCCGTGTTGCCCGGCAATTACACCGTGAAGCTTGAGGCCGCGGGCCAAACGCTGACGCAGCCAATTGAAATCAAAATGGATCCTCGCGTCACCACACCCACCGACGAACTGAAACAGCAATTCGATCTGGCTTCCCGAATCTGGGATGCGCTGAATACGACCTACGCGAACCTGGGGCAGGTTCGCTCTCTGCGCGCTCAATTGAAAGATTTGGGCCGGCAAGCCCCGAAGGGAGACCTCACGGAGGCTATCGCCGCGCTAGATCAAAAGGCCGCGGCGCTCGAAGGGAAAGCCCAGCGGTTCGCGCCGGCCTCAACCGAGGACAGCTTCGCGCAGTTGAACGGGCAATTCGGCCAACTGCTCACGGTGGTGGACGGCGCCGATGCCGCGCCCACGCAAACCGTCCAGGATAGCTTTGCCGACCGCCAACGAGCGCTAGCGGCCGTCACAAGCGCTTGGGACGACATCAGAGCTCACGCGATCCCTACACTGAACGACCAGCTTCTACGCGCCAAGCTCCCCACCATCAGTCTCGACAAGCCCGTCGAGCCCGAGTCAGAGACCTCGGGCGACGACGAACCGTAAAACGCTGGGCCCTCCGCAACCCCAGCGTCAGTCGTAGCGCCGGTGTCCCGTCGGCTCTTCGCCTTTGATTTCGTAGCAACGCACTTCAGTGCGCCATCGATGTCGCGGCGCGGGAATGATGACGCTCTAAAGACTGCCTCTAGCAAACCAAAAACGGCGCGATGCTGACCCGCTCAGATTTTGTCGATCTTCGCCGCCAAAATAAAATCACTCTCCGTCAATCCGTTGATCTTGTGCGTCCAGGTGGTCACTTCCGCCTTTCCCCACGACAATAAAATATCCGGGTGATGCCCCTGCTCCTCTGCGATCGCGCCCACTTTATTCGTGAACGCGAGCGCCAGCCGAAAATCGGGAAACGCAAACGCGCGCGTGATGTGATGGCCGTCCACGACCTTCCATTGCGGGACTTGCGTCGCCAGATTTTCAAGTTCCTTCCCGGCCAATGGTGGAACTCCGCCCTTGCACGGCACGCATGTTTTGCTCGCAAGATCGCTCATGATTTCGTCCTCCAGATATGAGACCTAGCCTCCCATTCTACAAGAACCAGCCCTGGGCAGGTTGCGGCTCAAGAGAAAACCCAATGAATCGCGCGGTAGCGAGTATCGGACCTGTTCTGCTATTCTCTTGCGCATCCGATGGCCAGCAGCAGCCCACGCCAAATCTTGTGAGGGATAAGAATGCCTGATGAAATCAGTGAATTGAAAGAACGCGCTGAGGACGGCGCGCACGAACCTAGCCTCGCACCTGTTACCTTGACGATGGCTGTTCTCGCCGTGCTCGTAGCTGCCGTCACCCTGCTGGGACATCGCGCGCACACCGAGGAAGTACTTCTACAAACGCGCTCGGCTGACCAATGGGCCTACTACCAGGCCAAGGAAATTCGCCGCCGCAACTACGAGCTTTTTCTCGACGAGCTCTCCGTTTTCTCGCTCCAGAGTTCGCAACAAGTGGACGCCATCAAAGAAAAGTACGCAAAGGAAATCGAGCGCTACAAAGAAGAGCTGAAAGATATCGAGGCCGAGGCCAAGAAAGCGGAAGCGGAAGTGAAAATCGAAGAAGCCCGCGCCGATCGCTACGATCTCTCGGAAGTTCTGCTGGAAGCCGCCCTGGTGATCTCGTCCATCACGCTGCTAACCCGCAAGAAACTTTTCTGGTATTTCGGCATCGTGTTGTCACTCACCGGAATCGTAATCGGCATCACAGGCTGGCTGATTCACTAACGTCACCGCGGTCGCGACGCGGCGGAATGTGCCTCCAAATACTGCCGCACGAAACCGCCGAACGCTGTTTCCAGCTTCAACGTAACCGGTCCCGGCGCGGAAGCGATCTTGTGGCCGGCAATCTCGCTCACTCCCAACATGCTGCGGTTCGTAGACGAAATGAAAATCTCGTCGGCCGCATACAAATCCTCGGGCCGCAAAGTCCGCTCCTCCACGGGAGCGCCAGCCGACGCGCCAATTTCTAGCAGCACGCTGCGCGTGATGCCTTGCAGGCATCCGGCTGTCGCGGGCGGTGTCGCCACGTGCCCGCCCTTCACGCAGAAAATATTCGCCGCCGTGCATTCCGCCACTTCCCCGCGCTCGTTGAGCAAAACCACTTCATCGAGTCCTGCTTGCTGAGCCTCATAGTAATTCCAGACGTTGTCCAGCCACGAAAGCACTTTCACGCCCGCTAGCGGCGACGCCGCGTATCGCCCGTGTTCGCGCAGCCCCAGCCGCGCCGGCTCGCGATACGAAGGCAAGTCCGCGGAACACAAGATCAAATCCACGCGTGGAAAATTTTCATCGCTACGCCAAAATCCCACCGAATTGTAGACGATGTAAACCCGCGCCGCGCCCTCGGCCACTTTGTTGGCGCGCAACAACTCGTGCAACTGCCCGCGCACCACGCTTTCTTGAAATGGAAAAGGGCAATGCGTCCGTTCCGCATCCCGCTCCAATCGCTTCCAATGCCGCTCGAACGCAAACGGAATTCCCTCATAAATCCGGACCGTAGTGAAAAGTCCCCAGCCGTTCAACAACCCCGCCTGCCCGGGCGAGAGCCTCACCTCTTCGACGGGCTGCAGCCCGTCATTGTGAAAAACAAAACGATGAATCATGCCGCCTCCCAACCAGGGCTTCCCACGCGCACACAGGCTGCCAGACATTCTAACGCAGAAACTAATTTGCAGGCCGCAGCTCAACTGCGCGGCCCGCGATGCCGAAACCCCGAGCACGAACCACTCACGCCGCGCCAGCTTTGGCCGATTAATTGCTATTCAACGTATTGACATCAGCGAATTCTGCGCCTAGATTGTTTCTGTACTCATAGGAGGGATGATATGCGGTACCTCGCTAAGTCCTGCCTTATAGCCGTCTTAATTTTGGCGCTCATCAACATCCCTGCCTTCGCGGCCGACGAAAAACCACTCGGACTGATCACCCAGGCGCAAGACGCTCATTTGGGTGATGCCAACGTCGCCATCGGCACCACGGTGTACCCGGGCGATACAATCGCTACCGATCTCGGCGGCATTGCGCGCGTGAAAGTCGGCGGCAGCCAAATTTATTTACTCTCTTCCAGCTCTGCCACTCTCTCGCAAAGTTCCAATGCGGTGCACGCCGTCGTCGCTCGCGGTACCGTGGGCTTCTCCTCTAACGGCACCGACCGTCTCGCGCTGGAAATCCCAGAAGGGATTCTCCGCGCCGCCGATGGCATACCCACCTATGGCCAAGTCACGATCGTAGGTCCGCTCGAGGTCATAATTTCTGCCTATCGTGGCACTCTGGTCCTGGATAATGACGGCGAACTGCACACGATCACTGAGGGCAAGTCCTATCGCGTGACGATGGACCTCCAGCCCGCCGCGACGCCCCAAGGTCCTGCAGGAGCGCCCACGGGCGGCAGCGTTACCTATCCGAGGCAACGCCATCTTCTGTTCGACTTGATCATCCTGGGAGCCGCTACCGGCGCCGGCATCGCGCTCTGGTATCACTTGACCGAAAGCCCGTCGCACCCATGAACTCACCGCACGATCAACTGTAGCTCGGACCGTTCGGCACCCACCATCGTTTGGCACCCACCATCTTGGAGTGCGGCGGCTTGCCGGCGTCTGAACACAAGAATCAGCACGCTCTTTCTAGCGAGGCTTGCCTCGCCCGCTGCAATCCCGACCGGCGGATGTCTTTGAAACTGTGGCGACCACCGGCGCATGCAGTTGAATTTGTAGCGCCGACGTCCCGCCGGCTGTTTCCAGTTGTCAGTGGTGACGTTGCAGGCAGCGGAGAAACGGAGTGACAAGGCAGGAATCTTTGTAGGCCGTAGCTTCAGCTACGGCGTAATCGGAGCAAAATCAGTGCCGCTTCAGCCGCTGAAGTACGCTTTTGCGGTTCTAACACACAATCTTCTGCCCCGCCATAATGCGGAGGGTGTCTCTAGGGCCTCAACCCCCTCGCACGCACTAAATATGGCAGGATCGAATCCCCTGCTTCTCGAAATACTGCTGATGATAATCCTCCGCGCGATAAAACTCTGACGCCGGCCTAATCTCCGTCACAATCGGGCGCTTGAAAACGTGGTCCTTCTCCAGCACGGCCTTCGACGCGCGCGCCTCTTCCTCTTGCTCCGGGTCATGATAAAAAACCGCCGAGCGGTACTGCGTTCCCACGTCCGGCCCCTGCCGGTTCATCGTGGTAGGATCATGGCTCTTCCAGAACACAGCCAGCAGCTGTAAGTAAGAAACCTTTGCCGGATCAAACTCCACTTCCACGGCCTCAGCATGGCCGGTCCGGCCCGTCGAAACCTCTTTGTACGATGGATTCTTGGCAGTCCCGCCCGTGTAGCCAACAGTAGTAGAAGTAACGCCCTCAACCTGCCGGAACGCGTCCTCCACACCCCAGAAACAACCAGCAGCAAAAGTCGCGATAGCCATAACGCAAATCTCCTCGCCCAATCAATATTCTCTGAAACCCGAATCTCCATGTTGCCACAAGCCCGCGTCCCGGTCGAGCGAGCCGAGCAGCAAGCGTCTTCGCATCAGGCTCCGATAGTCCAGTCGTATTTTTGAGACGGTACCGTGCAGCATTCGGATCGAGAGAAGTTGATGATAGAGTTTTGAAGCATGCGCCTCATGCCAAGAAGGCGCGAAGTCAGAAGTATGAGCTTATGAAGACTGCAGACGTCATCATCGTGGGTTCGGGCTCATTGGCACAAGGGATTGTCTACACGCTTTCGCAGGTGGCTACGGATTTGTTGCGGGTAGCAATCGTCGGCCGATCTGCAGCAAAAGTGTCCCGGATCACGTTCATCGCGAACGCGCGCGCTGCGAGCTTCGGTACATCCGCAGACTTTTTGCCTTTGGCGATTCCCGAATTCAACGCGTTGGCCTTCTCACGGCTGTTTCGCTCGCTCAAGCCGAAGGTCATCCTTCTTGCCGCGTCTTTGCAGTCGCCGTGGGAGAGCTCCCTGGGTCACAACGCCTGGACGAAGCTGATAGCGACTAGTGGGTTCGGGATTACGCTGCCTCTGCAGTTGGCATTCGCTGCCGAGCTCAGTCGAGCTGCGGCTGACAGAGAAGCAGCGATCGTTAATGCCTGCTACCCAGATTGCGTGAACGTGGTGCTCGACGGCCTGGGCCTTCGAATAACCTGCGGCATCGGCAATTCCGCTATCGTCGAAGCCTTTTGCCGTTCTCGCAATGGGTCAGATGGTGGCGATGTTAGGGTCGTGGGACATCATGGCCAGTTAGGCCCCTGGCTGAAGGGAAAGGCTTCTCAAAGTCAGCCTCGCGTGTGGGTGAACGGCAGCGAGAGAAGCAGTTTGCGCATGCGCCCCACACTCGGTCCAATTCAAGACGACCTGAATGGTGTGACATCCTCCACGGCAACACGCGTGTTGCTGTCGCTGCTCACCGGCGAAACGCTGCACACCAGCATTCCTGGAGTAGCAGGCCTGCCGGGCGGATATCCCTTCGTACTGAAGCACGGGAAATTCACTCTGCGGCTCCCGGCTGAAGTCCCTGTCGCCGAGGCTATCGCCCACAACAAGGCTGGCGAGCGCCTGGACGGACTCGAGGTGGGATCAGAGGTGAATTTCGTCGGCAAAGCGCGCCGGTCTCTCATCGCCGTGGGCTTTGAATATGCGCAAGGTTTCAATCTGGCTGAATGGCAACGCGCTAGCAATCGTATGGTCGCGCTCAGAAATCGGCTCCGGCGAACAAGCGCGTGACGTGCGGCTTGCCAACCTTGGGTGACCCATCCTGCTGGTAAACCGAAATGTTTTCCCCCGACGCTCATTTTTAGGTCTTGTCCCACAGCACGAACGTTGGAACCCAATGGTGTATACTGCGCAGCCGGAATCAAGGATGAAAAACACACATTTGTTCAAACGCTTGCGGTTCCTTCTATTTTTTTCAATTGGCATTCCGCTCTCACCCTTGGTGCATGCGACAAGAGCTCAACAAACAGCCACGCCTTCCTTCCCCGAAATGCAATGGCGTATGATCGGGCCATTTCGCGGTGGGCGCGTAATTCCAGTCACCGGCGTCCCCGGCAAGCCCAACGAATATCTGTTCGGCGCTGTCGGCGGAGGCATCTGGCGAACCACGAACGGCGGTAACACCTGGGAGCCCATTTTTGACGCCGAGCCTATCGCCTCGATTGGCGCCATCGCGATTGCTCCCTCAAACCCGCAAATAATTTACGTCGGCACCGGCGAATCAGACATGCGCTCGGACATTTCCTACGGCGATGGCGTGTACAAATCCACCGACGGCGGCGCCACCTGGCGCAACATCGGTCTGCGCGATTCGCAAAACGTCGGCCGCATCCTGATTGACCCGCACGATCCCAATATCGTCATAATCGCTGCGCTGGGCCACGCCTTCGGCCCCAATGCCGAACGCGGCGTCTACCGCTCCACCGATGGCGGCGCCACCTGGAAAAAAACTCTCTCGAAAAATGACGATACCGGTGCGATTGATCTGTGCTGGGACCCAGCGAACCCCACGGTCGTCTACGCCGCGCTCTGGCAAACCCGACGTCCGCCATGGAGCGTCTACGCTCCCATCAACGGCTCGGGCGGCGGCCTGTACAAATCCACCGATTCCGGCGTCACGTGGACTCAAATCACGGGCCATGGATTTCCCAGCGCAGGACCAGAGGGCCTGGGCCGCATCGGCATCGCCATCCCGCCGGGACAAAATGGCAATCGCATCTACGCGGTCGTAGACGCGCATGACGGCGGCATCTATCGTTCCGACGACGCGGGCCAAAATTGGCGCGGCGTTTCGTCTGACCACCGCGTGTGGCAGCGCGGTTGGTATTTCGGCGGCATCACCGCGGACCCGCGCAACCCAGACGTTGTCTACGTGATGGACACGGCTATGTATCGCTCGACCGACGGCGGCGAGCACTTTGAAGCCATCAAAGCCGCGCCCGGCGGCGATGATTACCATTCTCTGTGGATCGCGCCCGACGATCCACAGCGCATGATCCTCGGCAGCGATCAAGGCGTAGCCGTCAGCGTCGACCGCGCAACCACATGGAGTTCGTGGTTCAACCAGCCCACCGCGCAGTTCTATCACGTCACCACGGACAATCGTTTTCCCTACCGCGTGTACGGCGCACAACAAGATAGCGGCACCGCTTCCGTCAGCAGCCGCAGCGACTACAGCCAAATCACGTTTCGCGATTGGCAGCCTGTCGGCGGCGAAGAGAGCGGCTACATTGTTCCGGATCGCGCCGATCCCGACATCGTCTACGGTGGCGGGCCATTCGGCGTAGTGCGCCGGTTCAGTTGGACGACGGGGCAGTCCTTCGATATTTCGCCCGCGGCGATTCACTTCAACAACGAAAAGCTCCGCTTCACCTGGACATCGCCTTTAGTGGACTCGCCACAAAACCCGCAAGTTCTCTACTTCGGCGCGCAGTTCGTGCTGCGTTCGCGCGACAAGGGACAGAGTTGGCAAGCCATCAGTCCGGATTTGACTGTGAAGAACGCCGATGCGAGCGGTACTGCTAAAAAAGAAGAGGCTCGCGGGGTGGTGTACACCATTGCGGGTTCTCCGTCGCGCGCGGGCGAAATCTGGGCAGGCACTGACAACGGCATAATTCAACTCACGCTCGATGACGGGGCGCACTGGTCCAACGTCACTCCCCCCGACATCGCCGAATGGAGCCAGATCAGCCTCATCGAAGCTTCTCCGCACGACGCTGCCACCGCGTACGCCGCTGTGGACCGTCATCAGGTGGATGATTTCAATCCTTACATCTATCGCACGCGCGATTCGGGCAAGACGTGGCAAAAAATCGCCGCTGGCTTGCCGCCGAGGGGGTACGTGCACGCGGTCCGCGAAGACCCCGAGCGCAAGGGCTTGCTTTTCGCTGGAACGGAACTCGGCCTGTTCGTTTCGTTCGACGATGGCGATCGCTGGCAGCCGCTGCAAAATAATCTGCCGGTCAGCTCGATTCGCGATCTCGTTATCCATGGCGACGATCTCGTCGTCGCGACGCATGGGCGCTCTTTCTGGATTCTCGACGACATCGCGCCGCTTCGCGAATGGGCTCAGACGATCGCGGCGCAAGACGTGCATCTGTTTCGTCCAGCCCGCGCCATACGCATCCGCCGCAGCGAAAACCGCGATACGCCGCTGCCACTCGAAACGCCAGCCGGCCAAAACCCGCCATCCGGCGCGATTTTCGACTTTTTTCTGAAATCGCCCGCGGCCATCGAAGTAACTCTCGAAATCCACGACCAGCAAGGCAATCTAGTTCGCCGGTACTCGAGCGAAGACAAAGCTCCTGAAGTCAGCGACGCGCCCGAAATCCAAAAGTACTGGCTGCCCAAATTCGTGCCACTGCCGAAATCTGCGGGCATGCATCGCTTCGTCTGGGATTTGCGTTACGCCCCGCCTGCAGCAATGCGTCATGAATACGATATGACGGCAATCATCGGCAGCGGCACCGTCGTCATGCCGCAAGGCCCGCTCGCGCTTCCCGGCGACTATGAAGTCGCCCTGAAAATTGACGGACAGACTTATGAGAGCACTGTCACAGTGGAGATGGATCCTCGCGTGAAAATCCCGCGCGAGGATCTGGCCAAGCAGTTCGAACTCGAACAAAAAATTGACGCCGCGCTAACGAATGCGACGGACACCGCCCCGGCCATCGCCAAGGTTCGCGAGCAACTAAAAACGCTCAGGACAAGTCTCAGCGCAAAACCCGACGCGAAAGCTCTCCTGCAGACAGTTAACGAGCTAGATCAGCGAGCCGAAAAGATTCAAGGCAACCCGCAAGCAGAGTGGCCCCAAACGCCCGGTGGCTTAATAGGAGTGGACGGCTCGCTCGGGACGCTGGCAGTCGCCGCGGGAAGCGCGGACAGCGCGCCAACAGCCACATCGCTAGCCGCATTCGAAGAAAACACCAAGCAACTGAACGACCTGCTAACACAATGGCAATCGCTGCAAAAAGATCTCGCGCAACTGAACCAGAAAGTGCGCGATTAACAGCCCACTGGCTCTTGAATTTCACTTCGTAGCGGCGCACTTCAGTGCGCCATTCACGTCGCGGCAGCAAATCTCCGCAATCCGAAGGCGTCTGTTTCGAAGCAGCAGGAGGAAGGGCGGGGTTTTAGCCCCGCCGAAGAGAGACACCATAAAAACGGGCTTCAGCCCCTGAAGTTGCGGTTTCCGAGTATGTCGCCTTCGCCTCTGCGCGGCGCCCTCAAACCGACCGGTCAACCAGCGCCGCATTTCCGTTTGACGCGGCAAGACTCGCCGCTCGTTCCAGAATTTTCTCGAATATCCCAGGAATTTCAAACACAGCCTGATTATTCAGCCCCGCCGCGTTCGCCTGAAAACGCGCCAACGTCCCGGGCTCGATCATCTTCCCCACCGCCCCCACAATCTCGCGGAAGCTGTGCTTCACAATCCCCACGCCGTTTTCGATCACCCAATCGGCGTTGTAACGTTCCTGCGGCAGCGTCCAAGCATTGCATTCCACAATCACCGGCAACCGCATCGCCAAGGCCTCGCTAACGCTTCCCGGTCCCGGTTTGCCGATAAAAAAATCCGCAAGCTGCATGTAAGTGTTCACCTTGGTCGTGAATCCTTCCACAAATCTTGGCAAGCGCGATGGCCGCGCACGCAGAGCATTCGCGAGCTTTTCATTCCTGCCGCAAATAAATATCAATTGCAGTTCCAGCGACGACTGCTCCAATCGTTCCGCAATCTCCAACATCACTTTCGAGCCGTAACCCCCGAACAAAACAATCCCGGTAGGCCGGTCTGGACGCAGCCCCAAACGCACGCGCTCCGCGATGCGATCCTGAATGGGCGGCTCGTAAAAGCGCGGATGCAGAATCATCCCCGAAGCGCGAAATATATGACCGTCCGCATGCCCGTGTTCCCGCGCCTGCGCCACCGCTCGGTCCGACCCACACACCACATATTGCTTTTGGCGCTCGATCCAGAAATGTGGCGGGTAGTCTGCGATGTCGGTGAGCACGGTAACAAACGGCCGTCCCGAATACGCCCGATTGAAACTTTCACACAACGCGCGATTGAAGTGCGGCACGAATGACACAACCATATCCGGCTGTGTTTCCTTCCAATGCCGCTCCAACATGCGCACTGTCGCAGAATGATACGAGCGGATCGCGAACTGCAGCACTTTCATCAACGGTATGCTGCCCAAAGTCCAGCCGCTCCGCAGCATCCAGTTGTAATAATCCTCGATGCGTATCCCCGCGTATTTCTTGAGGATATCGAGTTCATCCAGGAGTTCCTGTAGGTTCATCAGGCGAACGTCCCAGGGACGTCCCTGCGCTTTGATCGACATTTCCAGCGCTGTCGCTGCAGCACGGTGGCCGCCGCCAGCATCAAAAAAACAGAACTCGATTCGTTGCATGCGCGCGGAGTCTCGCATTGAGACAGGCTTGAACTGCTACAGCATTGTTAAAACACTGTGACTGTGTCGAAAGAGTTAAATATCTGGATTTTCAAAACTTTAGCGCGAGTGTCATCTTCGCGTAACACGCGTCGAATATTTTTGCTTACGTGAAATGCGACCTGCATGTTCACTCGTACTTCTCCGGAGCATGTACTACCCCTTTTGTCCAAAAGTTTTGCCGCGAAAGTTATAGCGATCCGCAAAAAGTTTACGCTCTCCTCCAGCGCCGCGGCATGAATCTTTTCACGCTCACTGATCATGATTCCATCGAAGGCGCCGAGCAATTGCGCCAGCATCCGAAGTTTTTTGTCAGCGAAGAACTCACCTGTAAAATGCCCAGCGGCACCGAAGTGCACGTCGGTGTTTACGACGTCACCGAGCGCCAGCACATACAACTTCAGCAGCGCCGCAACGATCTCGTCGCGCTCCTGATGTATCTCACCGAGCGCCGGCTCTTCTTCAGCATCAATCACGTTTTCTCGAGCGTCACCGGCCGCCGCGAACTCGAAGACTTCGCCTGGTTCCGGGAATATTTTCCCGCCGTGGAAATCCGCAATAGCCACATGCTTGAGCGCGCCAATCAAAACGCCGCGCAGCTCGCCAAGCAATGGGGCAAAATCGGGATTGGCGGCAGTGACGCGCACGCACTCGCCTCCGCCGGCACTGCCTACACCGAAGTCCCCGGCGCGCGCGATAAGGAAGAATTCTTCGACGGTCTCCGCGCCGGCCTGGGCCGTGTCAGCGGCGAATCCGGCAGCTTTTCGAAGCTCACGCGCGACGTCTTCATCATCGCCTACGAAATGATGCGCGAAAAATCGTGGACCACGCTGCTTTCGCCGCTCGCCGTGCTGATTCCCGCGGTCACTTTTTGGAATTATCACGACGAACACGTTTTCAGCCGCCGCTGGGCGGCACGAGTTCTTGGTGAGCCCGAAGCCCGCAAACATCCCCGCTGGATCCCGGTGCCGCAAGCCGCGGCAGAGGAGTGGGTATGACGGTCGCACGAGGCGTTTGGAACCAGATTCAATCGAACGATCACCGCCTGATGCGCCGCGTGCATCGCTGGCGCGCTCCGCGGTGGTTTCGCATCCTCATGATTTTGATGACGCGTATGGGCGACGGTTGGCTATGGTATTCGCTGGGCCTGATCCTGTTCTTCTTCGGCGGCGAACGCCGCTTCCTGGCCATCGGCGCCGCTCTTTCCGCGGCGGTCACTGGAATCTTTCTGTTCCGCGCCTTGAAACGAACTAGCAAACGCAAGCGCCCTTGCGAAGTGGAGCCGCACTGCTGGTCGTTAATTCTGCCACCCGATAAATACTCGTTCCCCTCGGGCCATTCCATCACCGCGTTCGCCATCGCAATTTCGATCGGAATGTTCTACCCGGATTTGACGGGCGTCCTGCTCGCGGTCGCCTTCTTGATCGCTTCTTCGCGCATAATACTCGGCATGCATTTCCTCAGCGACGTGCTGGCAGGCTCGGCCATCGGCGCGCTCCTCGGCCTCATCAGTTACCACGTTTTCGTCGCCCTCTGAGGCTATGAAGCACGAGCGTCGCCGCCTCCACTGGATACAACTAGCGAAGTTCAGGCACGGATGCCCGTTCAAATCCGTCCTAAATCGGATGGAAGCTAAGTGGAGGGCTTGGCCGCGGCGGTTTCCGGAATTTTTTCATCGTGCAGCAGGTCGAGAACTCCGCGATACAGTCGTCCCCGCACTTCGTGGCGCTCGTTCGCTCGAGTGAGGTACCGCACCCGAACCTCCACCCCTGCTCCCGCCGGCCTGACGCTCAATGCAGGCGCCGCCGAAAAGGATTTTTTCGCATAGGTTGGCGTGACGCGATCCCATTCCTGCTCGGCCAGCTGCGCGTTGGCTTGCGTTGCATCCACGGTCAATTTTTGAATTTCCTCCGCGATGGCATAAGGATTCTTGTCCGCCGGCACCTGTACTTGAATCTCATCCCACAACCACTGTCCCGACGTGGAAAAATTAAAATAGTGCCCCTCGATCGCGAAGCTGTTAACGAACGTCACTTTGCGCCCGGTGGGATGCCCCGCATCCGACCAGCTTCCGGTTTCGAGGATCACCGTGTGCAAAAGGCCCACTTGCACTACCTCGCCGCCCACGCCATTGATTTCCACCCAATCGCCGGGACGAATTCCGTTGTCGCCCATCAAGATAAACCAGCCGAAAAATCCCACGATGAAATCTTTCATCGCCACCGTGATCCCGGCGGTGGCCAGCGCGGCAATCGTGCCAAAATTGCTCGGAACCCCTACAATCACAAGCAAAATCAGCACCACGCCCACGGCCTGCACCACGAACATGGCCAGCGCGCGCATCGTTTGCATGCGCCGCCGGTCAATGGTCAGATCCGTGAAAAATCGCTGCACCCACGAGTTGGCCAGAAAAATAAACAGCGCGATTAGCAAAATCCACAAAATCGAGATGAACATCCCATGCAGAAACGCGTGGCGCCGCGCGGTGGCTAGCGCCAGCCAGTTGCCATAAATTGCCGCCAGCGACTGCTCGGCTTCGATGCGCTTGTCGTATATCGCGACGCCCTTCTGGTCCGCGCTAAGGTGTTTCACGAAGTCCAGCTGCGAAATGGGCGCGCCATTTGCATCTACCGGCCCGGCTGAAGGATTCGCATTCGCCTCGGCGTTTGCCGCGGGAGCAGCCTGTGAATTCGGCGCCGTACTCGTCGGCGCACCTGCGGGAGCACCCGCGGAAGCGCCCGGCGCCTTTGCAACTGTGGCCGCATTGCGATGCCGCTTTACGATTTTCTTCTGCGATTTTTCCTCATCCAGTTGATTCGCAAAAGTTTCGTGCTCACTGGAAAGTTTTGCTTGTCGCTCCAGCGCATTCTGCCGCGCTTGCTCCAGCAGACTTTCCTTCGTTCCCAAAGAAAAAATCGCTTCCAATTGCGCGAGCAAATTCTTCGACTTGGAAGCTTCCGGCGAGGGTGCCGGGGTCGTGGCGCTCGCCGGGGCCGCGGGCGGCCCATTCTTTCCGCTATGCCCTTCGGCAGCCTCGTGCTGGTCGAGCTGATTTTGCACGAGCGAGAGTTTGTCGCCGCCGGCGCGTGTCAGGTCCTCATCCGCATTATCCATTTCATCTTTGTCGAGACCCGTCTGCGCGTTCGCGAGATCAAGCTCGTCTTGGATAGCGTCCTTCGCACTCGGACGCGCTTTCGCCAGCGCCGCAGTCAAATCCGCGACGCGATCCTGATCCGCTCTCCACCGCGCGTCCGCCTCCTTCACGCGTTCGGCAAGTGGACGCGTCTCCGCCGTCAGCGGCGCCGGGTTTTCCTTCGCATCATCAAGCGCGGCTGTGAACGCGAGATCCACGGAACGATCCGCGATCCGCAGCGCTTCCTGCGCATAGTCCTGTTCCCAGCGCGTCACCGCCAGTGGAGCCAGCTGCTGCGCCGTTTGCAGCGCGCTGGTATCCACAATTTGCTGTGCCGTGCGCGTCGCACGCAACTGATCCGCATGCAACCGCCGCGCCGAGTCCGCCCAATCGTGCGTGTACAGAATCGCTCCGAGCGCCGCCACCATCAGCAGCACCAGCACGCCAAGAATCCATCGTTGGATGCCCTTCACGCGTCCCCCAGAAGGCTGTGCCGCAATTCTAGCAATAGTAGAGGAACATGGGAGACGGGAAATGGGGAACGTTGAGAAATGGTTCCTGCAAGCACGCGCCAAACCAGTGCCGGAGGCGCGACATGATTTGGCCCGGCGCGGAAGCGCCAGGAAAGTCACCAAGAGCATTCCGAGCGCCGTAGGTGCGGCACTCCGTCGATCAATATTTTAAACTTCCTTCAACAACTTCAGCACACTCTCGGTCGTATCCCTTTCACCCAACTTGGGAAAAGCCTTCTCCACACTGTGGAGATGCATGTCTTCGCTCAAATCGGTCATGGCATCCACTACAAATGCCACGTTGTAGCCGAGGTCGTAAGCGCTGCGCGCCGTCGCTTCCACGCCGCTGCTAGTCGAAACGCCACTCAAAACCACTTGGGTTACTCCGCGCTCGCGCAAGTAGCCATCCAAAGGTGTGCCGATGAACGCCCCGATGCGTTCCTTGCTAACCAGAAAATCGCTGGGCTGCTGCTGCAATTCCGGAACAAGCTCGGTCCAACCCTCCGGAAACGCGAACTTGGGTCTTCCCGCCTCCGTGCGGCCCGGCGCCATGCCCGTCACGTTGACGAGCACCACCGGCAGCCCTCGCTCGCGAAATGCGCGTGCCATCCGCGCAGCCCGGGCAACGATCTCGCCCACAGGATGTACGGTCGGGACACCGACAATACCTTTCTGCAGATCAATCAGCACCAACGCAGCATTCCGATCAAGTTCCGTAATAGCCATGGTTTTTCCTTTGGATTAGGAAGTTCTCGCGCACAACGCAGCACCTCACCCCACAGCCTCGTTCAGAAGTTACTCGGCGTGTTTGTCTGTAAATCGCACACTCGCCAGTGTGCTCAACGCAGCGATGCCCAGGAAGAAAACCACAAGTGCCGAGTCACCACCACTTGAAACCTTCCCCACCCGAAAAAGTACGTAGCCAACGATCAGGTTAAATAGCGCCCACACGACGTTCACCGTCGGTGATGACAATCCTTTTCCGGGAGGGTGAGCGAATGGCGTCGGGAAACGGTCACCAGAAATGCCGTAAACGAAATGAGGCACCACGTTAGCGAGAAACGATCCTGCGAAGAAACAAACGATGTAGTCGTACCAGTTCACTGTGGTTTTTCCTTCGATTCCATAATTTCGCAGCCAATCTGCCGAAAATCAAAAAAGCTCATGCCACCGG